>Ga0080013_1002730_pt1 | contig 20055 bp, 26 predicted proteins | sample ETNvirenome_6_85_FD_69236 | JGI IMG/M metagenome (GOLD analysis project Ga0080013, IMG submission 69236) | Marine viral communities from the Pacific Ocean - ETNP_6_85 (SPADES assembly) (version 2) | ecosystem: Environmental > Aquatic > Marine > Oceanic | place: Pacific Ocean | collected 2013-06-19 | reverse complement strand
AGATATTAAGGATATTAAAATAATACCAAAAGAAGTTCTTGAAACTCTACAGGATTTTTATGGATATATTATAGTTAAGAATGCATAAGTATGATTTGTAAGGTTCAGAAATGGTCTGTTAATTTAAGAGGGTGATTATATGTCTTGGTTTAATCTTCTAAAAACTAAATTTATTTTTGATGAAATGTCGGATGCAGCGGGGCATTATAATAGAACTGAAGATGAAGTGTATATGAATTTAGCAAATCCAGAATGGATGAAATCATTTACTGAGTTTGGAACAGATGATTTAATTGAGGCTATTACAGAAACTCTTGCTGAAGAATATACTCATATGGGTATTGACCCCGATATAAAGGATGCCTTTGATGAGTTTCTAGAAGAAAATAGAGGTAAATTTACACCTGAAGAAGCAGCAAAATATGGCCACGCAATGCATGAAATTGGTGCTAATATTGGTAGAGGTTATTCTCCTTTAGGTGCTTGGTTAATGGTGGCTGGACACGCTAATGTCCCTGAAGATGTTAGAAGATGGGTAGTTGATAATAAATTATCTGATGCTATACCTGAAGACTTAGAAAAAAACGTTTTAGATACATATTCTAAATTAAGACAAATTTATGATAGTAATGAAAATAGTCGTGGACTAAATTTAGGTTTAGAGACAATAGTTGACGGCTTTAAACAATTATATGGCGGGGGGCTTAGAGATGTCTTGGCATGATATTCTTAAACTGGCTCAAGTTACACAAGAGGATTTAGAATTAACTTTAGTTGAAGTTATATTATTAAAAAATGGAATAACGGATTATACTCCATCTTTATTAACAGATATAAAAGCAGAGAAATCTCCTCCAGAACCATTACCAATAACAGAAGAATTAGAAGAAGAGGATTGGGCTTGATTATATGTTAGAAGATTTAGATTTCAGTAAGCAAATGGACTTGGAGATGTCCAAGAACTCCTTTCCATATTTCTTTACTGAAGTTCTAGGGTTTGATTTCACCCCCTTTCATCAAGAATGGTTAGAATTAATGAAAACTACCGATAGAACAGTTATTGTTTGTAGTCGTGACCACGGTAAATCTGTTTTCATGCACTCATGGGCTGTGTGGCAATTATGTTTTCAACCTCCCCCATATCAGATGCTATACATTTCTTCTAATCATAAACAGACTATGGTTCATATGAGAGAAATGGATAAAATATTCAATAATGATACAATTGCTCATTTTAGGCCATCAAGAGGGTGGGCTGTTGGGAATATCACTCTCACTAATGGTAATTCAATTCTTGAACGCTCTATTGGTTCACAGATTCGTGGTCTTCACCCTCAAGAAATCATCATTGATGACCCTTTGAAGGAATTCAGTCTTAGTGCTATTAAGAAAGTCACAGATTGGTTCTTCGGTGATATGATTCCAACACTTCATCATACCGCCACCCTTCGTATGATAGGCACCCCATTCACTTATACCGATATTTTCGCTTTATTAGCCAGTGATGAGTATGCTAAAGTTTACACTGTTAGGAATTACCCCTGTCTTAATCAGAATAATGAACCCCTTTGGCCGGAAAGATGGAGTTATGATAATCTTATACAAAGAAAAACCGAAGTAGGTTCTCTTAAATTCACAAGAGAATATCTCTGTATTCCTATCTCTACAGGGACTGCTTTATTCGGTCAAGAGCATATTGATAATTGTAAGAAATTAGGTAAAGAGGATATTTTGAGACTTAGACATAGAAAGGATTCAGGGTACTCATATTATGTGGGGGTTGACCCTGCTATTTCTACAGATGGTGATTACAATGTTATTATTGTATTAGAGGTAGATGAAGATAGAAATAAGAGAATCATATATGTTGATAGGCAGAAGAATGTAGAATTCAGAGAGAATATCAATAAGATAAAGATGATTGGTAAGTTATTCGAGCCAGATGCTATCTATTTTGAGACAAATACCTTTGCTAAATCATTCACTCAAGAATTACGCAATGAAACTGATTTGAATATCAGGGATGTTACGATGACTCGGCGCAAGAAAGAAGAAATTATTCTGAATTTACAGATGAATATTGAGAATGGTAAAATCATGTTCCCAAGGGGGAACGACGAATCAAGAAAGGTCACTGACAATATTATTGAGGAATTATCTATGTTCAGTATAACAGATACAGGGAAATTTGAGGGTGTAGGAGCACATGATGATTTAGTGATGGGCCTTGCTATTGCTAATTCTGCAACTCACGATATGTTAGAGTCATTTATTCTGTTAGATGACATGGAAATCTTTGATAGTAAGGAGCCGCAGGGAGCCTTTGTAGGGGGTGGTTTACTTGGACTTAATTTCTAAAAGTGAGGCGGGAGATAATCTCAGAGAACTTGCGGATTTAAAAGATGAAGAAAATGAAATTCGGGAAGAGTTAGGTGAACTCGACACCATTCAAAATTGGGTTTCTACTATGCCCATAATGGATGATTATGAAGTGGCGATGAGTGTATCTAAAAAATACAACATTAATGTCACTAAAGCGAAATCTCAATTAGATACCTTTCCTAAAGAATACCGCATTAGTGAGAAATCAATCCCCACCATTGTTAAAGAATTGAAGAAACACAGGAGGACTTTGAAAGGAGAAGAAAAGAGAACTTTTACTAAAGCGATAGAGAACTTGATTTCGGCTTATTCTAGTCATCTTGGTGATTGTATCAAATCTATTTATTGGCTTGCCCCATATGAAACTCCACTTCGACAAATGAGATATACAGAATCTGATTTAAAGAAATTACATTCAATTAAGGATGCGGATACCCGAAGAAAAGTAATAGATATCTTGTGTAAATTTTGGGAAGCAGAGTTATACCGAGGAGATAATTATAATTCTGATTATTCTTCATTAACAAAGACTATGACTAATTCTAAGAGGAAGTTTAGAAAAGTAATTACTGGTATTTCTAATCAATCTATAAAGAATAATATTTCAAAACAATTAGATAATTTTGTATTAAAGAGTGTATGTGAGAATCAAGGAATATCTGCTCGTCAGATATATGACCGATTACCTGCTAAATTACATAGACGTGCTTCTCCACAAATTATCTGTAAAGTTGCTGATAAATTGAGTATCAGTAATGTTGAAGGCGAATATTATAAATTACCAATGGAGATAAAGAAGGACTTGTATGCTTATACCGCTGCTTTCATTGATTCAGACGGGTATATTACAATGGATAGAAATCATAACCCAAGGATAGGCATTATTGCTACTGGTAATAGAGGTAAAGCATTCGTAACTGAACTCCATAAAGAATTAGGTATCGGTAAATTACATCTTGACCAGAAATCACCCCAAGCAACAAGAGCAGTACAGCGTTTAAATTTTTATTCTCAAGGAGATATAACTAAACTATTAGAAAAAACTCGGCCATATTTTAGAATGAAAGGCGATAATGCAGATATCCTTTCAGAATTAATTAGGATTAAAAAGAATCATAAAAAGGCATCTTGGGCTAAAGATAGAATGACTGAGTTGTTTAAATTAATGAAGTGGGCTAATCACGCTGACCATGTTAATTATGATTTTTCAAAAGATGGAATAGATGTAGAAAATATTTACAAATATAAGGAGAATAGTAAAATGAGTGTTATGGATGAATTGGAAAAAGTTGGTAGTATTGTCAAGGAAGACGTTGATGATGCTATTGATGATTTAGAAGGAATTATTGAAGAGTATGAGTTTTCAGAAGATGAATGGTCAAGTATTGATGATGCTTCTGACTATCTGTTTGAACATGTTGGACCACAAGGGGCTGAAGAGGAATGACCGAAAAAAGAAGATTTTCATTAACTAATTTCTTTAGGAAATCTACCCCGGTTCCTGCGGATAGAGAAGTCTATCAAATGGGAATACAAGAACGCCATCACCCATTAACAATGACTGGCCCATTAGTGTATCACGTTGCTGATAGTTCAGTTATTCTTAGAACCTGTATTACCCAATTAAAGAATGAAATTTTTAGACGGGGATATCAATGGAGTCCTAAATTTGCAGTTAAATGTGAGGATTGCGGTCATGAGCATGAAGAGACAGTTATGGAATGTGCTGACTGTGAATCTACTAATCTTAGAAAACCAGATAAGAATCAGAAAATATACGCTGAAAAGTTCATGGATTCTTGCTATGTTAATGAAGCGGAACAGATGCTTATTGATGTGTTGAAAGAATTAGAAGATGATTTGAATATCATGGATGATGCTTATTTGGTACTTGTAAAAGAGTATTTTATTGATGGTAATGGTAACATTAGAGCACATAGAATTCAACAAATGTATCGTGCTGACCCAGTTTCTATGGCAATTGTTTGTGACGATGAAGGGAATAAAGGAGGGGATTCTTTCACTTGTATTCATCATAGGCATCTTTCTGTTGATAATATGTATGAGAAATGTGGAGAATGTAATGGTGATGTTTACCCAGTTCATTATGTAAATAGAGCACATGGTTATGAACAGAATTTCATTAAAGGAGAAGTACTTCATTTTAGTAAATATTCCCCTAGTCGCCTTTATGGAACAAGCCCAGTAGTAACAATGTGGAACCATTTGACTACTTTACTTGCTATGGAGAATTATATCAATCAAGCATATACCAAAGCGAGAATGCCTAAAGGTCTTCTTGCTGTTCAAACAAGAAATATTGAGTCAATGAGGACGTTTTGGAGGGGGGTTAAAGAGAAGATGGAACAGGATGCTCATTTTATTCCTGTAATGGGGATAGAAGCAGAAAATGGTAGAGGTTCTGTTGAATGGGTTAAGTTCATGGATTCTCTAAAGGAAATGGATTATATTTCAGTTAAAGAAGATTTGAGAGATAGGGTTGCCGCTTTCTTTGGTGTAAGTAAAATCTTCATGGCTGATAATTCTACAAGTGGCGGATTAAACAATGAAGGTATGCAAATTCTGGTAACTAATAGAGCAGTTGAGATGGCTCAAAACGTCTGGAATAAGTATGTATTTCCATTCGTTGTTAAGCAGTTCGGTATAACAGATTGGAATATAGTTTTACCACCTTCAGAAGAGGAAGATGAGATTGCCACGATGAGAAAGAGAGAAATTGAAGTTAATATTGCGGGCCAAATTAAGAATCTTGGATTTGAAGTTGATATGGATGAGAATGGTAAATTCATTTACACTAAGCCTGAGCCTCAACCAGAAGAAGGTCAAACTGAAGAAGGAGAACCCATAGAAGCGGACCCTTATGCTGGAACTGATATTGACCAATCACAATTAGGGCAAATGATGGAGGCTGGAACTAGACCAACAATGGCTGAAGCAGGTAAACCTGCGGAAGTAAAATCCAAAAGCCCTAAACCAAAGATGAGTGTAGGCCCACCTAATCGGAATAAGGGTCTACCAGAGGAAGCAGCCAATAATAACGTAGATAGAAGGACAGAGAGGCGAGTAGGATGAGTTGGGAAACAATATTAAAAAAGAAATTTAAGTTTAGTGATATTGATTTTAAGGAAGATACTGATTCTTATTATTCAACAACAGAAGTTGCTCCAAATTTAATATTGAGCGTTATAGCAGGTCAAGGCAAATATTCAGCACCAAGAAGTAAACTATCTAATCCACAAGACTATGAGGAATATGAGTTGGCTTTTTTGAATAAGAAGAACAATGAATGGCTAACCAAAAAACTTCTAGGTTGGTATGATGATGTTATTGCATATAAGACTGTAGCAGAAATAGAAGATTTAGTTGCAAAGGCAATAGACGCATACGGAGCAGACGTTGAGTATGATGGCATTGCATCGGGTGAATTCGATGAGGATTTTTCTAGCAAGTATGCAATGGAAAGGTGAATAATATGACAACAAGAGAAGAAACAATAAAAATGAGAAAGGAATTAATGTCTGCTGAGAGAATCTTAGCACAGAAAGAGAAAATAGTGACTAAAAATAAGGATTTAACTCCAATGACTTTAGGTGATAAGAATAGGCCTGAGCCTCAAACTAATAAAGAGATGCCTAATTATATTCACATGCCCAAGAAAAGAAAGCAGCAGCATGAGAATAGACCGTTCTATTGAGGGGATTATATGTCAACTCTTCTGAAAGCACATCTTCTAAAAACGGATAACCCGTTTATTATGTTGAAGTGCTATTTGGAAGATATTCTAAAGGAGCAGGGACTTACTTGGCAGGATTTAGTTGATGCTCTTGAGAGGGAAGCAAAGCAAAAAACTGCTCTATATGATGCCTTAACATTTTCTCCTGAATTAAAAAATGCACTAAAAAAGTTAAAAGAAATAGATAGTGGTTTTTTTGGACAGGGTAAATTAATAGAGCAAAAAATTACTCGTCCAACGCCACTAACTATTGAAATAGACTCCGAATCAGAAGGAGAAGATTATTGGAAACATCCTTACCAGCAAGGCGAAGCAACGAGTGGGAAAAGAATAAGACAAGACCCTCGTTTAAAATATCCAAAAAGGAAAAAGAAAGATGGAAAAATAATACCAATTGAAGAAGGGGGAGGATTTGAAACCACCGAAACAGAGGAAACTGTTGAAGTTCCACCAAAGGGAGCACCAAAAATTTCTGGTCGAAAAACCATTGAAGTAAGAGATGAATATGGAAACAAGAAGAAAAAAATTGTAACGGGGGATGACCCTATGCATCCTGCTGTTCGAGAAGACAACATTAGAAATTTCATCAACGCTTTGAAATCATCTCCAGAATTTAAAGAGAATCCTACGGTTTTACAGAAAGTAGTCAAGGGATTACAAGCAATATTAGATAAAATTCACACTTTAGAAAGTAAGGAAGTCCCTAAAAAATCAAGAGGAGTTAAAGAAAAAGGAAAAAAGAGCGCCCGCAAACTAGCAGAAACGAGAATATTAATTCAGGGTGCTAATAGAATAGGAGAACTTGTAAATGATTTTGAGACTGCTATAGCAAGAGCCGATAGTTTAGATTTTAAAGGTCCATTAATCTATAATGTTGCAGTTGAAGAAGCCGTTCAAGATTTACTTAGTAGTAATAAGGCTAAAGCAAGGTTAAGACAATACGCTAGTGGGGAATTAAGTGAAGAAGTTAAAAGAATTCTTGAAAATCCTGAATTAAGACATCCTAAATTAGAAGGTAAGAAAAAAGAAACTCTATCTAGTCAAGAGCGGGAGGTTTATGCTGAGTTTTTAGATGAAGAGGAACTTGAAGACCCTGAATTAGAGAGTGGGAAGAAAGAAACTCTAGAGAACAAATTAAAATTATTAGATAAAATAGAGAGCGCATTGAATTCTAAAATAAAATATCCTGCTTTGGAAGGTATGAGAGAAGAATCTGTACTTGATGCTATTTTTTATGCGTATAATCAAAAGACTGGTGTTGTAATTGCAGATTTATCTGAGCATCCTAAAATAAGTTCTAAAATGGCTGATTTGAAAGGGAGAGTCAATAAAAAAGGTATGAGTAATCTTCTTAATGAATTGAAAGGTGACCCTGAAATTCAACGTCGTATGGCGGCTAGACGAGAAAAAGGAATTGAAGAAACAGCGGGTGAAGAGGCGTTTGCGGCCCTGTTATCTGGTGAAAAAATTACAAGGAATTGATTTGATGGCTTGGGAAGATATACTCATTAAAGAAGAGAGTGATATTCTCAATGCTCTTAATTCTAAAGAAAAGAAGAAATTGAAAAAGACACTTCAGGCTGCTGAACCTTCAGAATATTTTGGTCAAGATTTCACTAAATTAGGGGATTTAATTGAGATGATGCAGTCTCTTGATTTAGTTAAAGATGATTCTAAAATGAAGAAGAAAATGAAATCTATCAATGAACAGAACGTTGATATGGTTGCCACGGCGAGCAAATTACGGAAGCAGTATGAGCAGTTGTATAGGCAGGTTAGGAAAGTAGTATATCCAAAGAGTGCAAGTAGTTTGAGAGATGATGAAAAATGAGTTGGATGGATATTCTGAAATATTCCGGTATCGGAAAAAAGGTTATTTCAGAATTGAAGTCAAATATTGGAAAGTATGGAATAGATGATTATGATTTAAGATATGTTCCTGACACTTATACACCTCTCGGTAAAGATTTCTACGCAGTTTTAGACGAAATACTTGCTGAAATTCAAAAAAACTACCTAGATGAAAAAGAATGGCGTGGGAGTAGTGAAAAAACAGTTGGTAAAGTTAAGGGTAATGCTAACATGAATGACAATATTATGCGAATACAATTAGCCCCTGTTGATTCTAAAAGAGATAAACATGACAGATATGGCGATTTTTATTTCTATCTAAACAAACGTAGACAATGGCCACCTGATGCCGAAACAAGGGGTGATTCTCTTTCCGCAGAAGATTACTATAATTTAATTGCTATAATTTTACAAGTGGAGAGATAATGGTGAGTAAAATGACAGAAGAAAATAATGAAATGATAGACCTACTCAAAGAGTTAGTAGGAAGAATAAAGAAAATAGAGAAGACTGTATATGATAATGATAACATCTTGATGAAATCAGGCATTGTTACTATTGATTCTCCCGTTCCATCAGTAGTTCAACACACTGATATTCCTGATTCAGATACAATTTCTAAGATGAGTTGGGATGATATTAACCATTTAGTTAGTAGATTAGGGGGAGATTGAAATGAGTTGGAAAAATATTCTTAAAACCAATATTGAGGAAGGGGAAGAATTAATTTCAGTATTTAGGAACGCTTTCAAGGATAAAAGACAGGATGATTTTGAATATATGGCGCAGAGTACTATGGCTATTGGTCCTGCTAATATTTTTGTAGCATTTGAAGATATTAGAGAGGAAGAAGATGAAGAAATAGAAGAATCAGAAATTTTTGATATGGATGAAGGTTATTATCGTATAACTTTAGATTCTGAATCAGGACATGAAATCATTTTAGCCGACTATACTCTAGATAACGACTTTAGAATAGTTGAGTCTGATTATAGTCTTTTACATGTAGATGAAATAAATGAATTAATTAAGCAAATTAAGGAGTATGTTTGAAATGACAAATGAAAGAACAGAGTATGTAGAAAAACTGATGAAATTCGTCATTGGCGAAGAAGTGAAAGTTGAAAGAACAAAAGGTCAGAAAGACAAGACCCCAGTATTAGGGACAGGTCATCTTGCTGATGGTAAAGGTACTACCGTTAAGGAAGGAAAGAGAGAATACGCAAGTGGTAATATTTCTAAGAAAGAAGGAAGTACTTCCACTGATGGTCGTGATTATTTTAATAATGCAGTAGAAGAAAAACTCGGAGAATGGATTAAAAAATACACAGCATTAAAGGATGAAGGTAATTTGTTATTCCAAGAAATATGGGATGAGATGCCCTTTGAAGGAAAGGATGAAACTGAGGCCGAAAGAAATTTAGGACAATTAATGGATAGAATGCAAAAAGAATATGGTTTTAGAAATTATTACTAGGTGATTTTGTGTGCCTGTCTCTATTACGAAAGATACCCCGATAACTCTCAGGGTCATTCAATTTTTTGAAAAAATGCGAATGTCATATCTTTCTGCTTTATCAGACCCTAAACAGTATGGTAAAAAATGGATGAAAGAAGTCAAAACATTGCGTGAGCAATGGGATGATATAGATGAATTCAGTAAAGAAATAAAGAAAGTAATCAATGAAAAGAATTTATTTTCTGATGAAGCAGAGAATATAGAGACAGACATTGCGAGGAATATTTATTCTCAAGTTAAAGAATTAAGGTACTCCGCTGGAATTGTTAAAGACCCTTTCAGTATTAAATACGAAGAAGAAGTATTAGACCAATTGATGTCTAATCCCTCTTTATTTGCTAAATTTGTCCATTGGGCAATAAGGAATCACGATAAATCATTAAGTGATGATGCTTGGGAAAAGAACGATTTGGAACCAGATACTATTACTGAAGGATATAAAGGTCTTAATTTGGTCGAAAAGGATGTTATTGATTTTGTAGTTGAGCATTATGGAGATGATAAAGATACTAAAAGAATCAAAGGTAAATATAAGGCCGCTCGTAAACTCTTAGAAGAAATATATATTTCCCATCATGGTGAATCTAAGTGGAAGAAAACAGTTAGTTTAGAAAAAGCGGAGAAATCTGATATCCATTTTTTAGTACCTAACAAACCAATGTATAGGATTTTCGATATAGATGATTTGAAAGAATTAAAGGGATTTACTGGTAAGTGGGTAGTCCAAGAGAAATATGATGGAATGAGAATTCAAATTCATAAGATAGATGAAAAAATTAAGATTTATTCATTCAATGGTAAAGATATAACAGATAAATGTCCAGAGCAAAAGAAAATAATGGCTGCTAAACACTTTGGAGATTGCATACTTGATGCGGAATTAATGCTTTTCCAAAAAGAAGAACCGCTACATAGAGCAGAAGTGGTGGCTCGAATATTCAAAGGTAAAGAAACAGAAGATTCAGAATTAAGAGCACACGCCTTTGATATTATGAGGCACGAAGATAAAGAATTACATGAAGATGAATTATCGGAACGACTCACTATCTTATTCAATAATTATTCGACTCATTCTGATGAGAAATTAGCATTTCCTTCTAAGAAAGACACACGTTATGCTGACTCTATTAAGGAAGTGGAGGAATATGCAGAAGAAATTATGGAAATACCAACTGCTGAAGGGGTAGTAATCAAAGATTTGACTTCTACTTATTTTATTGGTACTAAAAAGAATCCAAAATGGATTAAGTGGAAGAAATTTGTGGATTTAGATATGATAGTATTAGATAAGAAAACCACTAAATCGAATATGTTCACTTACACTTTAGGTGCGGGTCCACTAACAGATGATGATGATTTTAAAAATACTAAGGTGGTTAATGATAGAGAATATTTAGAAGTAGGTAAAGCCTTGAATACAAAAATAGATGTTGAGGTCGGGGCCATTATTCGAGTTAAGATAGATGAGGTTAAGAAAGATAAAAACGGCGGTTACAAATTATTCTCTGCTAAGGTTATTGAGATTCCAGAAGTAGAATTACCTGAGAAATTAATTACTTTAGAATTACTATCGCAAGATACTAAAAAATCTCTCAATTATAATGTGGAAGCGTTAGAAAAAGGATATCGCATCTCTGATGTAATACATGGTGAGACAACCGCTATCATTAAATCAGATTTAGACGGGTTTACTTTCTATGGTTTTGAACAAAATAATCTAATGGCTAAGAATGCCCTATTAGATATTGATGTTTGGAAGACTGAAATAGAAGGAATGTTAAAAACTCAAAAGGCTAAATTTAGAGTGATGATTAAGAATTATTTAATGGAGAATGGAGAGACTCCTTTTGAAAAGATAGAGGAATTTGTGAGAGAAAAACAAATTAATTATTATAATAATTTATTTGATTCAAATGCTAAGAAATTAAAAGATTGGATGAAACAATTGGAAGACATAAGTTATAATAAAAATGAAGATGTGTTTTTGGCCGCTGATGATATGATAGAAAAAGATTACAAAACCCCTGATGAATATAGAAATGGGGAATTTAAGATTTACAAGAAAGATAATGATAATCTATGTATAGTCTTCAAAGTAAGTGATGAGTTATTTGGTTGGGAAATAGATATAGAAGATGAAGAAGACATATTTTCTCTCTTTGGTAAATCTGGTAAATTCCCTGCTCAAGTTGAGGCACGTTATGAGAAAGGTAAATTGGTAGATTCAGGTAAAGTAGAATTAGGGGTTCAAAGAGATGGTTATCATGAATACATATTAGAAGGAAATAAATTTGATACTAAGTTCCACGTTAGGGTTATCCCTGTTAAGGGTAAAGATACATGGTTGGCTTGGACAGGTTTAGAGACAAAACCAGTAGATTCTGATACTGATGAAGGTGTTTGGGATATTTCTAAAGATAAATTTGCTAAATTAAAATTCAGGAACAATTAATATAGTAAACCCAAGAAACCCTCATTCATGAGTTCTGCTTCTATTGTAAGGTCAATTAGCCCAGTCAGGCATGACCCCTTTAGTATTCTAAAATCTGATGATTTAGTGATAGGCGGTTATGCCTCTATTGAAATGGTAGACAAACAAAACGATTTGATTACTTTAGATGCGTTAGGTGAAGCCGTTGGTAAATATATGAAAATTACTAAATTTAGAAATGTTATGACTAACCACTCTAATGTTCAGGTAGGGGAAGTTATTCCTCAATATAGAGATAAATCTGGTAAACTTTGGAAAACTGGGGTAGATGATGTTGGGTTTTTTGTTGTTATTAAAATGAGAGAAGATATTGAAAAAGCCAAAGAAGTTGGTAGAGAAATAAGAGAAGGCACTCTTCGTTCTTTCAGTATTGGCGGCCAAGCATTAGAGAAGAAAAAGAAAAGTCATAATGAATATGGGGATTATAATGAAATTTCAAAATTAGAATTACATGAAGTAACTATCTGTGAAAAGGGAATTAATCCTGAAGCAAAGTTTGACATATTAAAAATGGAAAAGGAAGGAAAAGAAATGAACGAAATAGAAAAAGCATTGAATGCATTAAATGAACTTTTAGAGAAAAAGGATGAGTTGGAAGTTAATAAAGAAGAAGAATTTTCTGAAAATAGTAATAAAAGTGTGGAAAACTATAATAAGAACTTGAGTAAAAAGACAGAAATATCCAACGAGGTAAATAACATGACCGAGGAAGTAGTAAAAGAAGAAGAAGAAGAACTGATTGATACCGCAACTGAGGAAGAGGTAGAAGAAGTGGCAACGATGGACTATTCAGGTGATGACCAAGAAGCGAAATCAAAAACCAGTTTAGATGCTGGAGAGATTGAGCATGGTGGCGCTGGTGATTTAGTCAGTGAATCCCATGACCAACTAAGTAGCAATTACATGGCTAAGTTCGATGAGCAATCAACTCTTGACCTTTCCGCAGAAAACCTTGAGAAAGCCTATGCAGAGTTTAAGGCTGAACAACTCGAAAAGGCCGCTTACGATGCAATCAAGGGCAAGTTCCAGACCCGCTTTAATTCTGAAATGGTCACAAAGACCGAGGAAATTGAGAAGGCTAACTATGATGCTAAGTCAGAAGTTGCCGAACTGAGGAAGCAATTCTCAGACCTTCTAACTTCTCTAGGGGATAACCAAGAGTCAGTAATCCGCAAGCAGGAAGAAGCAGTATCAGAATTAGACCTCCCAACTAGCGATGAAATCGCAAAAATGGATTGGAACGACATTAACGCTCTGGTCGAAAGGTTGGAGGCTCAACTCTAAACGAGTATAACTTAAAAAAAAGGAGATGAAAATAATGACAAAGTACATCAACACAATGAGAGACTTGGAAGCCGCAACATATGGCTCCTTTGGTGGATTAGCAGGTAACAATCTATTGAAGGCTGCGGGAGTTGTCGGTTCTATTGGTAGTGGTTTCACCGGCTCCTCTGGAGATGCGCTCAACCTTAACGGTACAGCAGCAACTGGTGCATCTAACCTTTACAATATCATTTACGGCCAGAAAGTCTGGTCAATGATTAACCAAGAAATCAACCCTCTGTCAATTCTACCTAAGAAACCATACACAGCAAGTGGATGGAGAGTAATGACAAACAGGCCACAAGGCGGAAGTGCAGCGGCATTCGGGGTTTCTACAACTGCTGGAACTGCTGCACAAGGAACTGCTGCACCTGATGCAGATATAATTGGTGGAGTTGGTGAGAATGAGGCTCTTGGCTCTGCATCCCTTCTTGCACTGGCTCCAGAATATGCTAACCTATACATGAATCCGAAAATCGTTGCACATATGTTCGATTACAGCGAATTGGCTGCTGAAATGGCAAAGATTGACGATGGTGTGGGCGACCTCCGTAAACTCATTCGTGAGGATATGGGTAAATTCCACGCTGAATCACAATCGAAGATGCTCGTTATGCCTCTAGAAATGTATGACGACTTTGGTGCAGACGTTGGGGTAACAGATGGAAGAATCCGTGAGCAATACACATCTCTAATGAAGATTGTCAGTTCATTCGGGGAATTAGCGGACACTGTTGGTATTCACAACCTTTCCAACATTGGTGGAACAACTAACTACGCAACTACTGACGATGATGCAAAAATCATTTACGGAGCAACCCGAAGTGCTGCATCTTACTTGGATGCAGAGGTTAACTTCGGTGGAAGTTATGCTACGGCTGGTCGGGCATTTACCCTAAGCACCATGAACACCGTCATTCAGAATGTGCGATTGAATGGTGGAGCGCCTAAAGTTATGCTTACAGGGTATGACACAATTCAGGCTATCTCTGACCTACTTCAGAGCCAAGAGCGATTCATGGACTCTAAAGAAGTAATGCCAAGCCATAACGGTGTTAAGGGCGTTAAAGGTGCAGAAGTTGGATTCCGTGTTGCAACATACTACGATATCCCCCTGATTCCAGCAAAGGATATGCCAAAGACTGGTGCTTACTCAGGTACGAAGATTTCAGATATTCTTATGCTAGATACGGACCATTTGTGGTTCGCTACTATGAAACCAACCCAGTATTTCGAGGATGGTATCAGTCACGGAAACCCATTCGGTGTTGGGGTTCTTGGAAACCGAGGTCTTTACCGAACAATGGGTGAGACTGGATGTACTTTCTTCAAGGGACAAGCCAAAATTACTAACCTTTACTGAGGCTTTACTTTTAGGAGATAAATAGGAGGAAAAAAAATGGCACTAGTTAAAGCAGTAACCATAATCGCAGACCATAAAGGTATAACTGCCCCTAGAGTTTGTGGGGATGAATATGTGGTGGACGCCTATTGTGATATCACACAAGTAGTAGCAGCGGGTTCAGTAATTCCTGCAAGTGATTTCGGTCTATCTACCATTAATGCAGTATGTATTACTGGAGATGATAACCCTAACAACAGCACAAATGATATTGCCATCAAAGTAGAGTGTTCGGCTACAGGTGCTTATGAGTCGGCAGGTTCTGTTGCCTTTATGCATACCACAGTGGCAAGTGGAACTACTCTATCCAATGACGCTAACGGCGGAACAGTTAGAGTTCGAGTTTGGGGCCTTATCTGAGGGGATAAGTGTGGCTAAGGCTACTTTAATTGAAGCCACCAATCAAGCGGGGGGAGGTTTCGTTACCCTTAATGGGGTATTATTAACATTAGATGTTGAAGAGGATATTTCTGTTCATTCAGGAATGTTGTATATGAATTCACATAATATTAAAGTAGAATTTGTTGAAAGTGATTTTAAAGACATATCTGATGGAACTTTAGAGAATATCGCATTAAAATTAGAAGTTGAATCTTCTGAAGTGAAAAATACTCTTTTTGGTAAGAAAACAGCGGCTTCTAAAGTAAAAGAAACCTTAACTGGTTCTAAGAAAAAGAATAAGAAAACCAATACTAAGAGTAAACCTTCTGAAGAAGAGAGCGACGAGTAGACTTATACGACATTGTTCTTTACAGATTCACAGTGAGGTATTCTAAATGAGTGGGATAGGGGGCTGTAGAAGCAGCGGAGCCTTTACTGCTGACACTTTACTTTTTACTGGTTCTGGTAAATTAACCAGTATTACTGGTATGTCATTTGTTACTACTGGCCCAACTGTTGATAATGCAGCATTTATGGTCTTACATGATTGTTTAAATTCTGGCGCAGCAACTGCTGCTAATACTATTGGAATATTATATGTTGGAACTACAGCAACGGGTAGTAATTTTGTTGAAGCAGATATGCATGGCGTCACGTTCAAAAATGGCATATTTGCTGATGTTACTCATATTGCTGGAACCGCTACTAAATTCTTAGTGACATTTAATTAATATTGTAAATGAGGGACTGATATGACAGGAATTGGTGGCTGTAGAAGTAGTGGCGCAATTAGTGCTGATACCCTTATCTTTACTGGTGGTGGAAAGTTAATTAGTATTCATGGTTATGCAACTGGAACAGACACTGGATATGTGACACTTCATGATTGTTTAACTCAAGGGGCATGTAATAATGCTAATATGTTGGGTATGTTATATGTTGGGCTGGTTTCGGCTGGTGACTCATATAATGAAGCAGACATGCATGGAGTTCGATTTACTAATGGTCTTTATGCAGACGTAACAGATGTTAGTGGAACGGGAACCACATTCACAATAGAATTTAATTGAGGTATATGAAAATGGCAGCGATAGATAAAGACACAAGACTGATAATGACGATAATGTATGTAGGAGCAGTTTCTGGACTGAACGTTTACTTCTACTCGGTGTATGGAGCATCATTACCATTTCCACCAATATCTCACGCAGTATTATTTGCATTAGTGACTGTAGGAGTAATTATGCTACAGAAAGCACTGTTCGATTTAGCAGTAAACGAAAGATTAGAAACATGGTTATTGAATAGGAAAATAGACATGTATTGGCAGAAAAGAAATAGAGATGATTCTCAGAGACAAAAGATTCGAGATACTATGAATTCTCGTAATCAAAATTATTACAGGGGTGGTCCAGAGACTACTTATGAAGAGGTTTCAGAACAATTTCTCAAAGCAATGGAATGATGGATGATGGGTGGTAATCATGCTGGACAGACTATTAGGCGTTGATGAGCAATCACTTGCTTATGATTTATCCAGAGCACATTCAGCCGATGTGTTTTTCATCAAAATAAGGGCTTTATTATGGGGAGTTATTGCTACTACCATTTTCTTCATGATGGGGAATATTATGGGTGCTAATGGGATTGATTTCTTAGGTATGTTTGTTAATAGAGTTAAGGGGCTATTCGGATGGGGTTAAATGGCTACCTTATTAACGGGCTTTTCTATTCTATTAGCAGAGGCGGCTGCTAAATTATACCAAAGGTTACATGCATTGAATTTTGGAGTATATGGTGCTTCTAAAGTGGGAAAAACAACATTACATCATCAATTAAGAACAAGGGGAGAAGTACCTAATATCGCTGAGAGAACAGTCGGATTAAAAAGAACCACTAGAAAGGTGGTCAAAATAGATAAAGATTCTCGAACAATAAAAACCGCAGACGTAGGAGGACAAACATATTATTGGGATGCTTGGAAAACAGACATGATGAATAGAAGTGTGAGGTATATTATTTTCATGATTGATGATAGGCATTTAAATGAAGCATACAACTTAGATAATCAATTAGGATGGCAGTTCATGGTAGATACGGTATGTGATGAATATTGGAGATTAAATAAGAATAAATCTAAAAAGAAGAAGGAGAAGGACTTCCCAGTAGCAGTTGGTATATGGGCTAATAAGTACGATTTATGGAAGGCTAAATATGAACACAACGGCTCTATTGAGAAACACCCCATATTTGAACCGTTCAAACTTGGAATGCAGCGCCTACAGGACAGGGGAATTCCATGCTTCAAATACATCGTGTCTGCCAAATCTGACCCGGAAATGGTCTACAGAGGAATAATGACAATGGTAAAGGAGTATTAATTATGACGCAACAAATGGTATTTACGCCTAATATTATCGGGATGAACGATAGTTCCATGAATAAAATGATTAATTCTGCTAGAGTAAGTCATAATGCTAGGCATTCTGGACCTATTATTACTTATGAATTCAAATCTGTTGATATTAAGAAACAAACTAAAGAAATCAAAAAAGTATTACTTCCTGAGAAAAAGAAATTCTTATTCAAGAAATATGGGATTAGATTTAATATCCGAGACAGGTGTATTGTTTGTGGTGCTCATCATATTTGGGAAGCAGGGGATAATCTAAGGCCACCTATTCCGTTATCTCATGTCAATAAAGGTAGACCATTACGAGGTACTTATTGTCCACGGCACTCTTCTCTTTTTAGACAAATGGAAATGTTAGAACAACAGGTTATTGCTGAAAAACATGGATTAGAGTTCAAAAAATATGTTCCTAAACCGAGAGTTCCTAATATTATGAAGTCTGGTCCTTTAGTTTCTTTAAGTGAAAAAGATATAATTTCATTAACTGCTAAGGGTTGGGAGATAACACCACCAAGTGCTGATACTACGACAGCGGAAGAGAAATTATTCATTTTGTTGACAGAACTTAAGGGTAAAATAGGACAAATAGACGAATTAGTAGGTGAGTGAAAATGGGACTTTGGGGAACAAGCAACGGTGCATTAGCGACACAGATGAATAATAATAGTCAAAGTAATTTTAAGGCTATGAATAATCTTTTAACTTTACAAGATAACCATGTTGAAGAATTTTTACTTTATCATGGTGAGGCTTTTTTAACTACTTTTGAAAAATTAATGGAAGATGTGGTTCAAAGGGTAGTAAGTCAAATGCTTTCTGATTTACATTTCAAATTAGATGCTACTCAGGGAGATATAATTTTAGAGAAGACATGCCTTGCTAAATATGAGCAAATTACTGAAGAGAATATTGAATTAGATATACAGAAAATTTTAGGCGCTTCTGTTAATTCAGAAGTTGTTTATCAGAGACAGATGGCTAAGAATCAATATTTAGAAGCCCAAGGATTCGGAGATGGGTCTAATCCTCAGATGGCTGGTGGTGTTCCGGGTGGTATGGCTGCTGGTGGTATGGCTGCTGGTGGAGCAGCAATGACTACAAACGGAATGTCAATTAGCGGAGCGCCAGCGCAAGGAGGAATGAATCAACAAATGATGCAACAACAGGCTGCTATGAATAACCAATCGGGGTATCCAGTTCCTCCTTCTGGTTATGATAATTATAATAACCCATATTGGATTGACCCGGCTACTGGTCAAGCAACATATAGCCCACCAAATAGCGGATTAGGATTAGGAAAAATGATTTCCAAGGGTGCTGCTTGGGCTAAATGGTTGGCTTGATTTAAATGAAATTCATTTGGCTTGATGAAGAGGGCGGCGAAATAGTAAAAATATTAGATGAGAATGGTTCAGATATTCAACTTGGTTTTAAGAGATTTATTTTGACTTATCCTAAATCAAAAAAATCAAAAAATCGCCTTCCTAAATATCTAAGGGATATGGACAAATATATGGATAATTATACTGAAAAGGGTAAAAAAAGAGATGACCTTCAATATACTGATGCCCATTCTCAATATTTAAGAAAACATACAGAAAAGGCTCTTAAAACTATTAAGAAATTACCCCTTAGACAAGAACTAAGTGGATTGAGTGGAGAAGATTTTATTGATAACGAAATGAAGAAAGAGTTAAAACTAGATAATTTGGATAAAGAATTCAAAATAGGTGATGTTTTCAATCAAAAGAAAAGTAACCTTTTGGCTGGTAAAGGAAAAATACGAGTGGTTGAAGATTTAAAAGTAGCACATTATATTGATTCAATAAAAGAAGAAGATTTAGATATCGAAGTTAATACAATCTCAGACAAAAAGTTACTTTTCAATATAAAATTAAAGTTAGATGATGAAGAGGTTAAGAAGGAACATTGGTCAGATGAAGATAGTGAAATGAAATTAGAATCTGTTGTTGGTGAACTTGATGAAGGAGGAATTAATCCGACTAAACCAAAGGAATTAAAATTTGATGATGAAAAAGTACCAATGAACATTTTCATTGCAAGAGATAACCCTAAACAATTAAAAAATGTAATAATGAATAATAAACAAAAAATATTTGCCAATATCGGTAGTACATATTTGTTCCACCCAAGAATTATTCATGATGTAGATGTTGAGATATCTTTAATTTTGGAAGGATACACGGAGAACAAAAAAAGGGCAAAGGTAAAATATTCTACTGAAATTCAAATCACCACCATAGTAAAACCCCAAAAAACCATTAAATTTGAAGGAGAAAAAACTGGTAAAGAAATACTTGATATTACTCCAGATGCAGAGCCTAACGTATATAGGAGTAACATATTTTATTATATTAAAAGTAGAATAAATAAGTTAGAAAAAGCCATTAACCTTATTCCAGAAGGTTCGGAGAATTAGTTATGGCAAAGTTCTATTCCCCATCAGATTATACTGCCATTAATCCTAATTACGCAACAGGTAATGGCTACTATACTACTTCTTCTAAGGTAGCAGAAC
>Ga0080013_1002729_pt1 | contig 20061 bp, 15 predicted proteins | sample ETNvirenome_6_85_FD_69236 | JGI IMG/M metagenome (GOLD analysis project Ga0080013, IMG submission 69236) | Marine viral communities from the Pacific Ocean - ETNP_6_85 (SPADES assembly) (version 2) | ecosystem: Environmental > Aquatic > Marine > Oceanic | place: Pacific Ocean | collected 2013-06-19 | reverse complement strand
ATGGTCAAGATTATGGTCTTGATGAATTGAATACCTATATCGTCGCCATTGACGATGGCGATGGCACCTTACAATAATAGTATAGAAAAAGAGTAAATATTATTAATATAAAGATGTAACTATGTTCTGAAAGGGAGAGTATGAAATATTGGGGTGAATTGCAGGAAAGTGCCATTATTGAGTTCAATACTAGTGATGAAACAAATAGTAAACATAGAGTTTATAATGACATTATATTACCAGCTTTTTCAAAGCTGATAGAAAACATTTATTATACATATAATTTTAATAAAATACTTTTTGACTATCAGCAAACTAGACATGAGGCCATGGCTCACTTATATGAAAAGTTAGGTAAGTTTGATCCTACTTCTGGAGCTAAGTCTTTTTCTTATTTTGGCACCATTGTTAAAAATTGGATGATACAGCAATCTAATGCCGCAAAGAAGCAGGTCTTTGTTGATAATGAAAATGTAGATACGGTTGTTTTTGATAAGAGTATGGAGTACTATGAGGATATAGAAAAAACAAAAGATGATTATGCATTTATAGAAGGATTGATTGGTCGTTTTGATGACCTAATGATACAAGAATCATTGAATAGGGACGATATAGCAGTTTTAGAAATAATAAATGACATAATGAAAAATTACCACAAATTCAATATTTATAATAAGAAACAGTTGTATATTTATGTAAGAGAAGCAACAGATCTGCCAAGCAGAAAGATAACCAAGTCTATTAAAAAGATAAAAAAAACATATATGGTTCTAAAAGATGAGTACATCAACTGAAAATAAGCTTAAAGATATGCCGGATGAAGGAGTAGTGTCACTATACTTGCAAGGTATTCAAGTTTATGAAGATCAAATTGAATTAATGGAGTATGTTAGAAAGAAGTCGATTGAAGTTAGAAATGATTTAGTAGAGTTTGAGGATGAACTAAGAAGAAGAAAAGTTGAAATAGAACTCATAGAGAGGGAAGAAAAAGAGGAAGAGGAAGTATGAACCAAACACCATCAATGGAAAGACTATTTGATTCTGGCAGTTATGAAGAGGACTTATATAGCAGTGCGCTTCAATGGGAGACTCCCGATTTTTTTATTTTAAAAAGGGCTATTGTAATTAGTGTTAAGATGGGTGTCAATACTAATGAACAGACATCGGCCTTTCTTCCTCAATATTCTATTAACGCTAGAGTTATTGGCGAGGGGATCAGTACAGCTGTTCCAGAAAACGATATTCCAGAATGGTACACTCCATTGACACCTAACGCCATTATGGTTGTGCCGGAAATAGGAGAGCAGATTTTAGTTATTCACGAAACATTAAAATCTAATTCCAAAGGTTTTTGGATTGGAAGGGTTAATGACTCTGATAAAATAAGTCTTAAGCTTACTAATGAACAAAGAGCAGAAAACAACCCTCTTCCCTTGTCTCGTTATGGCAAGTCTTTTGATGTTAAAAACCTTAATAAAAGATCAAAACAGGTAAACTCTTATGTTGATGGAAAGAAAACATTTCAACTGCCAGGTCAGCTGGGTGATGTAATCATTCAAGGTCGCAGTGGCAGTTATATGAGACATACATTTAATCCTATGTCTGGAACTAACTTAAAGCCTGGTGTTTTGGAAATGGGCATATTGGAGCAAAGACCGTATAAGGCTTCTGTTTACCCAACTGTAGGTATTTCCCTTACTAAAACGGCTCATTTTAGCAATAGTATTGTCTCAGCTCTTGGGTCAGAGTTTACTAAGCAAACCCCCAACAAGACTGGAGACATAGTTACAGAGAAAATACCTAATCAAAATCCTACGATAGCAAGTACATCAATAAAGGCTGAAGCTAAGAAAAACTTTATTGTTAATATCGCTAATGAAATATATAATGTTTCTGATACTACTGACTCAGAGACTTCGATGTATAGGCAGGTGTTGGGAGAAAAGTTAAAAGAATATTTTACAAATCAAGACGAGTTAATAAGGGGTATGTTAGAGTCGGTTAAAGGTGTTGTTAATACTATGAATTTATTATTTAATTCTTATATAGATCACACTCACACCATCCCAGAAATAAATGTAGATATTCCCGATAAAGAAATAAGTTTTAACGATAGAATTAACTTAGGTATTAAAATGGAGCCTCAAGAACCTATTAATGTTTTTGTATCTGCTCAAACAGTTGATGTGCCAGGATCTGGATCTCGTACAGTTACTAATGTAGTGCAAACACCTGTTGGCCCTAGAACGTATACTGAAGAAGTTGCAGGAACGCCAGGGTCATCTGTAACTATTCCTTCTAAGTTTATTAGTGTTCCTCAACCGGATAAGGCCGTAAATCGTGGATATATTACATCTAAGAGGACTAAGAAAATAGAGTACGATAAAATAAGTATTGGCGGAGCAGCTAATCCAAGAAATACTACAACTATTGAAACAGATATAGTTACTGATAGAGTTCAAAATGATTTGAATGACTTAAAAGATAGTTTTGATGCAACTAGAGATGGTTTTGTTGCCTTGATAAAAAAATTTGAAGATGTGTATAGTCAAAGACAGTATATAAACTAGAGATATATTATGGGAATAAATTTAAAATTTCCTTTGCGGTCTTATCGTAAAGGGTTTTTTGAAATGAATAACACCACAACTGCTGCTGTTAGAGAGAATATAAAAACTCTTTTGATGACAGTTAAGGGAGAGAGAGTAATTCAGCCAGGTATTGGAACTAACATTCCAACTCTCATGGGTCAACTTTTTGAACAAATTGATACAGGTGAGATGGAGGCTAAAATTGGTGCTGAAATAACATCGGCTCTTGAAGTATGGATGCCAGAGGTGACAATGACTTCAATAGCTGTATTTACACAAGATACATTGCCTGGCGGAACGGCACTAAGTCCAAATGATATTTTAGTAAGAATGGATTATGAATATAGGGGTATACCCGACATGATGGATTTAAATTTTGCCAATATTGCAGATAATTAATTATATAAAGAGATAAAAAATGCCCAACTATCAATCAACAAGACAGGCAGCCAAACAAACGCCTAACATTAGTTATTTATCAAAGGACTTTGATTCTATCAAATCTGACTTGATAGATTATCTGCAAAGATATTTTCCGGATGATTATAGAGATTTTAATGATGCCTCTGGAGGGATGGCCATTGTTGAACTACTAGCTTATATAGGCGACACTATGTCGTTTTATATTGATAGGCAAGTTAATGAAGGTTTTTTAGACAGAGCAATAGAAGAAAAAAATATTTTTTCATTAGCCCAAAACTTAGGATACAAGCCCAAGTTTGCTAGACCTGGATTAGCTGAATTATCAGTTAGTGCTACGTTTGATGATTCTACTTCAGCCAACTCTTTGTTTGTGTTAAAAAAGGGCTCTAAGGTGGTTACTAACTTTGAGCCCTCCGTAGAGTTTGAGACCTTAAGTGATGTTGATTTTGGAAACGCTAGTAACAGAGTTACAACTAAAATAGGAAGTACTACTCAATACTCTATTACTAGCGTTTCTGCTATGGCTGGCTCTACAAGAACATTTTCATATAAGGTTAACGGCGCCGTACCATTTTTAAAATTAACTTTGCCCAACAATAACATAACAGAAATAGTGTCTGTAACAGCATCTGACGGCAAAGAATATTTTGAAGTCGATAACTTGGCTCAAGGCCAAATTTTTACAGGGTACAAAAATACAACTTCTTCTTCCGGAGATGCGGAATATATTCTTCAGTATAAAAAGATACCTTATAGATTTACTCGTCATGTTTCTAGTAATGGTAATACTTCTATTATCTTTGGTTCGGGAACTACTGATTTACAAGACTCTGAAATAATACCTAACCCCGAAGATTTTGTATTACCACCGACCTTGAGAGGTTCACCTTCTGGGTTTGCTCCAGCTGTTATTGATTCTTCTAACTTTTTAAAAACAAGTGGGCTTGGATACGCACCAAGAGATGTCACCATAGATATTAAGTATAGATATGGGGGAGGTAACGCAACTAATGTTGGCCCAAGAACTTTAAATACATTTACATCAAGAGTTGTTTCATTTAAGACTTCTAATTATGCTACTTCTAATCCAATAATTGCACAAAATGTATTAGGTACTTTAAGTGTTGATAATATTGATCAAGCAACTGGTGGTTCGGATAGGGAAGGCCGGACATCCATTAGGCAAAATGCTTTACAATTTTTTAACTCTCAAAACAGAGCGGTCACATTAGAGGATTATCAAGTAAGGGTCTTATCAATGCCAACACAATTTGGTTCTGTGTTTAGAAGTTATGCAAGAAAAGACCCTAACAATATATTAGGTGTTGAGTTGATTACATTAGCTCGTAATGCCTCGGGCGCCTTAACCTTACCTAATGGGGCTTTGCAAAATAATATAGAAACTTATCTTAGACAATTTAAATCATTTTCTGACACTGTTAGAATTACGGGCGGCCGTATTTGTAATATTGGTATTGATTTTACCATTGTTCCTAATCAAGACTTTAACGTAAATGATGCGTTACTTGATTGTTTTATTTTATTGAAGCGTATTTTTATTTTAGAGAATACAAACTTTAGTGCTACTTTAGTAATCTCAAACTTAATGGCTAGAATGCAAGCATTGAATAAAGTTAGATCTGTGGTAGATTTTAAAATAACAAGCAAGTTTGGCTTTATTGGTGGCCGTGCATATTCAGCTTATCAATGTGATATACCGGCCAATACTGAAAATGGAATTGTATATTTTCCAGAAGATACTTGTTGGGAACTTAAGTATCCAAATTTTGATATTGTTGGGAGAACCTCATAATGGCTACCATAGCACGAGCGTTTGCAAAAAAAGATACGTGGATTACTGAACAAAGTGTTACATCAAACTTTGGCGCCTCTCCTATATTAGAGGTGTGGACTAAGTTTAATTCAACTTTGACCGATCCAATAAAACAAAGATCTAGAATATTAATACAATGTGACTTATCGGCACTTAGCTCTAGCATTGTTAGTTTGGCTAAATATCCAGACCCAAGAACTGATTCCACCGTTAGTGCGTTCTTGTGTATAAAAAACGCTAGACATGGTGGAGTACAAGCCGAAAACTTTACACTTGACGTTTTTCCCTTAACTGCATCTTGGACAGAAGGCCAAGGGATTGACAATGATAACTTTAGTCAAACTGGTTATGCTAATGCTATTAGTGCTTCTAATACTAATGCATGGAACTACGACAGAGGTGGAACAGGTGGTGATGTATATATTGGATGGGACAATAGAGTTTATGATTCTAATAGTGCTTCTCAATATTTTGACACTGGCCAAGAGGATTTAAAGGTTGATATAACAAATTACTTTAAGGCTTACTTAAATTATGCCACTGGAACAAGTGTAGCCGCAGGCGGCAGTGCGGATTATGGTTTTTTGGTTCGTATGTCAGACGCTCAAGAATGTAGAACAGCGTCCGAAGCTACTTCAGCCGGAGTGGCTACGGCTACTGTTTCTTCCAGCTTTTATAGTAAGAAATTTTATAGCAGACAGACTAATACAAGAAAAATGCCTTATGTTCAGATGGAATGGCCTGGAGAAATAAAAGATAATAGATCTAGTATTGTGTTTGGTAAGACTGCTAGCCTATATTATTACAGTTTGATAAATAGTGAGTTAACTGATCTTAATGGTACCGGACCATTTCCTGGCTATGTTAATTTGAGTGGTAATGGAACTAGCTTAGCTGCAGCGGTGGGTGGAAACTTAACAGCTAGTAGAATATCTAAGGGTGTTTATAAGTTAGCTATTGGGACAGCTACTAATGGAGGTGATGGATCTAGTCCCCTCACAGCAATCAATATTGCTGTTTCAAGCAGTACAGCATTTGTAGATACGTGGGTAGTTACTACATCTGGAGAGCAGTTGTCTAATAGTTTTACATTTAATTGCACATTACCAATATCAGGATCTCAAGATTTTAAAACAGCGAACTATGAAGTATCATTAGCTAATTTGAATAGCCGATATGAAAAAGGTAGTTTACAACGAATTAGGGTTTTTGTTAGAGATAAGACAACACAATGGCAAGCGGTAACTGGCACAACCACAGCTATGAAAAACAGTGTTATACAGAACGGTACTGTTGAAATAAGAGAACTGGTCACTAATGATGTAGAAGTTCCAGCATTCAGCCTTTCTTTTGATAAGGACGGAAATTATTTTGATCTGGATAGCAGCTTGTTATATAATGGTATGCAGTATAAGCCGGTGTTGAAATTAAATGCTAAAGGTGAGATATTGCACTTTGATCGGCCCGAAGATTGGAAATTTCAAATTGGTGACATATATGATATAAACTATAAGGCGGGATATTGATAAATGGCTGATGGAATAACATTTGATAGTTTAGTATCTTCTATATCTGGTCTTGGATCTACTAGTGGACAGCTAGCAGATATTTCTGCCACCGGCCGGTCAGCTAGAGTTTTACCTCTTGTTGATTATAATGATTTTTCGCAGCATATCTTTTTTGGCAATGCGGTAAGAAAGTTTGACTCAGTAAGAAAGAAGATTATTAATGAATATCCTATTGGCCTTTCGGGACTATCTGCTGGCGCAGAATTGATCAGTTCGCCCGCCGTAGGGATAAAGGCTGTTTTTGAAGTAGATAAGTTTCGTAAGGAATCTGATGGTTTTACATTATATGTGTTAGATAGGCTTGGTGTTACTGGTAGTACTTCTGGTAATGTAAACGCCACTTCTAATAATACCGTTTTGGCCAAAAACCAAAAAGGTGAAAGCGTCCCTCTTATAACTCTATATAGGAATACCAATAACTCTATTACAGGTAGTCAAACAGGGATGATAGAATCCATTTCTGCAAGGGCTAACAACTATGAGGCAGAACAACTCAATGTTGTAGATCAAACCGCAGGTACTGCTACTGAAATAGTGGGAAGTTCCAGTGGTGTTCACCGTTCTCAAGTTATTTTTGGGCCTACTGCTGAAACTTCTATTACAAGGGCGGAAAAACTGCAGAACTTATTACCGGCCACATTGTTTACAGGCGATGACCAAGATGTATTAGCGCGATTGCTATCGGCCTTTGGTGATGAGTTAGATGAAATTAAATCTTTTGCCAATCAAATACCAACAGTAAAAAATATAGATTATGGTGAAATTAATAGAACGCCAAGCAAATTTATTCCTGTATTCTTAAAACAGTTTGGTGTTCAAGTGTTTGAAAATGCAAGAAAGAGTGCCGTTGTTGATAGTATTATTGAAGCTTCGCCTAGTGGATATACAACTCAACAGATAAACTATGAGATTTGGAATAGAATACTTAATAATGTTATGCACCTTATTAAGACTAAAGGCACAAGAGAAACATTAGAGTCTATTAGTCGTATATATGGTGTGGATAGCAATTTCTTAAAAGTAAATGAATATTCTATTTTTGCAAAACCTATCGAAGTAACCGAATCTGAAGAGGTTGATGTCCCAGCTCTCTATGCTACAGGTTCTAACTATGTTCAGACCGTGGCAGCTAAATCTGCTTCTGTTTTTGATTTTCAACCTAGTGATAACTTTACTATTGAAATGAGAGTATCGGCAACTGGAGCCTCTACTACAGGACATACGCTACTTGTTCATCCAAAGTATCGTATTGAGTTAGATCCATCGGGACAAGTATCATTTAAGTCTGTAGCTACGGCTTCTTTGTCGGCTCAAACCACTCAATCTTCTATATCAAGTTTTATTCAAGGTGCAGGTAGCGCTAATAATTTCTTAAATGTAGCTGTAAGCAGATCTGGCGATACCATTAATGTATACGCTATGGTACTGTCTGCCACTCCATCGGGCGGTTATGAGTCAGTGGTAACTGATACCGCATCAACAAGTCAAACTACAGGATACACTCTATCAGCAGTTAACTTAAGCTCTAGTGGTGGTTCTAGTTCTTTCCCATCTTATTTCCCTGGCAGTGGTGATACTAGATTTACGGGGTATATGCATGAGGTTAGGGTATGGGATGTAGCATTAAAACAGGTTGACTTGGAAGAACATACTAAAAACTTTGAATCAGTTTCCTTTCAAGGGTCAACTGCAACAGATGCGTATGCTGGTATTAGCAATGCGGCCACTTATGGTAGTCTATCAGCTCATTATAAACTAAAAGAAAATATAGTCTTAGCCAATCCATATAACTTTATTGTAGACTCTACTACTGCAGGTAACTCTGCAACTCCTGTAAGTTTCTCTGACATATCTACTAAACGCTATCGTGTATTTAGCGATATGAAAAAAATAGTTAAATATATACCAGCTGGTTTTGCTGCTGATAATGATAGAATACGTCAAGACGCAATTGATGGATCTATTGAGGATACAGGGTATATTAGCATGAGTCTCAACCCTATTAATGCCATCAATAGAAATATTAAAAATTACTTTAACAATATTTCACCACCTAATCTACTAGGTGATCCAACGGACTTATACAAGCCATCTTATAAGGGCGACTTTCAAAAAAGATGGCATGATATAACTTCTCAGTGGGGGTTAGCCGTTAATAGTGGCGCCGCTTTGGCTGGCGATACTGGTTGGGCACTTACTGGAAAGAGTCAAGGTGTAACGGGTTCTACTGTAGGATTAGCTGATATTAATACGTTCATTAAGGGTATGGATAACTTTAATGATACGTTTGGTGGTATATTCCAATTTGCGCAACAATTTATCCCTGCAAAAAGCAATATAATTGGAGAGGGTCTTTTTATAGAAGATCATATGTTAGAAAGATCTAAAATGAAAAGGCAGTTTGGCTTTAGAGAAGGTACAGGGACTGGGTATGTGGGCGCACCAACTTCTGCCTCTACTAGTGGCGACGCTGGTCATCTTTCTGATGATGTAGCGGCGGTTTCTTATAACCAAACACCAAGTGTGTTTTCTGTAGAGACAAAATATATTGCCATTGACACTCATTATACTGGTAGCAACTTGGCCCTTACTGGTGCTGCTAGTGCTAATACAACAGCATTAGCGGCGTCTGCAGCTACTACCGCCTCTTTTATGGGATATATGTATGATGGCCTTCAACAAACTATTACCAATTCGGTTACAGCAGACAGGACATTACCTAACTTATCTACGGGAAGTACAGTTAATACACCTAGATTTGCTCCCACCAGAATAGGCCGATTTTTACCTGTTAAGGTTATCCCCTCTGTGGGTGCTGCATCTGTTGTTGATGTTACTTTAGATAAACTATTAATTTCTCCAAGTGCTGCACCAATAGTTAGCAATGAAAAAGGTATTATTAAAGGTACTGCTAGATTGCTCACTAAGGGTAAGTCTTTTAAGACTGACCAGCCGGCTTTAAGATTTGAGTTTCCGGCTTCTGCAGATGGAACTAATTTTTTTGAAGCTACTATTGGAAATATTTCACAAGGTCAAGGGCGTGTTATAAAGAATAAAGATACACAAATTACCTCTACACTAGAGACAGAAACGGTAGAGTTTGAACTAAGATTGGCCCGTGTAATAACATCATTGACGGCGGTAAATGTTGCTGCTGAAGTTACTAAGGCAAGATGTGATGATACAGTGTCGGGGTCTGTAGGTATCGTACCTATTAGGGTTGTCAATCTTTTCAATAATGACACTACTGTGTTTAGAGTGGCAATTAATATTGACTCTACTAAAGATACTGAATTTATTAGACAGCTTGCCGATCAAGGCGGCGTAAAGGTTACATCATAGGAGATAAAAAATGGAACATAAATATATTTCTAAATATCAACAATTTAGTAATGATGATTTAACGAAACTAAAAAATACTATAATTAAAAACCATCCTAAGAATATTGACAATATTATAGAAATAGGAACAAAGGCTGGCTTTGCAACATTAATGTTATCTGGCTTGTCTAAGCAAGTTATTACTTTAGATGAGGCCTCATTTTGGAGTCCGTCAATTAAAGATCACTTAGAGTTAAATAAAATTAATAATGTTAAAATACGTAATGATAAAGATGTATTAACTTTGTTAGAAGAAGAGGTAGTTAACAATCCAGAAGTGGTTTACATTGATCGTGAGCGTGGCGACCATGATCAGTTATTTGAAGACTATCGTAATTTGATCAAAAAATTTCAAAAAAGTAAATCTGACTACAAGTCTGTTACTATTGTTTACAGAACTACTGATGGGTTTGAAACTGAAACTATTGAGACTCAGAAAAAATCTATTAAAAAGAAAACTCCAGCTGAAGTTAGTGTCAGCGGCTAAACTTATTTTTTAAAACTATTTATTTTGTATATTTTATTTATTAAAATAAAAGAAAAGGAATTGATATGGCATTCTTAGATTCAACAACCGCGGTCATCGACGCGATTTTAACTCGCAAAGGTAGGGAGCTTCTCGCAAAAAATGATGGTAGCTTTCAAATTACTAAGTTTGCCTTTGGCGATGACGAGATAAATTACCAACTTTATGACGCTACTAAGGCTACTAATCAAGACGCAGATATTTTAAGTCTTCCGGTGTTAGAGCCTATTTCAAATGAAAATGTAGCTTTACTTTATAGATTGATCACCTTACCTCAAGGTACTCTTAAAATTGCTACACTAAGCGTTACTCCTACAGTAGGTACTGTGGATTATGGTGATAATTTTACTTTTACTATTACTACTACAAATGGTACTGATGCTCAGGGATATGCAGCTACATCAAGAGATCCGGACATTGCTAGACTAAGCACTGCTGTTACCAACACTAATGAAGGTGTAGGTACCTTCACCGCTACAACCGGCGCAAATGCAGGTGGAAGATCAGGCACTACTATTATTGATGTCACGGGAGTAAACTCTGGTGCAAGGAAAGAGATAACCATTACTGTAAGTGCCTCTGGAACTACAACGTAAGGAAATAAATTATGTCAATTTATAATCTTGATTTAAGTAGAGATGTTACAACTGCGGATGTAATATCAAAAACTAATTATGAAATAACTAGTTCAACCGCAGCTCAAAATAGAAGTATTGCTGCGTTTGTTACAGAAGCTACTTCTACAGGTTTTTTAGTAAACTCTCAAGGAACCACTACTACAACCCCGCTGAGTTCAGCGTTTAGAAATATATCTAACTATTTCTTCTCATCCTCTGCAGCTAATGCTATACCTGTAGCGCAAAACAAAGTGGCCACTTCTGGAATAGCTAGAGTGATCACCGTTGGCAGGCAAACAACAGATGACGCTATTCTTTCTGGCAGTGTTACGGCCACATTTAGTTTTGGCGTAGAACAAAACAAAGTTATTGTTGATGTTCCAGAGACAACTGTATCAGGCAGTGTAGGACAAAAAGGAGATTTAGTGGAAGCATCTCTGCGCACTAATGTTGTAGGAACAGTATTTTACGATACAGGAACATTGGTTTTTCATGGTGGCGATACATCTAGGGATACTAACTTCTTAGGAGCTTCTAGTTCTGGTTTTCAGTTTGGAACGGGAGCTACAGCCAACACTATAGCTATTAATAATTTGAGTTTTACAAGTCTTAATTTAATAAAAAGAAGTATGTTTTTTACAAGAGCGTTTAATAAGGAGTTTAATTACTCCAACAACCCCACATCTATAGTTAGTGCTGTTGATGGTTCTATTTCTTCTAATCTTACCGGTAACCCTACTACCTTTATAACTACCGTAGGACTATATAACAACAATAACGAATTGTTAGCAGTTGCAAAAACTTCGCCTCCGGTGAAAAAAGATTTTTCTACGGAGAAAATATTCAACATTAGGCTACAGTATTGATGGCGATAAGATGTTATGGCATATAAGGCATTTAGTCCAGACGAACAAGAACCTTTTGCCACCAGCAAAGGGGTCAATATATCTCTCAGCGAAGATAGCCCCTGCGCTAGCCATCTGCACTTCTTTACTGGTGTAAGAAGTTTTGGCAAGGTAAACGTATTCGATCAAAACAATCCTGCAAGTTTTGATATAACTACCCTTAAAGAAATAAAGTATAATTGGAATTTTGATGGTTATGTGTTGCCAGGCCAAACTACGTTAACCGCGCAAATATACGATGGCGCTTTTTTAAGTTCAGCAGATCAGCTCTTTGCGACAGAGAGCAACCCTAATAGTTCTAAGAGTCATCAAGACATTTTTAGATTTGCTCAAAGTTATTTGTACAGAGCTGATAAGGATTTGGTTGAATATGGAGGAGCAGTTGCATCTACTGCTCTTAATAGTTCTTCATCTGCGGGTTATACAACTGACGTAGTAAGAGAGTTAAATACACGTAAGGATTTATTCAAGTCGGGTATTAAACCTCAAAGTTTTAGAATGCAAATCAATGATTCTAATACCTCTGTAACAGGAGCTATAAACGGTGCCTCTGCTAATGCAGCTTATACAGGTACTACTTTATTTGGTAGCCAAACTCCCAATGTATCTGCATTTACAACTGCCTTAGATGTAAAAAATCCTTTTGGTGGTATCATATCTACCACTAAGAAAAGTTTTTTTGGCGTTGATGTGCAAAGAAATGGTAGTAATGTTAAACAAACAACACAGCCAAATCTAGATTCTGTAAGAACAGCTTGCACTATAGAGGCTATTATTAGGCCATTCAGAGGTGATTCTACTATATATTTTAGAAGACTAACATCGGGCGTCGGAGGTGCTAGTTTTGTGGGTTCCCTAACTCAAAATAACTTTATGAAATTAGAGTTAACCAATTCTCCCGATGGGATGCAGCCCGCTTTTAGATTTAGTATAAGAACGGTTGCAGCTGCTGGAGATTTCACATCTGATTTTGCTCAATCTAATGTTCAAGCTTCTGGTTTGTTTATTCCTAATGATGTAGGTATTAATTTATTTGATGGAAACTTTCATCATATCGTAGTAAGTTGGGATATTTATGAATTTGATAACCTAACTTCTAATGCTAATGCGGAATTAGGTGCAGGAATTGTTTTAGGGTATATTGATAATTTTAAACTTCAAAATAGAGAACAAGTTTTCCCTCGTCTTTCTGGTGCTGATGCGGCGGATGGGCCAGTAGTTCAAGCTAATATGGTAGAGAATAGAATACCTATTAAACAATCAGCCATTTATAGCGCACTAGGCAATAGCGTGTTTAACTTGAATAATGTTTATATTGGCGCCTCTAATTATAATAGGCCTAATGGTGATACTAAAGGAGATATAGGAGATTTAGCAACTCAGTATGATGGTAAGCTCCAAGGTATGTATGATGGCCAAATCCAGCATTTGAGAGTTTGGAATCAAAGATTAAAAGATGGTTATTCCGAATGGAATTTGGGTATTGGACAGCAGCTTACTTTGTCTGCTGATAATGAAGATACGACTACTTCTGTGGCATTAAGTTATAACAACTTTCAAAACTCGGCGCTAACTTCAACTTCAGCTGCCAATATTGCGGCATGGTGGTATTTTAATAACATTAACGGAGTTAGTGGATACGATATTGCGGGTGGATTATCCGCGGCACATGGAAGCGCAGCTCAAGCTGGTGATGCCACAGGCGTATTGTCCTCTAATACAGGAGCTATAGTTGGTAACGGCAAAATAAAAATATTTGATAACAAAAATATAGCATTGGGAACAAGTGGAAACACTATAACAGATTTACAAGTATCTGCTATTCCAAGAGATTATTTATATTTTGATCAAAGGCCTATGAACTCACCAGTGAATAACTACCTACCTCAAGGACAGCTATTAAGAACCGGTGTTGATAATGCAGAACATAGAATTGGTTTAGTGTATTATGACTTAGGGGTAGCCACTATGGATGGTGATGACCCTACTGCTAGACTTAATTGGACGTTCGCTGCTTCTGGAACTACGGGCGATATGGGTTTTGCCGTTTCTGGACTTAATAATACTTCATTTAATTTTCAAAGAATTGTTTTTGATAATCAAGAAAATATAGCTACTCTATTGCTAAACGCAACAGCCAGCGGCGGCGAAATGAATTTTGCTGGAAATCGCACTGGTTATAGTGCCGAAACAGAACAACCTGTATTTGATGATCCTACTAGTTACATTACTAGTGTAGGCCTTTACAATCACAACAACGATCTTTTAGCAATTGCAAAACTAGCTAAGCCTGTTAAAAAAGATGAAACAATAACTTTAACCACTCAAGTTAAGTTAGACTTTTAGGAATAGAAAATGAATCAATTGTTACAACAAACAGAATCACAATATTCAGCTACTGGAGGTCCAAGGGTGCCAGTAACTGTACACCCTTTGATTAAGAGTAGCTATACAGGACTAACGCCACAAGATCAATTTATTAATAATTGGCACTCTTCTAGTTTGATGACCTTAAGTGGGTTTAATTCTGGAGGCCAAGGATTAACTGATCATACGATGGCAACAAATCAGAATAAGGTTCAAGCTTATACGGCAAGTGTAACAGGTAGTAACTCTAGTAATTTTTTTGTAATAGGCGGATTGCTCAAACAACGACATTATACTAACACCTTAACAAGTACTACGACTGCTTCATTGTCTGCTATTGCGGGCAACGGAGAAATGGGTGTATTTTCCATTAGAAAAATTTATTTTGATACCAAAATTGAACCTGGCAGTTTAACTGCAACGGTAACAGGTACTAACTCATTTGGCGTAGATATGTCTGGAGATTATTACGATTCAGGCTCCGGTGAACTTAAAGCTAAGACTCAACATGGTGCTGTTGACGCAGAAGGAACGATTGGTGCTATGTTAGTTGATGAGGGAATGTTTGTTGTTACATCTTCAACAATGAGAGAAGTGGCCACTGCAGTAACTGCAGTAAAATATAGAACTAATGTTTTAAATACTACTATAAGTGTTTTTTGTAAGTGTTCACCCGATGCGCTTAACTTTACACTAAACCCAACAAGTTATAGCATAAGCTCTATTAGTGCTTCTACTGATTCTGCTATAGGAGAGATAGGAGAATCCTTTAATAATATTTTAGTTAATTCAACTATAACTGCAAGTACTGATCGCGCTCAATATCTACCAGGCCTTGTTAGTTCTGGTGCAGGCTGGTCACCATACATTACTGCAGTTGGTCTTTATAGTGAAACAAATGATCTATTGGCAGTAGCTAAAGTAGCTACCCCACTAAAAAAGCCAAGTGACTTACCGTTAACATTTAAGGTACAAATAGATGTTTAAAAATATATTAACTTCAGCTACAGGTCTGGCTCAGAGCAATCTTTCTAGATTGATAATTGATCCGGATGCTTTAGACTTTACAGACACGCCAAGTCTTCTTTCGGGGGCGGGAGTTACGGGAACTAATGAGGCCGGTTTTTTAACAGGATCTATTAAGTCAGTAGAGCTTGATGGGATAAATGATTATATAAAGTTAGCAACTAGTGCTGGATTAGGTAGTGAGATTCTTCTAGAGGCAATTGGTGATGATAATACAGGAGTTAAACACGGTTCAACCGCAAATAATATAGTTTTTGAATCATGGATTAAAATAGATTCCTCTATAACGGCAATAGATAACCCATCACAATATTATGAAGCCACTATTCAAAGATCGTCCACCGCTTCTTTTAGTGGATTTGATGGTATATATAGTTGTAAGACAATATTTGCCACTAGCGCAGATGATTCAAGCCCATCATCGCCTGGATATAATGCAGCGATTTCGGCTCATTTTATTGAGTTTAGTTATGCCGGCGAACGGCTTGGCGGGACGGGGCCAATATATGATCTATCTATGACTTCTGCTTGTAATATTCCTTTGGACACATGGGTTAATGTGTGGTGTGAACATACGGTTACAGCTTCGGCTACAGACATCACAGCTTTAAGTGGTGCTCATACTTTTAAGATATATAGAAATGGTGTGTTAGATAGAATGCAAACTGGCCATAACTTAATTAGTAAGGCTAATGCAGCTGAAGGCTCTTCACAATTTCCTTCAACTTCGTTGCGAGATAGTTATTGGTATGATTCGCCTAAATCTTTTGATGGCCGAGTAGACGAAATGAGAATGTGGCTAAACTCCGCAACTACTGACTCTATAACAGCTTTAACATCGGTTACCGGAATCGGCCTTAATCCAGATCAATTTGAAAATCTGCAACAATCTACTTACGATCAATTTGCACCAAGTGGAGATTATTTAGCAGCTTGGTGGCGCTTTGAAACTTTATCAGCTATTGATTTATTCGCCAGCGTTGCTGATTGTATTCCAGATGTTACTGCTTATGGTCATAGTGGAACCCCATATAATTTTGAAGGAGCGGTAGATTTTTCTGAAGAAGCTACGGCTACGAGGGGAGTTAGGTATACTGACTTTTTCAAACTATCTGGCGGTACTGTTGATCATGGTGGCCTATCAATTGTGGAAGAGCAAGGCCGCGGCAATAAATCTATATTAGTTGATGAAGGTATGGAGAACCTGGTTGTCTCTGCTAATAATACATGGGCCAGCACATCAACAGCCGCCACTATTAATGTAGATAGTATTAATATATTTTACGGGTCGTCTGCTGTTACTGTTAATACTATAAGTGCAGGTGCTGGAGCTATACATACTATTAATTATGGCAATTTGTTTTTTGATAATAATGATTATACAATGGCCATGAGGAATCTAGTAACTTCAGGCTCATCGACTGCCAGAGTTACTTTTACACTGGGTCATCTTTCTAATTCAACATCCACGACAGCTGTTTTTAATAAGACTACATGGATACCTTCGACACTTACTTTAACATGCTCGGCAAATGCAGATGAATCTAGTGTTACTGGGTCGATTAAAGTAGAGTCATTAACTAACTCATCTGAATCTAGTAATAATGGTTCATTGTTTAGGATAGATGGGTTATCAATACAAGAAGGCGATTACAATTCTACGTTCATTGGGCCCGATCAGATAAGAAAATCAGGCGAAATTAACTGGGCGGTGGTAGACTAAATGGAAACTAAAAACTTAACAATAGAATCAATGGTAGCTTTTAAAAGCAACAAAGGTAACTTTGATCATCAACCTATCTTTACCTTAACTAACAACCCAGGATTAACTGGTGATGATTTTATATCTTTATATAGAATTAGGCGATCAACACTACCAAGTCAAGGCCTAACTGGCGCCGGCATTACTGCAGATGGTAGGATTGGATTAACAGTTGGAAGCTCTCAAGGTATAACTTCTATAACTGGCTCAACAAGAATCAAAGCACAGAGCTTAACTTCCGGTGCACCAAACTTAGAACCGGCAGCGGGGTGGGCAGCTGGCCCTAATTCAGGTAATTTAATATCTACTACGAGTACTACATGGTTACCGGTTTATAAGGTAATAGTTAATCAAACTGAAAATAGCAAGATTGAGGTTATAACCTTAGAAGAAGAAGAAAACATATATACAAGTGCTTTAACTGTTACCGGATTACCTGTTCTAGCAGATATGAAGGTGATAGGTAATGGGGTAAGACCATTAGGTAAACAAACTGGATCTGGCGGTACTACTCCAACAGGTGCAGCAGGCAAGGCCGAAATACTAACTTATCTGTATAATAGAATGGAAGTCCAAGACACATGGACTTCTTCTGGATTAACAGGAGTATATGACCGTTCATTCAATGGACTAAGTGGCGCGTTAATGGATAAGGCTGCTGGCAATGGCACCATACAAACTGGAGGTAATCCTGCAGCAGGTACAGCTACTGTTACGGGATGGAGCTTAGGCCCAATAGAAGGCGGGTTTAGATTAGATAACGGTGGGTATATAAAAACAAATAGATTAGCACCCAATGCGGGCCTTTTCAATACAAGAAATGATGCTACTAGTGGTATGACCTTTATGACTTATGCAAGGTTCCATGCTACTGGATCTACTCAAAATATTATTACTATTGCTGGAGATGAAACCAACCCTGCTTTTACTTTATCATTTAAGGGAAATGGAGAACAAGCTGACACTGGTATTATAGAGTTTAGTAATTATATGTCTTCTATTACGGCGGGCTCTATTACAGCTTCTGATAATACAATGGCTGGAGCTTATCCTGTTAAACTTAATAGATGGTATCACATTGCCGGCAAAGTATCTGCAGTCGGTGATCTATCTGGTTTATCTTTATATATTAATGGAGAGAAAACAAAGCTAGCTAGATCAACATCTTCTGTTTCCGGTACTGGCCCTGCAGCTGCTACTGGAAATATAATAGCTATGGCTAGACCAACTAATCCTTTAGCTTTCTTTGGATCTGATAAAGCTGGTAATGGGGCGGTGGTAGCTCACGATCTATCTTTAACCAGAATATTTACTAGAGGCTTAAGTGATTCTGAGGTATACCAGAATTATATAGCTACTATACCTGGAAATATAGTCTTAAAATCTTTTAAGATTGGTTAACTAAAATCCAACAGCACCTAATAGTAATAAACTTTTCAAGAGAATTAAACTATGAATTTTCAAATTAATAAAAATAAAACTGTTGATGATTTCAAAAAATATATTAAAAAATTTGAAAAACCAGAAGATGATTATAATCCTTCGCATGCTAAAAAACTTCAAACTCCTAACAACTATTATGTACTTGACAGAATACGATCTTTATATCAATGGGTGCTTAAGAATTCTATTTTAGATCTAAGACATAGTTATATTCATAATGATGATGAGTTCAAGCAACTCAAGGGCGATATAGAAAACTATATTAGAAACAAAATAAGAAGTCGCAGTGATGGACTTATTTATATGAAAGTTAAGGATGTAACTTTTGATGGTAATCAAGATCAGTACAAAGATTATTTAGTAAAAAATAAAACTAAGCTTTTTTCACTTGTAAGAAAAATAGTTGATGACCTTAATGGATTTCTGAATGGCGAAGCCGAGATAGATAAAAATAAGCCAGTATTAAATGATGATCATATCAAGGAAGAGGTGGTAGAAGAAGAGCCAGTGATAGAGGAACAGGCAGTTCCAGTCGAAGAAGAAGACAGAAAGATATTTATTGAGGTAAGTTTATCATTAAAAAGTTTAATGGAAGAGATAAGTAATGAAAAAAGTGATTGATGAGATTCTAATAGAGGCAACTATACTTGGGATGATTGAGGGAAGTACTAAAACTACTGATCAAGCACTAGTACTAAAAGAAGCTAAAAATATAGAGATGATTAATCGCATAGGGGAAATACTATCTGAGGCATCTATTTTTGACTCAAAGTATGAAGAAGGATCAAAATTTTTGGCCCTCAGTAGCACCAAACAGATACTCGATAAAGCGCTACCAGCCGGAGCAAAAACTCCGAAGGGCCCATTTACAAAAAAAGCAGCACAGAAGAAGTTCATTGAAGTGCCGATAGGTAAGGGCCCCACAGTTTTTGTTCATGCTGATGACACAAAAAAATTATATAAAATAACAGCTTCAGCAAATCAATTTAAATCAATGTTTGGAAAAATGAAAAAAGGCGCTGGCCAGGGTGATATTAATTGGAATACTGATACTTTAGAGACAGCCGCCTGTTTTGGATTGTTTGTTAATGGAGTGTCTATTTTAGAGACATTAAATTCTACTAAAAGTCAAGATGATCTACCAAAAGCTATAGCAAACATAAGGCAGAAGGTCAATAAGGCTATAAGTAGTAGTGGAGAATATTCAGCAGCGGACAAAATACAATCTAAGCTAGAGACAATGCCCATAACTGATTGGTATATACTTGCTCAACTTATGGCAGGGATGACTCAATTTACTGATAAGGTGCCGAAATTTTCACCAAAATATTTAATTCTTAAAGGTATAAGAGACTACTATAAAGCTACCGAAAGGTCTGAGTTAGTAAGTGGAGTAAAAGACAACACAGCAGACGCCGTTGTCTGCAATGTACCGCCAGATGAATTAATTTCAGCATTAAATAGTGGTAGGGTGGTTAAATATAGCAGTAAGGGTATATGTTCTATGAATGGAGGAAAAATAAAATTTATACAATTGTCGCTTAAGAAGGGCAAAGACTCCGCACAATTGGGTAAAATATACGGTTTCCTAAAAGACAAATATAACTTATTAGATGCT
>Ga0080013_1002728_pt1 | contig 20063 bp, 45 predicted proteins | sample ETNvirenome_6_85_FD_69236 | JGI IMG/M metagenome (GOLD analysis project Ga0080013, IMG submission 69236) | Marine viral communities from the Pacific Ocean - ETNP_6_85 (SPADES assembly) (version 2) | ecosystem: Environmental > Aquatic > Marine > Oceanic | place: Pacific Ocean | collected 2013-06-19 | reverse complement strand
TAGCAGCTCCAAGTAGTGCTCCAATTAATAGAGAAACTATTGAAACGATAAGTACATTTGTCATTATTCCGTGTTTGTTCATTTTAGATTTACCTCCTTAGTATAAAATTTCGATTCAGAATCATCTTCTTTCATCGTGCTTTTTGTTAGCTGAATAGCTATTATAAGGATTATGGTCAGTTAGTTTCAGAGGGAGGATTGTGTCTGTTAATAGCTGTAACACTTCTCTACCTCGCGGAGTAATTGTAATACATCTTCTCCTACCTATTTTCTCAACATCGACTAAACCTTTATCTTTGAATACATTAATTACTCCGTAGCAATGGCTGTAAGTTACCTTTGTATTTTGAGCTACTCTGCTCGGATAATGTAAATAGTTCATAAGCTTCTTCTTACTTTTAATCTTGTAAGGCAAGTATATTGGTCTACCTATCTCTCTTAGTATCAGATAAGGCACCGTCTTCACAAAAATATCAGGTAACCTCTCAGTACGCCTGTTTATTTTATATCCTTTTCTTTTCCATTCCATTTTGTTCTTCCTTTCTTTAATTCTGGAGCGTACTCCAGTTGAATATATCTTTCCTTGTATCCGCTTGTGTTTAATGCCTGGTGCTTGTGAATCAAATATTTTCTCAAGTCGGCACGATTTACTGTAGTCATATCTTTCATCTTATCTTCAAAGATATGAATCATTACTCTTGGTCCTTGTTTGTATACCTTCCTTTCAGGATAATCTGTTGTTAGTGCTTCAATGTGTTTACCATATTCTGAATCGTGAGCACTTGAATAAATCAGAATTATCTCATGTGGCAACATTTTGTAGCTGTTGAAATAATCCCTAATTCGTTGATGAACTAGCGCAGGACCCATCTCTAAACCTTGCTCTACGTGTCGCACAATGTGTGTTTGTAGTAAGTGTGTCCAATCTACTAAATCGGAATACTTAACCGACACTTCATCATATTCATCGCTCATTTCTTTTTCTCCAAATATGGAGGGGGATTATTCCCCCACCAACTTAACAAGGTAGTTCGTATTTAATTTTTCACCTGTACGCAAGACTGTAATTGTTGTTTCCTTGCTTGGGTCTAAATCCTTTAGAACTCCTTTCAACTTCAACCGTAATCGAGTTGATGCGTTTTCAAACAGCTTATTAACTGCTGTTCCGTCTTCGTTTGTTACTTCAGACATAAAGAAGACTCTTGGTTCGCCTGTGAACCTATCTTCTTTTCTGGCTAACTTCCATTTGTGGATAGTTAACTTCTTTTCTACGTCCGTCTCTAATCGGACCCATTGTGAAGAATGAATGTCGGCTTCTTGCCAAGTTACTTCTTCCAATGGTTTTTCGTCTTGTTCTTCTGTTCTTTTTATTTCTTCAATTTCCATTTTACGTATTTTACCAATTTTACTTTTTTAATTTTTTTATCAAAGCTCTTTCACGTTTAATGGATTGTCTTGCGACCTCTATTATTCGTTTAGCCCTCTGAATGTGTTTTTCTGCTCGGCGTATTCTCCACGATTTTATTGGATTTGTTCGTGGTTCTAAACCTAACAGTTCATCGATTTCTTCTAATGTTTTCATCTTGTCCTCCATTTTTGTTCAGAATCTTTCCAGATTCCTGAGATTTCACTTAATACTGATTCATCAAAATCGAGTACCAATGAGCTTAATTCCTCTGATGTGAAACTTCCCTTCCGTAGAAGTTCCAATATAATACTTTCCTGTTTATCTAATTTACTTGGAGCATCTAATGCCTTGTACACTGAAGTTACTTCACCAATTGTGGCAATGAATGTTGTGAAATAGTGTAGTGCTTCTTTGACATCTGTGGAAGTTACTGCGTTTCGAAGATGTAATTTCGCAATAGACCCTGCGATTCTAAGGACTGAATTTAATCTTCGCATAGCCAGTCCAGTATATCCTGATTTTTTAATCTCAATTATCAAAGAAGATATTGCTTTATTATCAATCTTGACTTCAGTAATCTGTCTAATTGATTCGAAATAATTCTTAATATCTTCTTTCGGAAATATTTTTGAGGCAGAAGAAGTGGTCCAAGTTTCCAATACATCTATTCCAGTTACTGGTTCGCGAATTACTATAATGCTATCGCACCTGTCGATGATAGGTGTCCTTGAGCCACCGTGTCTGTCAATCTCATTCTTTAACTGTTCGAGACAACTGTATGTTTCGAGAAGCTCATTTCCATCATCATAATTTTTCAAAGGAGTGATTGGTTTAATATTATTAGCAGCCATGAAGACTACTGTCCGAGCAGGATAAGTAACATTGAATCCTGCTTTGTTATAGTGAACTACACTTTCTTCTAAAGGTTCTAGCAATCTCTGAAAAACATTCGGGTTAAATTTATCCAACTCATCTATGAAACAAACACGTGTATCATTCATCGGAAGCAACCCTGCTCTAATTGCGTTTATTTCCTTATCATATCCTGCTGTTAATCCTACTGCTGAAGTTGTACCTGCCATTCCTTTCGCGTGGACTAATCCAACTAACTCAGTTATTCGTCTACATACTGCGGATTTACCTGTACCTTCTACTCCCCAAAGCAAGGTATTAATTACGCCTCGCTCTTTCATCCACTCGCCTTTCTTTTGAATCAATAGCTTCTGAGTGTTAATACTACCCAATCCAATAATCAATGACTTCTTCACTTCATCTAATCCTGCGATGTCTGATAAGATTGAATTGTCAATTATGTTTATTATATCAGCAGTTGAATTGTCTGCTATTAATTTAGCACGGTCTACATTAACTGATATGTCTTCTTCTTTTTCAATCCCGACAACTAAGTAGTTGACGCTGGCAGTAGGACTTCCTCGAACATTCTGTGAAAATTTATCAGACATCTTAAACATTACAACCTTTTGTTCAGTTCCACGACTTGAAGAAGGGTGCCATAGATTAGCATGAACTAATGCTTTGATTCTATCCATCTTCTTTGTCTCAATATGAATCTCTCGTACAGGTATTGTTAAATTCAATACTTTCTTAGTGCCTCCGTGACACGTCGGACAGACATCAATAGATTCCTTCGGGTCGGTTTCTAAGTGAAGATGTTTTTCGTTCTTATCGCATCTGAATACTCGACCAAGCGAGAGCTCTCGGATTTCAGTCTGTGCGACAATCCACCCTTTAATTAGACAGATTCCTCGCCGAGTGTATTCCTTACTTAGCTCAATCTTCTCTGGGACTTTGAAGAATATTGGAGTAAGAGAATCTGGGTCTTGTAATTCTTCCCTAGTGGTTAAGATTGAACGGACAATTTGAAGATATGTCTCTTCACCATCAGTTTTTAATTGTGATACTAATTCTTCCTCAAGATTGTCTAAATCGATTATTAGATTCTCGCCCTCTGATTTAACCTGTTCAGTATTCCTTTCGACTTTCTCAGCTATACTTTCAGCATCTTTAACACGGGCATCTTGATTCTCTAAGAAGTTCTTGATGGTAGTTGCCCAATCTTTCAGAAGTTTTAGACCTTTATCATTTAATTCTATCTTACCTCTACGTGTTCCAACAGTCCGCTTAACCTCTAACAAGTTTCTTTGTATTTGTAGTTGTTGTCTGACATTCCGATTAACTACATTGATGTTATAGTTCTTCTCATCGGTTTGGTTGTTGAACCACTTTAATATTACTTCACCTGAAGCGTATTCTGATTTAGCCAACCAATGTTCTACCTCAAAAACATCTGTAAAATCTTTAGAGATTCTTAATAATAATAATTGATATGGATTTATACCAACCTTGCTACAAAAGGAACCGCAGACTCGCTGATGATTCTTCATCAGACTTATCTCATAGTTTAGATTGTTCGCCATCACCATCCTCCTCAACTCTAACAAAACGGGAAATTGGTATAAATTCTACTCTATTCCCTCTAATATTAACAAGTTTTGCCAAACCATCCTTCGAACCTTTGTATACAAAAACTTTTCTCTGAACTCTTCCTAAATCATCAAAATAAACTGTATATATCTTTCCGACTTCCAAACCAGCCTCGCCATCCATAGTGAGATTAGTAATTGCTTAAACTATTAAAAGGTTTTGTAGTGACTACTTAGTAACAAAAACATTTTGCCCTTTAAGTGTTAGTGCGCGCATTTTAAAAAATATTTTCCCTTTAAATAGGTAAAATTAACATGCGTTAAGTTTTATTCGGTTCTCGTGGATACGCACAAAAAAAAAATAGCAGAAAGTCTACTCTACTTTTGTTATTATCTGATAGTAGTGAGAAATTGTTATAAAGAAAAAGGGTGATTGAATAGAGTGGTAAAAACAAAGAAGTTAATAGATTCAAGTTATGAAAATCTGAGAATTATGTTGAAGACAACAATAAGAAGTGAGAAGATTCAAGGATTATTAATTTTGGGAAAAGCTGGATTCGGAAAAACATATCAGGTTGAAAAATTTCTGGCTGAGGAAAATATTGAGTTTCATAAGATTTCATCATATTCAACACCATTACAATTCTACAAAGATATGTATGAACATCGTGATAAGATTATTTTCTTAGATGACATATTCGGATTGTTCAAAAACACAACTGCGATTGGAATGTTGTTGAGTGCGTTGGAGACTGACAGAGCAGAAAGGATAGTCCAATATAATTCTACGGCATTGGACAATTCGGATGTTCCAAAGAGATTCAAATTCAGTGGGAAAATTATTTGGACTGCGAATCAAGTACCTAAGAAAATTGATAAAGCATTTCTCAGTCGTATTTCAGTGTATAGGGTAGGGTTAGATTACAAAACAGAGGTGGAAATGATGAGAAGTTATGCTGAGAAGAAACGCTATGCTGAGGAGTTGTTTGAATTTATTGAGAGAAATCTATCTCTGGCAGTTGAGAACATGAGTTTGAGGATGGTTGATAAGATTCATGAGCTAAGGAAGACTTCGAAAGCTAAGTGGAAAGAGATTGCGATAGAGCAAGAAATTAAATATGATGAGAATGTCAAAATCTTTTTAGAGTTGGAGGAAGAGGAATTGGAAAATGAACTTATGAGGATAGTCAAATTTAGAATGAAGACTGGGAAAAGTAAGAACATCTATTACAAAATCAAGAGAGAGTTGTTGTCTCTGAGGGGGGACGAATAAAGAGGGATGACAACCGAACTACTTATAAGTGTTTAGGTTCTTATCTAAGCGTGGAGAACTGATAAAGAATTATGTCTGTTTCGGATTTATTTTTTTACCAATCAGTTCTCCACAAGGAATGGAAATGAAAGAGATTGGATATGAGGAACGGAAATACGAAGAGATGATTCGTAGAAAGAAAGACGGAGAAAATAATAATGACAAATGAAATACAAATGAGAACAGATTTGCCTAAGCTGAAAATAATCAGAGGGCAAAGAGGTGGATATGGATGGGAAATATCTGTACCACATTTAGATATGGATTACGCATTGGACAAAGTGAAATCTATTGACGAGAGATTGCGAAAGCATTTTGGAGTAGAGGAGTTATGAAAAGTGAACAACAAACAATGTTAGCATTACTCAAAGTAGCAATGGAAAATGGATTAAATGGTGAGTATAACGAAGATGAACATCATTTAGCAATTTGGAGTGTGAAAGAATAATGGTTTTTGATGGTAAAACTATTTCGAAGATAGTGGAGAACATTGCGAAAGGAGAGCAAGGAATCATAAGAGATTATAAAATGGTGATTGCTATGTTGACGAGTGTGAGTTCAGATTGTATGAATTGTGCTGAGAAGCATAGTAGGATTCTAACGGAAGAATATAAACGAATGGAGAAGAGGTTGAAGAAATGAGTTGGTCAGAATCAATGTGGTTCGGATGGATTCAACAGATGAAAGCGAAAGCTGATAATGGTGATTCAAAAGCGAAAGCTATTGTTCAAGATTATATTAAGTTAAGTCTCTCAGAGTTTCGAAAAAATTATTCAGGAGTGAAGAAATGAAATCAAAACTTAAAGAACTTAAAAATGAAGATAGTGAAGGATTCATTGAAGGGATTCAGTATAAAACAGTTGAGGGAGAACATCAGGGCAGATGTCCACATTGCGATAGTGAAAACTTAGATTATCAAGGAATAGAAATAGAAGGAGATTATTGTTGGTATCCATTTTGGTGTGATGATTGTGGAGGAGTTGGAAGCGAAGACTATAAGATGGTCTACCTAAACTCAGAAGTAGATGTTGAGGTGATGAAGGATGGGAAGTAGTAGAATAAGATATTATTACGATGAAATGAAAGCATCAGGTATGAGTGATGCTGAAATTAATAAAACAATAGAAAAATGTAATGTATGTGACAGCTACACAAATCCAAAAGATTGTGAAGCTTGTGATGGAACTGGAAAAGTAGTACTAAATCAGGAAAGTCCATGTCCATTAATGAATTGTTCTTATTGTACTTTCGAGGTGAAAGAATGAGTTATCAAGACCAACAAGAGATGGTAGTGGAAGCAAACAAACTCTACGCAGATTTGACTAAGACATTTTCAGAGAAGAAGCAATTTACATTGCTGAACAAATTGTTAGATGTTGAGGGAAATCTGAGGAGGATTGAAGAATGAAACATTGTTGGAATGAAGAATCTCAAAAGTGGTATGAGGTTGAAACGATTGGAGTAGATGTTAATCGGTGTCTGGGATGCTACACGAAGGTGAGAGAATGAAGAAGGCAAATGTGATTAAGGTATCAGACGATATGATTAAGAATGCTGTGTGGAAATTATATCAGCGTGGAGAAATCTCAGAAGAAGATTATAATAGCTGTGAGAAACGATGGATGAAAATGAATAAGGATGTTAGTCAAAACAAGAAGATAGATGGAGAATCATCTGAAAAAGATAATCAAGGAGGTAAGAAATGAATAAGGATAATGAAGAAGTAGTATTAACTGATAAACAGATAGAGCAAAAGAGGTTATATCAAAAATACAAACTAAAATATGCTGAATATCAGAAAACTCACAAACATATTCGAGATGCTTGGAGAAAGAAAAATATAGAACATCTGAAAGAATATCGGAAGAAGTGGGATGCTGAGAACATTGAACATGTTCGAGAGTATAAAAAACTCTGGGCGAGAAAATATAGAGCTAAGTTAAAATCTGAAAGAGAAGCATCTAAACTCTCTAAATGATGATAGGTGATTGGCTTTCGGTGATGCGTATTTGGTTCTACCGAACCATTTATAAGTTAGTAGGTTATACCCTATGTATGAACGGAGAAATAAAATGAAAACGATAAACATTGATGGAAAAAATTATAGATACAGCGAGAAAGTAGCTAAGAAGTATGAAGACAAATATTTCTTAGGAACAGAAGATGCGATTGAAATAGCAATAAATAAGCAATTAGCGAAAGATAGACGGAGAAATGAAAAGGAAATGAAATTTCTATTTGAAATGGAAAGTGTAGGTCAAAAGATTTGGGACAATAGGTTTGATATTGTTCGGAAGTATTTTGAAATAGAAGAAAATCCTTACATAAAAAAGAGCAAAAGGTACAGTAAAGCAGAGTTTGATATAATGCTTAATGCTATATATAAGGAGGAGAAATGAAATTCAAATGTGAACATTGTGAAGAATATTATTCAGAAGATGAAGGGATTCAGTATAAAAATGAAGATAGTGAAGGATTCATTTGTGAAACTTGTGAGTGTGAAGCAGAGTGGGATATAAGAATTGAATATCTTAATTTCGAAGATGATGAAGTTATGTTTGAGAATGATGAAGGTTTCGAAGTGTTGGAGATTAATGGATACAATAAGGTTAGCTCTGAATTTAAGAGTGAGTATAAAAGATTAGATGGATGGAGAGGATATTCGTATCCTGCTGTTCGTGATACTGCGTCTCTGAATTGGGTGGAATTAGTGAGTGATAATATTCTATCAATGTCGGAGGATGCTGAGCAACTCAAAATATTTGATAGTGCGATGGTTGATTACTTTAAAGAGAAGGGAATTCCAATGGCGAGAATATTTTCAAGAAGCTCTAATGTGTTCTCAATAGGATATGATTTATTTATTCCAGAAGAGCATCTTAAAACTGTAAAGAAGTTTGTTGATACTCTGAAAGAGAAATATAGAAGTGATGGAGGATATTTAAAAAGTGCTACTACTGGAAAGTAGTGGAGAGAACAACCGAACAGTTTATAAATTAGTGGGTTGTTAATAGAGTATGACTGAAATGAAAATGGAAATGAAAAAATATAAAGTAAATGTTTACTTCAACTGCGTTGATGTTGAAGTTGAAGCTGAAAACGAAGATGAAGCTATGGCGAAAGCAATGAGCGAAGTCGATAACGATAGTGGTTATAGATACCATCCAGACATCGACGAAGCAGAAATAGTTGAGGAGTTAAAATGAAAAGTAAAGAAGAAAAATTGATGAAATTCGATGTGCGAATAACATTTCAACCAGAGCATATTGAAGTTGAAGCAAAAGATGAAGATGAGGCTATCGAGAAAGCCGAAGAAGAGTGGTATGATGATAAAGCATATCCAGAAACCGAAGATGTAGAAATTTGGGGAGTTTCAGGAGAGAGGGAATGAAAAAGAAATTAAGAAAGATGTTCAGAGATTTGAGAAAGCATAACATTACGGCAAGAATGAATTTTATGTGCTGTCAAAGTTGTGGAGTTAATTGTATTTCAGAACATAAGAAGAAAAATGATTATGGATATGTATTTTATCATAATCAAGATAATGAGGGACTAAAAGAAACAAATACTACATATGTTAGTTGGGGAGTATTTGAAGAAGATGATAAAAACAAACTGAAAGAATTATCAAGAACGATTATAAAAGTAGCAGAGCAGAACTATATAAAAGTAAATTGGAATGGAGAGAGTAGTCGAAGAATAGAATTGGATATTAGTAAGGTTTGTTTAGAGAGTTTATATACAGAAGCTCATAAACGACGGATACTCTCTAAACTCTCTAAATGATGATAGGTGAAGAAATGAAGTGTAAGATTTGTTTTAAAGCAGAAAAAGAAGATACTGAGGGAGATTTAAAATATTGTCAAGGTCATAAGTTTTGTATCTTTAAAGGTAGTAGTGATTAGTAGAACCGAACAGTTTATAAATGTATAGTGTATAACATAATCATGGTGAAAGAAATGGAACAAACAATAAATAAGAAAGCAATAGAGAAACTAAGCAATAAAGAAGTTGATAAAGTATTAAAAATATTGGAGAAAATAAAATAAAATGAAAACGAAGGAGATTAAAAAACTATTCAAGGAGTATAAAAGCTTATATAAAAGTAAATTGGGCAGAGCAGAACTAAATAGTAATGTCAGCGAAGTGAAATTCGAAGCGTTAGAGGTGGCAGAGGAGTTATTATTTAATTATCCTGTTGAGTGGGAAGATTTCGGAGTATTTGAAGATATAGTTATTGAGTTTAATGCTGAAGGGTATTTTCATGAAGTTATCGAGAGAGCTGTACCAATTTATAACTATAAATTATTTGATTGGGCAAAAAATTATTATGAATTTGTAGACGATGCTAAGCAAGAAGGTCTAATTGAAGATAGTGCCGATTTAATTCAACAATTGCGAGGAGGCTATTATTATCACATGGAACAATTGTTAAGGGACACACTTTACGAATTTGGAATGTTTTTGGAGAAAGCAGAAGACGAGAAGGCAAGAGCATAACCGAACAGTTTATAAATGTTTAGGGTGTTATTAGAGTATAACTGAATGATAAATTCAGAGGTGAAAGAAAATGAAAATTAGAAAATATACATTTTTCATATCAGATGAGTCAGAATTATTTGATAAAGATATGGCTTGGATTATTGATAATGTAGATGTTGAAGAGGTAGAAAAAAATGAAAACTGAAGTTGCGTTATCCGAAATGGTAGAAGAGCTGTTCTATTCTTGGTGTAATGAGTTTCATGTAGAAGAGCTACAATGTAAAAGTAGATATAGTGATTTTCGTAGCGATGGTGATGCTATTCATGAGTTTACGGAGTGGATAAAAACTAATCTATAAGTGATAGTAGGTAATTTATAGTTTAGGTATGCGTTCGAGTATGTATTTACTTGGATAAGGTAGGGGTAAAAGTAAGTTAACAGGTGTTAATTGAGTAGTTAATAATTTTACTATTATTTATTACCTTTTTTATTTATTTATTACCATTTTATTACTGAGTTATTACTATTCTATTACTGAAATAATCTATTACCGTTTTATTACTGAGTTAACAGGTGTTAAGTTTAGATGAGTAGGCTCTCAGTGTAGTGGTTTTAACAATTTCAGTAATAAATCGGTAATAAATGGTTTTTTACTCACGCACTCTTAAATTTCCCCTTTAAGATAACTAATGTTAGTGAGCATATCTGAGGCTTAGGGCTAACGCTATGCTTAGGCTTTAAGCATAGCGTTTTAAATATGTTATAGAGAAGAGCAGAAGATTTATAAAAGGATTGGTTAAAATTACTACTGCTAAGTAGTAATAGAACATATTATAAATTAGTAGGTTCTTAACTACATATGGTAAAGGAAATAAGTTCAGAGATGGAAACACAAATAAGGCATTTATTTGATGCGTATAAACGAAGCAATGAGATAACATTTCAAGAAAACCAAAAACGATATTACGATTATCTAGGTTTTTTGTATGGAGTCAAATCAGGATATAAAACAAATACAGCATATAAGCATAAAGTACCAGCAAATATTGGAGTTAAAAGACAATGAAAACAGTAAGATTGGACGCAGAAATATGTTTTATAGTGAAAGATGTAGATGGAGCATATTTAAAACGCATAGATTGGATAACGCAAAAATTGGATAGTGTGTTCAAAGGGCGCAGAGTTAGATACAGATTAAAGACGGTGACACAATGAAAACAGTAAGGTACTACATCGGAACGGATTACGATAAAGACAACAACACAATAAAGGACATAGAAAAGCTAAAATCAGAAGCTAAAAGGAAAATTGGGTTGATTTATGGAGGTTCCACAATGTATAACGGCTTAGGTTCGTGGTTCAATGGTCAAAAATTAGTTAATGAAAACTCAATCACTATTGAGATATTAACCAAAAAACCAGAGCATCAATTAAAGGAAACAGCTGAACAATTAAAGAAATTGTTCAATCAATCAAGCATATTATTGACTGTTCAAGAGGTTGCTTCAGAGTTCGTATAATTTCCCCTTTAAGTGTTAGTGAAAGAGTCTTATGATTATTTAACCTATATGGTACACCATACAGGTTAATAGATACTATATTATCACAGACAAAACTAATAAGAGTTGCTAAACTTATGAGTAGTGAATAACTTAGAGAGTGTAGAACCGAAATTATTATAAAGGGGCATCGATATAATAGAGGTATGAAAACAATAGAGAAACAATGTAAGGAAAAGGGTCTGTCAAGAACTTATTTGCTAGAACAAACAGAAGGATTGACAATGGAATTTAAAAAATCGTTGCCGTCTGAAGAATATATAAACGAAAAAATAAGGAACATTAAATCTTTTTTAGATTTAATAAACTTTGGGCGAGGTTAAACCTCGCTCTGATTTTTTTAGAAGTGAATAAATTCTAAAATTCTACTTTTAATATATATATAAGACCCTGAAAAATCCGACAGAAAATTTCCAGAATTCCGCTTCCCACATGCTCCCTTCGGTCGCATCTTCGGTCGCCTACTCACCAATCTTCTTCCCTACACAGTCTACAGTAGTTCTTCTTAAAAGGAGTTAACCATTTGTCGCCGCAAATGAGACACACGCTGTAGTATCTTACTCTTTTAGCAATTTTAAGAACTCCTCAAGCTCAATCACCGCATAAGTCTTTCCTCGGTCTTCCTTGACTACCTGCCAATCGACATTTTCGTTCGGCTTTAAATAATCAGCAATTGACTTTCGACACTTAGCTTGTATTTTCCAAGGTGGCGCACCATCTCCAGGATAGATTATAACATCAACTTCAGAATGCTCTCCCAATGAGCGACCGTCTGAACCCCAAGCTCTCTTAGCCTTGAAGCCACACTTCTCAGCTATCGAGACGATTAGGTTTTCAAATCTATTTCCCTTTCTTTTTTGCCAACTCATTCCCAAACCTCGCCGACTTCATTAACTATAAACCAACACTTTCGTTCATAACACCATGCCTCAGCAAAAACTGCTTTCCTTTTTAGCGTTTCACGTCTCATTTCTTTTTAATAAAGTTAGAGTGAGGGGTTTGTGGTAAAAACAATAATGTTTTTCCCCCCACAATAAAGTAAGTAGATTAAACTTTATAATAATTTCGGCACCCTTGTTGAGGGACGACAGCTCGCTTCGCTCGCTTTTACCACTGGTCAGTGATATAATAAGACTTTTATATTAGCAATTTCACTTAGAACTATGAGAAATGTTGAAACGAACACTAAAACAACAATTGATGGAAACGATATTGTTGTAGAGACTACTAAAATCTCCAGATTAGATATTGGAGAAGCGCAGAAAGAATTGTCTGCGATGGAAATGGCGATTACTCGTTATACTGCTGAGTCTGAAAAACTTGCGGGCGAGCTTGAGAATCGGACTGGATTATTAAAAAATATTGATATCAGTCCTGCTGAATTAGAAAAATGGGAACGTGCTACTGAAGCAGTTCAACATTCCCATAATATTAAGCAGATGAAGACTCAACTTGATAATATGAAAATCGAACTTGACCGCTTTAATAAAGCACGGGCTGAACTCAAATCTGTTTTGGAGGGAGCTAATGCTGAAAAAACTGACGAAACTCCGACTGCGAACTAAACTTCGCGGAGAGTTGAATTTGTTAGAATCGCAACACGCAGAGGCTATTTCTGCTTGGAGGCGGGCTGCGCTTAATGGAGTAGACCAATCTGAAGAACGCGAGCTTGCGAAGTTTGCTAATTCATTACAATTCAAATATTTACTAAAAGTGGAGGAACTTAGAAAAATATCCTAACGGATTTCATAATCATAGGGGCGCAAAACTGTTTCATTTGTTTTCACCGAGCATTTTATCACCGTTTTGTACATGCGCCCCTTTGATTCACATTCAAAATGGCTGAACGAGATGAAGAATTATTGTCTGACAAAGCGTGGGTAAAAAAGCGTTGGTCTATTTTTATGGACTATTTCGATAAACTTTCACCAGAAAGACAGGAAGAACTTACTCGGATTCAGGCTGAGTTTGAGGCATATCAAGATGAAGAAGGAGAATGGCGTCTTCGACGACTTGGCAGAGAAACTGAGGAATCTGCCAGATAACGACGAAACGCGTAGGCGGGCATTATTACTCAAAGAGTTTTTGGTCGCAGATGAGAATGCGAAAACCAGAATCGCAGATATAGATAATGGTATTTTTCGAGACACTTTAGATTCTGCTGAATCTGCTATCGCTGAAAAGCTATTCGGAAATATTAAGGAGGAGTTTGACATCTCAACTCAGAAGGATTTGATGGATTTGTGGTTGATGATTGCTTTGTTTGTTAAAACCAAAAGATTTATTCGGATTGATTCTGAGGATTTGAAGACTGTTAATACTATTGCTTCTATTCAGAAAAAATTTCTCGATTCTTATGGACAATTAGGTAGGGAATTAGGAATTTCTCGCCAGCAGAGATTAGTTAGGAAGGTTTCTGTTTCTGACGATACTGGAAGTATAACCGAACTATTCGCAGGTATAACTCAAGTGGAGATGGATACTCCTAAAAAACGAAAAGCAAAGAAGAAAAAGAAAAATGGAATCACAGTTGAAGTGGTGGAAGACTAATCCACAAGAAGCATTGATGAATAGGCACGATAGCCTTGTAGAATTGTTTAATAATCGAGAAACTAATTATCCTATGAGTGTTTCAATGTATGGGTTTCCCAGACTCACTCTTTACACTCGGACTGAATTGTTTGCTCGCATTCGGGAGTTAGCAGATATTTTGGGATTAGATACTCCTGAAATAACAACTGAATTAGAAACAGGTACACAAATTATATCTCATGGCATTCCAACCAGCAAAAAATAAAGTTAGAAATATTCCTGCCGACACACTCAAGCAGTTACAGGCAGCTAAGAACGACCCTACGCTGTTTTCTCAAGCATTCTTTCAGAATCCTTTAAATCCTCAGGAGAAATTCAAACCTACGTGGTATCAGGAAGAATTTTTCAAATGTAAGAAGAGATTTGTTATGGTTAATGCTGGACGTCAGGTAGGTAAGTCAGAGATGGTTGTCAAATACGCACTTTGGTTAGCTTTTACTAAACCTCGTGCTAAGATTTTGTTTATTTCTGCTTCACAGCGTCAAGCAGGTCTTTTACTTCACAAAGTTCGTCAAGATATTGAATCTTCGGAGATTTTAACTAAATCTATTGTTCGTTCCAGTCGGACTGAAGTTCATTTAGATAATGGAAGCATGATTGTTTCTTTGCCTCCGAGTGAGGCTACAATTAGAGGATATACCGCAGATATTGTGTTTATCGACGAAGCGGCGCATATTTCGAGTGACGATTTGTACTACGAAGTTATTATGCCGATGGTTATTCGCACGGGTGGGCGGATTGTTATGACTTCGACACCTTACGGGCAGTCAGGATTCTATTATGATATGTATCTTGAATGGTCGCAGGACGACAGGGCTAAGATTTTTCATTTCCCTGCGTTAAATAAAGATGGAACTCCTTTAGCACCTGGTGTGGATATTCGTGATTTAGAAGTTCAACGAGCATCTATGGGTCCTACTCGTTTTGCCGTTGAATATTTAGCAGAATTTGTTGATGATGGGGTTTTGTTTTTCCCAACTACTTTGGTTAAGAGTGCTTGTGCTGATTATGAACTTTCACAATATGGCACTGCTGACGGAGAATATTATATGGGAGTAGATTGGGGTAAACAGAAGTCTTCCACAGTAGTAACTATTGTTCAGAAAAATAAAATGGGTCCGCATAGGATTGTGTTTGTTAAAGAATTTCAACAAGTTTCTTATGACCAAGTTATTGGACACATAGCAAATTATGCTGAGAGATTTAAAATCAAGAAGTGTCTCGCAGATACAGGAGCGGGTCTTGCTCAGATTGACCAACTGAAAGCGATGGGATTGCGAATTGATGGATTCAATTTCACAGTTCAAAGTAAGGTTGATTTATTTTCGCACTTACGTCTTTTAATGGAAACTAAAGATATAGAACTTCCTAATATTGAGAAGATGAAAGGGCAATTAATTTCCTTTACTCAAGAGATTTCTAAGACAGGAAAAGTCATGCTTAAAGCACCACCTGGCTTACACGACGATTATGTAGATTCGCTGGCTTTGGCAGTTTATAACCTAAAACGAGGTAGGGCAAGCATGTTTTTCAGAAAAGTTCGTAAGAAGACCGTTAGTCGTCGGTCTCGTTTTTAGGTAACATTTAAATACTAGCTCTGTGTCACTTATAAGTAGTAGCTCCTTTCAAAATCATGGCATTTAAACTTCCATCAATACGTTTATTCCGAGAAGCTGGCAAAGGCAAAGTCGGAAATGTAAAAGGGTTCTACCAATTTTTTAATCAAGACCAAGAACTTGGTCACAAGTTAGAAAAATATGAAGAAATCTATAAGAAAGTGCCTATTGTACAGGCAGCTATTAATTATACCGCAGACCTTGCTGTCGGAACAGGTTATAAGCTTATTTCAGAGGATGAAAAGGCTAAGGCTGAGGTCGCAGAAGTTTTAGAACAGCAAGATTTTGGATTATTATCACATAGATTAATCCGACATTTGCTTGTATATGGAAATGCGTATGTTGAGATTGTTAAGTTAGGGGATAAGCTCGTAGACTTAAAATTACTTCACCCAAAGAATATGGTTGTTGATACAGATGATACTGGTGACGTTAAAGGATACAAGCAAGAACTTGGACAAGGGAAGACTATTAATTTCACTTCTGAAGAAATTGCTCACTTTAAGTGGAATGTTATCGGAGATGAGATATACGGAACCTCAGCAATCGAATCAGTTGTAGAGGCACTCAATACTAAGTTACAAATGGAGAGCGATTTAAGAATAATTTCTCACAGATACGCAGCACCTCAGATTCAGTATGCTATTGGAACTGACGCAGAACCAACGACTGAAGAACAAATTACAGAATTCGAGAGTCAGTTAGATAATCAAACTCCAGAAATGGATTTAGTTACTTCTCACGTAGTGAAGGTTAATAATATTAGACCTTTAAGTGGAAGTATTGGTGTTGAGGAATTCCTTAAACATATGGAGAATCAAGTTATCGCAGGATTACAAGTCCCTGAAGTGGCATTAGGTAGAGGTCAAAATAGCACTGAAGCAACAGCTAAAGTTCAATTAGGTATCTTTGACAGGAGAGTTAAGGCAATTCAGCGAGTTCTTACTCGTCAAACTGAAAGATTAATAATTGAACCAATGGTTGGAGATGATGTTGTAGAAATTGAGTTTGGAGAGTTCGAAAAAGAAGACGAAGATGTTAAAGTTAATAGATTGCTTCGTTTGAAGTCCGCAGGAATTGTTACTGCTGAGTATGTGGCAAACCAATTAGATATTAACAAGAAATTTATTCCTAAAGAAACTGAAGAGAAACCGAGCAATATATCTAACGTCAAAGGCGTAGATGACTCAAAAAAGGACGTAAATCCAAAGAAAATGCCAATGAAAGAAGGCATTTTCTATATAAATAAGTCTGGAGATATACAGGAGTTAAATACATAATGGTATTGCCCTTTAAATTAGTCACAGACCCAAATAACTCACAAAGACGTATCCCTGTATTTGAAGGGGATGATAGAGATGTTATATTCCGAAATTCAAGACCAGTTATCACAGAATCACCAGGATTAAGTGCTTCAACCAATCTTAACAACAAATGGAGTACTTTGATAGATTATAAGAACCGTGATGTAACTGTAACAAACGCATTGAAAAGAGGAGATTTTGATGATGACAACAAAGTAGCAGCAAGAAAGTCATTGAGGAATTATTAAAATGGAATTTGAGAAAGTATTGAAATACAATGTAGAGTTTTTCGCAGAGAGAGATTCTGAAGAAGGTAACAACGAAATTAGCGGTGTTGCCATTGAGGAAACAACTTCATTAAACAAGGTTAGATACCCAGCAGAAGTTCTTCAGAGAGCAGCTGAAAGTTTAAAAGGTGTTCCTCTATTAAAGGACCACAATAATTCAGTTGATAGCATCGTGGGGCGAGTAACTGAGGCATTATTTGACGAGAATTCAAAAGCAGTAAGATTCAAGGCACACATTATGGACAGCAAAATCGCAGAGAAAGTGAAACAAGGTTTAATCAAGCACGTATCTGTAGGGTCACATTTTACAGGTGTTAAATCAGAGAGAGCGGAAGGTGGAGCACGCGTGTTCGTCCCGACCGACATCAGGTTCCTTGAACTTAGTTTAGTGGCAGTACCAGGCATTCAAACTGCTATGATTGATACAGCTATCGCTGAGTTCGTTCAGGAAAATACATACGTCTTGGAGAAATTAGAGAAAGAGACAGAAGAGCATGAATTGTTAAGAGTGGAAAAATTACTACTCGAAACTAAACTACTTAGTTTAGAAAAACAAAGGAGGAAATAAATATGGCAAAAACAACAAAAGAGCTCATTGCTGAAATTGAAGAATTGAAAGCACAAATTGAGCAACAAGAAGAACCTGAAGCAGAAGCTGAAGAAACATCAGAAGAAGAAACATCAGAAGAAGAAACTACTGAAGAACCTGAAGCAGAAGCTGAAGAAACAGATAACGAAGAATTGTTCAAACTGAGAAGAGAATTTAAATCTTTAAAGCGAGAAATGTCTTCATTGACACGAGAAGTTGTAAAAGCTAAGTCTCAAAAGGCGGAAACCGTTCAAGCATTACCAGAATACATGTCAAGCGAAGTAAAGAAAGACAAATTCGGTAACTATTACGCTGAATGGAATTACGATGTTTTCACAAACAGTAATTTGAGATAAGGAAATAAAATAAAATGGCAAGTACATACATGACGAATATGCCTGGTACAACGTATCACGCAGTAGCAAGTGGTGCTGTAACCGCAGGTGACTTAGTCGCCTCAGCAGCAAGCGATGATGTTATGACGGCAATAACTTCAGCAGGATATGTTGAATCAACGGTCTTAGTAGCAACAGCAACCAACTCAGATGACGCAATCATTGTGGGAGTAGCCCTTACAGACGCAGCAACAGGAGAAACTCTCTCTGTAGCAACATCAGGATTATTCATTTTCGAATCTGGAGCAGCAGTCACAGCTGGAGCATTAGTAGCACAAGAAACTACAGCTCAAAAGCTTGAAGACGCAACAGCATTCGCAAAGGTAATCGGAAAAGCACTTACGGGTGCGAGCGCAAGCACTAAATACGTGCTGGTGAAATTGAACATATAAAATGACAAATCCATTAAGTACAGGAAGTACATCCACAGGAAGTAACGTATTAGCACCAACAATGGTCTACAAGACTATTATGGAAGCAGTACGAAAAGGACTTGTGTTTAGAAATTTGGCAGCAACAATTATACCACCTGCGCAAATTCCAGGTTCCGCAATCAAAGTGAGTCTACAAGATGTCGATTCAATTACTGTTCACGCAGTAGCTGAAGGGGCAGAGATTCCTTATGACCACGAGAGCTATACACAACGAACATTAACACCAGTTAAGTACGGAGTGAATGTTGGAATTACACGGGAAATGATTGAAGACAGTCAGTTCGCAGTTGCTTTATTGAACGCAGGTAGCGCTGGTTATGCTTTGGCAGATAAGGAAGATTCCTTAGTTGTCACACAACTTAGTTCAGCATCAACAGCAGCAGGACACGATGTAGCAAACGGAAATGCTACGTTACCAATTACGGACATTACAGAAGCTATACAGAATCTCGAAAACGACGGATACACCGCAACCCATATGGTTATCGGAGTAGAAATCGCAAACGATATTCGAAACCTTGATACCTTCACAGAAGCAGACAAATCAGGTATTAATGACCCAGGCAGAAGCTTGATTGGAACAATATTCGGAATGAATGTTATAGTTTCAAGAAATGTTTCAGCTAAGTTAGCATACGTAATTGACGCAAATAAGGCATTCGCAATTGCGGAAAAGAGACCAGTTACTCTGGAAAACTATGATGACCACTCAAGAGATATGAGACACGTTGTAGTAACTATGAGAATCGCAGCTGGATACTTATTCGCAGAGTCTGTAAGTGAAATTACAACAACATAAGGTGACTAAATGAGACGAGGATTAGCAACAGGAACGCTTAAAGGTTTCGCAAAACCAAAAATAATCGAAGAACCTAAGCCAAAACCTAAACCTAAATCAACACCTAAGTCTAAGGCTAAGACGCCTAAGGCTAAAGCGAAAAAGAAATCTAAATAAGGGGGGCAACCCCCTTCTTTTCTTTTTACAAACAAGGAGGAAAATAAATGGCAAATTACAATGTAACATCAGACACAGTAGGACCAGATAGCTTGTCTAGTGTAGCTTCAGCAATGGAAACTACAATAAACGCTATTACCAATACGAAAACTATTCACGCAGTAAGTATTGAGAAACTGTATGGTGACAAATTTGTAGGGTACATAATCTATGACGTTTAAGAAAGTGTTTTATACTTCGTACGTTATAGTAAACTGAATTGATTGAACTGGGGAGAGTGAGGAAAGTAACATGGCACAAATAATAGGCGCATACGATACAAACGTAAAGACGAGCCAATCGGCTCTAAAGAAAGTAACAGCCACAACAAGTGGTACTAAAGATTCATTAGATGTAAATGTAACTAATACAGTCGGAGGCGGCGAACAGTTCACAGATGCTTACACCATAGTAAGTGGTGACAAAGGAAATGTCGCACTTGGTAGCGATGGAACTGCTTTTAGATATTTAAAGACAGACTCAAGTGGTAATCTTCAAGTAGATGTAGTAAGTGGTACTATTGTCGCAAACATTGAAGGTGATTATGTAGATGATTCTGCTTTTACTGTAGCTTCAGATAAAGGACTAATAGTTGGTGGAGTATTTACTACTGACCAAATTGATTCAGGTGACTTTGGAGCATTTA
>Ga0080013_1002726_pt1 | contig 20071 bp, 34 predicted proteins | sample ETNvirenome_6_85_FD_69236 | JGI IMG/M metagenome (GOLD analysis project Ga0080013, IMG submission 69236) | Marine viral communities from the Pacific Ocean - ETNP_6_85 (SPADES assembly) (version 2) | ecosystem: Environmental > Aquatic > Marine > Oceanic | place: Pacific Ocean | collected 2013-06-19 | reverse complement strand
CGCCCCCGCCCGATACTGTTTGGGGTCTACTAGCCAAACTCTTAGACCAAGCTGTCTGGCTAGGTTTTCTCGTGGGCGCGTTATACCTATTGACCTTATTCGCACCCCCACCAAAGGAGTGGTTTAAACGCAAATGATTATATTAGGGATAGACCCAGGGTATCGGAATCTAGGTGTTTCTGTAGTCAGGTTGCGCCATAAAAAAGACCCTAATATTCTCTTCTCGAAAAACGTCAATCTCGGAGATGCCCATCAGCCGTTAAATTTTGTCAAGCTCTTGTTGCCCCAGTTAGACGCACTTAATAAAAAGTACGGTATAGATGCCGTCGCCAGCGAGTCGCCTCCTTACATCATGAAGCGGATTAAAACAACCGTCGGGCTGTGGACGGTCTCCACAACTATAGCGGCTTGGGCGGAGATAAACGGCATCCCTTTTCGCCATGCGGCTCCCATAACATTAAAGAGGGCGACCGCCCGTATTCTCGGCTTAAAGTGGGATAGGAAAAAAATGCCTAAGAAGTCCGGTATCAAAGAAGCTATCATGGAGCTATGCGATACTTGCCCCGACACATCACACGAAGCTGACGCTGTGTTAGCTGTAATCGTTCTATTCAGCAACCTAATACCAGATGAAAAACTGCCTACGGCTTAATTCACTAGCCTCAAAGGTTACGTATCCTGGCGTAATACTGGACAGTTTCGAGGTTCGCTCAATACCATTAGACGAATTATTTTGCCCGGCGAAAACGGTACCGGGGTTTACAAAGGAGCTTGCGAAATCCTTTAAAAAGGACGGGCTAAAAAACCCTGTCATTGTTGTTCGTTTATCCGTCGAAGACTTCATGGAAGGTCGTGCCGAAAAAGCGCGTAAGTTCTACAAGAAACGAATACCAAAAAAATTGCAGACTATCAATGTCGTGTGGGGAGGCAACAACCGTGTCGAAGCCGCCCGTATTCTCGGCTTTAAAGAAATCGATTGTGTAATGATGCCCAATTTTGACATTGCGATGGACGTGCAAGATAATCACAGAAACACTTGGGCTAAGGAGAAAGCAAATGGAACCAGCAAAGAAGCGTAAGGCCAGTATGTCACGACTCGATTCAGTCGAGGACATGGCAAAGGCTCGTTTCGGTGATGCTGACGGTCTCGCTATAGTGCGGGAAACCACTCTAGGACTCGCCAAGCATTACGCCGACAGATTTAAACTAGAGTCAGCCGACCCGGAAGTATCTCTAATAACTTCTGCTCTAGCGTTTACACGGCATAAAGAATTCATGCTACTCATGGAATTAGAGCGGGATTTGCACTTACGGGTCTCGCGCCATCCGGATAATGTGGGGTACGGCCACGTCCTATTCCAGTCTGTTCGCACAGGCGCCCATAAAGAAATCCACCGGGAGTTAGATAGACTCCATTCACGCGCCTCGGTCTACCTAAAAGAGCTAAAGGAATTAGGCAAGAGCGAATGACCGATTGCCCGGATAAAATTAAACTGATAGGCTTCCTTGTTCCTATTATCATCTCGGCTGAACGCGACGACGTGTGGGGAGAGTGGGATGGCTCCGCCGGTACCGTGACTTTAAACGCACGCGCCTCGGACGACCACTTGAAGGTAACCTTTCTCCACGAAATAATTCACGGCATTGACGACATACTGGGTTTAAACATCAAGCACTCCACGGTGTATGCCCTATCGCAACACCTATGGTTGATGTTTAAAGAGAATCCCGCTTTGACCGAATGGTTCTTTGAGAACCTTATTAAAAAGGATTAGTCCGAGCAGTCGCTCAAGACTTCGACCCGAATAGCCAAGCTGTAAACTTACTTAGCAGAGTTCGGAAGAAGAAGTTTAGGCTTGCTAGGGCGTTTCGAATCATCTTTGTCATCAGTCTCTCCATCTTTAATGTTATCCGACATTGCTCTGTCATGAAGGACAGCAATACCAGTTAGGGCAATACGGAGTAAATCCATATTAGGAAGTTCGTGCATCGCCGCGACAATATTCATTCTGTCGTCGTCAGCTTTCTTAGTTTTCTTTTTTGCCATTATACTAGTTTGGGGTTAGCTCTACAGACGTCTTTAAACGGACAGTATCCGGGTTTCCCCCCTCTGCCGCAATAAAAGCTTGCCTCTGATTTGTGGCGCACGAGAAACTCTTCTCCGGGGTCTTCCCCTTCGATAGCCTTCTTCAAGTTCTCTTGTAGACGATTGATATTCCATTTAAGAATAGAAGCGTCAACTAATCGGGTGTTTAAACGTGCCTGTAATTGGTCGCGGTTAATACCCGCAATCACCGCGCCGTACTCCTCAACTCCAAGAGCAGAAGCGTAGGTGGATAACTGCGAGATGTACCCGAAACCGTCGGGGTCGTAATCAAAGATTGCTTTGCCGTGCTTTCGGTACCCATAGCCCCCCATAGTTTTAAAGTCTATGAGCATCTTTGGTTGCCGTTCGACGACCGCAACCGGCAGATACTTTTTGGCCTCTTCTGGGTCTTCGATTTCTATGAGCATATCGACGTGGCCTTGTTTGGTAAAGCTGTCGTGTTCCTTCGGCCACCAATTCGGCAGGTCTACGGCAACTTCGGTGCTAACTTTAAACCCGGCCGGTATCCCGCTCTTTACGGCGCAATACGATAGCTCATGCAACAGGTGTCCAACCGCAAAGGTTGACCCTATCTCATCAGGCATTTCCCCAGCGGGTTCTCCTTTCAGAAAGAAGTAAGCGTGCCGAGCGCAACTGAGGAAGGAGGACGGTCGGATTGACCGGGCCTCATTTCTTTGTATCACCGAGTCTTTTACTGACTCAGCGGCGGCATTAACGTGTGTTTCGACCAGTTCGGGGTTTATGTTTTTGACCGAACGGCCGTGATTCCAGACTGCCGCAATGAAGCGACTCCAGTCCGGGAAAGATTCTATTGGTAAGGTATTAGACATCTCCCTCCGTCGGGGATATGAGTTGTGCGTATATTTCGCAGGGCGGGGCGTCTACAGCTATTGCTTTGGATGTTCCGCGTACAAATAACATTGCTCCCCCGTGTTTAAAGTTAGGTATCGCTGAGACTAGGTACTTTAAATTGATTAGTCTCCCTTCAGTATCTACCCCGGAATCAAAGAGCGCGAACGTTTCTTCTCCAATTTTAACCGTAGATATTCTTGTCATGGTAATTGTGGGGCGGTTTACGCCAGCCCCACAAGGCGATACAGGTAAAACTACATCAGTTGTTTACTGGAGTAAAGCGGAACTCGGCCCATTTGCCGAAATCGCCTTCCTCGTGGAAAACGTTGATGTTTACACGTGAACCAATCAAATCGCGGGGCGTCTTAGTAAGAGCGTCATCTTTGTCGCTCCAAACAGCCTTTACTAATTTGGTGTAAATCGCACGTGAATTAAGGGGACGCTTAAAATTAATGAAGGTAGACAAGTCACCATCGAATGTCGGGCAGTCGAATTGTACGAGTAGTCGGGCTTCTACGCCCTTTTCCTTCTGTCTTTCATGCGGCTCGAAAGCACGCACGTCCTTAATGGTACAGTTAGGGTAAGAACCTTCAGGGGTCATGGCTTTTTTGCCTTCGAACTCTTCAGGTGTGATAGTAGCATTCAAGATGCTGTCAGGGTCAAATTCGTTCATTAGTATTTTCCTCCAATGGCTTAGGGCCACGGTCAAGGTTTCTAAGTAATCCGAGCAAATCTAGATTGCCTTCTGATGCGAGCGGTTTTGCTCTAAGAAGTCGTTCTACTGCTCCGGCCAAGGCTTCTTTTTCCCTTGGCGGTCTATCACTCATCTCTTCCAGGGCATCTCGTACTCTGGTATCGATAAGGTCGCTTATGCTTTTCTTTTTATTGGTCATTATACATCGCCCCAAGTTTCTCCTGTATCCGCAGAGGCGGTAAATGTAATGTTATTGAAGTCATTGTAGGCATTGTTCGCGGCAAATTCCATTGTTTCTTTCAGTTTTTCTGCTTCTCCTGTTCCGCTAATAAGCACCTCATCATGCACAGAAAGTATCGGTTCCATCCCGGCTTCGGCGACTGCAACTAGCGAATGCCGCATAAGTTCCGCCGCTGACCCCTGCACTACAACGCTAATCGCTGACCGGGTTTCTTCGTCGGCAAGGAAGGGCCGAGTTCTACCGGAAATAGTTCGTGCTATTCCGTACGCCTCGGCTTCTCGCCAAACACCTTCCATCCACTCGTTTAAACGCGGTAGATTCCGCCTGTATTCGTTCAGGAATACCTTGGCCTCATCGTATGTAGACTTCAACTCGATAGCTAATCGCTTTGCCCCCATGCCGTTCAGTATCCCAAAGTTTACGGCCTTGGCCTTAAACCGTTCATCGGGTGTGATGCTTTCGGGGGTTTTCCCTAGCATTTTTGCGGCCACCTCGGTATGTGGGTCTCCGCCAGAGTGGAAGGCATTCAAGAGAACCTCCTCTCCGGCGAAAGATGCGGCAACCCGCAACTCAACCTGCGAGAAGTCGCAAGCTGTGACCCCCGTTCTATTCGGGGATGTCATGCAAGAGCGTATGCTCTTACCCAAAGCTCCACGCTTCGGAATCTGTTGTAAATTAGGCCCGGAACAACTAAACCGCCCAGTCCGTGTAAGAGTTGTATTGGTCTGAGGATACAACAACCTGTTCTGGGCCATCTTAGGTAGTGGGTCTATGAAGGCAGACTTTAACTTAACCGCTCTGCGCCAGTTAAGAATCAGCCCGACCAACTCGTCGCCCTTGTCCGCCATTTTTTGTAGAACTAGTTTAGACGTACTGATATTTCCTTTAGGTGTCTTGGGTAATTGCCTACCTTTAGACACCAACCATTCACCTACTTGCTTCGGGGAGTTACCTTCCCCGTCAAACCCGGCGCAACGTAAGGCGTGGTCGGCGTCGTCGATTAGTATGTTTAAACGTTCTCTTACTTTCTTCAGGCGGTTAGGCAAAAGTCTCACCCCTCGCCGCTCCATTTCGTAGACAGCCTTTTCAACTCTATAATCAAAGTCGCATTTGTCCATTTGGAATACCTCCGCCATCCGCCATGTAATAAAACAGTCGTCGGCTAAGTAGCTCTCTAGGTCAGGTTCGGGGACGTCGTATATTCGTCCCTGCTTCAGCAAGTCGGGCGTCTTAATCTTGGGCCACCCATACATTCGGGCAATATGGTCCATACCTTTGCGCCCTGCCGTGTTATTGAAATAGCACGCTACCATAGTATCTTGCCAGGTTACTCTTGGCTTTAGTCGGAGAGCGTGTAAATCGAATCTAAGATTGTGTCCGACCAACTTTAGCCCCTCAACAATAGGGCGTAAGCCCCAATCATCAAAATCCCGCCTCTCAATTATTAAACAGAATTGGCTTCCGTAGGGCATCATACCGATATATTTGGCCTCATTCTTTGGTATGTTACCGCGCACCTCTAACCCGTCGGTCTCGGTGTCCATTATCCAACGCTTGTCCTTACCTTTATTCAGCAAGGTAACTGTGTCTGCTCTATTTAAACGTAATATATTCATCCGCCTAGCCCCACTATTACTGTTTTTTGCACGTCAGTAACGCGCCCTGTTTTGGTATCGCAGATGCCGTTCTCCAATATAACTTCTTGCACCTCTTTGGTGGGGGGTATCTCAGCAGAACTTTTTGGTTCAGTAACTATGATGGCTTGTACCACTATAGAACTAGCTTCTTTGAGCAGGAAGTCCATACGTATAGGTGTCATAGACCAGATAACGCTGTACTTGTCCCCTGTTTTTAGGAGAACGATTACGGCAGGGCTAAAACTGCCCCCTCGGTTACGTCTCTGATAGTAATGATTCTCGTCGAAATCTTTGTAATAGGTATCTGTTCTGCAGTTTGTAAAGATGTCCCCCACATTTTTAGAGTGTATAAACACCCATAAACCTCTAAGTTTACCGGCAATCGGTTTCTTAAAGTCGTAGCGGGGCGGCCGCTTTGCGTAGAAAGGCAGGCATTTCTTGGGTACGTACGCTGAACCAGCGAACTCTAAGTCCTTTCTGGATTTCCCTCACGTGGGGCGTAGCTTTCTTATTATCTCCTTTAAACGCCCATTTACTTTCTCAAGACGACTAATTTTTTTCTCGTCACTCATAGTGGTAATCTCGCTTTTAAGGTTATTGGAATGTGGATGCGCTTTCTTGCTCGTGTAAGCATGACGTAAAGCAACCGTAATGTTTCAGTATCTCGTTCTTCTAGTCTTTTTATTGCTTGCCTAGACCAAGGGAGTAGGTAAACATCGTCCGCCTCTGCTCCTTTGGCCGCATGGCCCGTAGCTAAAACTAATTCCTTATCTGCTTCTGCTACGTTAGGTACAACACCGGTCTGGGTCAGGGTCCAGTTGCGGAAGGCTTTTGCTACCGCTCGCCTTGAGTATCCTAAAACCAAACCCCGGAAGGGTTTTAACGTGTGATTCCATGTAAGAATATCTGTTCGGTGCTTTGCTCTAAAGGTACTAGACGGTCTTTTGTAATAACTACTAAGTACTCTAGACGCAACTGAGGCAACAGGGTCTCCTACACGGTAACCCACATCTAAAACCTCTTTGTGGTCAGCAAAAGACCAGACAGGAGGTAAGGCATTGCCCACCATCCCTTTAGATTTCGCGAAGATGGACTGACCGGGGTCTCCATACGCTGTAGCGCTACCGCTCTCCTTCAGCAAACCCAGGCAAGCTCGTAACTCTAGCCAAGACATATCTTGCGCCTCGTCGATTGCGATTTGTTTAAACGTCGGCTTACCCTCGACTAAAGGGCAACCGGCTTCTACCCACCGAGCAATCGGTAAGGTGTATTTAAGAAGACCCTTTGGAGTCTCCCTCCATAGGTCGAACGGGGGGTCTCCCGCATTCCAGGCATGAAGGCTCTTTACGAGTGCGTCCTGCCGAGTAGGTGGGGAGTTCGATGGGGCGTCCATCTCGTATTGGGACAGCGCCGGGTCGAATAGATGGTGTATCTTTCTTTGCCCGTAAGATGAATTCACAGTTGACCCGAACATCTTTGTCCCCTTTGCGAAGGGTGAAACATGGGGCCACGACAGCGAGTAAATCGTCCCAGCCGTCAGATGGGGCGCTCGGCTCCTGACCACAGAGGCCGCATCGTTTGTGTAAGTGAGAACCGCTGAGTCCTCTCCCCAGTTTTCCGCCGTCTGAATGATTCGGCGGGTCTTTCCGGTTCCGGGGGGACCGTCTATTGTTATTAAGCTCATAGGCCATGCGCGTATTTTCTAGGATTAATGGTTATATCGAGACCGTTAAGCATCTCGAATCTTGCGTAGTCGAAAGCAATACCAGGCGTTAGCCATCGTTGCAGGTCTTGTACTACCGCAGGGTGGTTTAAACGGTCGAACGCCACCGTCTTCACGTTCGATTCGAGTTTTAGTGATTCATGTACTGTTTGTAACGCCTTCAGCTCCTTTATGCAGGGGTCATTGAACAGGTGTAGACAAGAATCAGATACCTCGTCTAAATTTCGTTCTATCAGGGCGAACCTAGCATCAGGAAATTTCTGTACCAATTCGTCGTACCACCAACCGTTTACAGAGTCTGACGACCCGTAGTATTGTCGCTTCGACGTGAAAGAATCTGCCTTATGTAGTATCCTGCGGATAGTTTTGACTCCTTGTTTGGTGAAACGAGAGGCGTCATGCGTACAAATCGACTGCTGATGGGTAAACCAATTAGACAACCACGCCGTCCTTGAGCGGGGTAACCCCATAATAAAAAAATATTTAGGCATCTATAAGTCCGTCCATTCAATCTCTACGGCATTGACCGATAGCTCGGAGGCAATGTCAATCCAATTATTGCTAACATCCTGTTCGCTTAAAGTATCGCTAATCGCCGAAGCAATACAGTAAGTAATAAAACGTGTAAACGCCATATCACACAACTGCGCCTCGAAACTGTTAGACCGCTCTTTATCGTACTGACAATACCGGTGAAACTTAGCCAAATCCACCTGCTGTTTAAACTTATCAGGTATCTCTAGTTCGATTGTGGGGTTTAGTTTAATTTTCATTTATAGGGTTCTCCTTTGTGCGTACAAAGTATTCGTACTGTGCGGCACAATACTCCTGTGTTTCTATTGTTAATGTATTTAAGGAGCATCCCCAGACCTTTTGGCCCGACCTCATACCCACCAATGATTTCTGCGTTAGATTTTTCGACACCAAACGCTTTCCTTTGGGGATGTCTCCAATTTGAGTAAGCAATGTCTCCTGCAACATCGGCGGTATAACCAATGAAGGAGGTTCGACCTCAGTAAGAGGCCAAACAATGAAGGCGGTTGCCGCCCCTGCCGGGCGTTTTTCAGTCCACGCTTCAAGGAACAGGCGGTCACCTGCTGAGATTCTTGCCCATTCGTCGAGCAATTCCCAGAAGCGCTCTTCCGGTGGAATGCCTAACTGGTCTACGGCTTTCTCGGTTTGGAGCATATACTCCAATACTTTTGACCATCCAGGTTGTATGAATAGTGGAGACCGTGCCACGGTATCGGGGTCGGCTTGAGTTAAACGGGTTAGTGTCGGAAGGATTTCTTTTAAGTCCTTTAAACGCACTAATCGCTCGGCTTCATGCCGCCGCTTAGGTGAGCCTCCTAAGCCTGCTAACCATTCCCGTGTTTTCCCAGACGAATCTCTGACTTCCACAAGCCAAGGAACAGCAGTAAAAACGCCATCGCACTCAGCCTTAACGTCAGTAACAGACGGATGCTTCTCTCTGGCCTGATACTTATCAGCATTTTTGCTTCCTGTTTTAAAGCCTGAAACAACAGTAGTCCGGAACTCTTTCTGTGGAAAGTCCCCCAATTTCGGGGACAAGACCTCCCAAAGTTTCGCAAGAATATCGTCGGGAATGCCTTTAGCGGGATGTACTCGGCCCAATACCTGTGCAATTTTCGCAACGCTGTTGTTCCGTTCCCCACTTGGAAGCTCTGGTAGTAATTCCAAAGTGTCCAAGAAATGAGCTACTTCGGTGGGAGTATTGCCCTCCTCCGTTTTACCTTGCTCTTTCCTAGCCCGTATTCTCGCCATTAAGGTCGGACTAGGCTCCGGCAACTCGTCGATGTTTAAACTCCCTTTGTAGGGGGCAACTCGACCGTGCTTATTGATAACAACAGATTCGGGAAGCATTATCAACCGGCGGTTCTTCGCGCTTGCCCTTACTTCGCCTTTGACTCCGTTACCGAAATCTATTGTTGCCGGTAAGCGTTCGCCAGGGACATCTTTAGGTAGTTTAAACCACAGATGCCATCCACCACTCGCCGTCTCGACTATACCTAGTCCTTTAGGGGGACTATCGTCAGGAGATAGTGTGTGCCAAATCGAGTCGAACTCCGCTCCATACGTATCTAAGTCTAGAATCAATACGCCAATAGGGTCAGTACTTTGGGGGCAAAGTGCCGCTCCGGTAGCTTTCCCGTCGTTTAATAGGTAAGCATTCAGTAGCTCGTGGTCTTTGTTCTCTATGAACTCGTCCCACTTTTTACCTCCTAATGAGGTAGGGAATTTCTGCTTGTTCTTAACGGGGAATACCCAGTAACCCATCTCGCTAAGGTTTACCCAACTTTGTTTCATTTTAGTCCTCCAAAAATTTCTCCAGTTATTAATCGCCAGCATTTTGCTGATGCTATACCCCATTCATCGCCGTGGTCGTCTTCGACTCCCCAAGTTAGCACATGACCCCACTCGTGGGCAAGTAGTACAAAGGCTAATTCCGACAAGGCGAGACATTTGTCCTTTCGTAAACGAATTAGGTAATGGTCTGTCTTTTTTGAGGTATCGGCTAATCTAGTTTCCGATACCTCGTTAGTAATTCGGATGCGAACACGCCGCTTGTCTTTGGGGGCAAGCATAGTCCGCATTAATCTGACCGTACCCCAAAACTCTAGCCACACATCATCGGCGTTTAAACCGGCGGTAGTGTTTGAGAGCTTGTCTGATAATGGTAGACAGGGATGTATCATCCTCGAAGGCGAGTTGCTCCAGCTCCTGATATTCGTCATCTGTTAGTTTTACCTCCACTCTATTGCTCCGGTCAACGGAGCGTTTTTTTCTGTTTGTCATAGTTACCTCCTATTAGGAACCTTTCGACCTATTAAAATTACGCAACACCCGGCTACAAAAGCACTTACGGCGAAACGCCTAAAAAATGCAACGGCGGGGGCGGCATAACCACACGGCACGGCGAATTATTGCTAAACGAAACGCCAGAAAACCGCAAAACAACCGCAACCCCACCGCCGCAAAAGACTTACGCACGAACGAATAGGTCGAAACGTCCCTTATGGTTGGGACACCTGTTTCACCCTCGCCCGATGCTTTCTCCCCTTCGACTTCGCCACCTCAATGGCTCTTTTCGAAACCCACTTCACAATCTCCTTCATCAAGACCGCATTCAACCATTCGCGGGGGTCGCTTGCGGTCTGGGCGGCGGCTTGTCGAACAAGATGCTCAATGTCGTGGGGAAGCTTAATCATTTGTCATTATCATACTAACATTCTCGGCATAGCCTTTTATATCTTCTAAAGAATCTTTTGTCGGGCCAGCCTCAGACTGGCAACGAGCAATCTTCTGCAAGATATTCATGAAGCACACATCCACGCGACTCACACCTAATGCGTTTTGCCTTCCCAAAAGGTAAGCATTCCATAGGCGTGCTGTCCGACCATGATTTTCTTCCGGCGGCCCATAAGAGCGGCCTCTCTCCGCTATTAATCGTTTGGTATCATCCATCAGATTCCCCTTTAAACAACGAGAAGCGGGACTTCAAATCCTCGTTCTCGGAGGACTTGACTTTATCTAGGTGAAGGCGGAAAGCGTGGCTAAACGCACCTTCCCGTCGTCGTCCCGGAGTCAACTTGAGGGCAAAGCCATGCTCAACAAGATATTCCCAAGTAGTAGCACCCGCTTTTACCTTCTGCCACATCGCCTGGTAGCACCCCTGGCACACCCCGCGAAGCTTACTTTTGCGTTTACACTTATAAACATTACAGCGTGGGATATCAGCCTTGGGCATTGTCCTTGCTCTCCTGTCTTTTGCTGAATGTCTCCATCCAGTAGGTTACAAATTTATTAGCCACATCACGCGGCAAACCGAAAGTATCAATGAGATACCGCGGCGCACCATACATATTAGTGATTCCCGATTCTCTCAAGTCGTCTAAATACTCAAGATGTACATCTTCTAGCTCACTAGGTCGTACAAAAGTTTCTTTTACCATCCTACAAATCCTCCATTTGGTTAGCGGCGACCTCATCGGCCTCCTCGTTTAAATCTAAATCCGTTACAAAAGTCTGGTAATCGACTCCCGCAACACTCACATTCTCGCCCTCGAAGACAAAGCCCTCGAACTCGTGTTCAAATTCCGGCGCCCATCCAGGCTCACCGGGGTCTCCATTTCGCAGGTAAGGAGTATCAGGCGCTCCCTCATCCACACAAACAGAGGCGAAGCCCACTCCAACTTCCATGTCGGAAAGGAATTTATTCAACTCTTTAAACGTAATAGTGGCATTCGGATAAACCTCCGCCAATCGTTTAAACAAGACAATAAGTTCTACCATGCGGTTACCTCCTCTTTAATCTGTTTAGTCAGAAGGGGAAAAGTACACATATCGTAAGGCCCAAGCGCTACTTTGCTCGGTAAGGAATAGTCTCTAACTATCGCCATAAGAGTAACCACATCGTAGGGAGTAAGATACCCATAGACATCACTAACTACAGCGCCTTTAAACATCACAGCAACCTCTGCCGTCATACTGCTCACAGCCTTCCTCAAGCGCTCCGCCGTCGAAGCGACATTTCGCATCTTGGCCCTTGCCTCACAATAATGGAAGGCACTCCATCGAACAGAGACCGCTAAACCATTAGCAAACTCGATTACACAGCCATCCTCCTCTAAATTAAAACCCATCATCGCTCCACCTCCTCTCGCTCATGCTTTAAGTCATTGGGGTTGCCCGTGTATGCCTCTCGGATATCCTCAAGCGTAGCTTTCAGAGCCTTAGGGTCGGCTTCACATGAATCCCCCTCTATGAACATAAGGGCATGGCTAATGTCCAAATAAGCGTAAAGAAGGACTTTGTTCGTTTTGTCAGTCCTCATCGCTCCACCTCCATCTGATTACCACACCCACAAGTAGGGGGCGGCAGTAACTCAAGCCATTTCCGGGTCAGTCTGGCAATGCAACCACAACTAAAGCATTCAACCTTAAGCATCCTCGACCCCGGCTTCTTTCTCGTTTGACCGTTTAAACCTGGGTGCGGATACTCGCCGAGCATCTTATTTATCCAGCCCAACTTTCTCTTTAGGGTTTCACCCGCAACGGTCGCGGTCATCTTGCCCTCTAACCCTGTTGCCTTGGCGACCTTTCTGAATGGGCCTCTATGACCGCACTCAGTACCAACCGCCGCATGAACCATCTCATGAAGCAGAACCGCAAGAACCTCAATGGGGTCAGTAAGTTCGGGGCTAATAAAGATGTGCGCTCTCTCCTTATCACCGCTTGCCCTCTTGTCCCAACATTGACCGATGGTCTTACCGTTCCCACCCCTTGACCCTTTAGCCCAACCCACCGAAACATGGGGAGTCAGGAACTCAGGAGCGTCGGCATTAACCAACAAAGGACGAAGTTCCCCTACCGCTGACTGGAGCCAATCCTCTCTATTCGAGGCAATGGCGGCTTGCTTTACTGTTCCCAGTTGAATGACTGCTGGCATTGCTTATCCTCCTTTTTGGTCATAGGGTAAAACTCCTTACGGTCTAGTTTGCCAAGGATGTAGTCCTCGAATCTAGTTTAATCGAAGTTGTGATTATGCTTTCTACAAATAAAGCCGATTGACTGTGTGAGTTCTTCGAGTTGCGTACCGTTTAAACCGTACTTGTCCATCTCTACAACTACCTCTGCCAAATCAATGAAATGTTTCCGTGTCAATGCCATTTAAACCTCCTATGGTTATGGTCTATTAAAGAATCCGCTCGAAAGCGGGGCGATTGGTGAGCAGTTTAATCCTCATGCTCAGGAGGTTTACAGTCATCAAGGAGTACTAGCGCAAGTAGGGCAAATTGGCCCTTGATTAGTTTGCTTTGCTTCCGACTCTGGTAACCGTGATTCGCAAGATGCACAGCGTATACTCATAACTTAATAAGACCAACTGGCTTTGACACCAGTTGCCTCCATCAAGTCATCAGCCGCTGAATAGAGGGCTTCGCAAGCCGCCTCCATATCCTCTAAAATATACCCAATATCATCAGGCCATTCCTCGCCGTTCGTTATGTCCCCAACACCTCCCGAACATAACGAGTTTCCAACAGCCTCAAGGAGTGTGTTTAAACTTTCCCTGTGGTCTGGAGTAACCCAAGAGGATACTTCTTGTTCTTTTGTGTCAGACATTACTTAACCTCCTCATCTGGACATTCATCACCGCGACTAGCGCAAGTCCAACCATTATCATAGGCAATCATTTCCGCTTGTTCCTCCGCTGTCATGTATGGAGACCTTTCTTCTATGAAGAGTAATTGCCACGCCTGTTCGATGGCTTTCTTACATTTAGAGCAGTAGGCCATCACTCGACCTCCTCCTGACTCGCTATCAAGGCTAGGCAGTCTTTCACATACTCAAGGAGTTCGGAATGGGTGTAGCGTTCAAGCGGATTATCTCCGACCAGATGTTCGGCCAGTTCCGCATACATTTCTTTGTAGTCTTTCATTTTAATCTCCGTGTGCTAGTGGGTGGTGACATAGGTCATGTAGATGCTAATGCCTATCATTACGAGGCAAGCGTAGAAGCCCCAGTATTCGAGGCGGTCTCTGGTTTTCTGTTTCATCACTCGACCTCCTCTATCCCGACAAGCACCACCGTGCCAAACTTGTGGACAGGATAATTACAGCCACAAGCACTCTCATAGGGAGTCCAACTCGTTTCACTATCTTCGCCCATGGCCTCGGCCTCTGCCTTTGTTGGAAGTTTCTCGTGGTTTATCCCCGTCCAGATATCTTCCAGGCAATCCTCACACTTGGCCTTGAATTGGTAGGTGTATTGCATCACGCGACCTCCTCTTTCTTCTCGTACTCAAGCGCGGCAACGAAGAGCATCTTCTTAGCTAACTCCTCAAGGGATTCGACCGAACAAGAGAAGGTCGCCTTCATACCATCACACTTGATTGCGATATCTGCTTGTCCCCAAGTCCATTGGGAGCGGGTAAGGTCTACACTTATGGGACTTTCGCTTTTCCTAGCGAGTTTAATGTTCTCGTAAACAGATTCATGCACTATCATTTTGACCTCCTTTGGTCTGTAACTAATTAAAGAAAATTGTGTAAGCATTTACACGGTGAGCCGTCTTATTCTCGGCTTACTCTCTATTGGGGGGGCGCCGCAAAAAAGAAAGTTTGGGGGGGTAGGGTGAGCAGTTTCGTTAGTCGTTTTACTCAGGACTTAGACTCTGTTAAGGCTTTTTACATCCCTACGTTTTGTTTAGACTCGAACGCCGTCCGCAAACGAGTACTGAGGTGCATCTCAGTCGTACTAACAGCCTTCTGGTAGTTTTCGATGGGTCTACTTACAGACTGCGACCAGTCATTTCCTAAAGGTCTATATCCTAGCCCGAAGGCTAGGTGTTTGGTGGGGGATATCGCTCCCCCAAGCGGTCTAGCCTTGGCTTAGCGAGACTTCTGCTTTCTGGTAAACATTGATACCGATAGAAACCGTTTCGCCGGTCGAAAGTCGAAGAGTTTTGTTTCCTCTCGTACTTGCTAAGGTGAACGACTTTCCGCTTGCGGACAATGAGCCGCCCGCGGTAGTGTCGATTTCTAAGGTAATCACGCCCTCATTCTCGGTAGCGTTGATGTTATCTCCAATCAATTGGCCATTCTGCACAGTAAAACTCCTTTCTAAAATTCTAAGAAAATGCCGACTCCGAATTCTCGGAGACCAGCGAAGAGTCAGCGCCGTGCGGCGTTGCCATTCGCACTATCTGCCGCGCCGCTTCGATTTCCCGCTGGAAAAGTTTATTTTATTTTATTTTATTTTCCCAGCGGGAAACGCCATCGGCGCGGCAGTACTAGCGAATGGCGGCGCGGCCGCTTTTCCCTGTACTTTCACGGCGGCTTTGGTATAATGCCGTCATGCTAAACGAAATACACAACCCCGAATCAAGCGCGGGTAATGACGCTTGTACCGATTGCCGCTTATGCGGCGCGGAAAATAATACCGATTGCTATTGTTCCACAATGACAGCCAAGGACTTGGCCTTCATGGAAGCAACCGCAAGCGGGTATCGGGGATTCTCCCCAACGGTCGACCCCGCGGAAGCAGTTCAGCGCGGTATGATAGAAACCTACCTAGTGAAAGGTAAACCGCTAACGCGTAGTCATGTTCTCAAGGCCGCTTGCGGTTGGAAGAAAGCACTAGCAGGGCGTAAGAGTCGGGAATTTTCACCGATAGGACGGAATGATGATTCTAAACAAGTAGACTGGATAGGTACTACGCCGCGTGATGGCGGCCGAGTACAAGGCCAAGGCGAAATTGACCTTTCCGAAACAATCGCCGCGGAAATTCCAGTCGGTCAATATGGTGGGGAGCGCGAAGCAGTCGCAGAAATGCTCTCCTGTCTCTCCGAGAAAGGGCGGGCGCGAATGACGCGGCAGATAGAAAAGGCCGGACATGGATTAGGTTCCGACTCCGCTCAATTGTTACAAGTCGAAATTCTCCGCGTGCTTCCAATATGGCGGGAGCGCATGAGGGAGGTACGTGCAGAATGGCGCATTAAGGCGCGGCCGAAATATGCCGCGGCCCGTCGGTACTTAGAAAGGCGTCGGGAAATTTGGAGGGAGTCGGGAAAATAACGACAACCGACTAGCGGCGCGGCCGGAAATCCTTTGGGGTTACCGGCCGTTGCCCTATTGCAATTTCCTAACTTTGCAATTTCCTAACTTTGCAATTTCCTAGAGGGGTGCATACTCAAATCGACCCCCCCGCCCCCTTCCCCCGACGCCGCTCCACCCCGCCCCCTAGCCACCGAAAAAAAATAAAGATTGTTCTTGCCTTGCACTAACCTAATGCCGATGATAAGGAGGCGTGACTACGGCAGACGTAACTGAGGCCCAGGCCATTAAGGACGCGCTTGTAGAAATTTGGACCGACCCGCTGGCCTTTGGCCGAGCGCTAGGCTACAAGGGTACTCCTGAAGGCAGAAAACAATTCGGCGATTTTCATCGGCGGATGGTTGACCATGTATACTCGCGCCCACGCACCTCTACTATAGTTCCACGGGGCCATGCGAAATCGACGGTCATCTCCGTTGTTGACACCTGCTGGCATTTGCTCCGTCATCCTGAGTCTCGCAACCTCATCGCCTGCGCGACCCTTGACCTCGCAAAGAAACTCTGCGGCGAAGTGCGCGACCGTTTAAACGGCGACATCGAACTGGTACCTGGACTCTTCGTACCGGTCAAAGAAGTCTTCCCCTGGCTGGCCCCTTCCGGCGACCGGAAGAAGAGCGGCCCAACCGACGGCTTCAACATACAGGGCAGAGCCGGAACTGGCCGCGAGCCTTCGGTCTTCGCCGCCTCCATCGAGTCCAACCTCGCGGGTAACCACCCCACCCGCGCTGTCATCGACGACCCCGCCAACGAGCAGAACTCACGCACCTACGCTCGGCGCCAGAAGGTCATCGATTTCATCGAGGCGCTCGAACCTCTGATGTATGCGACCGACTCGCACATCAATCACATCGGAACCCCCTGGGCCTTCCAGGATGTAACCGCATATCTAGCCGAGCGTCCCGACTGGTCTCAATTCCGCTTCGGAGTTTGGGACGGGGCCAAGGGCGATGGCGACGGACCCGGACCTGACGGCAGGTATCCTCTCTGTCCCTCCTTCCTGACTGCTACCGAGATTCACGAGAAAGAGGCCGCTCTATCACGCACCTTCTATAGCGCCCAATATCTCTGCTCGCCCGTCCCCTCCGAGGAGGCCATCTTCGACCCCAACCTAATCGATGCGGCTACCGATACCGACATTGCCTTAAAGGACTTACCGGACGGGCCGGAGATTCTACTCCTCGACCCCGTAGCTCGTATCGACGGCGTTAAAGGCGACCTTAACGGTATCGTCATCGTCCGCCTCCTAACCGCACACCAACTAGGACTCAAAGGATTCCCCCAAGACCGCAACATCTTCGTACCCGTCTTTGCCCACGAGATTGCCGGAGGCGCTGATGCCGCCGCTTGTTGGGTAGAAGACGTCGGCGTTCCTAAACACAAGAAACGTCTCAAGTCTATCTGGATTGAACAAGTCGCGTCTCAATCGCTATTCGCCCCTTGGCTCGAAGAAAGAAACCGTATCCACGGCGTAAAGATTCGCGGCCAAAAGATTGGCAATGCCTCCCTGCCTTACCGTTTGATGGGACTCCAGACGGCAATGCGCAAAGGCTACTTAGTACTCCCTAAAGATTTTCCGGGACGAGACTTGCTTGTCCGTAGGCTAGTAGAGTATCCTTTGTCTGACTCAGACGATATGGTCTCTGCACTAGCACTTCTCTCCACCATGCTCGAACGGCGTGGTTCTTTACCTGGGCTTGAACCTTCCGCGCCTGCATATCCTGACCCGCTCCGCGTATGGAATACACGTGAGCCTAACCACTCATGGCCTTCATGAAAAATTTCGCAACCTACAAAATATCTGAGGAGGCCGTCAATGCCCTCTCCGCTCTCGTAACCGACGCAATGACAAAAGTCTCTGAGCCTATGGACGGCTCCACAAAACTGATTGCCGATATCTATACCGGGCGCGACCCATTAGGCGGGGGTCTGCGTTTAATGTTGGGCGAAAGCGGGATACCTATGAACCAACTGAATGACGCTCTCTCAACACGTAAGTGGAGTCCTCCTGAAACTACGGCCAATCTATTTCTATCCCGTATTAGACAAATTCTAACGGCGCTAACGCCCGGAGTACCGACAATTAAAGTACGGTCTCGGACTCCGGGTGCGGCTTACGCCGCCGAGCATCAAAACGAATTGATGCGCTTCATGACCGACCGAGGCGAGCTACGAGAAGCTATGCGCAAAGCCGCCTTCACCGGACTACTCTCACCTTACTTCGGCATCAAGCTGGCCTTCGATATGGACGCCAAGTATGCCTACGATAAAGTTAAGTTCGACACAATCGAACCCGGAGACTGTGGCTATGAACCTTTCCATCGACGCTTCTCCTGGCATTCCTATAACAAACAATGGGGCGACCTTCCTAAAAACTGGCGTCCAGAAGTTACTGCCGAACCAAAACCCTGGGATACAGTTCGAGTAACAGAGGTCTACCATGAAGGATTCATGTTCGGCGCAAAGAAAATGAAAGGTTGTCCGATGTCTGTCTTCGTTGAACTACAGGGAGATACAGCACCGGACTCGACATTAGGACTGCGGCAAGAAGATAGCGATGCCCTCGGCACCTACACGACAACCGTCGAACTGCCTGCCTGTCCTCTTGTTCTGGGTAATTTCCTAGACCCAGCCCCAGCCGAAGATATACCGGCCTCCGAAGTATTATCGTGGATTCCTCTTATGCGGATGATTGTTCAGGTACTCGTACAAATTAATCGTGAAATCACTACCGTAAATAAGACAATCCTCTTCGATAAGGCCGCTGTTTCCGACGATGCTTTAATGCTTGCGCGTGACGCTGTACCGGGTGCAACCGTCTTCATCGGTGTCGATGCTGACGACGCAACCCGTGGTGTCAACGCAACCATGCGTCCTGTAGAACAGAATTCGGTCCTAAACGAATACTTAGCCGCGCTCACTACATATATGAGACTCTTTGACGATGTTACTGGCGTAAGCCCATCCGACCGAGGAGTTCCTGTAAACCCACGTAAGTCTGCCACCGAAGCCGCCGCAATTACTGACGCAGGAAATCGTCGTAATCAAGACCGACTTGAGGTCATGGCAATGATGTGGTCTCGACTTGCTCAAGCGCTCTTTAAGTTCCAACGAATTGTATGCGGTACGTCCGTACCGGTTCCGCTCGAAAATGGTGTTGTGCGAGATATACCTGTGCCTAATCCTGTCACAGCGTGCTACGCATTCGAAGTAGACCCAATCGAGTTAGGCCACATGAGTCGTCGTGGTGATTTGGATGCCCTAATGAATTGGCTAACAGTCACTACAAATACGCAACAAGCCTTCCAAACCGGTATGCCGCGTCTAACTAGAGAAACATTACGCCGACTCGGTAAAGCGATGGGCATTGAGGATGTTGACCTTTATCTCGATGTACCTGTTATCGAAGAAGGACCAGAGAGCCGTTACATTGAGTTCCTACAGACAGGGAACCCAATCATGGTATACCCCCAAGACCAACATGAAATGTATCTCGCGTATTACCAAAAGATGCTTGCCAAAATCGAAGCCGGAGGTATCCACAAAGGTGGAGAGCAAGTTCTCATGGAAGCTATGCAACGCCATGCGGCGTTTGCGCAACGCCTTGCCGAAGCAACTCAGCAACAGCAAGGTGGTGAAGTCGTTCCGGGTATGGGAGCAGGTGCCGGTGGCGTTGATAATAATATTGCCGCTAAACTCCAAGCTGGTGGAACCCCAACCGCAGTACCTCAAGGACAAGGTGGCTATTAAGTACCCTACCGTCCGCGAGTTAAATAGCGGTCTTAACTTCTCAGCGCGTAAGCAACAGGAGCCTGAACAAGACCCTGCTAAAGTTGTTAAACCACCTCCTCTTACCGCTCAAGAGAATCGCATACGTGCCTACGAATTTATTAGGCAAGTAGAGACAGGTTCCTATAGCGGGGATAAACGGTTTACAACACGCGGCGATAAGGGAGCGGCACGTGGAGATTTGCAGGTCTGGAAAAGTTACTACGAAGACGCACGTGATAACCCAGGGCGTAAGAAACATTCGCGCCCTTTCTTCCTATCTAAATACGAGAATATCGAGAAGGGCGAACACGTAGGCGCAGAGGTCTTTGCCGAATACCAACGCCGCTGGAACGAGAAAGGTTGGATAGCAGGCGACCTAGAGTCTATTGCACTTACCCATAATCTAGGCGGTCCT
>Ga0080013_1002725_pt1 | contig 20085 bp, 27 predicted proteins | sample ETNvirenome_6_85_FD_69236 | JGI IMG/M metagenome (GOLD analysis project Ga0080013, IMG submission 69236) | Marine viral communities from the Pacific Ocean - ETNP_6_85 (SPADES assembly) (version 2) | ecosystem: Environmental > Aquatic > Marine > Oceanic | place: Pacific Ocean | collected 2013-06-19 | reverse complement strand
TATGGAAAAAAGTAAAAGGTTAGAGTGTTTATATTGTCAGAGAGTAGCTCTATGGTCATCAACCTATGATTTATATGTATGTGATGATTGTTATGCTAAAGGATTAGGCAGAGATAAAGCACCTAAAAACAATTTTTATGGGGATACAAAGGAATGAAAGAGATAATGGAAGAATATAGCACTACATTTTTTGAGTGCGTTCAGGATTGGCCTAAAGAAATTAAAGAAGATATATACAAATTATATGCATATCTCAGAGTAGTAGATGAAATGGTAGAGGGAGACATCAAAGCCCCCTTTAAAGAATGGAGGACAGTTATAGCTGAGTTCTATAAGGTTAGTGATAAGTATGAGTTCGAAGGGGAATGGTTAGAAGATTTCCATAAGGCTCAACTCGCTGACTTAATTAAGAAAGACCATACAGTTTCATCTATGTTAGATTATTGCAAGGGTTCTTCTGAGTCAGTTGGATGTATGATGGCACGTATATTAGGATGCCCTCCCGAAGCTGACGAATATGCACGTTCTCTCGGTAGAGCTTATCAGATAATAAACTTCATACGAGACTATGAAGAAGATACAGCTAAAGGGTATAATTATATAGGACCAAACCATAAATTCTATGTAACTTTGTTCGAAGGTGAACTGAGAAAGGGAATGGAAGGATTGAAATATATTCCAGAAGAACTACGTGGGCCTATATTGAAAGCGAACAAAGCATACATGGAGGTAGCTGATGAAGCCAGATTATTATCCAGTTCTATGGCATAATTGTAATAGATGTCGCACTCACTACACCAGTGATGCCCCTCATTTGAGAGCATACCTTTGTGATGAGTGTTGGAATGCTATACCACACTTTCAAGTAAAGAATGTTCAGTCAGTTCAGCGTAAAATAATGAAAGGTCCAACATATAATAAGAATGACTTTAATTGGAAAGAGATAATATTATATAGTATCGGCAACCTATTATGTTTAACGGTAATTGCATATTACCTATGGTTTAAATAATATGAGATATAGCTTAGAATGCGAACGATGCTTTGGAAGAGCTTTCGTCGTAGATATAGATGGTAATAGGAGATGTGTAGTATGCTCACCTTACAAGGAAAAAGATGAATAAAGAATCAGACATATCAGGATGGATGGTTATATCTTTTGCTTTTTGGATAACTATTACAATAATATGGAATTTTGTAAAATAATATGGACATCATTCCTTTAGAAATACCAATACGAGACCAGCTTAAGGTTCTCGGTTTACAACTCTCAGTATGGATAGCGAAAGCCTTATATACTCTGTAGTTATGGGACATTAACAAGGTGATTAAAATGGATAGAAATCAACAAATCAATTGTCTTATGGATGCTGTAAAGCACTACCAAAAGACAGGTCAGCACAAGCAGGTGAGTATTCAATACAATCCTGTCAACCGAACACACTTTGACTTTGCTTCATGGAAGCACAGTTCAGATAGTGACTCAGTAAGGAAAATCCTCCCAGAAGATATTAAAATCTCTTCAGAAGGTCATTTCTATGTAGTGGGTAAGGACAACAGATACAACTTGAAACAGTATGCATCTCAGTTCACACAAAGACCACGTTCATATAGATTAGATAGATTGGTGATAAAATGAAACAAGTAAGTAGTATAAAACGAATAAGTGAATATAAGTCAGTATACATTCCAGACGTAATTTTGGAAGATATGTCTTTAGACTCAGGTGATAATGTAGTTTGGTTCCAGAATGATGATGGACAATACCTTATCAAAAAAGTTCAAGTAGATATATTGGATTAAGTATGGGTGAATTATTGAAAAGCTTTTTAAAGTTAGCCAAGCAGGATGAAGACAATCTCTCAGTTGAATCATTACTAACTGAGGAAGAACGGTTTGAATGGGAAACTTTAGTAAAGGCATTAGACTCTATCGACATTATGAATGTGGGTAAAGACTTAGAAAAGATTGAAAAAATGTTTAGTTTAAAACGTTGGCAGGATTTAAGTATCTTAGCTTATGTTAAATTATTAGAGTTAATGATTAAGAAAGCTAAAGAAAGTGGAGTGATGGATGGTCTCAGTTCACCCCCAAAAAAGAAACAACCTAAAATACAGCCAGAATATTCAGGGAGTATGTTCGGATGAATTTATTAACAGACCATGAAGCTGGTTTAATAGCTGGTTTCTTATTTGGATTAGGTTGTGGAATCATAGTAGGGTATTATTTATTATGAACACTGTTGATTGTAATACGTGTAAGTGTAAGTTAGCATTGAATTATGTTAGATATAAAGATACAGCAGGTAATCCCTATTGTTATATATGTTATACGAGGTTATTAGTATGAGATGTGTAAGATGTGGTAGAGACTATGTAGGAATGAAGAAGAAAAATAAGTTCAATTGTCCACACTGTGGAGGTAATGAATGAATGAAAGATGGGAAGCCTTTGACCGCATATGGGCTAAAGGTAAAACAAATAAGATGGTTCAGCGTCTAAAGGAAAAGGTTAAGATACGTGGCCTCGAGCCGACTGAAGAAAACTGTCGTGATTATTGGATGGGATATATTCGATTTTATGTAGATGGTTGGTCAGGTGAGGGTCATCACGTTAATCCACGTAAGAACAAAGTCTTAATGAAAAAACTAAAGAGGAATAAGAATGGTAAAGGCAGACATAATAAGGGCGGAAGAAAACCACCACACAAGGTGGGCCGAAGAAATCCGCAAAAGAAATGAAAGATTCTCTGAAGAATCTAATTGGTTTCCATTCATTCAAAGCGTGGAAGATATCTTAGCGAGAATAGATAAGATGGGACAACGTTTTGATGATTTGGAAAATAAAATAGGCGAGGCCGAAGGAATGGTAAAAAACCTAAGAAAAATATTAATAAGACTGGAGGTTATTGATGACCGGTTCATCTTCTGATGAAGTAGATATGGGAGAGATGGCAGGTCAGTTAATGATGGCCAAAATGGATGCAAATAAGATGACACATCTTTTACGCATCGGGACATTTCAAATGGAAGTTGCACCTAACGAAGATATAGATGTTAGGGAATTTTTCAATGAAACAATAGATAAATTAATCTCAGCATATGGTGAAAAACTATTAGAGATTGATATAAGGACAGCCATGCAGTCCTCACAAATGCATGGATAATAAAAGGAGGAAATAAAATATGGCAGAAAAAAATAGTTTAGAACTCCAAGCCGGATTGTTCCGGAACACAGACAAAAACGGAAATATCTACTACTCAGGTAAATCTGAGGGAGGAGATGAATTCGTAATGTTTAGAAACACCTACTGGAAAGAAGGAAGCAATAAACCTTACTTCAGACTAATGAAGCGAACTGAAGGAGCATCAGCTCCAACAATGGAGGACTGATGTGGGGTAGAGATGCTGAACGCATGATGGATATGTGGGTAGATTTACTCAACAGTATCGAACATGACGAGAGACGTAGAGAATGGTCTACACAAATTGACTCTCGTAAAGATGTCCAGTTGAACGAAGAAAATGGAACCATAACTATTACAGCTGAATTAGCAGGGTTGGATAAAGACCAAGTTGATATTGAAGTAAGTAATAGAACTGTTACTATTAAAGCTGAGTCAGACAGAAAGAACTTTACATGGGATAGAACATTTACCTATGAAATAGACCCTGAGTCTGTTAAAGCAACAATGGTCAACGGTATATTGGATATGTCCATTGAGAAGAAAGAAAAGACATCAGCTAAGAAAGTAGAAATAGAATGAGTGAATACGACGACTGGATAAAGTCACCCCGAAGTGAGAGAGTATGGTTAGAAGACTCGATGACTGCTTTGGGGCAGTTTGCCTTTATAGCACCTATACATCGAGTTAAACATTGGAACCCTACTACTAAGAAGCGTAACAAATGTTGGGCTAAAGAAGGTGAGTGTGTCTTCTGTAAGAATGGCACTCCTAAAATTAATGAGTTTACTTATGGTCTATACATAAGTGAAGAAAGAAAAGTAAAATACTTAACATTAACAGTAGGAGCACACACCTTAGCTCAGAGAGCATTTACTATCTTAATAGAGAATGGTTTCAACCCAACTGATAAAGTGTTTGAAATTAAAAAGGGTAAGGTTAAAACCTCTACAGGGAGAGAAGTGAACGGTTATGATTTAAGTTTAACTGAGATTAAACCTTTTGTAGAAGAGAAGTTTAGACCAAGCCTTGAGTCAAGTGAAGAACAGAGTTATACATGGGTTGTTCCTGAAGAGATAGTAGAATTCTTAAAGGATAGAGATGGTGACCCGATAACTATGATTGATTTATTTTTAATATTAAAAGAATCATTCCCCGCTATAGAGGAAAAGGAACTAAAGAAATATGCAGTCAAACTCTGTGAACACAATGTGCTCAATCTATTAAACGCAAGGAAGAAGTGGATATGAAAAAATTTGAAATACATGATTTACTAAGATATTTTCACAATGCTCGTAAAAAAGATGGAACCCTTTTCCCTTTATTAGGGGAAGATGCTTTGGCTTTAACAGCCAGTTTATCTTATTTATTAGAAGATACTAACTTTTGTATTAAAGCATATAGTGGAACTGGTAAAACAGTATTGATGGATGCAATCACTCAACTTCTTCCCGAAGAGTGGATTCACACTATAGAACATCTTTCCGAAACTGCTGTATGGTATGATATGGATGCTATTAATAAAGCACGTTTCGTATCTATTCCTGAAGCACAGAAGATACCTGAAGGAGTAATGGAAGTTATTAAGACATGGGCTGACGGAAGAACAGCAAAGCGTAAGAGAACTGACATAACATCTAAAACACTACCAACTAAAATACATTTCTTATATCCTAAGTATGTGTTAATGGCTGTAGCTGTGGAGAATGATAAGGGTTCAGCTATGTTTGATGCTGAGTTAGAACGAAGATGTATGATTATGCATACTAACCCTACAGTAAAACAAACTGAGAGAGTAGTAGAACATAAGCTATTGCACGCCGCTTTACCTCCCACGAAGATATCAAGCATGACGATTGATGAAATAGATGAACTAAAAGAACATATACGTTTAGCTGTTAGGGAACGTGATGAAGATGACGCAACGGTTCTAAAAAATCCTTGTGCTCCATTTCTTATGGATGCTATTCCTTCAGCTTTTCCTGTTTCAAGGTCTAAAGTTCAATACTTACTTAAACTTATTAATGCTATTGCACGATTCTATCCAGATGAAATAGTGCGAACTGAGAGAGATGGTGTGGTATATGGTATGGTTTCACCTAAACATAATTGGTTGGGACTGAGAATATATCTTAATTCTTTTGTAGAAGAATGTTTACATATGCCAAGTCATGGAACTGATATTTTAAAATTATTTCCTGAGACTCGGTTGGATAGGTTTGGATTTGCAGACAGTGAAACTGTAAAAATGTCAGAAGGTGAACTGAAGAAGGCTGCCAAAGCTGCTGGATTACCATTCACTAAACTGAGACCAGTAATATCTGGGCTATTAATGACAGGTTTCTTAGAAGTAGATGATGATGGTAAAAGTCCATTATATTTTAAAAGTCCACTTATTACTGAACCTGTAGCAAAAATAAATTGGAGTGAGTTAATTGAAGAAACAAAAAACTTTATACGAGAAAACTGGCCTGAAGTATGTGACGAATACATTAGGAGCAGTTGTAGCAGTATCAAAATTGTTGACCCGTTTAGTGGGGACAACATTGAACTGGGTGAGAGAGCAGAGAGAGCGGTAGATATTGAAGACTCAGATTATCCTGACGTTTTCAAAACTGCTAAGGATGCGAAGATTAAAGACTACGAGTCTTTTCTATTAAATGCAGAAGGAGATTACAATGACAAAGAATTCAAAGAAGTCAAACAATTTTTCGAGAAAGATTAGATTTCCTAAACCTGATGAACAATGGGCAGTTGTTCAAGAGATGTCAGGTGGGTCTCGCTTCAGAGCATTATGTGCTGATGGTCATAGTCGTATGATACGCATCGGTGGTAAACTTAAAAAAAGAATGTGGGTCCGAGAAAGAGACCTCATCATTATTAAACCTTGGGTTATACAAAGTGATAGCAAAGGAGACTTAGTTTACCGATATATGCCAACTGAGAGAAATAGAGTTCTCAAAAAAATACCAGAGGAGTTAAACATATGGTAAAAGGAATTGAAACAACATATACGGATTTTACCCGTAAGACAGCAAAATACCCTAAGAGAAGGGAGAAAGAATACCTAATGATAGGGCTAATGAATGAAGCCGGAGAAGTAGGTGGAGCATTTAAAAAAGAAATAAGAGACCACGTAGACAACACAGAACTTATTATAGATGAGATGGGTGATGTTCTATGGTATCTTACACGTTTATGTGATGTTTATGATATCAAAATATCTGAACTAATGGTAAACAATATGGATAAGTTATTCAATAGAATGACTCCTGAACAATTAGAGGAGTATAGAGATGGTGCCTAATATTGATGAACTAACTATCAATACAAGTGATGAAAGAGGACAATGGAAACATTTACTCAAAGCGGCCAGTGAATATCATTATGATATGGCTGACCAATTTGAACCAGAAGACCTCGATGATGACCCTGATGATATGGCTACAGTAGCTAAGATTCATCGTGCATGGGGTAGAGCTATAATGGATTCAGTTAATCTTATAGAGATGTGGGAAGTTGAAGAAGATATTATCACAGTAGATATGACTCCTCCAACTGAACCAGTTAATGTAACTCCAGAAGACGAGGAAGAATGAAAGTTCCCCTAATTGCAAGTATTAACAAACGCACAATAAATTTAAAAGATAAAAAATTAATGGTCAAGATGTATAGAAATGGTGAGGCAGAGGCAGTAGAGTCTCCATACAAACCATACTTCTATACTGAGGACAAAGAAGGGGAGACAAAGAAGTTGATAGCCTCGAATGAGACAATCCAACTGAAGAAACACCTCTATATACCGGGAAAAGACCACATTCCCAAAACAGCACTCTTTGATGGTGGAAGGGAAGCATTACTCGAAAGGTTATGCATAGAACATCCCAAGTTCTTTGCAGATTATCCTAACGACAACGATGTAAAATGCCTTGTGTTTGATATAGAAACACACTCCCCTGACGGTAAGTTTCCTTTCGGGGAAAAATATCCGATAGTTGCCATAGGTATTGTAACTTCTACCGGAGAGCGCAAAGTGTTCGTGTGGGACAATGAAAAGAAAGATGATAAGCAATTATTATGGGACTTCGCTAATTATATACAGGATTATGACCCTGACATTATTACGGGGTGGAATCTTGTGGGGTATGATATTCCACAAATACTTCACAGGGTTCGTTATAATCATATAAACGAAGCTCAATATAAAAAACATCTCAATCGAGATGGGTCCAGCTGGGGCTATGAAGCACCTAAAGACCAAAAAGAATTAAAGATGAGTGCTGGTGGTAGAGTTATCTTAGACTTACTCAGATGGGCAAGGCTTGATTATTCTTTATCAGGCTTACCACGAGGTCTTAAACAAGTATCACAAGCATTTGGATTAGAACCTATTGAGCTCGACTTTAGCACAAAGACTCTGCTCGACTATCCTTTAGACGAAATCGAAGACTATGTTCTATCTGATGTTGACTGCACAATGTTTATGTATAACCACTACTTTCCACAAATACAATACGTAGCAGAGGTTCTTAAGCTTCCCTTAGCGACATATGTTAACGCCCCCAGTAGCTACATTACGAAAATTCTACAGGGCAGGGCTCTCTTTGAGCAGGGCATAGTAGCGCTTGATAGAAACAAAGAAAGACATACCGATATATTTAGATTTGATAAAGGGAATTATCAAGCTGCACATATTGAATTGTATAGAAGGGGTTATGAACCGAGAAACTATAAAGTTGACTTCAGTTCGTTCTATCCCTCCATCGCAATGGCGCTTAACTTAGGGCCTGATACGACAAGAATTGTGGGCTATGATGATTATACCCCAGACATAGAGTTTAAGGATGGAATCCTCTATGTTCCTGATAATAAAGTAGAGAAAAGATTGATGGTTCAAATAGACCAGCAGAAGAAAAGTTGTCTCTATGAGATGTGTAGCCTATTTAAAGAAATGAGAAAACCTTATAAACTTAGTAAGACTAAAGAAGATAAGAGCAAATCCGATGCTCTTAAAATAATGGTGAATACTTTCTATGGTGCAAACGCTAATCCTTATATTTCTTATGGTGACATGGGTGTGGGTATTACTATCACAGCAGTTGCGCGCTGGCTCCTTTTATCAGCTGTCGATATTATCCGTTCGAGATATGGAAAAGATAGTGTGGTATACGTTCATACTGACGGGATTAATACTAATGTGGATGTTGATGAATCTTGGCTAACTAAACGTTTACAAAAGTTAATGGAACATCATATATCTTTTGCTGAATCTAAACATATAGATATGGATAAGGATGAATTTTTAGAAGGTGTATGGATTCAAGTGGGTAATTATATATTACGTAACTTGGATGGTAGTGTTACGAAGCATGGAAGCACATTCAAATCAAAGAGCCGCTCTATATTCTATAATAAGGTATTAGATAGGTTATCAGATGCTCGATTGAATAATACCGTTAATTCTGAATTTATAGATAAACTCTATGATTTTTCTGAATATAAATTAGAAGATTATATCATGCGTCGTTCAATGAATCGAGGTTATGATGATTATAAATCTGATACAGACTTAATGGTTAATCTAATGAATCAAGGAATAGTTATGGGTATGCAACCAACTGAGGGAACTACTTACTTCTATGCTAGATGTAAGGAAGGATTTGTCTTAAAAGAATCTATAAATAATATAGATGCAATAGACATGCGTTATTACTGGGATGTAGTAAGTAATCTATTAATCAAATTTGGATTAAAAGAGTATGTTAAAAGAAAACCCCCTCTCACTATGTTAGATAAAAAACAAAAGTCATTAGCGGAATGGATATAATGCCACAAACTTTATATAGTATGTTGAAATATATTATAATACGGACAGCACGTTTGCTGCTCCGACCCTTTGGGGGAGTGATTAAATGGATGAAAAAGAAAGTAAACCGTTGTCTGCATTTTTGACAGACGCAGAAGTCAAAGTGGTTTGGCGTGAAGAAGAAAGGACAAAAGTAGGAAGAGGAATGATAACGAATGATGATGAGAATTTTGTCTACCTTACTGGAGAAAAGGGCACCGTTATTGTTAACAAGAGAGATATTATAGCTATAAAACAATAGGTTTAAAAGATGGAAAGACAAAACGCAGATGTGGTCGGTAAATACGACACAGCAGATACGAATTTTAATAGAGAAATAACTAAGCTAAGAATAATGCCAGTATCAGATAGCCCTTGGGCATCTACTGGTTTTGGAACTAATACTAAAAATGTTTCAGCAATATTATTTGAGGAAGGGCATACCATAGGATATGGAGGATGTCAGAACCCTCAACATGCTAAGTGGTATACTCCGTGGCCTTTAGGTCAAACTGAGAAGAAAGTTTGGTTTGAGAACTTACCTATTATGTTTCCCGGTGTAGAAAGATTTGGTGAAAAATCTTTTCCTCACTGGATAAAGGAATTTAATCCTCACCTAGTATTAGGACATTTAGATTTCCAAATGTTTAAACACATGACGGATATGAAACAACCTAATATGATTCAATTTCCATTTCGTGACCCTAGTGGTAATATATTAGACCGTCAAAAAAGACAAGAGTTAATGACCAGAGCCTTTAAAGAATTATCAAAAGGAACCTCATGGAAATTAGCCTGTATTATACCTTACGATGGAGAACCATCCGTCCCTGAATGGAAGATGCAACTCTCTGGAGTAGATTATGGTTTAGCTATGTCTCGTTATGGTCAAATAGGTTTAAAGAAAGATTTTGATTTCGATACTACATATATGCCTCATGGTGTAGATACCAATTTATTTAAACCATTATCCACACCAAAGTATGGGGATGAAGAAAGACCAGATGCCTTTGTTGTAGGATGTGTAGCAAGAAACCAACATCGTAAAAATATCCCACGTTTAATAAAAGGGTTTGCTCAGTTTGTAAAACAAAGAAAGCTCAGTCCAGACCAAGCTAAATTAATATTACATATGGATTGGAATGATAACATGGGATGGAAGTTTCCTGATTTTGCAGCACAGTATGGAATAGAAGAATATTTAATGAAACCACTGATGGGGATGTTAGATAATCAAGAAGTATTATCTGAGCAAGGTATGGCTGAACTCTATAATTGTATGGATGTGTTTATTCTACCTACTGGTGGTGAAGGATTTGGTATACCAACATTAGAAGCTATGTCTTGTGGTATTCCTGTATGTGTAACTAATTATACCACTGGATGGGAATTAGTGAAGAGTGAAGACCCAGAATATGAAGATATACCAATGTTTCCTTTAGGTGGAGGACAAAGTGACCCAATGCCTAATGGAAGAGATGAACTTAAAGAAGAAGATATTTGTGAAAGAGGTATATTACTACCTTATAAAGATATGTGGTGGGACACACCTGCACGTGCGGCACCACAAAGAGCGTTAGCATCAGAAAATGCTATAGCTCAAGCAATAGAATACTATTATGATAACCCAGACAAAAAGTTTGAAGCAGGGAATGCTGCGAGAAAACACGTATTGAATCATTATAGTTGGGAGGTTGTAGGTAAGCGCTGGGTTGATTGGGTAAGAAAAGTAGAAAAGGAGATAAAGAAATGAATTTAGTATTTGGAATGGATGGGGTTATTTGTACCCCTTGTAAGACCTACGATGAAGTAGATAGAGCACGACCTTTACGTAATGTAAAGGAGTTTATGGGTTGGTTAAGAAGCAACGGACATAAGATAACTATATGGTGTAAGAGACCTAACTCTTTAGATTGGGTAATGGCAACTAAAGATTGGTTGTTAGAACATAATATAGAATATGATAGAGTTTTATTTGAAAGACCCTATAACCCTGTAATGGTCACTGAAACCCCACCTAATTGTAAATACTATTCACATGACAACGATTTAAATATAGTAGCAGGTTTATTTGAGGATTGGAAAAATGAAGTTAGTGGACAACACGAATAGAGAAGCCGAGACATTAGGTAGTGTCGGTCCTTTTGTTAAAGTAACATGGAACGATGCCGCAAGTACTTTTAAATCTTATAGAATAAATGCTGAGAACCCTGAAGAACATCTTACCCGTTGTGAAACAGTTGGTGAATTAGTTGCTAAAGATGAGAAAGCTATAGTGTTAGTAATGCATGGTTCACAATGTGATGGTGCAGATATAATGGCTATACCACGTGATTGGTGTCAAAAAATTGAAGTGATGGAGATAGTAGGAGAATGTATTTCAGAGAGTTCGGAATCCCAGCCAGAATAGGTCGGTGTTATTCTATAGAAGAATTAGAAACCCGCGTTAAACAGTACAATGGTGAAACAAATTGTTATACCAGTGTATATGTGTTCGATGATAAGAGGGAAAACCCTCGAGTTAAAAGTACGTGGGGTAAAACTGATTATGATACCGCTGCAATTAATACATTGTGGTTTGATTTTGACGATGAAAAGGATGTGAAGAAATGTTTAATGGACGTAAGAAAATTTATAAGGCAGTATTGCAAACCACGAGAGATTATCCCAAGGATATATCTTACAGGGGGGAAGGGCTTTCAAATGAATATAGACCTATTCTCCCAAGTGGGCTTATCGGATGGTTTGAAAAGAGACATGTTAAGAAACTACTTAACATTTATAAAAACGAAATACAAACTAAAGACACTTGACCAAGCTTGTATTAATAATAGCGTAGCTTGTTTAAGACGTATACCTAATACACAATACATATCTAAATTAACTGGAGAACCTACTGGGGTTTGGAGTATTCAATTATCAGTAGAAGAAGTTATGAAGATGAGTATTGAAGAAATATATGGGATGGCAATAGAACCTCGTGATGCAGAGTTTGAAACTACTAGAAGTAAAAAAGCATATAGAGATTTTATAGAGTTTATGTGTGATGAAAAAGATATAGAGCATAATGTATCTCTAAGCGTTACTTACCTATTAGATAAGATTAATGATGCATCAAGCCCTATTAAGCATGGTATACATAGCAATGATTATATATTGCCCTTACGTAAATGCATAATGAAGCTCATAGAGCATAATATAGAGCGTGGACATAGCAGCCACGAAGATAATAAGATAATTGGTATGGAACTGATTAATTCAGGATATTCCAACCGTGACATTCATTTTATATTCGAGAGTATCTATAATGAAGATGGTGGTGATTGGGGATGGTATACAGCCGACCCAGACATCGCAGGACACATTATTAATAATATGAGAGAGAAAGCTTTAAATAGGTATTCGAAGGATAAGTTAATAGAAATGAAAGTATGTTCAAGTGATTGCACTTGTTCATAGGAGATAACAAATGGCAAATATGAAAAGAATAGAAAGGCGTTTGAACGAAGTAGAAGAATGGGTTAAGTCCTTTGAAAAAAGTACTGGACCTAAGCAAACAATGGATAACATGAATTGGTTAGTTCACCAACTAAGAAGTGGAACTAATCAGTTGTCTGATACACAGCAGCAGATGATGCAGATGCAACAGGCACTCCAAAACAATATGGAAATAGTAAATCAATTCATGGAAGAAAAGGAACTCGTAAGAGACTGGCAAGCATACATTGCCAAAATCCAAAAGGAGGCCGAAGATGCCGTTCAAGAGTCAGAAACAGAGAGCTTGGATGTACAAGAACAAGCCGAAGATGGCGAAGAAGTGGGAGAAGGAGACGCCTAAGGGCGCCAAACTCCCCTCTAAAGTCAAGCGTAAAGCTAAAAAGAAAACCGCGGGACGCCGCAAGAAGAAAAAGTGATATCATGGCAGATAAAAAAGCTAGCAAGAAAAAAGACGTTGACGTCAAAGAAGCTGTAAAAAAGGTAGAAGAGGAAGTTAAAGAAGCTATCTCCTACACCGAAAAAACAGTAGCCCGTCGAGGTAAGGCTGTAACAGTCAGAACTTACTCAGACGGTAAAGTGGAGGAACTCTAATATGTGTTGTTGTGACGATTGCTCATGCTCATGCGAATGTAGCAAGGAGGAATAAATATGAAAGTTAAAGAACTTAAAGCAGCCTTGAAAGATTTAGGTCTTTCAGCAAAAGGCAAGAAAGCAGAACTCGAAGCAAGATTAGCAGATGCTAAAGTTGTAGAAGAGGAAGAAGTAGAAGAGGTTGAAGTTGCAGACGATTCTGAAGAAGAAGAAACACCAGAGGAAGTCGTGGAAGAAGAAGAACCTATGGACGAACCAATCGTAGAAGAAATAGATTACTCTGATTGTAAGTGCGAATGGTGTGCTCAAGGTTATGCTCATCGAGAACCAGTTGTTATAGAAAAATTACCAGATAGGCCATCCAGAGAATGGAATCTAGCCAAATATGGTAAACAACCTAATGGTGCTTTCGTGAGACACGATGGAACTCATGTGGACCACAATAACCAACCCTTAGAAGAATTAGAAGAGTAGTGTCTCTTTTAACTTCACAAAGTCGCTGCGAGTGCAAGGAGGATGAACCTTGCACTTGTGGTAAAAGAGTTTTAACAGACTTTAAATAGCATTTTTTAATTTTAGAAAAAGGCTTTTATAGTAGCGTAAACTATAGTAATGAACCGCAATTGGAGTGGTAAAATGTTTAAGAACGAAGTAGCAGAATTTATTTATAAAAGAACGTATTCACGTTGGTTAGAAAACGAAGGTCGTCGAGAGGATTGGCCTGAAACGATAGAGAGATTTATTAGTTTTATAATTTCAGAAAGACCTGAGATTCCAGAAAAAACTATTAATAAAATAAGAAAGTATATGTCAGAATTTGCAGTAATGCCCTCCATGAGATTTCTTTGGGCTGCGGGACCTGCTGCTAAATTTGATAATACATGCATATATAATTGTGCATTTGGTAAGATTAACACCGTCGAGGCTTTCGCCGAGTGTCTATATGTACTGATGTGTGGAACGGGGTTTGGCTTTTCAGTGGAACAAGAAGAAGTAATGAAATTACCTGAAGTGCCTGAAATTAAATCCGGTCGAGCATTACCTAAAGTAATCATAGAAGATTCAAAGGCAGGTTGGGCCGACTCAGTAAAGACACTTATGGGAAGCCTCTATGACGGACAAAATATTTATTTCGATTACTCAGAGATTAGACTTGAAGGGGCTCGACTCAATACAATGGGTGGAAGAGCTTCAGGTCCACAACCTCTAGTAAAATTGCATGACTTCATTCGTGAGACTATGCACACTGCTCAAGGTCGAAAGCTCACCACACTTGAAGCTCATGATATTTGTAATCAAATTGCTGAGATTGTAGTAGTGGGTGGAGTCAGACGCAGCTCACAAATCTCTTTGAGCGACCTTGATGACAAAGGCATGCGTCACGCTAAGGAGTGGCCTTTCCCTATCAAACGTGCTATGGCAAACAATAGTGCGATATTTAGGGAGAAGCCTTCCGCAGCAGATTTCCTAATAGAATGGGGAGCTTTAGCTAAATCTGGTACTGGTGAAAGAGGTATCTTTAATTTAGATGCAGCCCAGAAAAGAGCTCCTTCACGTCGTTACGCTCCTAAAATACAAGGAACCAATCCTTGTGGAGAAATAATGTTACGAGACATGGAATTCTGTAACCTTTCGGAAGTAGTAGTAAGAGAAGATGATGACCTCGATTCGCTATTAGACAAGGTGGAAACTGCAACATGGCTCGGTGTAATACAAGCAACCTTTACGGACTTTCCGTATCTAAGAAAAGAGTGGAAAAAGAACTGTGACGTAGAACGGCTTCTAGGTGTCAGTTTGACCGGTCAGATGGATAACCATTCGGTTCTTACATCGGAATGCTTAAAGGCCCTTAAAAGCCGTGTTTTACGCATATCTCGTAAGGCAGCTAAGGTATTGGATATCAATGTCCCTGTAGCTACCACTTGTGTTAAGCCATCGGGAACAGTTTCACAACTTGTAGATTCAGCGTCAGGAGTTCACCCAAGATATTCTCAATACTACATCCGTCGTTATAGAATTTCAGCTCGTGACCCCTTGTTCAAATTGATGAAAGACTCTGGTATCAAATGTAATCCTGAAGTAGGTCAAAATAAATCTACTGCAACTACATGGGTATTGGAATTCCCAGTTAAATCACCAGATGGTTGTATGACTAGAAAAGATGTAACTGCATTGGAACAACTCAAACATTATAAGAACCTCCAACACAATTGGTGTGAACATAATGCAAGTATGACTGTATACGTTAGGGATGATGAATGGTTTGAAGTTGGTAATTGGGTTTATCAAAATTGGGATATAATTAATGGAGTATCATTTTTACCATATGATGGTGGTAAGTATGAATTAGCTCCATATGAGGAAATTGACCACCGAACTTACGAAAGGCTTATAAAGACCCTCCCCCTAATTAACTATACAGATTTGTCTAAATACGAGTTAGAAGACAATACTCAGGGAAAAGCTGAGTATGCTTGTGTTGGCGACAGATGTGAAATCTGAGGTTAGATATGGAATTCGAAACTGATATAACAGGATATGGACGTAAGATGGGCATGGATGCAGGTCTTACTTCTCAAGGTATGATTGATAATGTTGTTAAACTTGGCGATGAAACCACAGCAAATTATGCAGGAATGCAACCAGCTGGTACAGTTCCAGCCCGAACTATTGCTCCCGGTAACTCTGAATCCTCAGGTGGTAACGCTGGCGCAGGAGACTACGCACCTACCAACGGTAGAGATGATGGACAAATAGGAAACCCAAGAGGATAAAAAGATGGCAATAACAGCAGACTCAGTATACTCAGGCTCACAAATGACTCAATATAATCCATTACCAATGGGTTTTTATTTTAGCGGTCCCGTAGCTTGTACGAACGCAGCAGAAACAATCATGGATGACGCCATGAGCACCACAACCGATGTGAAAGTAAATGTAAGAGCACATCCAAGTGTTAGAACAGTAAAAGCTTTTGACTTTATAATATATGTAGATGGTACAGCCGTCGGTGTTATCACAAGTGATACAGCATATACTAGTAGTAATTCAGAAGGATTAGATTTTATTATACCAAAAGGTGTAAATCTGAAAGTGACTGGAGACAACCAAACAGATGGTACCTCAGTTAACTGTCAGACATATGTTACAATATCAGAATTAATAGGTTCAACTTCAGCTTAGTTATCTTGCTGAGATATATATTCCACTAGAGTAGGTGGACTTCTATTAATATTTATACCAACATCAAAGGTCGAAGGACTGAAAGCTATCTTTTTCCCACTTACTCTATAGTTGCCAGAGAAACGTTGGTCTTCAGTTTCTACTCTAATAACATCATTTTTATTTAGATAAGCTCCATCCATACTCTTTATAGTATATTCATATTGGGTTTCTAAGTTGGCTCTAAATACTTTCTCAGCAAAATCTTTGCATGCAGCTGGAGATAATAAATTTTCATTAGTAGCTTCTAAATAATTTCTATCATAGGCTGCCATAGCTGTATCATGTGTAAAAGTACCCTTAACATTTCTACCCTTTCCATTTATTATAACTACAGTGGGTACCTTTTTATTTATTAACCTTAACTCTGTGATGTTATCATACTCTGTAAAGACATGAACTACATTCTCATCACTAAGCACACTTTGTAATTCTATAATAAGCTCTGATGTAGTTCCATTATCTATTAAGCGTGCTATATTAGGTCTAGGAGGGGTACTACTATTATCTATTGCTCTACCTATCAAATCTTTTATAATTTCTAAGACCGACATAGTTCCTCGAAGAGGGGGCTGAGAAGCACTTACTCGAGGCGTAGTATCGCCTATGTACGTAGTGCCTATCTTAGAGCTTAGTTGAGCTTTATTAATAGCACTCCTAATAGCGTTTCCTACAGTAAGACCATCTAAATTATTATCCTTAGTTAATGCAAGTTTAGCATTCTCAGGATTACCACCCTTAACAAAATAACCAAACATATCTTGAGCAAAAATCTTAATCGAATCAAAATCTTCTTTTAATCTTTTTATATAACCTCTAAAAAGAGGAGTGGTATCTGCTTCATCAAAATAAAAGGTTACTTCTTTGTTCCATAATTTTTTATAACCACCATATGTTAATGGTAAAGTAAATTCTAATGAAGCTGCTCTTAATATACCTGTATCAGTATAAGCTCCTTTAATAAAGGGTACGCTCCTACCTTCTATCTCAATCCGAGGTAGAGATTCTCTCATTTTGGATTCCTCCCAATGGGAATAAATTAGTCATTAAATTTCCCACATTATCTATTAATGCTATTTCTCTAATAGTTATATTAAAAGCATAACGGACAACTGCTCTCGGTCCATCCGTACCACGTGTCTCAGTTAAGTCAGTGACGCTACCGAATAGTCTAACGAAAGTACCATCTTTCTGAGGCTCATCCCAATATACTGGAATATTACCTGCCTGTATACGACGTAAGGTATGTAAGTGACCATATAAAGTTGAAGGGCCATGTGAATCAAACGCACTAGGAGCACCAGCAGGAGGTTTTTCATCCCCTAGAGCTACACTACTCAAACCGAAAGTAGATAACTGAACCCCTGTTTTCGTTATATATACTTTACCCTTACGTGTAATAGCTTTGAAATAGTGACCACTCCTACTAAGTGATACATCACTAGTAATAGCTAAAGAGTTGAGATTATAAGCTGAATCATCTACTTCTTTTATTATTGCTGTGTCTCCTTGATTAGCATCAAATATATTTTGTATTTCAGGGAGTCCCACAGCAGCACTAGTAGCTGGACTGTTACCTTTTAAATTAATTTTAAGTACATATTTAGGATTGGTGGCCCATGAAGAACCTGTAATATTTGTACTATCTGCATTATATGTATTTTGGAAATATACAGAACCTATTCTAAAATTCTGAGAATCCACGGGCTGAATCTTAGCATCAGCTTTGGTAGTATTAGTACTATCATCTTGGAAAATCTTAGAGGCTCCTTGTATAACATCGAATATATTAACTCTACGAACTATCATTTGAACTGTAGAACCATTAACTGGAGCAACCCAATATTCAGAATTCTTACCAACAGTACCAGTTTCTCCATATTGGAAAGTAACTGCACTACTTCCACCAGTAGAACCATTCCATCCATTGGTTGTAGTACCTGAAGCTAACCAATAAGCTGCTCCTGATGGTTGTGACCCACCACTACCATCTTTTAAAATACCTATATATTTATAGGCTCCTATTTCATCCGCAGTACCTAACGCCGTTAAATCTGTGTTAGCTCCTGCAATAGTAGTAGTTTTTCCATAATTAGATACAGGACCATTATTAGTAACAGTACCAGTAATGATAGTATCAGCAGTACCAGCTGCAATAGCTTCCGATAGAGTACCCGGTGCAGTATTATAAACTCCACCACACAAATCTTTAATAGAAGCTGCATTCCAATCTAAAGGCATATCATAAGATACGAATCCAGATTTACAAAACGAAGCCCCATAAGTAGTATAATCTTCGTCACTATCATCTTTATATTCAGATTCCAATCGAGTGGTATCTTTAAACATTAAAGGTTTCCAGTAAGCATTTTGTGTAGAACCTGAAAGGTTATCTATCCTAAGATATTCAACACTCCCAATGGAAAGAGCAGTTAGTGCATTATTCACATCAGTCATAATATTTTGTGCCCAGTTTGCCATATTAAAAAATACCTTATTAGTCTTGGAATCAAAAGCTAATAAAAGATAAGAATTTATACCTGTAACATCTACATAAGTACGCTGACCGAACATATCACTAGGTATAACATTGTTCACTTCTCCTAAAATAGCACGCTGACCAACTGCATTATTTTTCATAGCGGTAGTATAATCAGTAACAGTAGAGATTGTAGCAGTATCAGGAGAAGCATAACTAGGAGTTGGTCTTACATATAAAACTTCTGGTTGATTAGTAGTTATTATACTCCCTGAATTGGAGGCTGCTAAAGTTGAATTTCTGACTAAATAGTATTGAGATGGTATACGACCAAAATCATCTAGCATTATTAGGTTATCTTGTATAGTATTTGTACCAGTATACCATAGACAATCAGTATCAGAATTAGTAAATAGTGTTTTCCCTGTAACAGCCCCACTGGTGTTGATACCTCGAGTGGGTGTTAAATAGGAATATCGTACTTCTTTAGCACTTCCTGTCTGTAGGGGAGTACTTAGAATGTTAGTACTTAACTCCCAATTTTCTACAGGGGAAAAAGTATCCCACATTTTACCATTATCATATCTATAATTACTTAATGATACATTTGAAGCAGCAGCTCTACTTTGAGAAAAATCCATGCTTATATATCTATCTCTATCTTGGGTACTTTTATAGGGCATTCCTGCTGTAATATAAGTTATTGGGTAAAAGAGGTCATTAACTGGAGATTTGGCTACTAAGAATATCTTTAATCTATTGAATAATTCATTAATAGTATAGTCAGTCCCTGCATTTGCAGGTGTAGTCTTTCCATATGATTTACAACTAACATACTTAACACTAAGAATTCGTGCTATTTTACCAAATACAACAGGTCCACCTGAAATGGGTGATGTTCCCCCTGCTAAAATATTATATAAATTCTTTTGTTTATTGGTTGATGTAGTTAAATCTACTGTCAAAGGGAGGGTTAATTTTGTATTCTGAGAACCCATCTTAACTACATCGGAAGTTGTTGCCGAATATTTAGATATCTCTACCAATGCTTCTATTTCTAGTTTTATTTGACCTATAGTATTAAGTTCTGTTTGGGTTAATGTTGGAGCAATCCCTAGTCTTACTTCAGCTGGCCCTTGAACTTCCATAATACTGTTATCTATCCCTGCTTTTACAGTAGTATTTTCTACACGCATAACAGCAGTGGGAGTGTCATCACTAATAACAATATTTTCTATATTATTGTTACGTTGGAAAGGGTTTACAT
>Ga0080013_1002724_pt1 | contig 20105 bp, 28 predicted proteins | sample ETNvirenome_6_85_FD_69236 | JGI IMG/M metagenome (GOLD analysis project Ga0080013, IMG submission 69236) | Marine viral communities from the Pacific Ocean - ETNP_6_85 (SPADES assembly) (version 2) | ecosystem: Environmental > Aquatic > Marine > Oceanic | place: Pacific Ocean | collected 2013-06-19 | reverse complement strand
AGGCCCCAAGTCCAAGTGCTCCGAAGAGAGCAACGAGGGCGGTTGTTAGAAAATCCATGCAGCTGTGGCCTTCCGGGCGAGAAACAAGGGGAGAAAAGAGCTTTCCCCCGGCCAACCCCGTCTACCCCTTTAGTCTACTAGGAAACTCAGTCCCCCAGTAAACCTCTCCAGCCCCCCACCTTACCCGTGGGCTGGGGTTTTCAACCCGCCCTCTCCGGCTCCATCGGGGCCAGCCTCTGCCTTAGGGCTCGGCTGCCCTGAATCACTGGGGTTTCGGTATATGAATAGACTACAGCAACGCCTCCTCAATAGACTACGAAAGGTCACAGCGTAAAAAACTTGTGCGTCTAACCTTGCTGAATCATTGCGCTTTCCCTGTATTGCCTCCCTACCTCACAAAATACCTTTTGCAGTTATCCCGTCATTCTGTCAGAGTGTAAGACAGATGGAGCAAACAACAGCGAACGGAGAGTGAGATATGGATAAGGAATTTGAAAGAATTGGTGGGCTTGTCGCCGAGCTTAAGAAGCCGGGAAGGGTTTTCGTGATGACCCTTGGCGAGATGTGGGTTCAGGCTGTTAAGGCTGACCTTGTTCACTCATTTCAAGGGGTTGTCGACCAATACGGGCCAGACGCTACCGTGGGGTGCACATACCACATTCACATTGATGAAGACGGCGACAAGTATATTCGGGTTGAGGGGTACTGATATGAAAAGCACGAGAATCACATTCAACATTGACGCACCAATGCCAATTCTCGATGAGATGCTGACAAACATGAGGGAGTCACTTGACGAGGCTACCGACCAGTATGGTGATGCTCTCGGCAGCACAGCCAACAAGCAATACGTGGAGATTTTACGTCACAAGATTTGGCTGGTTGACCAGATCATTAAAGACCTTCGAGCAGGCAGTCACTTCATCGGCACGATGAGCGAGACCCGGCCAGCATTCAAGGACTAAACCCCAGCCCCTCTCATGAGGGGCGTTCCCTCAAGTCTCTGACGGTGTTTCAGGGCCTTGATGGAGCGACAACGAAACGAATGGAGAGAGACATGACAACCGGATTCAACAAGTACAAAGACAAGCGAGACGCGGCAGACCTTGCCGCGTTGCTCGGTGATATGTGGGGCTACCACATGGACACCGTTTTCAAGGTGAAGAAGGTGGGTAGCGTGTACCGCGTTTTCTTTAAGCCTACCGATGAGTTTGACGCGGATTGGGATTTGATTTGCCCTCGCATGGTGGGCTTGAGCCCACGAGAGGCCTTCTTTTCAACATTCGAGGGTAAGGGGGGGAACTAAACCCCAGCCCCTCTCATGAGGGGCGTTCCCTCAAGCGCATCGATTGCCGGTGCTCTTGATGGAGCGGACAACAATAGAGAGGAGTACGGACAATGAAAGCAGGCGAGCAAGTATCTAGCATCTACGGCAGGCCAGAACGAACCGGTGCCGACTGGCAATCAGATGCCTGGTTCATTCATAGGGCGGAGCAAGGCGAAGTCTTCGCAGTGGATGAGGAGTATGAAGACATGGACGGCAATCATGGCTTTTCAGTGGTCCTTCGCACCGTTGACGATGTTGAGGGATGCTACGAGTTAACCGTTATTTTCGAGGGAAGTGAGGCAGAGGTGATGGAATTTTTACAAGGGGATGAACAATGAAAACCGCACTCATTCTGATGCTGATGGTCGCGGGTCCGGCCCTGGCTGACCCTAAGCCGCAAGTGAAACTCAGCCGCTCCGGCATCTGTCACGATATCTCAAGCCCATGGTACGGGAGAGTGTCCAATTTTAAGGCATTCAAAACCATGGCCGATTGCCTGGCGACGGGCGCACGGGAACCGAAGCGAAAAAAGAAGAAAGCAAAAGGGGGTGCGAAATGATTGACCACGACAAGCTGAAAGAGAAATTCGCCCTTGGAAGGGCAAAGGCCGAGCAGGATATCCAGGCGGGCAAAGGCGCAAGTGTGTCCAAGGTCGGGAGGAACAAGGGCAACGAAAAGCTCCGGGGGACTCGAAAGCTTTACGAAGAGAAGCACAATGTTTCAGCCATCATCGGCTCATGGAACCTTCCCGCCAAGATTACATGCGGCATCGGAGCCCAAGCGTGTCTGGCCTACTGCTACGCGCTGCAAGGGCGGTTTTTGTTTAAGTCGGTCATGGCTCTGCGGTTCCGTAACCTGCTCTCAATCGCAACCCTTGACGATAAGCACAGGCCGACGTGCGACAAAGACAAAGCAGCAACCGCAATGCGCCGCGAGTTTCTCGCATGGGTTTTGTCGGAGGCTAAAGGTGCAGACGTGGCGATTTTACGCCTGCATGATTCCGGTGACTTCTTTTCTCAAGACTACGTTGACGCAATGGCACAAGCCGTTGAGCTTGTACGCAAAGACCTAAGCAACATGGGTGTCGAGACTGAGTTGATACCGTACGCCTACACAAAAGCGCACGTTTTGAACTTGACGCCATTGAAGCGTGCAGGGGTTCGTATCGTTCAATCATCCGGCGGAAAGCATGACGCGACACTGAACCTGGGTTTACCTATCGCCCGCGTGTTCTCGAAGGGTGAGGAGATGCAAGCGCCATGGATTGATGGACAAAGCGAATCCCACAAGGACGTCTTGGCCATCGATGGACATACACGCATCGGGCTGACCTATCACGGCGGCTCAAAGGAACCCGAAAGCCTGTCTAGGCGTACCGACCTGATTCAAATCAGCACCAGAAAGGCGGCATAAGATGAACAAGCGAAACATTAAAATAACTAGACCAAAACCAAATAACAGTCTTCGCCGTGCGAGGTTTATTCTGGGCATTCATGTAGAACCAGATGTCTGTAACCCCAAAAAATGGGTAGTCACAAGCTGGAAAAAAACATACCAAGAACGATTCGACAGTAAGTTGAAAGCGTATGTCTGGCTGCACAAAAACTTAAGGTGGATAGCGGGTGAGCACCTGCCACCTGGACGCCTTAAAGCACTGATACGCAATGGAATTGTAGCCCCAAATGATGATCTTGCGCGCTCTTTTCTTGGCGGTGAGTCATGAAGCCCTATCTAAACGGCAGGGTCAAAACCCCATACAGCGACAAGACCGTTGGCACAGTGACACGAGTGGCGGCAGTGGCTGGAAAGCCTGTGTGCTTTGTCCAGTTCGATAGGCCGTGCGGGCCAGGGCCAGACTCTGAGGCATGGTTTGACAGTCGAGACCTGAGACCGGTCGAAACAGAAGAGCAGACAGCCAGCGAAGACTACAAAAGAATCAATGAATGGTGGTTTAACCGCCTGGACGAAGCCAGGACAGAACGAGACGAAGCCAGGACAGAACGAGACGAAGCCAGGACAGAACGAGACGAAGCCATCGAAAAGCTGCGACGTGCGGTGCGAGTGCTAACAGGTGTTGACAGCACAACGTGAAGATGGTAAAACCTTAAACACACACAACACACCTATGCGGGGGTAACATGAGCATATACGAAATAATCACGATGAAGCTTGCCGAGCTTATCGTCCAAAGGTTTTCCGCTGACGATGCGGCAAGCATGACAGATGAGAACCTTAGCGCCTTGATGGCCAGCTACTTCGATGAGGAGTACGGGGACTGGGACAACGACCCAAGGAACAGGGAGCATGTCGGACCATTCTTTGGTCCCAGGCCAGACCGGGAGACTTGGGTGCCGCAACGCTCTGAGATTGAAGCAGTGCGCCGACACCTAACAATCGACACATGGGGGACTGACGATGCCTGTGCATATTGACAGAGTTGGGGAGATTGCCAAGTCGGTAATGAGAGATCTTGCCGGTGATGGGCTTGTGCTTTCAACGGAGGATTTTCAGCGAGGCTTTGCCCATGGGATGGACGGAGCCACTGAGCCCGCGCCTTGGTACCGGCGGGGCAGGTTTAACGATAATTATATGAGAGGTTTACGTGCGGGCATTGGGATTCGCACAGCCTGGACAACACCAGAGAGGGACTAGAATATGTGTATTGATAGCGCAATAACCGCCGTCCTGTTAGCGGTTAGCTCGATGGGGCTGGACACGATACAGGTCGAAGATTTTACCCACGGGTTTAAGCATGGGGCCAGCGGCCAGGAGACCTATGCTGACTGGTGGAATGATCAAAAGCATTACATTGACGGTTTCAACGCCGGGACAGCATGGCTCAAAGAGATGAGCAAAAAAGAAAAGGGGGCAGCATGAGCATCGAAGCAAAGAGCAGAAAAGACAGAGCCAGAGAAGAGCTAGAGCGAATCAGGAAGTACGGGTCTGGTGAGAATCTGGTGATATGGCGGGTTGCTCTCCGTATGAAGGCCATGGACAAAACGGCGGCTGAACTTGGCAGAGACTGGTCTCCTGATGACAGAGACCGCGCACTGGCAATTGCCAGAAAGATTCGAGACGTGTCCACGCGCAGCAGTGGTGACACGATTCGAGAGGTTGCGGGGTACCTAGCCCTGCAAACCCTCGACAATCCGTCTGATTACTCAGGGGTTTCAGTCCTCTTTGGTGGAAGTGATGCCCTGGATGAGAGGTTGATTGACTGGTACCCAGAGCGATGAGCACCTACAAATACCCATTGGCTGACCCTGGAGCCATCGAAGAGCACTTCGGTGTCAAGATTGCGCCCACGGTTGATGTTATGCGTAGCCTGGGTGCGTCGAACAGCTCGATGGCCCTCGGCCTGAGTCCTTATGGAAATCAGCACTCAGTCAAGGCTGACCTGTTGGCACGCAGTGAAAGAAAGGAGGGTGACCAGCTCAGCCGTGGGTCGGAACTCGAACCGCTAATCTATCAGCTTGTTTTACCAACGCTTGCGCTGAGTGGGCATACTGCTGTGCTGCCATTCGATAGCCCGTCTATCCAGGTCATGCCGCATATGCACTGCTCACCTGATGGAATTATCGTTGATAAGAACAGTGGTGTGGCTCAAGGAGTCCTCGAAATTAAAAGCAACATGGACATGTTCAAGCCTTACGATATCGAGAGACCAGACCACAATATGCAGGTGAGGCAGTGTGCATGGGGTGTTTCCAAGACATGGCCAAACGCAGACAAGCACATGCGTGAAAGCATGCTTGTGTGTCTGGCTGCTAGTGAGGATAGCTTCACGCTGTTGCGTAACGCTATCAAGAAGGATGGCTTACAGGTTGCGGTCAGTCTTGCTAGGGAAATGATCGATATCGATATGGCGAGGCTCCATGTCGCGACAATCGACCCCGACATTGAGGGCTTCGAGCGTGACATCGTTCCAAAGCTTTCGGACTGGTACAAGAAGCACATTGTGCTGGACCAGATGCCACCTATTGATGGGTCGAATGAATGCCGTGATGCCTTGATGCTGTCCTTTGACGAGAGGCATGGAGTGATGGAAGTCAGCGATACCATCGTGTCGCTGGCAGAGCGTAAGCTTGAGATTAGAGAGGTAATCAAAAAGCTCAAGGAGGAGGATGCGAACGTCAGTAACCATCTGATACGTGCCCTGGGACCGCATGAGAGGGCCTTCGGTGAAGGTGTGTCGGTGACCATTGGAAAGAAGAATCGTATTTACGTGAAAAGGAGAGAGGTGCGGGAATGAAGACTTCAGAAAAGATAGACAAGCTAATGCCTGCGTTGGCTGCTGCTTACGAAGAGATGGGTGCAGCCTTTAAGACGGGCAGGAACCCACACTTCAAGAGCAAGTATGCAGACCTGCCATCGGTTGATGCTGCGTCAAGGCCAGTGCTTGCAGAGCATGACCTGTTTGTTACACAAGGTGTGGTCGAGGGTCTTGGTGGGCTCGCCATGCAGACGACCATCATGCATGGTGCAAGCAGTCAGTTCATCAGCCAATTGGTGCCATTTGTGGTGCCGAGGGGTAGGACTGAAGACCCCCAGGCGTACGGGTCGGCGCTAACATACAGTCGGCGCTATGGATTGCAGTCTGCCCTTGGCATGGTGTCCGAAGATGACGACGGTGAAGCGGCTGCTAGGATTGCAAGGGCTCAGAAGCAGACCAGCCCAGCAGACGCCATCAAGGACTTGAAGAAAGCATGTGCTGATGAAGGTCTCGACTTCGGACTGGTCGAGGATTTTGTACAGATGAAGAGGGGCGTGCTGCTAACAGAGCTTGGCGGTGCTGATATTGCTGGCCTGAAAACACGGGTCATGAATGACAAAGACAAATTCAGAAAGGATAAGTGATGCAGAAAGTAACAGCTATAGGTCGGCTTGGTGCCGACCCTGAACGGAAGCAGGCAGGCAACTCCAGTGTGACCGAGCTACGCCTAGCCGTGAGCAATGGCAAAGACCGAGACGGTAACGACCAGACAACATGGTGGCGGGTATCGGTGTGGGGTAAGCAAGGCGAGTGGGTTGCTGGCAAGGTCGGCAAGGGTAACCGGGTTGTCGTCGATGGCCGGTTGATGCCTCCTAAGATCTTTCAAAAGAACAATGGAGAGCATGGCCTGGACCTCACAATCAACTGCGATAATATCACCGTCATTGACTACAAAGACGATGAGCCAAAGCACAAGGATGTGAGCAGCGGTGGTGGATGGGGCTCAGACCCGGTGCCGTTTTGAAGGGTGCCATTGTCGGTATTGACCCCGGCAGACGGGGCGCAATAGTGGCCATCGAGGGGGGCGAAGTCGTCGCCTCCCTCATGATGCCGTTTAGAGATGGGATGCTGGACTATGAAGAGGTGATATCCTTTCTGGAGAGACGCAACATCAGGATGGTTGTGCTTGAGAGGCAGCGAGCTATGCCACGGCAGGGTGTATCATCCATGTTCACGCTGGGGTCTCGATACGGGGAGCTCTACGGGATGTCTAAAGCCTTGAGGTTGCACGTCGAAAGCCCACCACCCCAGACATGGCAGAAAGTTATGCTTAAGGGGGCAGAGGGCCATGGAAAGCAAAGGGCTATCACCAGGGTTAAGGAACTACTCCCTGGTCTGGGCTTGCGTCCAGGCAGATGCCGCGTTGACCAGGATGGTCTAGCCGATGCTGGCCTGCTTGCCCTGTATGGTGAATGGGTGCTCGACAAAGAGGGCAGTCGTGCCCGGTTTAGCTGGATAGATTAGATGAGCAAAACTCACCTATTCCTAATCGGGTGCTTCATGTTGGGCATGCTGGTCGGCAGCTTTGTTACCTGTGATGGCTCAATCCAGGTGGGTAGCAGTAGGGTCCAGCAAACGCTGGGCCTGCATTCCCCTGATTGAAGCATGAACATCTTCTAAGATGCGCCCCTGGTCATCGAGCTTCTTAACCACATCAGAGTAGATTGTGCTTTGCTTTTCCTCATGGCGGGCTATGACGTTGTCATACCGATTACGGATTAGCTCTTCGGCTGCACTGTGTGCAGTCTCTTGGTCCCTGACTGTCTGCTGAAAGGACTCAACGGTCTCATCGAGACGTTTGGTATTCTTGGTGTGCTGCCAGATGAGGAACCCGGCGAATAGCCCAAGCGCACCAAAGTCCAGCAGGCTTGAGGTTATGGTTTCCATGGTTGTTAACTCGCAACGTACACGATGTGCTGAAGGTTCATCAGTTCGGCCTCAGTGGGGGCTTGCGCCTGAGTCTTAGCCTCGAAGACTTGGAGGTCGCCTGGAATAATGTTGGTTTCCCTGCTCATCCCAGAGAATGGCATTATGGGCTCTGTCACCATAATAATTAGAACCCACTCCGCGTCAATATCCTTAAGCTTGATTGCCGGGGAACCAGTAATGCCCGTTGGCTCTCCATAAGATTGTCCAGTTATCATGTCACACTCCACTTAGATGACATCGAGAACGCATTGTTTGATGAACCCAGGTACACATCACTACCGCCCGGCTGAACAGTCAAGGCCCACCAGTCACCAGCGTTGTATGCATTCCCTGAGCTTACCGATGACGAACCCTTGTAGTAAAAGTCATCGGTACCGGTACCGCTCCAGGTGAGCGAGTCAACACGGGTCCATGTGACAAGGGTGTCATAGTCAACACCATCAGTGGGTGCCGGGGCACTCCACATTGACCACTTAGCGTTACTGTCGCTCAAATTCTCGGTCATGTAACCATCAACACTGAAACCGTCCATCGTGCAATCGACAGAAACAATCCCGCTTCTGATGTAGAGCAGGGAGTTGACGATTGAAGACGTGAACGTCGGCGCATCTGGGGTGCTGTCTGAGTATGTAACCTTACCACTAAGGCTAGTGGTAATAAGTGAGTACCGAGAGTTGTCCGTGTAGGCTGAATGGCCCATCAGGTTGTCATTCGTCCACTTGAATCGACCAAAGTGGTCAATGGAGAACGTGTCTGATGAGCCACCGCCGCCACTCGCTGCAATGGTAACCGACCCCGACCCCGTTGTCAGGGTCACGCCGGACCCAGCAACAAGGGTCACACCATTGTCGGAAGCGGGCTCTGCGTTTGACTGACCGGACACCTCGAAGTGTGTCACGGGGTTGGGATTACGGTATGCCATGTTACACGATGAACCATTCAATGGTGCCAAGGCCGTCGCCATCACATGCAACAAGCTCTACAGCAGCATGAGCAGCAACCAAGGCGTTAAGCGGTGTCACGTTGTAAGCAGCGCCATCAATCTTGTCAGCAGCAGCAGCAGCCTTGAGCTTGATGATTACAGACCCGCTTACAGATGCTCCAGCCTTGAAGATGATGCGGTTCCCGGTTGATGGGGTTGGAAGCGTCACCTCAATGGTCGAGCTTGCATCGCAGAGGTAGAAGTTTCCGGCAGCAGCCGAGAAGCTTGCAGTCTTACGGCTGGCAGTGATACCACCGGCATCGTCTGCGCCCCATGAAAGGGTACCCAGGCTGTTGCTCTTAAGGACATAGCCAGAAGATGCAGCATCCGATGCGGGCCATGTGTAAGCCACGCCACCAAAGGTTGTGGTTGAACTGGAGTTGACCGTGAAGGCTCCACCTGTTGTCAACGCTGCGCCGGTCGAGACCGCGCCACTGCTGAAGGTGAGGCATGTTGCAGCACTGCTGTCCTTGATGTCATTACCGGTGACGGTGAGGTCTCCGGTAACACCCAGGTTTGCGCTGACGGCAATGTCGCCGCCCGAACTGCTTAGGACGGTGGTGTCGCTGCTGTTCTTGAAGAGGGTGCCGCTGGAACCGGCCTTGATGTAACCGCCGCCCTGCAACACGAGGTCTTTGCCGCTTGCAAGAGTGACGTCGCCACCTGCGCTGACTGCGCCTGCGGTTGCAACAGCACCAGTGCTGTCGGTCAAGGTGATTGCCGTCGTTCCGTCCGAAGCCTTGAGGTCGTTCCCCAAAAGCACGCTGTCATTTGATACTGAATAAGCCACCGTTGTACCTCCTAGTACACGTAAAAGTTAGTGCCATCAGACACGATTGAGACTGCCGCGTTAGCGCCAATCAGATTGTAAGTGCTCGATCCGTTCACGTTGCCACCATTGCCGTCAATGATGGTCTTATAGGTGCCCGCTGAACCTGTGTCGATGAAGTGCCAGGACTCACCACTCAACCCCGAAGCTGGCGCTGGAAGTGTGAGGGTGATGTCTCCTGAGCTACCGGAATGGTCAATCAGAATGAAGCCATCCGAAGCGGTGACGCTGTAGTTGCCAGTCTTCGTTGCAATACTACGAGAGCCACCACCAGAAATTGTAAGAGTCGAGCCCGATGCGCTGGTCGATACGCCATCAGCACCAACGATGGCAAAGGTGCCAGATGCTGTGATGGGTGTGACGCTACCAGAGTCGGACGAGAGCCCCACTGAGGTGACGGTTCCACCTCCGCCACCACCACCAGATACCGGACCACTGTTTGTAAAGTTACTTAGCAGGTTGCTCATGTTGCCCCCTACTCAAAGCACAGGGCGTATACTGCGCCAGCGTTTTGTATGTAGATGCCTCCAGTTGGAACGCCAACCAGGGGGATGAACATGCTGCCAAGGTCAGAGATGGCGATACCGTCGCCCGCCACAGCCTTGTTTGCTTCGTCTCTGATGAAGATGGTGGCTCCTGAGTTGTTGCTCAGGAGGACCGATGACGGGAAGAACCCAGCCAGAGAGGTAATCTGGGCGATGAGGTCTTGAGCAGCACTCGCAGGGATCTTGATGTACTTTGTTTTAGCAGTGAAGACGCAGTTGTTTACGTAACTTCTTGCTGTTATTCCAGCGGCCATTGGTTACCACTCCTTAATAGTGTTGTGGTTATTCGAGGCTATTTGTGGATGATTCTACTATATTGTCGCCCGGTCGTCTTTCTTTTTTGTATCTCTAGGGGGATGTGTTGAGATGACTGCCGGTGTAATTTTCTGGTGGGGGTGTGTCGTTACCACCCCCCTCGGTCTGCCTGCGGCCCTTCCATTTCGGGCGAAACCTGAAGAAAATAGAGTCGGGGTCAAGCTCCTGCCCAAGCTCTGACATGCGCTTTTCCATTATCTCCCTGTTGGTGCGGTACTTACCACCCGCCTGATTCTTACGGTGCTCAATCTCAGCCCGGTCTGCATCAAGCTGTTTCAGCAACCTATCTCTAAGCCTTTGAGCCTCATCAGCGATGATGCCATCCCAGAATGCTGCTTCATCCTTCAACTTGTCGATGATGTTAATCTCTTTGCCGGTGGCTGGGTCGGCCACCATCCTGGTAATCTCTGCCTGCTCAAACCTTTTGGCTTCCTTCTTGAGCCTGCCCGCCGTTTTAGCCTTAAGCTCACGTTCAAAGCCCTCTACATGGTAGTCTATTGAGCCCTTCTTACCGGACACAATGCTCGGCTTGCCCGCGCTCACCCTGCCAGACTTAGAGATGCGGAACTTGCTTTTCTTTCTGGACTCAACCCTTGTCGGGGTGTACGCAAGCCGGAATATCTGCCGGATGCCGAATCGCGCAGCCGTCTCCTTTAGCTCTGGGTCAAGCTTCACACGCTCTGGAAGGTCATCGAACAGGCCCTTCTCTGAGATGATGGCTCGTGCAGCCTGAACGCCATGGAACAGGGTGCTGCCCATCATGCTTGCGCCAAACTTCATAGCCGCCCTTTCTGGACTCATTGGCCTGCCAAACTTGTCCTTGAAGTTTGATGTTGCATCCACAACAAACTCCAGCAGCGGGCCACCAGACATACCCACAAACTGAATCGCCTCCCTTGGATTGAGACCCCTGCCAGTCAACTGCCTTATGGCCAGAGACATGCGGCGCTTATCCTCAAGCGAGTCCCCGGTGGATTCCTTGATTCGCTTCTTAATCTCCGCAAGGTTTTCAGCCTTGGTGTCTCCACGGGCAAGGGCTACGGCCCCGCCGAATGCGCGAAGGGCCATGTTGAATGGCCCGAAAAGGTCTACGTTCTGGAGTGACTTGATGCCTACGACACCCTCATCGTTGACGGGGCCAGACACAAGGATGGGGCTCTGGATGTTGTGGTAAGACGCCATCTCTCTATATGCGTCTCTTCGAGCACGGTCTTCAATGTCGCCAACCTGATGGAATGCTGTACGCCTTAACGATGCAGTCATCGAGTCTTTAAGCTGCTTGGCCATGAGTGCTGTGCTGCTGCTGTCCACAATCGGTGAGAACTCACCCATTATGACATTGCCAGCCAGCCCGCCGCGCCTTCCGAAGAGGGCCTTGCTGAACCATGTATAAAACAGGGAGCCGATACCTACCAGCGGTGCGCCACGGAGCGTTGTACTCAGCAGCCCAGTGTCGAAGTAGTTCATAAACTTGTTCTCAGCAGCCATTGCAGCACCCCGTGCAGCAATGTCGGACAGGTCATCAAGGGATAGCGGCTTGCCATCGCGGAAATACTTGTCACCCACCTTCTTGAGTTGGACAGCCTTGGTGCTGTCCACCATGAGTGTGGCCGTGTCCCCATCTTTGAGCATCTTGAGGTCAGATAGAACCCGGTTATAGACAACGCGAATTTCACTGAGCTTGGCGAGAACGTCTCCATACCTGTAGGCTGTTTCAGCAGCCTTTCCGATCTTGCCAAAGAACCCTTTGCCCTCGATTAGCTTTGTCTCGGCCCTCAGTTGGTCAGTCTCTAGGGCTCCAGTCTTTTTTACCGACCTGAAGAACCTGTTCTCAGCGGGACCAAACCGCTTACCGTTGTCGTATGCGACGAAGTCGACACCCCCTTTGACAAAGTCTGCAAGCGTTGCGGAGAGTGTCGTGCCGCGATCTATAGATTGGACCAGGGCGTTCCCGATTACCTGGAACCCGCTCGTAGCCGCGCTGAACACAGTGAGAGCCTTCTTGCCCCACCTGTTAACCGCCCCAAAAAAGCCGCCACCCATGGACATGTCGGTCGCCTTGTCGATGGCGTCAAAAGCTTTCGCCGTCTTCTTATCAACAAAGCCGCCAAGCTCGTCCCTCTGTATGAACTCGTTTCTAACCCTTTGTATAAGCTTGTTTAGGTCCTGCCTCACCAATTCCGGTGAAAGGTCTGGGTGCCTCTCAACTATCTTGTCTACAACCCCACCCCTGTGGCCCGGATTTTCATTTATTGCACGCGTGAGCTTGTTTCGAGACGCATCCTTGAAGGGTAAGAAGAGGACCGGCGACCCATCAATTAGCCCCTTCTCAAGCTCATACAACCTAGCCCACATGTCCTGGTAGCCGCCGGGGTTCTCTCTTGTGAAATCAATAAACGACTTGCCTACGTTCTCAGCCTTGGTTGCCCAGTCTTGGTATATGGAGGACACCGGGATAGACGTGTCGGCAAGAATTTTAGCCCTATGGTCAAGCGCGGTCTGCTTGTGAATGATGCCCATGGTGTTGTTGATGACTTCCATCTGCGCCTTTGGCGACCTAGCCACCGCGTCTTGGATGTATCTGGTGATGGGCACATCTTCGATAACCTCTGGCTCGAAACCCCTAGCTCTCCGCCTTCTGCGAACCAGGGCAACGGTGTTAGACCCACCCTCCCACACGTTGACAAGCTCTTTCAGCCATGAGCCGGCGGCCTCTGCTTTGTGACCCTCCCTGATAAGCTTGGACAGCACTATCTTCTTTACGCCCTCGTGGGCCAGGAGTCCCACACTGTCGCCACTCATCAACTCTCGAATCATGGCCATATGGGCAGGGACGAAGTTCTTCTGCTCTCGGTAGAGCCTCGTCGGACCCTCACCCATTCTGGACTCTGAGAGACTCTTAACCAGTATGCCCTCAAGCTTGGTCATGAGGGTTTCCGCTCTTGGGCCAAGGTCTTTAATGACCACCGGCTGCTCTAGCCCAGCACTAACCCTGTCATGAAGAGGCCCCTCTTCAAGTGCCGTGTTGTTGGGGCTGTCAAGATCTCTAACACGAGCGACACCATCCGGCTTCGTCCCAACGGGTAGCCTTACCCGTGCCGCGTCGGGGTCAATGGACGCCAACACCTCTGGGTCCGAAAGCTCCTTACCAACCATGGAAAGCTCGGCCTCTACCTGATTCGGTCGGTGAACCATGTCTCGGACTTTGGTGTGTATCCTGGGGTCACCCCTCCACGCTTGGTCAAGTAGCCACTTTGCAAACATCCCAATCGTAGCGTTGGGTGCAGCACCCTTTACAATCCTGAACGCTGGAGCCAGAAGAGCAAAAGCCTCTTCCTCATCGAACGCCTTCCCAACAACAACACCACCAAGCGCAGCGTATAAAAGGTCACCAATGTTTAAGGGTCTGAGACCTCCAGATAGCTTACCGTCAGCCCTTTCAATGACAGGGGTTCTCACCTGTGGCTCGAATGGTGCCCTGGGTATATCCTCTGGTATAGGCTTGCTTCTGCTTCTCCCTATCATCACCTTTGGTGGCCATGATAGGTCAACGTCGCCTGTGGGTTTACCCCAGTTGGACTTTGATGGGAGCGGCACTTTGACAGGGGTCTCAAGCAGTCGGCCCGGTGCCTCTACCACCCTCCGTGCGCCACGTGCCAACGGGGACGCATCCACCATGCGCCAGGGCTCATTGGTTACCTTGTCAACAATGACACCCTTATCCTCAAGCTTCTTAAGATAGGCTACAGCTTTGGAGTTACCCTTCTTGGCGAGACGAGCAATCTTGGGCAGCATGGGAGCGATTGTCAACACGGCATCTGCGGGGTGCGTGTATATCGTATCCCACGGCCTCTCTTGTAGCTGCTTGAAGAATGCAGCCATCCCACCGGCCATGGCTGGGGCAATATCAAGCGCCTCTGTAAATGCGCGGGCTACACCCTCTGTCCAGCTTTCGTCGTCTAGCTCATCGCCACCCACGTCAATAACGTCTAGCCCTAACATGGAAAGACCCTCAATGACGTCAGAGGTGTTTGCGCCAATATTAGACACAGGGTTTTCAGCAAGCCTAAAGTCGGTATCTCTCTCTATTGCTTCCTTTGCCCGCTCGAACGCTTGTGAGATGGCACTACCCTCAGACCTTAGATCACTAAGATACCCCAATGCGCGGTCAAGGTAGCTAGGATCCTCGTCTGGATCCTCGTCTGGCCCATCGAAGGATTGCCACGTATGCGATGCGCCCTCCACATCAAAACCAACATCAATAGGAGGCATGGTTACCATGGGGTCTAGCCTTCTGTGGGGGCCAGCTATTGCATACTTGGGGCTACCTAGCTCATAACCAAAATCAAAAGCCGCCTTGCCAGCACCTGCGGCAAGACCAGCCAGGGATGCAACAAACTCAGACGGTCCCTGCAAGAATCCTGGGCTTCCATCCTGCTCAACTATGGCGTCACCCATCCTAGCTTCGGGCTCAACGGTAGGCTGTGGAGCCACGGGCTGTTGAGCAATGGGCTGTGGAATGAAGTTGGTAAACTGTGGGCCAGTGACGGTCTCAAAAGCAGCAACTGGTGGGAGACCTGTTATGGTTAACCCTGAGCCAGCAGCGGTCTCGACTGGTGGGAGACCTGTTATGGTTAACCCTGAGCCTTCTGCGGGCTGCTGTTGTGCAGCAGCCGCGCCGGGTCGCATAGCCTGTAACTCTTCTGCGGATAAAGATAGCTGACTCATCGTTGGGGTAAACCCCAAGTACTCAGTTATGCCAATCTTGGCTTCTTCTGGAGAGAGCCCCTTATCGAGCAAGTCCCCAAATAGTTCTAATCCGGTTGGCATTGGTTATAACCGTCCCCGCTTTATCTAAGTTGAAAAACGCCAGCGGCCTTGTCTCCAAGGGCTTTTATTTCTTCAGGGGTGCGCGTCCTGGCAGGTTTGCTTGCGCCCGGAGTTGCTCCAATGGGTATGACTATTCCTGACGCCTCTGCTGCCTTGCGGATCTTTTCAATGTTACTCTGACTGCCTGCGCCAGCCCTCTTTAACTCGGCACCAACTTTGGCGTTAAGGGCCTTAAGTGGCGGGATAAAGCTGCCTGATGTTTGCGCGTATTCCTGTACAAGTTTCTCCAGTTCGTCAACCCCAGCCTTTGCTGAGCTATAGTTGATAAGGGCTGGAAGGTATTTCTCCAACGATTCTTGATACTCACTGGGCGCTCGACCCGTGGCTTTGATTTTGGCAAGAGCCTTGTCGATGCCAGCTTGGCCATCTTTAAAGAGCTTTCCGGCTTCACCTAGCGCAGCCTTCGCCTCGGCAAGATCTTGGCGAGCCGCCATCTGCCTTTCGATGGCGCGGCGGGCTGGCACTGGCAGGCCATCATCCTTGAGTAGCGCATTAAAATACTTAAGCCTTGTGCGCCTCTCATATCCAAGCTGGTCCTTTCCAGCCTGCTTGTCAAACCGCCTGTCGTATTCCGTCTGAGCCCGCTTGAATTTGCGATTATTATCTGCGGTCCTGTCTGCTCTTCGACGGTTGTACTCTGCACCCTCGGCTATCTTTCGGCGGTTGTACTCTGCACCCCCTGCTGTCAATAAGCGCCCAGCCTTTTGCTCCTGCGCCGTGAGTCGGCGGTCGAACTCTGCACCCCTTGCTGTCGCCTCTCCCTCTCTTATTGCTTTCCGCGCAAAGAGTTTAAATAGCTGAATGTCATCACTGCTGGCCTTCGATGCCTGCGCTGCACGAAGGAATAGGGGTACCGCTCTTTGCACGTTGTCAGCAAAGTCGTACATGCCAGAGCCCTCTTTGATGGCATTAAACATCTGCCGAAAGCTGGACTTAAGCTGCTCGGCGTTCTCGGCAATCTGGGCTTCTTGAATGGACTGGCTGACTTCGGCTTTGGCTTGGGCTTTGGTTTTGGCTTTGGCTCTAGCCATAGCCTGGAGACCAGACTGCATTTCGGCGGAGCCCTGCTCCTCTAGTTGCGCCATCTCAGCCCTCTCCACGAGAGCCTCGGCTTGAGCCATTGCATCCTCTAGGCTGTTCGCGGTAATCGCCCCATCAAAGCCGCGCCCAGGCGTAGGTCTGCCCGCGCCACCAAAAATATCAAGCGCAATCTGCCTGACCATTTCGCGCCTAGCCTCGGGTGAGGTACCCGGTGTAGCTGCAAACCGAATCTTTTCTTCTGTTGGCATTGAAGACCTGCGAACAGACCTGAAGTCATCACTAAACTTCTGCTGTTCTGGGTCCACGCCTAGCGTTGGGAAGAACTCGCTCTTTGGTGGTACAGCCGCCCCCGGCGGGGTGCGGGGGGGTGCGCCAAGACCTTGAGAGGGAGATTTTGGCACTTCCGGGGACGGCTGCCCCACTGGTATAGCAGGGGCTTGCCCCGGCGCGCCACTAACAAGCCGTTTCGCTCGGTCAACTCTTTCTGCCAGTGGTGCGGTTGCACCTTGGCGGCGAGCCATCATGTCAAAGACTGGGTCCATCATTTCGGGCGTTACTGAGGGATCATCAGGAATCATCTTCTCAATAATCTGCTGGGCGTTAAGGCCCAGCTTAAGCCACTGATTAATCTCAGACGCAAGGTTACGCCTACCTGAAGCAACCTTTGGCGTCTGAACCACTCTGCGTCTGAGAATGCGTGCCATTAGAATATCCCCGCGTTCTTCTCCTGCTTAATGCGATCATCAAGCATGGCTATAAGTGCAGGGTCTTGAGCCTGCCGCCTAGCAGCCCTCAAGTAGTTGGCCCGATCCAGGTTTGCGCCGACAAGATCTTCTTCAGGCATCCCCGCAAGGATTGCAGCAAACTGCTCCTGGGCGTTCCTCTGTCGGTCAAGAAGCTCTGAGCGTTCCATTGTCTTGGTAGCTTCGACATCTGCCGCTGCCATCTTAGCTGCCTGGATTCTTGCATCGTTTTGAGCCTGTTGAGCAGACACCGCTCGCTCAGTATCGAGGCCAACCTGACCAAGTGCTGCGAGTGTGCCACCGCCAGCAGCCCTTCGCCCCGCTGCCTGGAACTGGCTGGCAAGACCCCTTGCTGCTTGAGCCCTCATCTCGGCAAGGCTCTTATCGCTTGCCTCTTGAGCAAGACCCACACCCTCTTGAGCCAGGGTTATCTGGTCGGCAAGGGCCTGGGCTGCACGCATTCTAGCGTCTTCGCTCTGCCTGTATGACTCTCGTCTAATATCGCCCGCCTCATCAGTAGAAGCTTTAACCCCGCCGCCACGCCATGTGGTGGGGTTGGCATAGTTCACAGCCGTGTTGGCCAGCCTTGAAAAAAAATTAGCCACAACCCTACTCCTGATTGCTCGTGACCGTGGTGGTCTTGCCTATAATGTAAACCCAGTTGCCGTAATGCGGGACGATGACACTTGTTGCTGGCAGATTCCCAAGCCCGTTCGTGTCCTGTATTCCCCAGCGAACCTCAATAAAGTTCTCGGTCCCCGCCGTCTTTGGGGTTGCCCCAGGCGCAGGGGTTCCACCCACAACTCCGACATTTGTTCTTATGTCGGTGCCGCCGCCAGACTTTCTGTACCTGGACTGGCCAATGAAAAACGGCTTACCCTGTATCCCATAATTGTCTGTGGTCTCACCAGAAATAGACACAAGTGGAACGCTGACAATCTGCCATGAATCTGTCAGTGAAGCTGCAAGCTGCACGCTACAGGTGTCAATCTTCCACTGGGGCGTCACGCCGCCAGCGGGATTCCATGACTGATGTGCAACCTGTTGATACGTATGGCTGTCTGACCTAAGCCCACAGCCAATGCCAACACCGACACTGTGGGTAAAGTGGCTACTGCCAGAGCCCGGTCTATAGTTGTTGTCACTATAGTTTGCACACGCAATGACGTGGTGAACCGTGAAGTTTTGAGAGATGGGGATAATTCTGCGGTCAACCGCCATGCCTGTGTGTGGAGCTACACCAATGTATGGAAGCTGTGTCACGTTCCCAGAGTTTATGTCTGCGGTGCGGTTGCCCCACATTGGAACCGCGATTACCTTATACCCGGCGTTGTCTGCAAGGCTCTCATCTGCGGGTAGCTCTGAGTGGGTGTTGTAGTTACCCCGGAGCTTATCCCTGAATACCTTATCCACCTTCCCAAGCGCGGTCTGGACGCCATCATATGCATCCGTCGGGGTTGCATACTCTGCCGTAATCTTATCTCCGGCCACTGGTGATGTCGTTGTGATAGGGGTGGCCTGGATTGCGCCATCGCTAACTGTTGGGATGTTTTGCACGTATGTCGCAGGCACGGCAGACGGTGCATGAACGTCCCTTTTTGCCAACTCAGTATTAAGCTTTAGCCACACGTTAAGGTTGGGCATCGCATATGGGTCGCTTGAAGAGAAGTCTGGCGCAAGAATGCGTACAATATATGTTCTGAAAGGCTTTAATTCTGCGCTTATGTCTGAGTAGGTCTTTGGGTTAAGCCCTGCCTCCCACGCTGTTGCGGGTATTGTACTAGACCATACTGACGAGTACCTAAACTGCTGGTCAGCCGAAGTTCCAACGGTGTAACCCTGGCTCTCTTGCAGGGTTTCCAATATTGACACCTCTAGCTTGTAGTCCGACAGCGCGCCCTTTATTAGCTCGTTTGGTTTGGCGTTGTCGTGCGCCCCAATACCCCTCAACTCATCATAACTATCAAAAGAGAGGCCAAACTCTTCAACCTTAAACACTGGCGTCGTCTCACCCTGCTCGCCTGTAGCCCATATCTGGTCGTCCTGGTAAGCAGGGAGAACAAACGGAATTGACGTGCCCAGCCTGTTTGCGTCGAAGCTTGGCACTGATAGGTGAATTGTAAACGGCCCGCTGGGGCAGGCCATCTGGTCAACCTCAACACCGCTAAAGCTTGAGGTCAGGTTCTGAAGGGCGCTAGATACCGCTGTGTATATGTGCCCAGTTTGAAGCTTTACGCCACGAGCAAGCTTTGAAAAGGTGTGCTTCACTTAACCACCTCTTCAAGATAGTGAACCGTCATCCCAGGTATAATCTCATTATATGGGGCTGTACCCCAATCGCTAGAACCACCAGCACCCTTGGGTATGACAATCTGATACCTAACAGATGCACCAGCCGGGATGCATACACCCAGGTCTCTAAATGAGATAATGAGGCCGTCAAGGTTCTCTGAAAAGTTGGGCACCATGTCGTCGGTTGGCGCTATCGGGCCAGCCCGCCTAAACTCCCAAGACGAGTCGCTGAACAAATGCTTAACCACCTCAAAAGAATTTAAATGCCTGTCGAGGGAGTCGCCATCGTCGTCAACGCTAATCAAAACGTGGAGCCCGTCTGTTCCCAACCCGTAGGCTTGGTGAACGCTGTCCTTTATCACATTAAAGTGAAGCTCCGTTATGATGCATGGTCGCACATAGTAAGCTGACGTTGACCAAACAAACTGACTGGTCACAGAGCCAAAGCCGATGCTCGGATTGTAGCAACCCTTAATCCTTATCGCATTATCCCCAATGGGTAGCCCAATCGAGCTTGTGTTTAACAGCGGACCCCAGGGGTAGACGATGTCAGCAGACATTGAATACCCACCGCTCGGCAAAAACCCAAGATGTGTCGTCTGCTCAACGTACCGAGGCAGGATGTCGCCACGAGGAATCTCGTTAATGCGGGCTTCTACAGTATCGAGGGCTCCCTGAATCCTGTCGGAGTCAATGGTTGTGCCCTCACTGAACTGCTCTTTGATGATGCGGTTTGATGGCTGCGGCAAAACTGACATCGTTCACACCTCGCCTAAAACAGTAGCGTTTGAGTGAGACCACCCGGTCTCGTTAACACAGGCAACAACAGAGACGTCGGTAGCTGCGTTTGCGGCATCATTATATACCACATTACCAGCCCCCTGCATCACACCGGTGTCTTCAGCAGACCTGAACCTGCAACCAGAGAATGTGGCCTTG
>Ga0080013_1002721_pt1 | contig 20113 bp, 10 predicted proteins | sample ETNvirenome_6_85_FD_69236 | JGI IMG/M metagenome (GOLD analysis project Ga0080013, IMG submission 69236) | Marine viral communities from the Pacific Ocean - ETNP_6_85 (SPADES assembly) (version 2) | ecosystem: Environmental > Aquatic > Marine > Oceanic | place: Pacific Ocean | collected 2013-06-19 | reverse complement strand
TCCAGTAATGCCAACAAAATCATTCACATTTAATTCTGGAATGTTTATAATATTTTCTTCTACATCTAATGTAATACTATTATCAAATAATATTCCTCCAGTACCTCCAACATCAAAAGTAAGACCAGATGAACTAACAACATGTTTATCAGCAATGAATGCAAATTTATTTGTTTTTAAAGACGGTTCAGAAAAGGTTGCCCCCTGATAACCTATATCACCACTAATTCCTATAGAATTTTCTGAAGTATATAAAGAAAGTGAACCTTCGGCAGATATACCCTTAAACCAAAATGTTAAACCGTCAGATACTTCTTTGAAAAGTGCAACACCATCTATATTACTTCCAGCAGGAGTACCAGTTGAACCAGTAGGTCCTATAAGACCAAACAATTCTATATACTTCCCTAATGGAGCATCCGATAGACCAACATTCAGGAAATTCAAAAATGAAAAACCACCACTAATATAAGCACCAGAAGCACCTGTTGCACCAGTTGCACCTGTAGCACCAGAAGCACCATCAGGTCCTGTAAGACTAGCACCAGTTGCACCAGCAGGACCAATCGCTCCTTCTGGTGTTATTGAACTGCTTCCTATTATTTTTCTTGATGATGGCATAATATATTACTCTTCTCCATCACGGACAATTACTACATCCAAAGTTTCCTTGGCAAGCACATGGGGCGTTGCCGCAAGGGTCCTGTGGACAATCACCACCGTAATCCCCAGAACTACATGTTCCATCTTTAATCCAACAACCTCCATAAAAATTACACCTATATTTATTCATTTGATGATTGTTATAACCACCAAAACTGTGTTCAATACATTCTCCTGCACTTGGAATTTCCCAATCAGTATACTCTGACAACCAAGTCAAATCAGTTCCCATTCCCCCATTATCACCATCTGGTAATGTCCAATTATTGGGGAAACAACAACACCCATGTTCAAGTTCATCATAGGTGTAATTATGACAACCCTCATCTGTACAACATGGGTCTGCAACAGTATTACTGCATCCATTGAGTTCCTCTTCGTGAACAGTACCATGAAGCATTGCCATACACCATGATGTTGCAGACAACCAAGGATGTGCAGGGTATCCTTCTGAACCAAGCCACCTACACGCCCGTCCTACTGTTTGACATATGGGAGGACTAAATTCATCTGTCCACCAACAACAAGAAGACATATATTTTTCGGTAGTCCAATCACATCCTGATGTGCAATTGCATGGCGTACTTTCACCCCATCCTGCATTATTGCAACATTGTAAGTCTGTGGGGTCTGTTATACCTCTACCGGCTTCTCCACCAAAATGACCACCAGCACCATCTAAACTTTCACCGTCATGGTCACAACAACATTCCCAACAAGAATCATCGGCTAATTGTATAGAACCGCAACTCTGTCTGATAAATCCATCGGTCACATCATCTCCCCCACATGTAAGTTTATGTGCAAGTTTTGACAAGGCTAATGATAACTGTCCCATCGTCCCATCCTCAGAATTAACTTCTTTCCAAAGTTTAACTGTACCGTCATCTGTAGCAAGAGACCTTAACCAATCTGCATTTGCAGGTTGTGCATCCAAAGAAATGGTATAAATTTTAAAACCAGCCTCCTTAAATTTGGTAATCGAGATATCGGCAAAGTCTTTTTCTGCTTGAGATTGCATAGCACCAGGTGAGATTATAATAAGTATTTTTTCATGACATCCAATTTCAGTACCATCTCCGTCATAGTGACAACCTTGTGAATTATTACTAAAATCATTCCATGCTAATTCTAGTGGATGATGTAATACAGGATCTCCTAATGTCATGCTGTTTATGCCTTCTTTTACAATTGCATAATTATGAGTCAACGAAGCATTTACAGTAGTATGATTTAATAATTTTGAATCCGTATATCCAATTTTGGTGTGTGTTCGATATAATCTATCTACAAAGGAAGTTAATGAATCCTTTAATTGAGTTACATTGAGATACACAGGCAAACTAGTATCCAAAACAATCATAACATCTGGTGATTCAAATTCGTCTTGACCCGTGCATGATTCTCCAATCGATTCATTACATATAATATCATAATCACCCCAAGGTTCGGAGCATACATCTTCATTCTCTTGACAACCACTCCACCTTATATTTGTATAATTATCTGCACCCGTAGTATCATTTAATCCTGCACATTCGTTTCTGGTTTTAGTGTGACATTGCCAACTACCACTCACTGAATCAAATGCACAACACATACCCAGACAACCACCAATAACATCTTGTGATGTTGGAGAACATCTTCCACAATAACAAGGACAGTTGGGTTGCCCTGGCACTATCTCATCACAATCACAAATATTACCACCTGCACCATATGCGCAAGGCCCATTTACAATTTCTGTCCATCCCAGACAATGAGTAGTGCAAGGTGGTTCACACCCGTCTTCTCCATCACACCCTATACAATATCCAAGTGCATCAATACCACCAGTTGTTCCTTCCCACGGCTCCCCTCCAAATTCTGGTGCATAACGACAATCAAACGGAGCATACGCTCCTGTCTCTCTGGCGGGACCTGCACACCTTGAACCCACTCCCCAGAATATACCAGGAGAACCATCACCTGCTCGTAAAGTTGAACATATAGTAGGAGTTGTTTCATAACATACCTCATTAAGACAACATGCACCATCTACTGCTTCTAAACAACAATTAATAAAGTTTGGTTCATTGCTGTCACAAGATCCATCTGCGAAGAATATTCCGTTAGGATTAAAGGAGCATTGATATTCACTCATTTCAAAACATGCACCATCTATACAACATGCACCCACTTGCTCACATGGCTCTGGACATCCACCCATCGCTTCGACATCGGTACAAGACATCCCTTCTATATAAAAACCACCGTAGACGTTTGTACATTTATTTAAGTTAGTCTCTGCACATATTCCATTCACACAACATGCACCCGATGAATAACAATTAGGACCTTCTGGTCTTGATAAACAGGTTTGTATATTATAAATACCACCAATATTTTCACAATAAGATTGAGTCACATAATCCAAGCACCCCGGATAATCATCATTTTCTTCAACAACATTATTTTTACAATAACAACAAGAACCAATATTTTGAACAGAATAATTTATATCATATATACCCGAACCGAAATTTATTATTTCTGCGGTGGCTCCTGAAAATCCCAAATGAATCCCACTGCTAATTTCAGTATTTCCAAATATATCTTCCCCAACATAAGTAAACGGAACAACTGAACCAGTTGGTCCAGATATTGAACCTTTTGGTATAATATTTACAGGACTCTCAAATAAATTATTACTTCCGTGTGGTTCTCTAAATACAGATATTCTTGCTTGTAAATGTCCAGATGCTCCAGCAGAAGTTCCATCCCAATAAGTATTTAATGCACCATAAGCAGACAGTCCATCAAATATGTAAAGAAGTTCACCAGTATTTCCAATAATACCAGATTCATATGTAGCACCTTTCAACATAACATAATTATGAGCAGGATGATTGGTGATGCTAATGTCTCTACCACGAACTGCAAGACCTTTAAAGTTTGCAGTACCTCCTGATAATCCTCCTGAATCAGTAGAATAATAAATTCCACCTTGATGATTTAATATTGCATTTTTAATTTCAAACAAATGATGGGTAGTTCCTACTCCATCTCCCGTTGCACCCTGAGCACCACTAACACTTAAAGTATTTCCATCAGTCAATTCAACTGTAAATATATCTCCGTGTATAGATGCACCAGCAACTCCAGTAATACCTGCAATACCAACACCAGTTACACCAGTTGCTCCAGCAGGACCAGTTTCTCCTGTATTTCCTGTAGGACCAATTGGGCCTGTAGGTCCTGTAGGACCAACCATTGTTCCTCTTTGGGTTATGTTTCTTATTCTACTTGAACCGTGAATACTTGGCATTTTATTGATTTATATCCTTATCTGAATCCCTTAATACTTTTGGTATCGTCCAAAGTTTTTGGTTTGATTGTCCTCCAGTAGCATATTGCCCATCACATCTAATCATGCGAATAGGTCTTACTTTATATTTATTGTTAATTCTATTCTTCTTTCCAGTACGGAAATTACTTTCATCACCATTAGCATCAAATTTCATTGCCCATGCACAACTTCCTGGCATTGCAGTATTTCCACCCTCAACTATAACTCCATCGGCTGCGCCGTCGTCCCATGATGTGCCTCCAGTGTTTCCTACATTTGTTTCATTAAATGCACCTGTTGATGTCCAGTGCCACCCTTGAATCGGAACTGCACCATGTCCTATTAATGCTAAATTTAAATCTCTTTTATATGGTCTAACATCGTCATCACCAATACAATTTGCGGCAATAAACGACATTTCATCTTGACTCGGTAAATACCAAGAAGACACTTCTGGAATATTTGCACCAGTTGTTCCAGTTATATTAATTAAATTATCATCCAATAGTCTAGTTGCTCTGTATGATGCGATAACTGGTCCTCCACCCGTCAGTGCAGAAGCAGCGGCCGCAGGTGTTTCATCTATTCCCGCTGCTGCATCACCCGATATTGACTGGTGTAATATATTATCAGAACCAACCATTCTGACAGTATTATATAAACCCCAGTTTCTATTCCACAATCCATGTGCTGATTGCAGTGATTTAGAAAGAAGTTTTTCTGTATGACCACTTCCTAACCGCCTTGCATTTTTACAGGTTGGGAATGTACGACTACCAAGAACATTTAAGGAATCTGGACCAAGAGTTTTATTATACCAATATCCTTCTTGCAATGGGTGAGCGGTCGGTAAAGCACCGGGATAGTCAGGGAAACCAAATAAAGTGCCTTTAATATCATCATCGCTTATTGGAGAAACAAGTCCCGTACTTGGTTCATAGAGTGGTCCCCATGAACTGCCTTTATGACTCCAATAAAAGTCTTGCGTTGCACCGGGAACATCTTGAATGTTTACAACTTCTCTATCCCCAGTTATTGCAATTGGAGATGGAGAAACTACAATATAATATGCATCTGGTCTTGACATATCATCATGCAAATCTAAAGAATTATAAGAAGAGCACCCAATTCCAGAAGTAAACCCATAACCATGATAATCATACTTTGACTTATAGAAATCACAGGTCAATCCCAGGTTATCGGTAAGATCGCCTGTACCACCAACCATTAATTCTTTCCACGGTGCATTTTTATCTTTACCAAAACTAGATGTACCAAATAATTGCGAACCATATGGTCTATACAAACCAACAACAATTCCACCAGCATATTCGTCACCGGGTTGAAGATTTAAACTCATAACCGATGATGACTTTCCTATAAGTTCCTTGTTATGACCACCACATATATTATCTTCGCATATTGTACCGTGTCCGGCATAAAAATCACCGCCATTGATACAAGTATAACCAGAGATTCCATTATTACATAAATTATCTACACTTGAACAACATGCACCAGTTCCACCAGAGCATACATTTGTCTTGTCTTCTAATACACACTTATGACCTATACCCAAGAAGAAATCACCACTATAGTCACAATCTATTTTTGTTACTTCTCTGCAACGACCTCTACCATCACAACATGCACCAACATTTTCTTTAGCATTTCCACAGTCCATGTTTTTACATTCACCACTTATTCCACCAAAGGTAGTTTCTACATGATTAATTCTTCCAAGACTTAAACATTCGTCCGTAGTAAAATCGTCAAAACATTCTATTGTATTGCTCGTATCATAATAAACACAACAAGAACCATATTGTTCCGTACAAATACTGCCGGTACTTCCACTGGTCACACCACATGTTGTTCCTGAACCATGAAAATATCCACGACATAATCCTGAAATGGTATGTATACATTCTCCTTCACCTCTACAACATGCACCAGTTGCACCAGTTACACCGAACGGTTTCCTTTCGTGTCCGGGATAATCTACTTGACCTTCCCCATATTTTAAAGGTTCTCCCCATGAAACATATCTATCATAACAGAAAAATGGATCACTTCCTGTTTTTCCTGCTACTATTTCAGTATCAGGAGATTTCCACTGTACTACATTTCCGTGCCATGCATATCCATTTGGACAAACTTCAATGTTATCACCATCTCCAAACACTACAGTCCTAGCATCACAAGGCAACCAGAAGAAGTTGAATATGTCTATTCCACCGCTGAAACATGGTTGTTTATCAAACGGCCATATTGTATTAGTGAATTGATAATTATTTTGATTACCATAAGTCGCACCGTTTACAATTAAAGTAAATGCTTTTCCTATTTTATTTGATGTTGCAGGACCATTTCCTGTATAACCAAATAAAGCATCATTAAATTCTATCGGAGCAAAAGGACCTGTAGGCCCTGAAACTGTCCAGTCAATAATGGTAGAAGAAGTTTCTTGCATCAAATCAAGTTCAAAAACTTTTGCTTGGTTTGGATTTATATTTAATTCATATGTTGGAACACCAACATGATCATTCCAAAAATCTCCAGTACCTGCTGAATTTGGACCAACAATTAGATATTTAGATTTTTCTCTATAACTTTTTAGACCAACATTAAGTCCGCTATTAATTGCACCAGTTGCACCACCTACACTATATGTCGCCCCCGTTATTCCACGAAAGGAAGTTCCATTGATTCCTACTAGTTGACCAACTTCACCACCACCAGTAGCATCAATATATCCAAAGTTTCCTCTATCATAAACGATAGTGACCGTTCCAATATTACTTTCTAAACTAGTTGAATCTCCAGCGACCTCAATATTTTTAATAACAATTGTATTATCGTTGGCTCTTTCTTTGAATATTGTTGCACCACCATGAGACCATCCTGTTCCACCACCATCAATTAAAGTCCATGTATTTCCTGTTGGTCCTTGAATTCGTGATGCAGTTGGTCCAGCAGCGGTTGTTCCGTCCCAATAAGTAAATGTTGTGTGAAGTATTCCATCACCAACAATATACATGTCGGTGATATCACCACCAGATGGTCCTATTGGACCTGTTGCAGAAGATCCTGTAGCACCAGTTGCACCAGTCGCACCAGTAACACCAATTGGACCTGCCGTTTGACCAGCACCAATGGGACTAAAGTTACTACTTCCAATTACTGTGTGTGCCATACCGAATGTCCATTTATGTTGGTGGGGTTATATCTACATTAGTTTTAGTTCTACCAGTGGCTGATGCGATTTCTGCAATATCTAAATCATGTTGATATAATATATTTGCTATATCTGTTGCGACTATATCATCTCCAACACCTCCATATACTGTCATGTTTCGTAGTGCAGTTATACTGTCCACTGTAATGTCTTGAGCAAAATGAGCCCCTGCAATTCCACCATCAGGATAAACAAATACTACATCTATTTTATTATATACTGTAGCAGCCCCTTTATAATCTTTAAGTAATATTGATTCATTTTGTTGTGATCGAGGAAGTGCAAAACCAATTCTAATCACATTAGAAGAATCATTGTTAAGTATATCATATGAAATTCTTCCACGCCACAATTTTTTGAGATGGTCAACACCTATTGCTCTACTATCTACTGGATTTATGTTTATACCCCTAAGAATTACAGTATTTGTAGTTCTGTTTACATCCTTCATCAACCAAGATGAATACTGCGTTCCATTAGCATTTTTTTGAATCCAAGTTTGTCCTACTTCAATACCAGAAGGAATACGATCTAATTTTGCCGAGTATTCAACACCATACATTCCATCGTAAAATACATTAGAACAAGCACTACCATATGTCCAATTGGTATAATAAGATGCAGATTTATCTGTGGCCAACCAAGTTTCTTGGTTCAAAGGAAACCACTGAGATGTAGTATCGAGTTTAATATTTGACCCCTGAGATCCAAAATCAACTATAGTTGCCATTGTACCTGTTAAATCGTGGTCGGGGTCATCAACATATACTGAACCACCTATTTGATATCCAATATAATTAACAACATGTCCAGTAAATACATTATCGGCCGCTGCTTGAATAACTGGTTTTGCAATTGTCCCTACTGCGGAAGGTGCAAGATTTTGAATCCCACCCGCTGTTACACCGCTTAAGAAGTAAATATCGTTTCCACCAGATGAACCACCAACTGTTGGTGTTGCAATATGGTCTGCGGTTGCAAACCTTCCCGATGGAAATTTAATTTGTCCAGAAAGAACTACATTTACAACATCATTTACTCCTGGATCTGAACCATTAGTTATACTTTCAATGACACCTATAACTTCTGCATGTTCTGGAATATCTGCTTGTGCTTTGGTATATTTGTTTTCACTTACCGAACCAGGAGTTACATCATAACGAACTACATCACCGGCAGTAACACCATCGCGAACTTCGTTCCAGTCTACATCAAGACTACCCAACATAATCCCACCAGAAAATCCACTGATTGGATGTTGCATCATTAATCTTGCACCATTACCAGTGACCTCGGAAATGTTTACATTTCCATAAATGTTTGAACTATTACTACAACTTGGCATTTATTATTTAACTCCCTTAAGTTGGTGGCCTTGGCATGTTTTCTGTTAAATCTGCATCTAAAACACAGTGAAAAGAAATGTCATCAAACAAAACTGAACCATGCGGAATTGACACATACATTCCATTTTTATCACTATAGTCAGCACCAATTGCTGGACTTCCTGGACGATATACTCTTGCTTCTTGGTTATAACCATATGTTCCAGATGTGTTTCTTAAATCTTTACTAGCACTTCTATTATATGCATCACCAGTATATCCAGACTCAGGAGAAAAGAATGTAATAGTTGGAACATCTCTCATAGGAACAGGGAATTTATAATACAAATCCTTGTTTGGTGTAATTGTAAAATCAACAACACTAATGCTTGGTGTATTTATATCCAACATAGTAACAGAATGAGTTCGTTCATCTAGAGTATAGGTTCTTTGATAATATCTTTTGCATTTATCTAATTCTTCTGATTCATTTACTTTTGCATTTATAGTAGCAACATTTCCTCGTTCAAGTTTTACTTTTGCAATATCATAATACTGATTTCCCATTCGTTCTGTTCGGAAACCCATACCAAGATAATGCTTTCCTGTCGGAGTTGTTGTTATGTTTGGAACAGCAAATGCAACATTATGCTTACCCCAAAGAGTTCCTAATGCAACTTCTGCTGGATATGTTGACGATGCAGTTGTACCATCATATTGTGTAACTGCAATACCCATTGTTGACCCGGTAATTCCACATTTAGCCCAGAAAGATAAATTAACAGTTTCGCCCCTACATGTACGAACATCTTCTATACGATTTTCAATATGAACATAGTCATCAGAAGTATTACCCGGTAAATTGCCAACAATATTTTTCAATCTTGCATAATATTTTGGTTCACCAAACACATCAGTCTGATTCAAATCAAATGATCGTCTTTGAATAGACCAACCATATGCAGTCGCTCCAGAAAGACCATTAACTCTTACCCACCTATCTGCAAAGTGAGTACTACCTGTTGAACCTTCAACTCCTGGACCCGTTGCACCGCCACCTCCACCGAGAGTTCTTTGCCAGATATCGAATCCACCATTGATAAGAAGATTTTCGTTTATTGCAGTTCCGTAAGTAATACCTTCTGCAACGAATGAATGTGATTGAGCATTTTCTGTACTTCCTTCTGGAATTGTACCGGCCAACCATACTCCTTCTGCTCCACCCACTCCATCATTCCACACTATTCCAACCTGCGGGTTTGTTCCGGTCCCGACCTTAGTCACATATCCATCTGGCCCAAGATATACTTTACCTAGATGAGGAACCCCAAGTGAATCTATGTTTGGAAAATTATCAATCCATCCAGTAGTTGCAATTTGAATATAGTAATTAGACCCAAGCAGAAATTCATCAGTCTCGGCAATCCCAACAATGTGAGGATATTGCTGAACCTGATTACCAAATACTTGTTTCCAACCATTATTATCAGTACCCGCTCTTCCAATTATCATTCCTCTTAAAAGACCAGAACCAGCAACAGTTCCTAAATTCGCATAAAATCTATTATAATCTACTCCACCAGTTCCACCAGTTCCACCTGACGATAAATATTGACCCCTATAATTAAGAACCAATCCCTTATCAGCAGTAACCCCCAACAAAACTGGTTTAACAACATGTCCAGCAATTGTAGGTTCAATAGTCGTAAGTCCACCAGTTACACCAGGACTCAAGAAGTAAATACAACCTGCGGATAATCCACTAGACCAATCTGTATTTGCTTCGGTGAAATCACCCTGAACAATACCATGAGTTGTAACTTCGACATATGTGTTAGATACTGTATATGGAGGTGCTGAACCAAGAGTAAATCCTGACACTACACCCACAACTTCAGCAGAATATGCATTGTCTGCTCGTGCTAAAGCCCAATCCGTATCTCCACCTGACATCCCGATTCTTACTGCTTGACCTACCGTTACTCCGTGCAGAGATGTACCTGTCCATCCTGCTGACCCACCAATAGCAGTATATCCTCCCAATGGGAAAATTCTTTGTTTTACTGCACCCAATAGTGCGGCGTCCCAGTCGTATGTTAATGCACCGCTTATGACGATATCACCACTAAAAGTTATTCCTTTTGTTATATTACTACTGAGATTGCATCTCATATCACCAGTAGTTCCAACTACTACCTCAACACCATCACCAGAAAATCCAGTATAAAGTTCTAGATTGTTTAACTTTTCAACTGCATAATTATTATAATGATTCACCCAATCCAAAAAGGTATCATTACCCGTTAGGTATGGTATTTGGTTTGTATTTGTATCAACATCTGCCATAGATTAGCCTCTTTTTACTTTATTTATACAGACTTATAGTGCAGGAATTACATATAGAAGTAAATTATTCATATATCTTACTGTACTTGCACCAGGTTCAATTACACAAACCGCATTTAATCTTTCTCTAGTATTGATTTGACCTGTGTCCCATTCCCCGTCTGTATTTGAAGATGCAGATCCAGCATCCTTAATATTAACATAATATCGGCTTGCACCACAAGATGCTGAATTTGGAATACCGCTTGCATTATCTGCTAGATCATCATCTTCCTCACAACCAACATAACCAGCCCGTACATCAAGACCAACAACGGTGTATTTACTCGATGAATAATTTTCAACTGTCTGTGTAACGGGTAGTTCTAAATAAACCCAATGTTTCAATCCACTGACATTAGAGGGTTGATTTGATTCAGTACCGTCCCATCTTACATCAGGTTTTGTCTCTACTAGCCACCAACCAGGATTAAATGTAAAATTAAGATTTAGACCATCCATTATAACAGATACTGAATTTATTGGTGCAGTTTGATTTTCTCCTTGATAGGGAGATTTAAATGGATAAAGTGGTGTTGCACCTCTCCATCCTGGTCCAGAAACAACATAATTTTGGTCATGTTCAGGATTTCCAGCACCGTCCCTACCTCCACCGACACCAATTCCACTTCGCGGTGAATCGACACCCGCACCATCATTAACATCACCTTCATTAACGGTATTGATGTTGAATCCATCCCACAAATATCCCGAACCAGAGGTGACCCAATTGTGCATCATTGTAGTACTTAATGTCATTTGCATTTGAAAGTTTTCTTGAATTTCATTTAATTCTGATGCTTGTAATGAAAATCCAGGTCGAAATGCTATAGACTTATAATTCTTATACTCAGACAATTGTTCTTCGGGCGCAAAATCAACATTTTTACTTTCTGTTCTACTATAGTACGGACTTTCGCTAAGAGGAAATGACGGACTTCCTCCCTTATATAATGGTTGTGTATTATTTCCTGCCATCGTTTAATCTCCTAAGATGTGCCATATATGGCTTGGTCACTTCCTGTGCCTATTTGTATATCAAATCTGAATGTTTCACTATAATCAGTGTTATCTAAGTTTATTGTTGTTGCGTTTCTGTGAATTATATTCATTTTATATGGATCATATGGTACTCCTGTTGAACCATATGCTCTACTGGCAATCGATTGCACCTCCCACGAATCGCCTTCTTCGGTTTGAACAATCACACCTATCAAGTCATCAGGTGATGGAGTCTGTACTCCAAAAGTCGCTTCTGTATCTACACCCTTTTTGGTTGTCGAAAAGGATACCACATATTCAGTTGTTGTATTGTTAAAGGATGGTGCCGCACTTGTTGTTTTGTTTTTTACAACTTCCCTTTCAGCAGGTTCACTGCCTTGCGCTTCTTCCGCAGACCCATTATACACATCAAATTCAGGAACTAATGACATTACACTGGGTTGTTCTTCAGCAAATCCAGCATATATGCTTGCATTATTGGAATCAAACAAAGAAGCAAGTGTATAGAAATTAAATTTTTGTGTAGCAGAAGAATTAAATGATTGAATACCAGTAATGTCTGATTTTTTTACTATTTTACTAACGACCAGAGATAAGTCAAGAACACTTGCAAGACAATTTCCAAACCCACCTATAGGTGATACATTTACTTCTAGTCTTGATACAGGAATATTAGGAAATCTTTTGAGCCATTCTTCTTCATCTATTTTACAACTAGTATAATTAAGACCGTTTGCAGTTGGCATTTCAATTCCAGCAATCATCCAATCTTTTGTCACACCATTTTGTACCATTTTTGGTGAAACGGTTGCTTCTACAGAACAAGAACCAATAAATGGTATTTTTAATGTGCCCGCGTCTTTTTCAGATACATAGGCAGAATTTAATGTACGGGCACTTTCATCTAACCCATCAAGATCTATATCAACGGTTATTACAGAACCAGAAAGTAAATTATTTTGGGTATTTACTATGTTTGCAAATCGTTTTGTAGAAGATACCGCATTAATATTTGAATTATTTATAACAGACCTATATGGACTAGTATCAGAATTCCAATCCATAGTACACCCACATGGTCCACAATCTGTTGGAAAGGTTTCAGAATCACAACTAACACAACCTGAACCAGTTCCACCTGTACCTGCAATAAAGGAGTAATTCATATTAAACGCATCTGCAAGTTCAATACATTTATAGCATTTTGTGCAATCGCACTTATAAAAATCACCAGAATCAAATGTGACTCCAGCAACCGAATCGTATCCTGCTTCTTTATGATAAAGACAACACGACCCCACGGCCTGTTCATTACCACTTCCACATATATTAGTGGCTCTCGTTGACAGCGAAGCAGAACTTTCAAGTTTATTCACAAACTCTTCTTGTGCTAAAGTAATATCAATATATTTACGACTACCAACATTGAAAAGACTACTAGATGCATTAATAGCACAATACAATATTCCGTCTGGTGAGAGTGCTGGGAGACCACTAATATTTGTAAATGGATTTCTAGAAATAATAGAGCCCTCAAGGTCTCTTCTATTTCCATCAAATCCTAAAACCATAAATACCATATCGTTGTGTTGAAATATATGTTGACCATTAATGTTGTCACCAGAAGATCTCCACTTGCCAGGAACAACACCATCAATCCATCTTGCATTCCCAGATTGAGCCTTGACAACAGTTCTAATTTCACTGTCTTCAACTCTCAACGCAATAGAAGAATTAGCAACAGCATCAGAATAAGTTTCTTGTGCATTTTCAATCTTATCCGTGTTGTTAGTATACCCAAGCACAAAAGACAGGTTTAGGTCTCTATAATACTTTTGTAGTGCAACCGTTTGGTGTGAAGTAGATGGTGATTGTGTTCTAGCCATTAATTATCCTATTTGTTCTATTATATATATCCTTAACTTCCATATGTACATGCTCCAGTTCCACCGCCAGCGGTACATCCAGTGTATCCTGCATTTGGACTATCTGACGCTGGATAAAGATATATAAACTCACGAATATATATGCTCCCAAAAGTTGTTCCTGAAGGAATATCTTCATCCCAATCTGGATAATTGTGTGTAGGTAAATTATATTCATGGTTTACTGAACCGCCACCAATACTTCCCCATGCATCCCCGCTTGTCCATGAACCAGACACCCCACCAAACAACCCACTAGAATCATAACCATATGGAACTGAATTTCCAGACAGCACAGTACCAATATATGCAGTAGGGCCGTCATATCCAAACGGACTCCCGTCACAACCTACACACGCAGTATATCCTGAAATACTACTCAAACGATATGGAAAATAGTTTCCTAGTCTTGGAAGTTCACCGTGAATTACTCCACCTTCAAAATCATCAGGTGGAATATAATCTTGAGTGGTTTTTTGAAAAAACAATTTTAATCCAGCAGGATGTAACATTGTAAGCAAATCTTCAAAATAAATTGGCAATCCAGTGTCTGGGTCATCAACAAGGTCAACCCCTGCATGAAGTAAGTAAGAAAAATCTTGATACCAATAACTATCTTGAAGTTTAAAGTCTCCGTTTAGAAAACTGCCACCAAGCATTTGTGTATTTTCATAATAACCAGTTGCACCATATCCTTCTGCGGGCCACTCTGCAAATCTTCCGCCATTTAAACGAAGTATATTTTTCTTGGGATAAGATATAGATACATCACTACCAGCCTCACCATGAAGAGATTGAAAGAAATAATTATATGCTTCTTCATTACTTTTTTGTTGATATAAGTTTGGACGAATTGATCTAATTAAAGACCTAACATTTTTTGTAGTATCTGTCTCTTGTGGGCCAGCAGTAGCACCAACAAACCAGTCTGAAAATCCAGAAGCATATGAAAATACAAATCCCTTTAAAAATTCTACAGGTGTAGAATCAATGTCTATTAGTCTTTTAATACCATCACCCTGAAATTCTACTGTAGATAGTTTATAACCACTTTTAGTATAAAGCCAATCATAATATGATTGAACAAATTCAACAAAATGAGCAGAAGAAGAATTTAAATTAGTTCGTTCACGAATCCAATAAGGAAATAAATGACGAACATCTACTGGTCTCTCAACTATATCTTCAACATCGGGTAATATTTCGCTGAGTGCTCGTAGTCTGTAAGCATCATTTCGATTAACATTTCTGTGTACATAAATATTCATTGGTGTAACTACCTATTAATTTTGATGTTCCAGATTAATAGTTGTTGTTACTCCCGTATGGTACATATTATTCTTAAAATAAAATCTTTCAGTGCCATCATAGTCTGGACTTACTATAACCTTTAAATTATTTTCATCAGAAACATTATCTGTAATATTTACTAATCCATCTATTGGACGCCATCTTCCAACAATCCAGTTTATATTTGTTGCACCGCTGGAATAAGTTGCCTTAATTAATTGAAATCCTTGTCTGTCAAGATCTCCTTCTGATATTAGAGAAATTTTTGCATTTAAGGGAATATTTCCAACTGCGGTTTCAATAATTTCTCTTGCATCTTGTGATGGAGTAAATAGTTTTGTATATAATGAACTTTTCTTACATTTATTATTAAAACTTTTAGGTTCGATAAAATTTGTTAATGTTTTAATAAGTTTTAATGTAAATTTATCAGAAGAGGCCTTAAGCGATGGGTCAATAGAATTAATTTCATTAACAATATGAGCCATATCAACATTTTCTAAATTGAATCTAGCAGGATATAAATTTTTAATTCTTTCTGTTACTAATGTATATAATTGACCTTCAGTATAAGTACTTCTAAGAGGTTCATACATCAAAGTTCCCTCTACCCACACTTCATTATAATCTAAATTCATAAATTCTGGAATAATAGTAACACATGTTTTCTTTTCAAGAATATCGATTGCATTTGCGGCACCATATGGGTCAATTGTATTTGCTTCGTTTAAAGAAACAAAGAGTCTTCCATATCTTGGTGGGTCCATCTCTTCTCCTCCCCACACAGTAAACCTAGAATATGGGTCACCATCATCACCCACAAATCCTGCTTCTGCAAGAATTCCTCTACAATCGTCAACAGTAACTGCTCTATTTTGAGATGCAAACCATTTTGGAGCAAAGAATCTTATTGCTTCTATATTAGGACCATCAGTCCCACCAGAAGAGAGAGTTAAAGTTTCTGTTGAAGCCAAAGGTAAAATATCCTTCACCGTAAACTTACCAATATTATTTGACTTTGTACCACTACTTTTCAAATATGAAACTCTAACTTGTTGATTAGGAGTTAAAACTTGTCCAACTTGACCATACTCCGAATCAAAGTTTCCACCAAACACAATAAAAAATCCCAATTCAGTTCTTTCTAACCAATATACTTTACTAGATTCGTTTAATCCTCCTTGTATATTGTTTACAAGTGTCCACGGTTTCCATTCATTCAATACATCGTCAAACACTTCAACACGGATAGTAGAAATATCAACATCAAGTCCAAATATAAATCCCTTTTTAGTTATGTTGTCTATTAATATCGGCTGTTCTACTGTTATACTTTTTCCTTCTGTTACTGTAAATATATTTTCTCCATCATCATCTAAAATGCCACCTTCTAGGGTATAAAAATTATATGAAGTACCAGAAGAACTATTTCCAGTAAATTTGGTATATATCGGAACTGATGGATTACCACTTCCACCATGCCTTATCTTTATATTTGCCTTTGCTGATGTTTTTCCTGGAACAACATACCCCAAAGGTTTTACTAAAGAAATTATAGATTCTTCTTTTTGTGCAGTATCTAAAAACATTTCATTTGCAATCATATTTACATAATATCCATAATATAAAGTATTATATGCAAGAATATCTAAAAGAACTTGTGCGGCAGAACCCTCATAATCATAATCTTTAAGAACAGTTTGTGTTTTCAAATGTTCTATAATGCTAGTTTTGATGGATTCAAAATCAAGATTTCCTAATTGTATGTCTATATTGTTCATGTGTTATCTTACCTTTGTTAATCCTAATTTAAGACTATCTTTTATTGCTTCTCCCTGATTTCCAGACATAACATAAAATCTTACTTCAACAGTGAGTTCATTATTACTGTCGATATTATCTGCATCTATAATTACATCATATACATCTGCTCTAGGTTCTAATCTGCGAATTTCCCATTTTATATTTCTTTCTACAACCGCTGATTGAAGTGGAGTCCACAATTCAAATAACATCTTATGAATCCCGACTCCAAAGTCTCTATTAAATGGTTTTTCTCCGGGACTAGTTAATATGATATTGGTAATAGACTGACGAATTGAATTAGTACCTTTTTTAAGAGATATGTCATTTATAAATTCATTTTTACCAAAATCTATATCAAAATCAGAATATTTATCTTGTGACGCCATTTACATTCCTTTTTGTATATGTATAATAATTCATCAATATTATCAACCAAAAATTCCACCTAATAAACTCTCAAAAAATCCTAGTGCTTCACTAGTATTGGGGTCTATTGGACTAGAATCTCTTGTCAGGATTACCATCATTTTATGACTCATACCAGTAATGGAATGATTTATATCTGAAACTAACCAACGACCAGCGAATCTTCTTTCCTTATCGTCTTGTCCTACCAATTTATTTGTTATGTTTATAAGTGTTCCCGGTCTCAAACTAAAGTCACCGTTTAACATAACGACACTTTTTTGAGAGTTTATAAGCATCATTTGAGCATCTCTCCATAAAGGAGTATGGTTCGGAGTTTCATAATATGTTGCATTGGTTCTCGTATACTCAATATATTTTTTAAAGTTTTCCCCTACACACGGACAGTCACAACTACTTGGATGGTCTTGATTTTTCCACAGACACCCTTTCCAAGATGAATCTAATACAGATTCAATCAAATCACACTCTTTTATAGATTCTATCGATTCTCTTAATTGTTCTTTTGTAGGTTCTTGAACTCCTTCCGAAAGTCCTAATAACCAATTTAATAGTCCGGCTCCAGCACCATATCCAGTAAAAAGGTCAAGATACCAAGGAAAATTTATTAAATCAGGATTTGTATATGGATTCAATTCCTGACACGGACAATTACAAAGAGGATTTTCTTCACCACAATCAGAATTGTCTACAGGCCCTTCTGGATTTGCACATGGATACTTATCATCGAATGCACCGACAGAATGACCCAACTTTACAGTGGGCCATGCAGTATTTGCAAAGTTTGTTAGTTTTACTAGAAAGTCGTGTTCTGCCATAGTTATCTCCTAATCTATTTATACCTATTTATCAATCTACGCACAGCATGTCTGAACGGGCATCCAGTCAGGATCAAATTGTGAAAACCTTTGCAGGCACTGTGCGAAAGTAAGATTGTCTTGAGAACAATCTACTCCGTCACATCCCAATTCCCCACCATTATCACAGGAGTCTTCATCACACCAAATACAACATCCAGTAACTTCATTACAATCAAATATGTACCCAAGTTCTATGTTTTCGGCACGACTCAAACACTGGATCCCACACGCATCACCCCAGTCATTATAATTCCTTGAAATTCCTACAGGCCATTTCCCACCTGTATAGGGCCCCGAAGGGTAATCACCAGTCCACCACTCAGTATAGCACCCTGGGTTTTGATGGAGGTTTTGCCCAGTCGCAGCACCAGTACTTTGATTCCACTTACAGAGCAAATCTTCACCATGTGCAGGGTCGGAACATGCATTACTCCCAAAACCGCAAGCATTGCTTTGACCGGGATGCACATTATGACACAATATTCCCCCCTCGCCTTCGCCTCGCCACCATGTTTTACAATAACAGCAAGTATTTTGATTGCAGCCTTCATCATCATCCCATTTATGACAACCATGATTATCACACCAGAATTCACATGTGGTTCTAGTAGTGTTCCAACAATATCCAAAATGTTGTTCACAACCACCACATCCGGCTCCTGCTGTAGAAAGAAAATCTATACAACATGCACCAACTGGTTCATCACAAGGATTGGGATCCATATGACAAGATGGTTCACAGGGACAACCACCACAACACGGTTCATTCCAACTGTCACACTCAAGCGGATGGAAATCAGAAGCCCCACCATCACCCATTTCACTACACATACTTTCTGACATATTAGCGCATTGCTCATATGTTCCCTCTGCCCAATCGGAAGTTCCTTCTTGCCACTCTGGAGTTGAAAAACAACATGCACCAAATTGACAGGTAACCCCTTCCACGCAATTCCCAAAAGGATTGTCATCTCCAATATCTGGAGTACCAAACCCATACCCGTCCATTTCCAAAAGTATACATTGATTTGCGGTTTGGGATGGAACACATGGTGATCCTTCGCCTGAAGTTCCTTGGAAACAACATGGTCCCAATTTACAAATATCACTATCACAGTATTCCGTTGAAGTATCAAAATACCAATTCCCAATACCCGCTAGTTCTTCACACTGACCAGAACCAATACCTGCTGTGCAAGAACCATCAATACAACAAACACCCGGCTGTAAATCATCACAATTAACATAATTTGGATCGTCTTGACAATACTCCCACCCTTCCGAATTGTCTTCGTCAAAACAACTACAATCACAATAGCAATCGTTATATTGACCTCCAAGAGTATCACCATATTCAAAACAAGGCCCATAAATTGCATCTTCATTTATTTCTTTACAAGCATCATGTGTATAGGTAATGCATTCATCAATTTCGTCTTGTTCATTATATACAGTACCCATACAACCATTATTACAACAAACTCCGCAACAAGATTCTAAAGAACAACAATCTTGCTTATTATTTTCTGCGTCGCAGGCACCTTGCCACACTAATTCTGATTCTGTAGTACCACGAAGAGGTGTTTCATCACCACAGTCACCAGAATCACAATCAGCACCAGCAGTCCAATTTCCACCCATAAGATAACAAATGGGTTCACTAGAAACTTCAGAACACTCCCACAAACCCAAAGAATGGTTGAACATACAACATCTACCACCACCACATCCGTGTGCTTTACAACTTGTCCATTCTCCTATAAACTCTCCTCCAGAATCACGACAATCATTAGAGTTCAAATTGTCTAAACAAACACCCTCAAAACAACACGCTCCCCGTCTGGTACAGCCTTTGTCCATAGACC
>Ga0080013_1002720_pt1 | contig 20116 bp, 12 predicted proteins | sample ETNvirenome_6_85_FD_69236 | JGI IMG/M metagenome (GOLD analysis project Ga0080013, IMG submission 69236) | Marine viral communities from the Pacific Ocean - ETNP_6_85 (SPADES assembly) (version 2) | ecosystem: Environmental > Aquatic > Marine > Oceanic | place: Pacific Ocean | collected 2013-06-19 | reverse complement strand
AAATTATCGGGAAAGCTATGGCCTTCACGCATCATCAGGGATCCTATTTAACCACGAATCCCCCCGCAGAGGAGAGACATTTGTGACACGCAAGATTACAACTGCCGCTGCCCGCATTAAGATGGGACAGCAAGATAAGTTATATCTTGGAAATTTAGACGCCAAAAGAGATTGGGGGTTTGCGGGAGATTATGTCGAAGCAATGTGGCTCATGCTTCAACAAGACGAGCCCGATGACTATGTGATAGCTACAGGCGAAACTCACACAGTTAGAGAATTTCTGCAAGAAGTATTTGACCACGCAGATTTAAGCATAGAAGAACATGTAGAGATTGATGAACGTCTATTTAGACCACATGAAGTACCGCTTTTGTTGGGAGATCCTTCAAAAGCACAGAAAAAGCTTGGCTGGCAGCCGAAGGTTAAGTTTAAAGAATTAGCTCGAATGATGTATGATGAAGATCTACAAGAGTTAATATTCGGCAAAAAATAAAAGGAGAATAAAATGCACTTATCAAATCAAGCACTTGGTGCCATTATGTTGGCACTGCAAGAGTCCCTATTATCTCAGTCAGATATCGTTCCGATTTTGAAAGGATTCGAACTGCAAGAGAGTAATGAGGGTCTGGTTATAAATAATCCCCCTACGGTGAGATTTACAGACGAGACTGAAATTACTAATAAAGACTTAGAAGAAATGGCCGAAAGATAAAGTATGCCGCGTTACCAATATGAGTGCCAACATTGTGGCATAACTATTAGAGCGTTTCATAGCTACAAAGAAATGCTCACCGATTGTGACAAATGTGAATCAAAAGACACTTTAAAAAAAATATTAAGTGTGCCTTTTTATGGTTCTAAAACATTGTCACCTGAGAAACAATCAGATGTCGGTGAGCTTACAAAAGAATATATTGAAGAAAATCGTGAATTATTACAACAACAAAAAGAGGAATTAAAGGATAAAGATTATGACAAAAAGTGAATTAGTATTATCCGGAATCCTCTTGATTTCTGTGCTGTTTAATGTAGGTATATTCGTGTATGCACGAGCCGCAATAACCAAATTATTGAACGTTGCAGAAGAATTATGGGATCTTCAACAGATGACTGACTCGTTTGCGGAGCATCTTCAGTCTGTATATGAACTAGAAACATTTTATGGAGATCAAACTCTACAAAATTTATTAGCCCACGCTGCATCGTTCAATGAACAACTGGAGACTTTTGAGCACATATATTCATTAATAGAAGAGGAAGAGGATGACGAAACAGACGACACCACCAAAGAAGAAGAACAGACGTAAAAAGAATCACTATTTTACGCAAAAACACGAAGACGCAATTGTACAATATGCTAAAACAAATTGTATTCGCGAGCGAACTGAACTCTATGTAAATTGGATTCAGCCGGCATTCAATGAGATGGTTGATAAGATTGTTTTTACTTATAAATTCACCAATCTTCCAAATTGTGACTCCCTTAGAGACGAATGCAAAATATGGTTAATGACCATCCTAGACAAATTTAACCCAGATAAAGGCTCGAAGGCCTTTTCTTATTTTTCGGTCATTACAAAAAATTGGTTTATTCACAAGGTTAAGAAACAACAGAAGCGTAATCGCCGTGAAATCGATTATGACAATATTGCCAAGAAATACGAAGAACAATACCTTTCGACAGACGAATCCTATATTACCCATCGCGAAGAAGATGAGTTTTGGGAGTATTTTTATAAAGAAATAAAATCATGGGACGCGGCCCAAATGAAAGAGAACGATTATAAAGTATATCAAGCCATTAACATTCTATTCGAATCCAAAGAAGACATTGAGATTTTTAACAAGAAAGCTATTTATTTATATCTTCGAGAAATTACTGGCTTGAACACCAAACAAATTGTGAATTCATTGAAGAAATTTAGAAAGAAATATCACACATTTAAACAAGATTGGGAGAAAGGGGCACTGTGAGCGGCAAGAACATAGACACACTAATCAATGAAGCTCTCGACAACATCCGCAGTGATCGAAAGATGGCCCGAGAGTTTTTAAACGAGATTGCCAATCAAATATCTATAGACGCAGAACAAAACAAGTACCTTAGCCCTGTGGCCGCCAAGCACATTGAAACGATGCAACGCTCGAATGAGCAATTGGTAAAGATTATAGGCTTAAGCCAAAAAGGCCAGAAACAAGGCTTTGAACTATCCACCGAAGACAAAAACAGTTTATTTGATTTAATTCAAGGAGAATCTTCAAATGAGTGATAAGAAAGTGTGGGACTGGAGTGATTTTACTACGATTTCAAACGGCATTGATTTGCTGGGCAATTCAATTAGAAAGGGTATAGGCTATGACGCATACGGCAGTAAGAGTAATTTTGTAGCCATCGCGCTCACAGATATGTTTCCTCTAACGGCGCAACAGGCACAGGGCATTGATGGCGCGTCCACCGGTGGCGGCGGCAATCCTCGTTATGCTTTTAGAGGAAGAATCATCGGGCAGAATTCACCACATTTTTTCTTGCCTGATCCCTGTGATCCGGCAACGACTTCTAATCCTTCCTCTAAAGCATTTAACTGGTCATTGATACAAATGCACACCTTGTTTATTACAAGTCATTTGGATACAAACATGAATATTACGCGCGGCGACAAAGTTCACGTTGAGTTAAAGCCTGGCTCTGTATACAAGTACGATCTTCAATATGGAAGAATTGTTGGCGTGGCTGCTCATGAAAATCCACGCGCTAGCGGCGGCGAGTGTTCCTCTCTAATCGACTTATTTGGCAGACTTCGCGCAGGCGGAGGGTCGTCAATTGGATCCACCGCCCCTGCGGGTGCTTGTGCGGCCGGCCCCCCTGATCCGCGCGGCAACCCCACGTGTATTCGCAACTCAAAGCGGATTGGTGACTATGTCACATGGGACAACAAGACCATAGACAGCTTGCAGATGGATGCTTGGGTGGCCTTCGACGCCTTTAAGAAGATGATCGAGTGCTGGGGCGGGGACTACACATTTGAAGTCACCAGTGCCAAGCGCTCAGTTAGACATCAGTTCGACTTATACCTGAAATACAAGGGCCGCGGCGTTGCACTTCCGTGCTTGTCCAACCACCAGTACGGCGCCGCAGTTGATGTTGTTATTAAAGGGACAGGTATTGCTACAAGCGCAGACTGCGGCGGAAACATCAAAACATGCGCCCAGTATAGAACTGATATAAATAGAGATGTTGTACCTTTTCTGAAGGGCGACGAAACCGTCACCGGATGCGATCCACCCACTCTTGGAATTGATGTTGTATTTGGTTCTGTCCGCGGGAAGGGCGATGGGATGGCTAACGATACTGTGCACTGGGAGTACACGCATGCAGCAAACGTAAGGAGTAAAGATGCGAATGATAGCCTAGGCAAAGGTGCCAAACAAAAATGTATTGATTATTATTATAATGGGGGCGTCCACGCCGATGATCCATCTTGGCCGGTACCAGCGCTGAAGCCCAAAGGTACCGAGCCTGGCTGGACCGAGATGAAGAAGGCGGTCGACCAATGGGTCCAGGGCCCGTGGTCTTTTGACGAAGATCTTAGCATCATTGAGAGTATGTGGTGATGAAGATCTTACTCTCGTTTAGAGTATATATGGTCCATAATTTGCTCAGGACCACCGACCAGATGATTGTAAGAGCCGCTATAAAATAATTCATTTAGTACTAAAAAACCTACAAGTTTGTAATTATAATAAGAAAAACCATCATATTTTAAAGGAGCTATAAATATGTCAGAAAAAACATCCGCCGGCGGGAAGACCACCTACACTGAACTCACCGACGGCACCGCCGATGCCGCCCCTCCTGGCTCAGGTCTCGTTCACACGATGATTTCTCTTGATGAACAGTTTAACCCCAATTATAAGAAAAAGCCTGGCGAAAAGGTTCTACAAAATAACGGAGCTTACATCGTGTTTGGCACAGATGGTGAGACACAAGGTGGCGGAAAAGGCGCCTCCGGATATCGGGGAGCAGCTTCCATAGATTTGGTGGTCGGCCGCATGGCAAACACGAAATACGCAGGAAAGAAGCAGCAAACAAACGAACAGAAAGCGGCATCGCTCATTGCTGGACTCCGCACCTCGGACCCATGGGCTGAACGTGGCACGGAAAACGAGTCATGGGTAGACAGCAGCTTTGCAGGTGACGCTGCTAGAATTTATCTTGGACAATTGACTGATGTTGATAAAGCCTTTTCGCTAGCTTCCGGTGTCACTGGTCAGGATAAGGATCGTTCTGCGATTGGCCTCAAGGCAGATGGGATCCGGATTATTGGACGTACGGGAATTAGACTTATAACGGGAAAAGCAGATGGGGTTGAACCCACAGAGACGACCACCCGCGGCGGAAAAATCGTTCAGCCGGTACCTTGCATTGAATTTATTGCCGGCAACAACACTGAGGACGAGATTATATGGGGAGGCCTCTTTAATCCCACCGTTCTCGATGTGAAACTACAACCAATTGTTCGTGCTTATAAACTGCAGAGCGCCCTGATCGAATTAATGGATATTATATCTGACACCGTCGGCATGGTGAACAATCTAGCCCTGTGGTGCTCGCAAGGCTTCACCGCACTCTCCTCGGCCATCGCAGTTATTCCGGGCGTTGGTGGAGCGGCCGCCTCGGGCGCCACGAACAGCGCTTTAAAAAGCTTTACGGATACGGCCGCCCCCAATTTTTTGATTGAGACAAGATTGAGGACATATAAAGCCAATTATTTGAACCCGTCGAATACCATGTGGTTTGGCAGTCGCGGCGTCCACTCAACATAAGAAAAAGACAATGGCAGATTCTAAATTTCTAAAATGGCAAGATAAAAACGGGGATATGCTTCCCGATGTGTGTCCGGATATTGTCAAGCCGGCTGTTAATCCGTGTTTAGAGTGCTCTCCCAATCCAACCGCCATCGTTCCCAATTGGAAGAAGGGTAAAAAGAAAAAGCCATTTTTGAACGAACAAACCTGCATGTATCAGGTGGGGTGGCTTACACCCGAAAGAACGACCGGTGCCATAGCAGAAAACACGCAGGAAGAAAACGATAAGTTGTTGGGAGATATATTTGAAGAACACAGCAATGATGCCATTAAAGAAGCCTTAATCCACTTTAACAAAGATAGTAAAACAAATTCTATTGAAAACGTAAAAGAAGTAATAGAATATACAAGCTATTATCTGGATCCTCGACCAGGCTCCCACCTTAAATTACTATATTCGTTTCCCTTTGATGTTCTGTTTAATTTACCAGATGCCGAAGAAGACGAAGAAGAGGAAGAACCAAAAATCTCAGACCGAACGGTAACCTATTCGGCTCACGATCTTTTACTGTTTAATATTCGCGTACGCAAAGGCTTGTGGCTTTATGCTAGATATTTGAACGTTTATCAAACAATGGAAGGAGGCAATTTGCTATATGTAAAGGACAATAGAGTCTTTAATTTACATAGTTATGGAGACATAGCTTTTGGTGCTGCCGGCCGCGTCGGAAGAGCGATGGGAGATCTGGATGAATGGCTCAACGCGCGAGGATTTAATTTACCCAATACTGGCACTTTCGGAACAGCCTTCATGGCAGAAGAAGTCAAAGAACTTGAGTTTACATTCGATGCTGAAGAGCAGACCGATCCGGCAGGCGGAGCAACATCCTCCCCCTTTAAATTAAAAAAATTGGTTATAACATCTGACAAATGTGGTAAAACAACATTTGGTAAGGGCCAATTAGCCTCACTCAATTCAAGCGAATCATGGCGCGATCCAACGACTGTGGCCTATTTTGCACAAATGCGAGAAATGCATGCGGACATGTCCGCTAGAGTAGAGATCCCATGGCTTGAAGTGTTGAAAACCTATACTTATCCGGCGATATATGCCACCATCAATGCGGGTCATGCGGACTTGGTAGAAAACCAAGGAGAAACATCGCTGGGCGTCATCACATGCATAGGGGACGCTCTAGCTAAAGAAGGAAAACAGCTGGGCCAAGATATCTTGAGTGAGTTTTTCTCAATTGGAGATGCTGTTGCATACGAATGGCACAAGAAAAATTGTCAGAATGATTTAGAAGAGGTCCGCACTGCGGCAGATAAGTTGGGTCACAGGGTAGGGCAACCGCTACCACAAGTCTCCCCCAACCTTATGGCTTTAGCGCGCACTCAAGCGTTTAAAGAAGTAGACAGCAGCGATCAGGTTTATACTCAATTTTGCGCAAGACTGCTCATGGCTACCGGTAAAACTCATCGCGGCAATGGCACTTCTCTGTGGACCGGTCTAAATGAGTTCTATAGGAAGGGCGCCGACCGCATTGCCATGTGTGGATTGCTCGATTTATTAGTAGAAGGCGTTGAATGTTTGTTTGGTGGCGTCTCTCTTGAAGAAGCACTATCGCGTATGATCAAGAGCGCTCTGACATCGATGTCTCTAAATGATTTTGGACGGCTCTTCGCTGGCCTTCCTCCTGATAAACAAGCAGAATTAGATGCCAAAGTCCAAGAAGCCTTAAATAAAAAATCGCTATTTCCACCAAATTCGATAACCAAGACTTATACCTCTCAATCGCCTGACGTCGGCATCACCGGCCTAGGCGGCGGCACAGAACAAGAGAAAGATGCTAACCGGCCTCCCTTTTGGGGTAAATATGGAGGGGGAGAAGTGGGGGCGGCAGTCCACCCATGGGAAAACCCAGATCGTGTTAGACAGAATGATGCATCAGCCCGACAAGACGGTTATGGCAACTATAAACCAAAATCGATATATGATACAGCCGAGGCCGCCCCGTCCACTCGGCGAACCCTTGCACAATCACTAGATTTCCGCGCAACCGTCGGCGAAGACACTAAGTCGGACGACGGCATAATAGCTGCATATATATTGGCTCTTTTAGATTTGTATCAAGACAATTATTTGGAATTATTGGATGAATTAAATCGCTTCCCCGGCGCTCAAATCATCGCTTGGATCTTTGCGTCTGTTGATTGTCCGCAGCCTCCTCTTTTTAATCCTGGCATTGATGATTTTATTAAAAGCTTGAGCTTGCCGTTTTGTCGTAATACAAATGCCATCGTATTGCCATACATGGATAATCCGGCCCTATATTGGCCCAAAATCAAAAACCTCCTGTCTAATTTATGGGAGGTCATGGAAGCAGCATTCATGGCATTCATTTATCAGTCTCTGGTATTAATTCTTGAAAAAGTCTGTCAAGTTGTAGGAGATGCGATATGCCACGCTTTAGAAACAGTCGGAACGATAGCCGCATCACTGCCAGGTATAGTCTCCGGTCGATCCACCTTTGCAGAGGTGATTAAAGAATCTATCTGCGGCGGCGATGATGAACTGGTCGATGATACTATCGCACAACTGATGAACGATCTCGGACCTGGCGGCGCCGCGTTCGCAGATCGTGCCCGCGCCCTAACCTTTGCCGAAGATATTTCATCAGCCGGCACAAAGGCAGAGGTATACGGAGCCATGCTAGGAGAACCTACAGAAGATTACTGTGCTATAGTTGATGAAATTATTGAATATGAATATCCAGAATATCGTGAAGCATTGCCTGGTTGCGATGCTATTGAGAATTTTTTCCACAATGTTGGTAATTTAACGCCTTTAGAATTTCGATCTGAAATGAGGGAGGTTTATCGAGGCTTAAGCCCCGAACAGGCGGAAGAGCCAATCAACCCCACTCTTTGTGCCACGCCAGAGCAGCTAGACAACTTTAAGGAATTAAGATGTCAATTGCTGGAAGGCCGCGCGACTCCTGAACAGTGTGATAATATGTTCGATAATTGGCGAGGAACATTATTGGATGGCATAGAAGGATTGTCCGATGCCATCCAACAAGGCTCCCCTCCTGATCCATTTAGAGAGAAGCCCTTATTTTCGGATCCTGGCTGCACAAATGGACTCTTGCCACGCGAGCCAGAGATCTTCGCCGCCGTCGCAGCAAAGGCCATGGGCGGTGCGCTAGAAAAATTGGAGCTAGCACATTCTACTGACATGATCGGCAATGGTCCGCGCCAGAATAATTATGGGTTCGTTAACATGGTCCTTTCAGATACACTTGGCAACCCTTACACTGCCCATCAAAGATTGACGAACTTTAAAGATCAATTTGTGAATTTTTATACAAACCCAAACCCATGGGCCGAGGCCGACGCGGTGCCCGAACCCATGAGTACTCAGTCAAGTGTCTCGGCCCTTTACCTTCAAGAGGGCGCCTATCCGCAATTTGTTGCTGAATATTTAATGTATCAGTTTCAAAATGCTGGAGGTACGACTGTACCTGCCATCTCTTACACAGATGTGGCACAAGATCTGGCCGGATCGCTAAATTTTGAAAGCTCGAACGAGTATACCCGCGATCAAGTTACCGTTAGGGATCTGGACTTTCTTGGCGCAGGTGGCACTTTTGGTGATTTAGATTTAGTACAGCTTCCCGACATGGGTTATAATGTACAAATGAGCATTATCTACCAAGATATCCACGGTCACACTCCTACCCAAGCCGCAGCTGCGGGCGAAAGCATCCTTGAAGATTATCTTCCGCGGGTTAAATTTACCAAAAAAGCACGCAAATCACCCGCCGATATTACACTGCAGTTTAGAGATAACTCAAAGGGGTACCGCGCCGGCGCCGCCAGTATTGGGGACGAGTATGGCTATGGCTTTAATTTGAACGTGTACATTGCTGATATATATAAGGACACTGAAGGCAACTTTATTAACCGACAAGACGACAACACAAGAATCTACATTACAGATCTTATTAATGAAAATTCTAAAGTTAACGACGACAAGAAGAGCCTTCTTCCAGATGTGACCACCGCGGACGAGTCGCCGCTGAAGGGCGCCGCTAGCGCATTAGCGTCAAGTATCCTCAAGTATAGAAAATATAGCTTCTTAGCTGTTGACAACGGTTTGGATATGTTTTTTAACTTAGAAGATCTTGAGCTTGATCCCGAAGCTCAAGCCCAAGCACGCCTCGATTATAATTTAGAAGATTATCCCAACTTTGCTGAAGGCTTTGTTAGGCATGTTCCGGAAATTCCTCAAGTTAATTTGCTTTATGACTTTTTTAATGGAGAAGTTAATAAGACAGTAATTAAGAGCACTTACGACTCCTTTATGGGCACTCAGTTTGCAAGAATCGCCGGTGAAATTGGAGACAACGAACGCGCATGGCTGTACGGCGCATCGTTTGATAATTTGTCCTTTGCTGAATTTCAATATGTGGTGCCGAAAGGAGTAGACCTGTACCCGGGCTATTCCGCTGGCCAGCCTATCTCAGAAGTTCAAGTTTACGATTATGACAGCGATGGCAATCGCCTCGATTCCCCGCGCGAGATCCGTAACGATGATGCAATTCTGGGAGTGAGTAAAATGCAATTTCTAGCCGACCAAGCCATAGAAGCCGGCGCCGAACCTACAAAACCAAATCGTGTTTTTTATCTTGATCCCATGACCTATGGCGGCAACTATATGAATCCGCCGGTTTACGTAACCCCCATGACCGGCTCCAACTGGATGGGAGTTGTAGATCTGCTCTTTCCTGAAATGAGTCCATGTAAGCCATCCAATACTAATTTAATTGATTTTGAGGACCTCAAAGAAAAGACTGCGCAGGCCTACGCAAGTCTTCCTGATGATCCAAGACTTCTTGAGGATCCCGACTGTACCGAAGAGGTTCCCTACAACAGAATTTTAGAACGCTCCGCCAAGGCCGGCCTTCAAGGTTTGATATTGGCGTCCATAAGAACCTTTGTTAGTGTACACTATCTCAAGTCTCTTGCAACGTTCACTAAATTTGCACCTAAATTTCCCGATAATTATAGCAATGTGTATGCCATGTATATTGTTGCAAGAATGGAAGAGGCTTTTAAGGATTCTAGCACTCAATGGTTTAGCCCAATTCAGAATAACGATTTCTGGTATGCCTTCTTAGAGCAGGCAGTTCAAATGTATGGTTACATGGTGGATGCCGAAGCAGAAGGAGGGAACCCGTGGAAAATCGATAAGGACGATCTTCGAGCACAAAAAGTGCCGCTAGATGTAATAGCCGCACTAGAGCACATAAACAATTATCAAGAATCCTATGTGTATCCCTACGAAGAGGATCTCAACGTCGCGCAATATATGGGCCTTGCCGGCGAATTTGACTCCTTAAAAACATACAGACAAGACTTAAGTCTAGAAGCGGTCCGCGCCACAGAAGATTCAGCTAAAACCATCTTAAAGGAACTGGTTATTCAAGAGCTTAATTATATGAGCGACAAGTTTATTGCTAATCTAGGACCCCTCAATATGGTACCCACTGTAATAGATTTAGATTATTATTATATGTCGACATTTTGTGCCGGTTCGACATTGGAACTTCAAAAAGAGTTTGTGGAGACACCAGTGGCACTTCCGTCATCTGGTTCCAATCACTATACAGTTGGCAATGAATTTTCATTACCCGATGGTTCCACTTATGTAGGATATTATCATGTTTATTACAACGATGAAGAATCACGTCTCATGTATATGATAGGAGAAGAACACTCCGATACAGCAGACCACGATGAATTGCGCGCATTTGCCCACAAGATTCAGGTTCCTATTGGTGATGTACCGTCTTTCGGAAGCGCCCCAGCCACCACCCCAGATCAACCGTTTGTCATTGAAAAATATATATCAGTGAATGGCACCCGAGAGGATCCAGATATAGCCACAGCCGCAATTAAGCTCAAGCGCGCGGGCAATATTTCGGATCACTATCCAGGAACATTGGAAGTTGTGCGCGCCCAGTCGTTGCCTGTCGTCGACGAATCCAAGGATGGCGGCACACTGGTCATGACCCAAAAAACCGATCCCAACACCGGCGCCCTATCTGCGGCCGATGGACCCCTGGGACGAGCAGAAGATGGCGAACCTGCCGTTGTGGGCCTTAAAGGAAAACTAGGGGTTCGTTATGGATTAAGTTTTTCGATGGATATTGATGGCACCGGCGCCCCCCGTGAAATTACAAGTGTGGAAATTGATGCGCTAGATTTGCCTGTTTCGGCGATGGCGACTCTTGAAGGAAACAGCAAGCTACTCCTTTGCTTGTTGAATAAACTAAAAGAAGATCCAAGATTTAAAATGATAACACAATACATCTTTTCTATGAAACGCGCCGTCGCCATAATGGCAATTTATAATGATATGGGATTTTTGCCATCAATTGGCGAATATACCGTGGCCTCTGGCGATCTTCACAGTCTTGTACCATGGACCGCTCGCGACAAGCCTGGTGGGTGGATAGAACTTTACACGGAAGATCTCGATACCGGCGGCACAGTTGTGACCGGCGCGGACATCGAGTATACCCGTGGTTGGGCAGCTGCCGATGACAGAAATAGATGGGGCGCTAGTCCATTTTTCATGAAATATGATGAATGGGATCAACAACAATTAAGAAACTCAGTAAGTGCCACTAGAGATCTATTTAGAACATATTATTATGCCCGCGACACCGATCCGTCTTCGCCCGCTGATGACTCCACCGTCATTCACTGGATCGATCAACTTAAAGAAAGGTTTAGAATAAACCCTGCGAGAGGATTCTTACCATGGTGGAAGCAAAATCGTGTGCGATCTAACCCGTTCAACAGTAATGGCCAAATATGCACTAAAAAAGATTAATAATGAATACTTACATGTGGAGGCGCAATAATGTCATCATTAGCCGTTAGAGTGCCTTTGACGCGTGATTCTATTGATGGATTCACGATGGTCAAAGATGTAAAAACACTTATAAATCAAAATTTTAAAATGCTTTTGCTCACCAATCCCGGAGAGCGCGTGATGGAACCGGAGTTTGGAGTGGGGATGCGCCGATTCTTGTTTTCAAATTTTACCCAAGAAACATTTAACTCTATTGAGGCAGATATTCGCGCTCAGGTATCGATTTATTTGCCAGTTATTGCGATACTTGAGATTAGTTTCGGGGTGCCTGAAGATATGCCAAATTCATTAGACGCCAACATTAGATATCTCATCCCAGCTTTAAATGTTGAAGATTTATTAGAATTTACTATTTAATTTAAGGGTTTTTTAATGCCGAAAGATCAGAAAAAATTGATGCCAATTAATTATACTCATCGTGAGTATAGCTCTATTCGTGATGACTTACTTCAAATAGCCGAAAGATTTTATCCAGACACATTCCAGGATTTTAGCGAAGCTTCGTTCGGCGCCATGATGATTGATGCTGTGGCATATGTGGGGGATCAGCTTTCATTCTATGTAGACTATAATGTCAATGAATCTTTTTTAGACACAGCGTACCAATATAGCAATGTGGTTCGCCATGGCCGCGCTCTTGGTTACAAGACCCAAGGTCGACCTTCAACATACGGCACCGTCGCAGCGTTTATTTTGGTGCCGGCCAGCGCCACGGGCCTCGGACCAAATACGGATTATCTACCGATCTTGAAACGCGGAACTTCCTTCAACACAAACACTGGTTTGGCGTTTGTCCTTACTGCCAATATGGATTTTGCAAACCCCAGAAATCTCACAGTAGCTGCACGAGTTGATGAGACCACTGGCGCCCCAACTCACTATGCAGTAAGGGCATATGGAAATGTTGTATCGGGAATCTTTGGACAAGAGACTGTAGAAATTGGAGCTTATGAGAGATTTCTAAGAGTAGATCTCCTCGCATCCAACGTGGCCGAGATAATTTCTGTGTTTGATTCACAGGGAAAACAATATTATGAAGTTGAATATTTAGCGCAAGACATGATCTTTAAAGAGATTGCCAATTCGAATTATAAGAACGACAATGTCCCATCGCTTGTGAAACCTTTTTTGGTATCGAGAAAATTTACTGTTGAAAATTTTAATGATAGTGTTGCCCTTCAGTTTGGGAGCGGCAAATCGACAGAATCGGATGTAATTGCCAACCCTCAGAACCTCGCTGCAAATGTATTTGGTAAAAATTATGTTAGTGACACTACGTTTGATCCAACAAGAATTTCGAAAAATGAAACATTTGGGATTGTTCCGTCAAATACGAGCTTGATAGTAACTTATAGAACTACGAATCCGCTAAATTCAAATGTCGGCGCTGGCGGCCTTAATAAGGTAGGCGCCTCGTACTTTGAATTTCAAAATGAACAAAGCCTTTCCAGCGCCCATGTACAAGACGTCATACAATCACTGGAAGTTATAAACGAACAACCCATCGCCGGCGCAGTTACCTACCCGAGCGCCGCAGAAGTAAAAAGACGAATTTTTGACACCTTCCCCACCCAAAATCGAGCAGTAACGCAAGCGGACTATGAAAATATATGTTACAGGATGCCATCGAAGTATGGCGCCGTCAAACGCGTTTCCGTCCAGCGAGATGCTGATTCTCAAAAAAGAAATTTAAATATGTACGTTTTGTCAGAAGATACGAATGCCAAACTTATGGTTGCTAATTCTACTTTAAAAAATAATTTAAAAACTTGGATAAATAACTATAGAATGATTAATGATACTGTAGACATATTAGATCCATATATTCTTAATTTCGGTATTCAGTTTATTGTGAAAGCAAAAGAAGGAGCCGATAAGTTTGGGACGCTTGATAGTTGTGTCGCAGCGCTTCAGGATCATTACGTCGCTGTTGGATTTATAGGAGAGCCCTTGTATATAAGTGACATATATCACGTTTTGAAAGACGTTGGCAACGTATTAGATGTCCTAAAAGTTAAGATAGTAAGCAAGACCGGCGGTCAATATTCAAATGCCGCGATAGACATCAACCAAAACATGTCTCCTGATGGCTCATATCTCATAATACCAAAGAACGCTATTATTGAATTAAAGTTTCCCGAGACCGACATTATAGGAAAGGTTAAGTAATGCCTATCAAACATTATACGGCATCAGCCGACAACACCATCACAAACGCTTTTAAACTAAGCTCTTTTGATTCATCCCGCACCACAGTCCGCGGCACCGGGTCTAATGCTGGTGTGGCCGATGTGGTAGAGGTGTTTTCGACTTACGGCGTAGCTAGCGCCACCTCACAAGAACTTTCTCGCATTCTGGTTGAATTTCCAGTAGCATCAATTTCGGCCGATAGAAGCGCCGGCAAAATCCCTGCTAGCGGCAGCGTGAGCTTTTTTATGAAGATGTATAACGCGAAACACGCACATACGGTTCCTGAAAATTTTACACTTTCAATATTGCCTGTGGCACAATCATGGCAGGAAGGTACCGGTATGGACTTACTGGGTCACCAAGACGACACGAAAGGAATCCCAGGCTCCAATTGGATGAGCGCCTCCAACACGTCGCCATGGACAGGAAGCAATTATACTCTGAATGATTGTGTTGGTGGTTCCTATCGAACGGGCGCCCTTGATCCTCAATTTAAACAAACGTTTCGTACGGGCCTTGAAGATTTAGAAATAGAAGTTACACCGCTGGTTGAACATTGGGTTGCCGGCACTATAGACAATTATGGCGTCGGAATTCACCTGACGTCGTCTCAAGAAGCATCCGCCAGTGTAGGCGACAATACAACCACCCCCGCTGTGCTCCCGCTCACTGGCGGCGCCACTTTTTCCTATTATACCAAGAGATTTTTCGCTCGAACAACAGAATTTTTCTATAGACGACCCATTATTGAAGCGCGCTGGGACAGTACCAGAAGAGACGATAGAGGCGACTTTTACTATAGTAGCTCGTTAGCTCCTGCGGCAGACAACCTCAACACAATTTATCTTTACAATTATGTCCGAGGACGCCTTAGAAACATTCCAGACTTAGGGAGCGACAATAGAGTATATGTAAGTATCTTTTCAGGAAGTACGGACAATTCAGAACCTTCGGGGGCCGCTTTAATCCTGGCCGCTGATAATAGTGGCTACGTACGTACAGCAGCACCCACAATTGTGACAGGAGGCCAAGTAGCAACAGGTATTTATAGTGCATCTTTTGCCCTTACAGCGGCCGCAACCCCGGTTAAGACGCTGTATGACGTATGGTTTACTGGCAGTGACGCAACAGTAGCAGCTTCTTCGTCGACTGCTACTCAATATTCTACCGGCTCTATCACCCCAAACACCTTGATAGGTGGTGGAAGCGTACGCAACCCCACATACTATCTTAATATAACTAATTTAAAAAATCGCTATAATCAAGCCGAAAACGCGCGCTTTAATTTATATGTTAGAAACAAGTATTGGAATCCGACCATTTACACAAAGGCAACCGCCACAGTACCCACCACCAACATCATTAGCGCGTCCTATAGCGTTATTAGACTAGTGGACGCCTATGTTGCAATACCCTACGGAACCGGTTCAATCTTATCCACAGGCATCTCCTATGATGTATCCGGCAATTATTTTGATCTAGATATGGGCCTTTTAGAAGCGGGTTATGGATATGGATTTAAGTTTGCTTTTTATGATCCAGAGCTAAATTCGTGGATCGAACAAGACAGAATTTTCAAATTCCGAGTAGAAGAGTATGAGTATTAAAAAACTTTTCGGCAAACCTGGCCGTGATAGAAATTATCTCTCTGATCGAACTCAAAAAAGCGCCGTTTCAGAGGTTGAATCTTCTAGAAACATAAAAGAAATAACAACTAGGCAACAAACATTTGTTGCTCATGTAGATTATTCTCAACCTGCAGAATTCGCAAAATTTGGATCTGCGTATCTTTACTATAAATCTGCGATAGAAAGAGTTTTAGATTTCTACCCCTATGATGGTTCTGACGCCGAACTCAATGAGTTCTATAACAATTCTTTGGATATAGAAAAGTATCTTTTTAATAAGAGATATCCGCGCACCACCGGTTATGCTATATTAAGCGCCGATGCGTGGGGCACAGCGACATCAGTAACTGCCGATGGATATGGTATACCTGCAACTCCTGAGTATATTACTTTCTTTGGCGGCCCCAATATTGCCGGAACTAACTCGACATTGCAGTCGATGGTACCCGACCCGACGTCGAGTAAATTTAAATATAATAACATATACGATACAACCATGTATCAAAACGCGGGCCTACCTAGCAATTATGGAGTGGGTACCCGAGAATCGAACCTCAAGAGCAACTTTGATACAGGAGTAACTCTAGAGTTTTGGCTACAAACCGGTTCTTTATCCACAGCTTTAACTGAGAAGCAGGTTGTTTTCGATATGTGGAACAACGAAACTTCTTCTAGTGTGGATTATGGCCGCGTTACTATCGAACTAGATGGAACGTCTGCCGGCTCGCCATTTTTGATTACAGCGCAGTCCGGCGCCGCTAGCGCCTCCGCTCAAACTATATTTACGTCGTCGATTGGCACTGCACTTGACTTAACATCTCTAAGTGATTGGAAACATTACGCAATTGCGCTTTACAATTCAGGCAGCAATTTTATCGCCAAGCTATATGTCGATGGTGTCTTGGAGGACACCAACACATATGCTTCCGTCAATCTGGGAGAACTCCAGTCTAAAAACATGGTAGGTCGTGTGGGCGGCTTGCTCACGGCACCGAGCGGCAGCGCAACAGGCGGAACTCTTCCGTCAGCATATGTTGGGGGAGGTAAACTAAGTGGCTCCATGGATGAATTTAGATTCTGGAAAGCCACGAGAGATGCTTCTGAAATTAATAGAAAATGGTTTAGTCAAGTAAGAGGTGGTGTCAATATGGATATTTCCAACGCCACCCTTGGAATGTACTACAAATTCAATGAAGGCATCACCGGCGAGTCTACAGCAGACAGCGTTGTTTTAGATTATGGTGGGCGCCTTTGTAATGGTACATGGACGGGCTATGGGACAACGTCTCGAAACACAGGATCAGCTATTCTGTCAGCTTCTGCTGCTATTAAAGAATATGAAGACCCGATTATTTACGCCGATCATCCATTAGTCGTATCTCTAAAGAGCGACTTGCTGGGTAAAGGGCTATCCCATGATGGACAAAACACCGCCCTCTTTAAGAATCTGATGCCGTCTTGGATGATGGAAGACGCCAGCATCACCGACAACACCGACTTAGAAAGAATTTCGCACATTCTAGGCACCTACTTTGATAAGCTCCACTTGCAGATCTCTGCCATTCCAACGCTCAAGCACGTTACGTATACCAGTGCTTCGCATGCACCGTTTCCCTTCGCCCAGCACCTACCCCAATCTTTGGGGCTTTATACACCGGACATGTTTGTCGATGCATCAATAATAGAGAAATTTACAAATCGAAACGAAACAGAATTATTCGAAGGAGATGTGACAGAGACTAAAAACCTCATTTATACTAATCTTTACAATAATTTAGCTTATATCTACAAATCTAAAGGTACTGAAAGAGCAATTAGAAATACTCTTCGGTGTTTTAACTTAGATGATAATTTAATATCCTACAATGTTTATGCAAATAATCAAACCTACGAATTAAAAACCAACCTACGACAAACCCTCAAGAAAAGGACATTCGTCACCTTTGATAATCATCAAAATCTAGCAGCCGTTGTATATCAGGCGGCCGACCCTGCTGAATCTGACTCGCGCGGATACATTAGTGGCTCACAAGGCGCCGCCTACGAAGACATGTATGGTCTCACACTTGAATCCAACATTACTTTTCCTAAGTTCTTTCGTTCATTAGATCTTTTCGACCGCAATTTTATTACCGCATCTTTGTTCGGCATGCAAACGGTAAGCACTTCATCATGGTCATTAACTGATCCTGCATTTCTGTCGGGCGCGCAAGATGTAGCAAACTTTCAGGTATATGCTGTCCGCGACAAGGAGTTTTCCTCTAATGTATATTTCAAATTAACTTCTTCGGCCGACCCCCACCCGTTTTCTTCCTTGACAAGCAGCATGTTTATGGGTGTATACGATGATGAAAACTGGAATCTCTCAGTCAGAGTCAAGCCAAGCAATTATCCATTAGCGACCGTGGTGAGCGGAGCCACTGATTACACTTATGATGTCGTTTTTTCTGGATTCAACAACAAGCTCGGAACTATTCAAAATTCTTTCGAGGTTTCCGCCTCCGTTACCAAGGCCGTCGGACAAAGCCTCTTAAGAGCATCAAAGAGGGTCTATGCCGGCGCACGTAATACTAACATTACAGGCACACTCGTACACAGAAGTGATGTACTGTTGGCAGGCGTTAAATATTGGACCAAATATCTTGACAATGTTTCTCTAAGACAGCACACATTTGATCGAGAAAATGCAGGAATTTCAGGATCTTATCTTAACATTTCTCCTCTCGACACTGCTTCAACCAAGTCTTATAACTTTAACACGCTTGCCCTTGACTGGGGATTTGGAAAAATAACAGGATCCGATAGCTCCGGAAACTTTTATACGACTGATTTAAGTTCGGGTTCCGCGGAAATAAGAAACAGTTTCGGATGGGTTAGTGAGATTGGGGCTTACCTGCACACCGGCAAAGGCCATGGCTTTTATCCAAGCTCCACAGGCTCTATTGATAGGAAATATACCAATGAGTTCGTCTTCGTTGATCCAGAACGTGCCGTTTCTGCGGATATGGTACAAGTGCTTTCTAGTGATGACGAAATTTTTGGCCTCGTTGAACAGGTTCCCAATTACACCTATACTATTGAAAAGAGCCTTTATTCTGCCATCTCTCAAGAAATATTAGACTTCTTTGCCGGCGCCGTTGATTTTAATCATCTAATTGGTGCCCCAGTTAATCGCTATCGCAAAAGATATAAAGCGATGGAGGGCCTTCGCCGCATCTTCTTCGAGAAATTTCGAGATATTCAAACAGTCGAAAAGTTTACAGAATATTATAAATGGTTTGATGATGCTCTAGCTCTCATCATCGGTCAGTTGGTGCCAGGCTCGGCCGACTTTGTTAGTGATTCTTATAACACCATTGAAAGTCACGTTCTAGAAAGAAACAAGTATAAGAGCCAATATCCCACTATAGAATTTCAAACGCCACTACCGGACGGCAGAATACGCGGTATTGTTGAAAAGGTTATAGACTACGAGGACATGTCCTCTCCGCTCCCTTCATCGCCTCGTTCTACCCGTGAACACTTGATTTATTGGCGTCAGCGCGCAACAGCATCCGCTCCGGAAATTACATCTGGATATCCAGCGACGATTGATACTCAGCGCCAAATAATTAAAGAAACGGCCTTCAGTGCGCCAGTTGTAAGCCAAAGTATGCCTGTTTTAACGACAGTTGGAGGTGTTCAATATCGTCGAAACCGGAGTCTTGCTACACAATTAGATCCAACAGTTGTGTTTGATACTAACCGCCAAAACATAATCAAAGGCGGTACCAACTTTGCTCCCACCAAGAGAATTGGATATACATATGCGGCATTATACCCCGCCGGCCCAATCAACACCGATGGTGGAGTTTTTGTTCCTAAAAATGTTTTGTTGGGGCTCACCGCCGATCTGGTTAAGCTGCAAGAGATAGAATTAACTGACTATCACAAGAATCATCCCGATGAAAAAATCTATAGAACAATTAAAGTACAACATGGCCGCGACTGGGAAGATGGCTTGGGTTACTCAAATGTCAAATCAACACTGGCGTTCCCATTTAACATCATCAGTTCATCTGTTGAGTCGGGCTACAATAAAAGAGTAGTAAACAGAGTTAAGGCCAACGTTGAAATCACCAATCTTCACAACGATGTTTATGGAGACGATATGGAGCGCCCCATGCAGGGCCCGTGGTCTGAATATGCAGCCGGCGGCCACCAGTCGCGACATGTTCCACTCAACACAACCGCTGGTCATACCCGCGCCGGCGGGATTATATGGCTTATAAAGCTTCCGGCCGACGGAGATACAATAACAATTTCTGACGGTGTGACGAGCTATACTCTTACATTTAGATCTTCACCTAGTGCCCCCACCGATGTGGAAATAGAACCGGCGAATATCTTTGAAACTCGTGGTTATTTGCGGGCCAAAATTAATTCACTAACTTGGAATATGGAGGCCCGAGACGGTACCCCAGTCGACAATCCCCTTGTATACGATAGTCTTGTTATATTATCCAACACAGATTTCGGAAAAATAAGGAACATTCCCATCACCTTT
>Ga0080013_1002718_pt1 | contig 20118 bp, 22 predicted proteins | sample ETNvirenome_6_85_FD_69236 | JGI IMG/M metagenome (GOLD analysis project Ga0080013, IMG submission 69236) | Marine viral communities from the Pacific Ocean - ETNP_6_85 (SPADES assembly) (version 2) | ecosystem: Environmental > Aquatic > Marine > Oceanic | place: Pacific Ocean | collected 2013-06-19 | reverse complement strand
GGTCGGGCGATAGCCAACATGGGCATCCAAGGTGGACACCACCGTCCTTCTCGGGAGGAGATGGAGAGTGTGAAGGCATCGGAGGAAGCCATAGCTGATGCCAAGATCAACTTGAACGGCTTCATCAAGATAGCAGAAGAGGCCGCTGCCAACGGCTCGGAGATCGAAGCTCGGATCATCAAGCGAGCGAGAGAAGTCAGTCGGGAGGCGTCCGACTTGAACACCATGAACAAAGCAATTAAGACGTTGGGCAAACTACTCGATCTAGAAGGAGTACCGTCGTGAAATCATTAAATCAGGTAACGCTACTCGGGAACCTCGGGCGCGATGTAGAGGTCAGGAACGCAGGCGCATCGAAGCTCGCAGTGTTCAGCCTAGCCACCACGCGCCGGAAGAAAGACGAGGACGGCAACTGGGGTGAGGTCACGGACTGGCACAACTGTGAGGGGCCGTGGGACAAGGGAGCCGAGATCCTCGGGGAGTACGCCAAGAAGGGACACCAACTTCTCGTGACCGGCAGCATCAGGACAGACGAGTGGGAGAAGGATGGCGTGAAGCAACGTCGGGCTGTCGTAGCCGTGCAGGATTTTGTGCTCCAACCTCGGGGCGCATCGACATCCACCCCCAACCTCACGGAGACCGACGATGACATGCCCTTCTAACCTAGAGTCGGATGTGTACGACTCGGTGACTCGTTCGATGGTCAACGTGAGGAGCATGCTTCGGGGTGCTGAGTCGAGCCTGCAGGAGATCCCTGCCTCACTCATAGAGAACGGTGCAGCTAGGGGCATCGGGACCGTGATCCATCTCATCAATCGAGCCGACACGGGATGTGTCGAGGTTATGCGCTCACTCCATAATCAGTTCCCTTCGGGTATCGGAAAGGGGGAAGAGCTATGAGCGATCCACTCGAAAGGATGATGAAGAGAAAAGAAGACATGAAGCGTGGTGCCCTGAAGGGACTCCATAAAGATCTCAAGAACTCTATCGAGCAAGACGACGAGTTAGTGTGGCCGGAAATCTACAGCTTTCTATTGGCTGACATAGCTCTAACCCTAAGAGCAATCGAATTAAACTCACGGCTGATATAATGAGCGATAGAGAAAAAGTAGTGATCCGCTTAGACAATGTTATGCCCGGACTCAAGATGCGTATTCCCAAGGATACTTGGGAGGAACAAAAATCTTATGGACAACTAATGCTCAAAGCCAAGGCAGAGGGCACACTTGATGATATGGAAATGCCATCGGTCGATTCAGAAGGTCGGTTGTACTACGATGGATCGGGTAGGACATGGGGTGAGTGGTATAAAACTCTTGGTGGCTGAGTATCAGATAGTTCTCCCGTGGGACGGTCTCGTTCCTGACAACCGTCGCTTTATGGGTGGTAGAGGACATATACTGACCAAGCGGTATCGGGCCGGTAAAGAACTCTGCCATACACTGGCGATGACACAGGTTCGGGACCGTCCGACGTACCCCGAGGGTCCGGTGTGGATGCGCTTGGATTTTCACATGCCGGATCGTAGGCGTCGGGACCCGAACAATCTCCTCAAAGGCATAGCCGATGCCCTAGAGGGGGTGGTCTACACGGATGACAAGCAGATCACAAAGCTGTCATGGGAGAATGTCGGGGTTGATCGGAAGCATCCTAGAGTCGAGATCAGTTACGGGGAGGTACGAGTCGATGGCTAAAATCAACGGAGGGTTCGTACTGGTCGCTCGCAAGATGAAGGACTCGCCGGTGTGGGGGTGGTCGAGCGATATGCTGCGGTTGTGGGTGTGGATTCTATTGTCGGTAAATTGGCGTGACGATTATGAGCGTGACTTCGGGGGTGGGGTGGTGGTCAGGAAAGGTCAGATGATTAAATCCGTGCGAGCCATCGGGGAGCAGGCAGCAGGATTTGAGTCCAACAATCGGATCGTGACATGGAGCCCCGGTACTGTCGGGCGATGGCTGAAAAAATTTGAAGAGGAGGGCATGATTACCTGTGAGACCACTAGGCTTGGGACACTCATCACCGTCTGTAACACCAGCTATCAAGCCTTTTCTAGTTATAAGACCTCGGAGCTTGCGACACCTGCGGTACAGTCGGGGGACAGCCAAGCGACAATAACAAAGCATATTCCATTAGAAGATTACAACATACGGGCAACGTGGGATGTCTACATCGAAGAGCTAGGAAACCCACAGGGCAGGAAGCAGTACAAGCTGACCGATACACGCCGAAGGATTCTAAAGGCTCTGTGGTCGGAGCACTTGGCAGACTCGGACAATCCTCTGGACCTGTTCAGGGCAGTCTGTCGGAAGGTGAAGGCAAGCGAGTGGCATTCAAAGAGGAAGAGTTGGCTGTTGCCAGAATCATTCCTTCGCAACCCAGAAAGACGAGAGAGGTGGGTTATGGAAGCATTGGAGTCTAAGCCGACATCGGAGCACAACGTCGGCAGAGACTGGAGGCGTGACGGATGAGCGACCTCAAGAAGCTGATTCGGGAAGGAATAATTCAAGACGATATAACTGATAGTATCTCCAGAACTTTTGACTTTAATTTCGACGGCACCTCTGAGTTCGCAGTGCCGCTCATGGGAGAGGTGCCAGACGGCTACAGGCTCGGGTTGATCGTAGGTCCATCGGGCAGTGGCAAGTCCACGCTACTGAAAACCTTCGGGGAAGAATTTTTTCCTGAGTGGGAAGAAAACATGGCGATTGTCTCCCACTTTGAGGACGCTGATGAGGCCCATACCAGATTGGCAGCGGTCGGACTGAACAGCATCCCTAGTTGGTTCAAGCCATACTCCATTTTATCGACCGGAGAAAAGTTTAGAGCGAACTTGGCTAGGAAATTGATGAGTGGGTGTATTGTCGATGAATTCACTAGCGTAGTAGATCGGAGTGTTGCCAAGTCATGCTCGTATGCGATCAAAAGATTTGTAGACTCAAACGATCTAGGTGGTATCGTATTCGCATCGTGTCACTACGACATAGTGGAATGGCTCAACCCTGATTGGGTATTCGACACACTGACTAGCAAGCTATCCATAAGGGGGTTGGTTCAACGACCTACGATTAGACTGGAAGTATTACCTTGTGGGCCAGAAGCGTGGCCAGTCTTCCGCGACCATCACTATCTCTCGGGAAACCTCAATCAAAGTGGTAGACACTGGCTTTGTATTTGGGAGTCAGTTGCTGTTGGATTTACATCAGTGATGTCATTCCCATCTGGCACCCTCAAAAAAGCATTCAGGGAACACAGGACTGTGGTGCTTCCAGACTACCAAGGGCTAGGTATCGGGGTGCGATTGGGGGACGCGATAGGAGAGATTTATTTAGGAGAAGGGAAAAGATATTTCAGTAAGACCGTACACCCTCGTATGGGGGAGTACCGTAACCGTTCATCACTATGGAGAGGGACATCCAAGAACATGATGGTTCGTAAGGATGGCAGGAGAAACAAGACTCGGTGGAAACCTAGGGAGTGCTTTTCATATTCACATGAATATATCGGAGAGCAAATATGAGAGACCTCATGTCGGAGGAGTTTCTGGACAAGTTCCCAGAACGTCAGACCAGAGAGATCGAAGCAGTACCCACACCACTCGGGATGCTCAACTCCGTATGCCTATCAGATGGAGGCGGTGTCGGGTGGGCATTGGGATGGACGATCATAGCAGCCGGAAATCCTGGGCACGGTAAATCGAACTTCGCACTCAACTGCTGTGCGAGTGCACTCAAGGCTGGCTGGCCTGTGGCGTATGTCACACTGGAGATGTCGAGCTATCAGTTAGCCACAAGAGCGTACAGCATCATCAGTGGTGTACCGATCTCAAAGATAGAGCGGGGGGGGTTCGCTCAAGAGTCTTGGGATGGTGCTCGGACCAAGATCGCAGACCTGCCTGCGCTGTGGGTCCCGAACGAGGTGCTGTCCAAGTGGGGTGATGTCGTGGAATTTGTTAAGCGATCCTACGAAGAGGAGAATTGTAGATTTATAATCGTGGATTACTTGCAACTTATTCAGCACGGCACAGAGGAAGCGATCCAGAAAGCGATGCAGGAGATTATCACCGAGCTTCGGGCGTGGGCTGTGAACAAGAAGGCCATCGTGCTCGCACTCAGCCAGTACAATCGGGTCACATCCTCTGCATACGACACCTCCCCTAAGCCACAATCGCTGTGGGGGGGAATGATATTAGAGGCATCAGCGGATCAGGTCCTCTGCTTGGATCATTCTCGATTCGTTAGAGACAACCAGACGAGTAGGACGCATATATTGCTCAACAAGAATCGTCACGGTCCAACTCGGGAGATCCCTATCGAGTGGAATTACCGTACCCTGACGATGCGTGAGGCACTGCCGGACGAGGAGGCGATGTGGCCCTAGTCATAGAGGACACCGTTAAGATACTTATGGAGTTTGATCTGATGCCGATAGAGAAATGCGTATCGGATGATGATGCAGCCGCTATTCGGGAGAGCATCAAAAGCCTCATTATTAGATTAGAGAACAGAGGACTGCCACCTAATGATCCGCTAAGATATCACGAGACAGGCAGACGCCTCGGGGATCGGGAACTGTCGATCAAGCTAGAGCAGATCATCCAAGGTTGGCCATCTTGGATCAAGTACAAGCCCAAAAGGAAAAGTAGATATGGCAAGTAAGAAGATCACTAGACGAGCCCACAAGGCGCTAGACGGTGTAGAAGAAGAGGCGGTCATGGAGTTGTACATCAAAGAGCGCACGGTGGCTAAGATGCTCTGGCGTGTAAAACAGAAGACGGGGGTAGATATATCTCCTGGTCTTTTGTATCAATGGCTGCACCACACCGATGAGAGGTGGCAGAACTGGCAGGGTGCCAAGAGGCTCATAGCAGACCTATTGGTCGATGAGTCATACAACATCGCACACAACCATGAGCCAGATGAGGTTCAGTCTGCTAGACTCAAGACGAGCGTGAACCAGTGGATCGCTGAGAGGTATAACAAACCGGCATACGGTCGTAACGAGGCAGGTGCGTCGGTCACAATGACATTTAGCGAAGAGTTTATGGACGCGCTCAAGGCAAGTGGCGAACGTAGAAGAATAGCACCAGAAGAGGTGCCCGAAACGGACTACGAGATTCTGGATGAGCACGGATGACAAGCTGGCACTCGCCTTAGCAAGAGCGGTTGAATCATATAAGGTATCCAAGGCCCGGAACCGACACACTCGGGAGGGGACGCTGAAGCGTATGAACCTCACTACGTTGTATCCGGGCTACTACCGTAAACTCAAGAACGGAAACCATGAGTTTGTGGGGATGACAGCCGACGATCATCTGGAGAAGTTTCTTGCGTCGGAGGGCTACGAACGTGGTAGTTCTATGTGGTATCAATTGGCAGAGGTAGTAATGGAGATGGCAGACTTGGGTTGACCCTCGGGGGGCCATCCCTATTTTCAAGCAACGCCCCCATATCAGGTGAATCACTTTGGCGTACAGTGAAATAGATCAAGTCGAGACCGAGGCGGGCGTCGGTATGTCTGAGGAGGACCTTCAGTCTAAGGTCCGGCAATACATACAAGACGCGATACAATTTATAGATGACGAGATCAGCCCGCTTCGGGCTAAGGCTACCCGCCAGTACCTAGGAGAGCCCTACGGCAACGAGGTCGATGGCAGGTCGCAGGTCGTGTCTCGGGACATCCGCGATTCTGTCGCTGCATGTCTGCCTAGCCTCATGCGTGTCTTCTTCGGCTCGGAGAAGGTGTGCGAGTTCGTACCCCGCTCTGCTGAAGATGTCGAGGCTGCAGAGCAGGCCACGGACTATGTTAACTATGTGATAAAAGAAGACCAGCCGAATGTGGTAGGTCTCTTTTACTCGGTGTTCAAAGACGCACTAATGAATCGGGGTGGTATCGTTAAGTGGTGGTATGACGATTCGATTGATGTGCAGACTCACACATTCGATGGGCTGGATGAGGGTCAACTCGCCATGCTGTTACAAGAGGAGGGGGTGGAGGCTATCAGTGTCGAGCCCCAGCCTGCTCCTGGGGTCAGCCAAGAACAGGCTGCTCAGATGGAAGCGCAGGGGATGCCAGTCCCACAGATATACAACGTCGAGCTTCGACGGGAGAGAAAAAGAAACAAGGTCAAGATTGAGACCATGCCGCCAGAGGAGTTCTTTATAGACGGCGCGGCCACCAGCCTAGAAAACGCTCGGGTGGTCGGACACAGGACGCTGGCCACAGTCAGTTCCCTTGTCGCGCTCGGGTACGATAAAGATGAACTAGACGAGCACCTCACGGATCAGACTGTCTTCAATGACAACGACGAGTATTGGGCTCGCCATGAGGATACCAGCGCAGAGACGTATGACGTTACACAGAAGCGTGTGCTTTATATCGAGGCGTGGTGCAAGGTCGATTATGATGGAGACGGCATAGCCGAGCTTCGACGTATCTGTACTATAGGCGATGCAATGGAGGTCGTGAACAATGAACCAGCTTCCGACATTCCGTTCGCTGTGTTCCAGACAGACCCTGAGCCCCATGTGTTCTTCGGGGGCGATACAGCATCACTGACCGAGGACCTGCAGAAGATCAAGTCTATGGTGCTTCGGGGTATGCTGGATTCTCTCTCGTTCGCACTCTACCCTCGGACTGGTGTGGTCGAGGGTATGGTCGATATAGACGATGTGCTTAATCCAGAAGTGGGTTCGATCATCAGGATGCGACAGCCCGGAATGGTTCAGCAATTAGACGTACCTTTCTTGGGGCGTGACGCCTTTCCTATGGTAGAATATCTGGACAGCATGAAAGAAGATCGCACGGGCATGACCGCTGCCTCACAGGGCTTGGACCCTGATGTACTACAGTCAACTACTCGTGCTGCAGTGAACGCTACTGTGCGTGGCGCTGAACAGAACCTAGAACTCAAGGCTCGGCTGCTGGCAGAGACCGGCTTCAAGCCCATGTTCAAGGGACTGCTGCGTCTGATCGTTCAGCATCAGGACAGGGAACGCATGGTACGCCTACGCAACAACTGGGTGCCTGTAGACCCACGGCTGTGGGACTCGTCTATGGATGTGAGCATCAATGCAGGACTCGGCAGCGGGCAGTCAGATGAGAAGCTGGCGGTGCTGCAGGATATCGTTGCCCGTCAGACAGAGGCTGTACAGCAACTCGGGATGGATAACCCGATCTGTGGACTACCAGAGATCAGGAACACACTCGGCAAGATGTTGGAGCTATCAGGGTTCGTTGACACTGAACAGTTCTTCAAGCCTCTACCACCAGGGTGGCAACCACCACCGCCTGAAGACGAGGGTCCGACTCCAGAAGAGCAACTGCTACAGCTACAGCAGATGGATATTCAGGTGAAAGCTGATATCGCCAAGGCGAAGCTGGAGGCCGAGGTGATGAAACAGCGGGCACTCGACAGTCGGGAGCGCATGAGGATCGAAGGTGATCTGGCACTGCGTGAGTTCGATCTGGAAGAGAAGTACCAGAACAAGGTTGATATCGAAGTGCTCAAGGCAGCACTCGCAGAGGAACGCGAACGGGAAGAAGCTGGTTGATCCTGCAGATCCTGTCGGACGAGCGCGGTAAACTCTCAGCGGCTCGGGTACTGCTCGCTGGGTGTCTGCTATTCACGGGGTTCCTGATCCTGTTCGATACCGTGCTGTGGGGTGATGTGAGCAATGCGATCTATGCACTACTCGGGACAGTGTTCACGGGTTTGTTGGCTTGGAGCGCAGGACCTCGAATCGCTCAGTATCTACTTCCGCAGATAGGGGTTCTAACGCAATCCATCGGGGCGGCAGTGGTCAAGCAGCCACGTAGACCCGATTTACTGGACAATGATCCGGCGTTCCATGATGACGAGAGATGAATGGGGTGCAATGTGTCAGGCGGTGCTCGGAGCCAGTGTACCCAAGACCCACTTTAGCCCATTCGAGATCGCTGATGTTGGTCGATGCACGTATGTATACTGGAGTGGGTACGTGTCCAGTTCAGAATCACCACCACCCGAACCAGTCCTGCTTCAAGCACCTCCGACACCACTCCTCGATAATGCGCTGCGCTTAATCGAGATACTCGAATATGTCCGCGAAGAAAATTCTTCTGCACCCGTCCTCATCAATAGTTGGTATCGTGACGAGTATTACAATGAAGCCTGTGGGGGAGTACCGCAGAGTATGCATACCACGCTCGGTGCCGCTGACATAGTGAAAGTCGGATACACACCATCACAGGTTGCTGACATGCTTGAGGCTCACCCGCTCGCTGATAAGCTGGGCATCGGGCGATACGATTCCTTCACCCATGTGGATATCCGAGGATGGCTCGGAAGACAGGCACCAGCGCGGTGGTAAAGTTCAATCCCAGCCCGTGGCTGCTCGTGATAGCCGTAGGTTTATTTGTCGTGGTTGTGCAGCAGAACTCCGAGCGAGCATACTGGCGTGGGATAGCCGATGATACAGCCGAGAGAGTAGAGGTCCAGCAGACCGTGATCGACTCGGTACAGACCCGCGCAGACTCACTAGAAGTGTACCTAGCAGAAGCAGACTCTGTAGCAGATGCTCAGAGGCTCGCTAACGAGCGCGAGGTTGCTAGACTCAACAGAGAGCGAACAGAAGACCGAGAACGCACAGAAGCGATTTCTGAGCGTCTCAGGGCATCCTTAGACTCGATGCAAACAGTTGAACTCGACAGTATTGTATTAGGTTATGAAAACCAGATTGTCTCGCTTTATTCTATTATAGAGGCAGAACGTAAGAATACGATGTCTGAGGCACTCCGTGCCGATGCTGCGAGTGAACTCGTGCTCGGGCTCCGAGAACACATCGGTGAGCTTGAGATCAAGAGCTTCATGCTAGGGGCGCAAGTCAATGCACTGCGTCAGTCGATGAAGCCCAGCCTCGGTCTGAGACTCAAGGCAGACTGGTGGCTGGCCGTAGCTGGATTAGCAGGAGGATATCTACTGTGGGGCACCAACGAGTAATGACCCATGTCATAGCGATATGCGGAGACCTGCACTGCGGGTCTACGGTAGGGCTGTGTCCTCCCGAAGGCATGGAGCTAGATGATGGTGGTCTATATGAACCATCCCCAGCACAGCGTTGGCTCTGGGATTGCTGGGAGCAGTCGTGGGCCATCGCCAAGTCATACGCTCGGGGCAAGCATCTCAGTCTGATACTGAACGGTGATCTGATTGATGGCGACCATCACCGTACTGCACAGATCGCCAGCCCGCTGACAGGGATACACCTCGGGTGCGCTATGGAATCTCTGAGAGTTCCGCTCGCTCTCAAACCGAAAGCGATACATGTGCTGCGTGGCACACCATCACACTCGGGTAGATCAGGCTCCTCGGAAGAGGCTGTAGCTCACGCACTCAGGGATATGTCGTGGCCGATCATCAAGGACCCCGAGACAGATAAGTTCTCATCATATCGCAGACGGCTGGACATCGGTGATGTGCGCCTAGACCTGAGCCACCACGGCAGGATGGGACAGCGGGCACACACTCGTGGGTCCTACTCTCGGCTCTATGGTTTCGATATATGGGCAGAACAAATGCTGGAGACCTACACCGCCATGCGACACTCCGATGATCCTCTCAAGATTTTTAACGAAAGGCGTCCTCCCGACATCGCAGTGCGCTCCCATAACCACAAGTACATGGACACAGGGTTCGATCACCGTGGCATCACCCGAGTAATCAGCGCACCAGCGTTTCAGCTTGCGACAGAGTGGATACACAGGATCGCTGCAGAATCTCTGGCAGATATCGGGATAATTCTCTTGGGCGTCAACAAGCATGAGATTGAAGTGAAGCCTGTGCTGTTCACGCCAGACAGACCCAAGCCGTTAACACTATGATGATGACACAAGATGAGATCTTAGAGGAACTCCAGAAAGCACTCGACTCCGCAGACAGCCCGGATGACGCTTTCACAACTGGGGAGTTGGCGGAGATGCTAAACCTCGGAGATGCAGCAGTCAGAAATAGGCTGAGAAAGCTGACCGCTAGTGGAAGGATACAACCTATACGCATCAAAAGGATGAGTCTTACAGGTACTATGCGGAAGGTGTGGGGCTACCGCTTTATCTCGGAACAGGAACCAGAAGAGTAGGGGCACCGATTAGGATGTGGTTATTTAAGTTGGGCTGTAGCATGTCTGACCACCAGCCGAACCCCCTACACTATTCCAGCTAGATCCCTTCTTAACTTCCCTGTTCGCCGTTGTGAGAGGCCGCTACCCACACCGGCATCTGAGGAGAACGTCAAACATAATGCGTCGGCACAATCCGGACTCGCAACACCACGCTTCTTTAGTTCTCCCTTAGACTCGATCTTGACCCTGCCAGATGAGGTATAATTAAACCTCACGGTTGTGAGTTCAGTCCGTAGTCTCTCGTCTCGGGGCAGGCGCACATCACGACCCTCCAGCCAAGCCCTGACCTTGTACCATAGCTCTGCCCGCAGGTTCAGATACTGCTGCCCGAGTGCTGGGCTCTCGCTCACATTGATACCGAACGCTGGGAGCCCGAGTTCACGCAGCCTGTCCACGGCACCGGCACCGATACCGATGGAGTCTACACAGATCTCGGTTGGCTTCTCATCTGCCGCCTCATACTCGGCCATCACTGCACCACACAACTGCATGATGTCCAAGTTGCGCCACATACGCAGCGAGTCCGTGATCGCGTTGCCTTTACGCTTACAAAGCACAGACGAATCTGATCCGAAACGGGCGACATCTAGGCCCCATATTATCGGCCCGAATTTTGTAGGTTCCACATCGCGGTTGATCGCGCTCTCCACCAACTCTGCACTGATAACGGTATCATCGTCTCCCCGAGGAAAATCACCGAGGACACGGATGCGGAACGTGTTGGACTCTTCGCCGTAGCGTAGCCTGCACTCTTCAACATACTCCTCACTGACGCGATCCGAGTCGATGCACGAGACATGGAAGTTTGTCCACCTGTCTGCCAGCTTGCCGAACGTATCATAGAAGTAGCCGGTGTTCCGAACGGGGTTCCCGCACAGCACCATGACTGCATGTTCGCTGGACATGGAACCCGCAGCAGCCTCATAGACCTGCTCGGGTACACCACTCGCTTCATCGACGATCAGCAACACATGACCAGCGTGTATGCCCTGCAGTGCATCAGGTGTTTCTGCGCGTGAGGTTCTGGCGGTTATGATCTGGCGCTCGGGTGCAGCCTCCAGTTCGATCCTATCCTGTTTCACGTTAAACATTGCTTGGAACTCCGGCGGGCTCTCCTTGAGCCACGCCTTCATCTCAGGTAGGAACGCATCGTGAAGCTGTGCCGAGGTAGGGGCAGAGATCACGCACTTGGCGTCCCAGTGTACTGTGATCCACCATAGCGCCATCCACGACAGGCAGGCTGTCTTACCTACACCGTGCCCTGACCTGATGCTGACCCCTCTGTCGCCACGGGCTACGGCTTCCATGACTTGTTGCTGCCACGGGTCTGGCGTGACTCCGAGGATCTTCTCCACAAACAGAGTAGGATCATCCAGCCATGCGTCTTGTGCCGCGCCTATATCCATTCAGTCAGTTGCGCTCCATCTCGTTCGCGGCCACGCCTGTACCCAGTAGCCCTATCATTCCATAGAGTGGTTCTCTGCGTATTAGTGCCCGCATCACTTCTGCAGGAGAACGCCCAGTTATCCTAGAGGTGCGTTCAATTGCTTCGTTGACATGTGAGATCATCGGCTTGCCTTCGGTGCCCTTCAAGCCGCCCCATGTTATCCCTTGGAACTCCCGAGGAGACATGTCAAGTGCCCGAGCAACCTCTGCCACAACGTCTTCTATAATGCCATACGCTGGCTTTTCTGGGACGTTCTTTCTTGTGGGCCACTTGCCACCAAATAACTCTGCCGTCAATTCTCTTTTTAGTTCAGGTAGCTTAGTCTCTTTCATCGGCCTTAGAAGCTCATCAATCTGTTCTAATCTTTGTCGGGGAGGGATGTCCTGCAGGTGATCCCAGAGCATTTGTACCATCGGATCAAATGCCTTCATCATCTGCTCGTCAATTGTAGCACGGCTTAGATCACCGAGGAAGTTCGCCCTGAAGTTGAACCGCTTTGGTGCCTGAGATGCAAGCAGGCCACCAGTTTCTCTCATGGGTCCATGAGGAAGTGCGCGACGGTGCTGTTCTATATTTCCACCGATATACCTGCCTCCTATCGGATACGGCATATCATATGTCGCTGGAGTCTGCATCCCCCTCTCTCTCAAGAAGTTGCCGTAGGCCGCAGATAAGAGGTTCGCTGTCGGATCTGCGCCACCCGTAGTCGCAGCCATCGCGGTTGCGAAGTCTTCATCGAATCGCCTGCGTCCTTCTACCGCTCCCAACTCTTTAATGTATTCCGCCTCAAGTTGTCCCATGCCATACCACATTGAACCTAGTGGATCGTTTTCAGCTTGCTCGAATCCAGCCTTGAGTATCTCGCGGGGGGCAGACGGTTCATAATACATTTTCATATACTTCTCTAGCGTATCCTTTCTTTGAGGTCGCGGGACATCACCCTCTATAGTGTACTTGCTCGGATCGACATCAAAGCGTTCTTCCACATCAAAGAACGGCTCCCAGTTTTCGGCTTCCATGTCTGCCATTATCTGCGCCCGCCGATATGCTAACTGATCTGCTTCTGGGGTTAACACCTTGGACAGAAAGGTACTTTTCTTCTTCGGATCTACCTTCCACTTAGGTGGACCCGTCGCCTCATACTCGATGCCTAGGTTGGTGTCTCGGGTAGGATAGACCGGCTCGATGCGCTCTGCTATCACAGTGTGAGCACCTGTACCTGGGACCTCCTTCACAACACGCAGCCCAGCTTTCTCAAGCTCTTGCCTGAACTGCTTCATACTCATAGCAACCTGAGTATCAGATGATTTCGTGATATCTTTTCTTGTGGAGATCATCAATTGGCCGTCATCAGATAATGCGCCCGCCAACTGCCTGCCATACATATTGCGGTCTTTTTCCTTGGTTATGACGTTCCAAGCGTAGGAGGAGATGATTTTGTCATAAGTGGGAGCGTATGCCTCTTTGGTGTTATCGGTCACCCTGACATACGGTCGCTTAACCAACTCCGCCTGCATCTTCTCCACGTTCGGAGTATATGGATCGTGGTTTATAACTATCCCTTTCTTTCCTACCGCATCTGCTATAGCGTCGGCACCCGGCATATCAATACCAGACGCAGAGTGAAGCACGACATCACCTTCCTTAATAAATCCTCTAGCGATGGCCTTCATTGTGGGTACGCTACCTTTTCCTACTGGTCGCTTAATCGCAGTTTTTCCAGCGGCGATGAGGCTCTCAGGTATCGCGCCTGCTGCCATAGCATACTTCGCAGCGCCACCACCCATCAGGCCATAGGAGAGCAAGTCTCTCCAGCCGAACTCCTCTGGGTCATCGTCTTCGATTGTAGCACCTAGGAGACCTGCACCTCCGCTGTACATCTTTGTGGATACGGGTCTGTGAGGCTGCTCACCACGCATACGGCTTCCCAGATCTTCTGAGATCACGACCACCGTATTGGGATCAGGATCAGCACCTATGTCGGGACCGTGTTTCCCACGCAATAGACCTTGTGGCGGATCAGCCATGTCGGGTGGCAGATAGTTCTCTGTCTTGTCTAGGTCCATTCTCTTGACGGTCGCCCCGAGATCCTTGGACACCTGCTTAATTACTGTCTGAAGAACGGTGTCGTACATGCCTCCGGGGTTGGCCCCCTCCGAGTAGACTCGGTTGATCTGGGCGCCTGTAGGGAACACCACTTCGCGGATACCATTCTGTGCTGCACGTTTCAGGGTCTCGCTCACCGCAACACGCAGCCACTGCTCAGTTTGGCGGAACGGAAGCTGGTCTGCTCGAACCCCAAATATGTTGACCGCCTCAAAGTCCTCCACGGCCCGACGAGCTTCTTGGGGCGTATTTTTCCATACATGTTGCATCAGCTTGTTCTTATTTCTTGCCGTTAGCTGCGGATTCCTCCCGAGCCCTGCTTCCTCCAACCACCTACGAGCAGTGTCCTTCTTTACCTCCTTCAGATCACCCGGACCCCACTGCGGCTCGTCTGCGAACCGACGCGCTGCCTCCCCATTGAGCCTAGCGTTATAGTTATTGCGTATAGCCGCCTGCCTAAGTTTTTGGTATGCATCCGACTGCATCTCATCAACGACTATGCTACTGGGATGGAGTCCATCGGGTCGCCGTTTGCCAACGCCCTGCGGAGTTCTCCTGAACCTGACATGGGCAATGGCACCGGGATTCTTAAAATGAGACCCCTTGTAATTCTCGATACCCGGAAGATCTGACGTAATCTCGAAAGCGTAAGGTGTAAATGGCTCCCCGCCCTCATCCAGCCACCCCTTGCGTTGGTTACCTACGGAGATGGAGTATGTATCGCTCGACTCTCTTAGGTTCCTGCGCACCCTATCCAGATCTGCTTGACGCAAATGCTCTGCCTCTAGCCGCACCGCCTCTTCAAGATCATCTGGGGTGAAAGATCCATCAGGTTCGGTCGCTATACCATGCTTTTCAGCCAGTTGTCTAGGATGCCTATAGTGCTCGGGATCTTCGGTGGCCTCCCGCAGTTCATCCATATATCGTTCTAGGGGTTTCACATGTGACAGATGAACACCAATCGCTCCACCCAGCATAGAAGCATCAGCCTCCACGACCTTCAGGCCACCATACATATCCTTAATCGCAGCCTCTACATTCTCTCGCGGTATTGGATAACCAGTGGTTGGAAAACGTCGGAGTGACGCTGCGACCCTAGGAGTGCCGTCAGTCCATACGTCTTCATCGTCGATTTGCCTCTGCTGTATATTGGTAAGTACCATGTCCACTTCGTCGCGCTTCAGACCTTTTTGGCGCGTCAGGTAATCTTTCCAGCCTTCTAGTGTCGCGGACTTTGGACCGCCCTGTACAGCCCGCAGCACGGGTGAGGTGTAATTGCCTGCTAGGGAGCTAGGTTCTGGGGGCACAGGGCTATGTAGAAGGGACGCTATAGACTCAGGATCGGTTGAATACTGAGTTGGATACGGCTCCAATGCACTCTGCATCTGCGGTCGCTCTACACCCCACTGGGATGGCGTCTGCCTGATAACCGCATCCTTCACGACCTTGGGTATATCACCCGGACCCAGTAACGCTGGCGTTGGGGGGGGGGTCAACAAAGGTCTAGGCTCTGTGCCGGTCAACAAGCGTCTGGCCTCTGGCCCACTCAATGGCTGATGAGGCGAGACTCCTTTTATAATGGTACCCGGTTCCCTCGGTAAAACATCAGAAGACGTAAGTAGGGATGAAGGTGCCGATGGCGTGGGACCTTGGCCTCGTCGATAGGCAGCACCGATTCCACGGAGCGTGGCGTCTGCGACACCACCAAACAATACATCCGCTAGTCCCGTCCTGACCTTGCTTTCGCCAAGCCATTCGGAAAGTCCTTCTGCGCCCATCATACCCAGCAACCCACCCACACCCGGATCACCACTGGCTGCGTAGGCAATGTCTGCAGGCGAGTAAAGTGCCATATCACTTAACACTGTCCCTACTCGCGTTTGTGGCTTTAGTACCGGCCTTGCTACCCGCGCCAAAGACTTGGCAACCTTGTCACCCAGCCCTCGACTGGCGTAGGCACCAACCCCACGCTTCACTGCTCCAGTTAGCAGACCACGAGCAGCGCCACCACCACCCATATACTCCAGTCCTGTAGTACCGAACTCCCCAATACCTTGAGCCGTCCTAGCTGTCTTAGTCTCAGGAACCGACTCCTGTATCTCCCTGCTTCTATATGTCGCCTGACGCCCTAACTGACGAATCTTCTCAGAATCCAGAAGCTCAGGTGAGCCTATCATCCTTAACGCATTTCCTGCGTACTTATGTGCCCTGCTTACAGGTGCTGATGTAATGCCATACATAACATCGTCTAGACGCCCTCTGCTTTCCCTAGCGGGGATTGGGTCCTTCGTTGGGATGAAAGGATCGTCTATCGCTCTCCGTTCTTGCTGCCAATGCCTCGGCAACGCATCCGCTGGCCTGAGCCCGCTTACGTTGCTGTAGTTCATCCAGTCCCCGAGAGTGGAGTCCTGTCTCTGTGACTGTGCCTCTAGCGCATCTTGTAAAAGAGAGGGCTGGGCAGGTGGTGGTGTATCAAAGCGGATATTGGCAGTGACCTGCATCTCTCTCTCAAGTCGCTGGCGCTCTCTCTCCCGCTGCTGCCGCTCCCACTCCTCCTCATCTACAAACCCACGATAAGGGGACAGCAGTGATGGGACCCTAGTAGGACCCCAATTCCCACCTAGACGCCAAGGATCAGGAGGCCCGTATCCGTTAGCCATCGGATGCTAGAGATTGCCGTAGCGGAGGCCGAACCGCTTGGCAAGATAGGGGAAGTTTTGAACGGCCCACTTACCTGCACCCACAACAGGTCCTCTCACGGCAGCACCACCAAGACCGTAGCCGAGCGTCTTCGCTGTTTGGTTGAAAGCTCCTTCGGCACGGCTTGATGGCTGTTCATCGTAGAATGGATTTGGCTGATCGAAAGCACCTGCGCCTGCACCTATAGTAAAGCCAGTTTTCGCACCCGGACTCCACAACCACGGTTGTGCAGATCGTCCCATGAAGCCCGTAGATTCCATTGCCCGTCTAGTGCCTATCGGTCCTCGTCCCATCTGTGCGAGGTTCTTGAATTTGCTGAGTGGCATCCTAGCCGCACCACCAAGTATGTTGGCTGTGTTTCCGCCCCTAGCTAAATTGATTCCACCCCGGACTACGTTGGCAGCGCCCTTGAGCGCACCGCTGGGAAGCGCCATCTGTGGTACGCTTGCCAATGTTTTAGCTTCAAACGCAGACTCGGGATCTAGATATTCATGTGTTGCCTGCCGTGCTAGATTCTCCCGCCTTCCTTCTGAGAACCCCTTGTCATCGAACGGATTCACGGCAGCAACTACACCTGCAGCCTCATCACCGAATGGTATAAAGCCCTGTCCCATAGAACTTATAAAGTTAGCTGCCTCTCTCCGCGCATCTGGGTCTACAAGAATCCGCAGAGGCTTACGAACAAGATCACCCAACGTGGCCTTCTCATCCTCTCGCATGATCCACTGTCTGATGCCCCCCTGTGGTCCTATGATGGGACCCGAAGTTTCACCTTGAGGTGTCACTGGAGATCCAGGGGTTGCTCCTATGGATTGCTCGTACATCTCTGGGGTCACAGGCGCAGGTAGTGCCCTAGCTACGCCGGGGTTTCCCTGATAAAGCTCATCAAAAGAGTTGTAGGTGCGATCCAGCTTGTTAAGCTCCTGTAGGCGCTCTGTGCGTAGCCGAACATAATCATCGAGCTTGGCCATCGCATTATTGAGCATCTCGGGATCATCACGGCGCGAACGCTCCACCACCATGCGCTGCAACTCCATGACTTCTTCCATCAACCTTGCGACTTCTTTCGGGTCCATTATCTCCCCCCTCCCAGCGCCTGACGCAGTAGGGCCTGCTCCTCCTCGTTCATATCCTCAAGAACGGGAGAAGGCTCAAACGAAGAGAACGGTACTTGCCCTTCACTCGCCGCTAGGTTGCCATATTGGTAGCTCGCTGCGTTCCACGGTGTACCTGCACCGAATCCTGCCAATTCTGATTGCACCACCTGTGTCGGATCTTCGCCACGAGCGATCATATTCAAGACCTTTTGCAGAGCCCGGACGTTCGCTCTCAGCTTCTCTTCATCCGTAGCAGTCCACTGTTTCGCAGGTCTTCTCAGGAAGAGTTTCAGTGCGTCTGTCTTTTCAAGACCCGTGTACGCTGCTCCAGTGGTCAGCCTCAACCACGCCTCCGCGAGTACCTCGGCTGAACGCACCATAGTTCTGTCATCCGGTTCCTGTATCCCGCTTGCCACCAACGGTAAGACACCGAAGAGCGAAGTCGCGCCACTTCCCATCCTAGCCACATTGGATTGTACGGCATCCCAGAAACTGAAGTCGCCATCGTAATCATGCACGGTATCGAAGTGACCTCCTCCTTCGGCCATACCCAAGAATGTCTCCGCCTTAGCCCGCTGTTCTGGAGGTGCTTGGAACCCTTCGTCCTCTACTTCAGGTATCTCATAAAGTCTGCCACCCGGTTGCCAAGTAATGCCATCAAACGAGTGCTCCGTAACACCTTCGTTCTCTCTTACGTCTGCCGGTCTGCCATCAGGAGCAAATCCCGGCTTTGGTGCCTTAATGCCTCCACTTGTACTTGTAGGAGTGTCGGGTTCCACCTCTCCCAACACACCGACTCGCCTACCAGTCAACTCATCAAAGAGTACATGCTCTACCTTTCCGGTGTCTGGATCATATACCTCTTTTGTAATTGTCTTGGGTGCAGTAGTTCCTGCACCAGATGCTCTGTCCTGACTATCCTGAAGTAGCCTGATGAGATTCTGGGCGAGCCCGACATCCTCGGCCTGCATTGCCAACGCGACCATCTCCTGAATATCCTCGACGGTCAGTTCAGTTTCAGACCTGAGTATCTGTGCTATCTGTGCTCTCAGTGAGGTAGTGCGATCCTCTTGGGCTCCTTCAAGTGCCCGAGCGTCTGCTGCCTGTCCATACTGCTCTGCACCTTGGAAGCCTCCAGCCAAACTTGAGGCCCAGTTAGGTGCACGGTTGTATGGAGACACCTGTGCGCCCTGCATCATGCCGATACCCATGCCCTGCATACGAGGGAACGCTCGTTGCCAGTTGGTTGGCCCACCACCAGCAGTAGGAGCCGCTGCACCCGCAGCCGGGGCCACTACTGGAGGTGCCTGCTGTACGGGTTGTGTGGGTGCTTGTTGCATCGGTGCGCTGGGCATGAGTCGTCTCTCCATCTGCTGCTTTTGACGAGCCTGCTCCTGCATCCCAGCCATCATAGCACGGTACTTGGCTCCGCTATCGCGGCCCATGCCGGTGATCGTGGTACGGCCCGCACCGCCTCGGGGAGCTAGGCTGTTGATATACGCACCCATCAGGTCTTTGAAGGCCATTATCCTCTTCTCCCTCCGTATATACCCATCCCCTGACGTTGTTTTTGCCACTCATCCCACTCATAGGGAGAAGGATTATTCTGTATAGCTTGTTGGGAGAACCCGAGATTCATGCTTGGTGCAGGGAGTCCGAGTTGCTGCCCAAGGTCAGTAAATGCGTCCCAGTTCAACTCGCGCCCCGGTTCCTTCTCCCGTAGTGGCTCGACAAGCTGAGTGGTGCCGTCCGACATTGTCATCTCTTCCCAGTCATACTTCGCAGGATCTCGCTCGGGATCGGTAGGATGTATAGGAGTCCAGTTCTGCCCTTCAGGAATAAATTCATCTGGCTTCGGAGCATTATACTTATTAAAAGCAGGACTTGATTGCGTCCAGTCAGGGTTCGCAAAACCACCCGCTTCCCCATGTCCCAGAAGCCCCTCCGGCTGGGTTCCGGGCCAGCCTACGCGACCAAGAATCTGATCGGGATCACCAGTACCAGTTAGGTATCGCCCAGAGCTTGGTGCGCTAGGCACCGAGGCCATGTTGGGTCTACGCTGCATAGGGTTCGGGCCGGGTGGAGTATAGCCCTCGAACAAGGGTTGTGAACCCGTAAAGCTCGTTGGATCAAAAGACCCGGGATATTTGTCGCTGTATTTGTGCCAAGGTTCATGTGGCATGATTAACCTACCGGATTCATAAAGGAGCCAACCGTACCTGCCGCGCCCAGTAGTCCACCAGCGATCTGGCCAAACATCGAAGGCTTACGCTGCCATTGTTGCATCTGAGCCATAGGCTGCATCGCTTGTAGCATCGCAAGCTCTTCCGCTCCACCCTCTTGGCCACGCAGCCACTGATCGTAATCCGCAATCGCCTGCTGTTGTCTCGCCTGCTGCTGGGCTTGGCCCATCGCACCCAACTGCCCAGCCGCACCAAACGTGGCCGCTTGCTCCATGCCACCAATGCCTGCCAACTGTTGAACAGCCTGCATCTGCTGCTCTCTGAACCGTGCTTGATCGTCCATGCCCATGCCCTGCGCCTGTAGACCCATCTCGGCAAGAGCCTGTCTGCGAGCAAATTCGTTCTGTGTCTGCTGGCGAGCAGCATCAGC
>Ga0080013_1002717_pt1 | contig 20134 bp, 9 predicted proteins | sample ETNvirenome_6_85_FD_69236 | JGI IMG/M metagenome (GOLD analysis project Ga0080013, IMG submission 69236) | Marine viral communities from the Pacific Ocean - ETNP_6_85 (SPADES assembly) (version 2) | ecosystem: Environmental > Aquatic > Marine > Oceanic | place: Pacific Ocean | collected 2013-06-19 | reverse complement strand
CTCCAATAATTATGATAATAAGGATATGTATGGTATATATTTTGATACACTCTAGGTCTTAATGAATTAACATCAAGTTGTATTGTATCACCTTCAGCTGTTACAGCTAAGACTTTTATAGTATTCGATGGTGCTGGTTGTAATGATGCGCAACTATTAACAAGCCCCGCAATAACCGCCACATAAAGGACAATTTTCCATAATTTCATTTTTTTTTTTTTAATTACCTCCATAATTGGTTTTGATTTTAGGGTTTTTAAATTTTTTCCCTTTTCTTGGCCTAACAGTATCTCTTGCTATCCTATGGTGTGGACGAAGAGCATTAGGCATAATCGTTGAGCTACTAGTATCAGCATCCCACGCATGTTCATCATCACCTAATGTAGTTACAAATTGACTTTGTTCATCTTTTTGAACAGTGCTAAAGTTATCTATATTGATACCGGTTGCTTCTATTTCTGGCATACCTTCATCTAAAATATCGCCTTTTTTATATCTTTTCTTCCCATTATTTAAAGGACTTTTTGCTAAAAATGGACTTGAGAATTTACTACTCATAATTATTTATTTTAATGTTATGTTCAGACCTACTGAACTATTATATATTTCTGAATCCCAGAATTTAGTATATTCTCCTTCAAAGAATATTCCGATACTTTTACTTAGTTTCCATCCCATGACCAATCCTGTTTGGTAATCCTCCCATTGTTCATGTTCTGCATCTTGCATTAATCCTCCTTCACCCCAATTATTTCTATTTAAATAACTAAAGTCTTCATCACCTTGTACATACTTATGATAAGGTAATAAATAAGATCCATATAAGTGCATCCAGAAATTATTTTTATAATGATACCAGTCAAATCCAACCACAGGAGATACAACACCAAAAGTATCTATACCTTCCCACATTTCTTCATTATAACGATTCATAAGATCAGTAAATACTGTTTCTCTAAACTCTAAATCCGTATGAGCAACTATATCTCCTTCAGGGCCAGTCCAATACCAATCATATAATGTTTGACCTTGATATTCTGTAGTAGTATAATGATCATCATACCCATACATAAATCCTAATGTGTACCATGGGTTTATAGCTTGACCAGCATCGTTAGTTTCATTTAACCATATTTCTACTGGATTATATCCATAAGGTCTTTCATGTGTACGATATATAGCTCCAGCAGATAAACTAAACTTCTTACCAATAGGTAATTTAGCTCTTACTTCTGCAGATTTATAATCAAAATTTACTTTTCCTTGTTTTCTACTTTCTACTTTAACCATGTGATATTTACCACTATGCTTTAAAAAGTATCTATGATTATCATATAGTTCATCTCTTTCTCTTTCTTTTTCCCAATGAAATACATATTCTAGACCTTTAACAGGTGAGTTAGTAGCAGATAAACCTACATTACTTTCAGTGCCGTCATAATAATGTTTACCTTTCACTTCATAATCATATCTAGCTAATTTACGTATACCTATACCATATCTATAATCAAATTCATAATAACTTGTTCCATCTACAACAACAGGTATATCATATAACCCACCGTCAGGATTAGTTCTTACAAAGTAATCTTTAGTTTCTTCTTTAGGATTTTGCATATCACCAGCAACATATATAGTGCTGTATTTAAATAGTTCTTTATAAACATTTTTAAAGAATCTACCTTTTTCTTTTTCTTGTCCACTTACATTAAATGTAATAAGTAAACAAAGGGCTAGTAAGATTTGTCTCATTATTTGTATTTTTTAAACATTAATTTATACATTAACTTATTCCATGCTTCTTGTATTTTATCAATACATTTTTTAATTTTTTCTTTCATTACTTTTTCTTTTTAGTTTTAACATAATAAACTACAGTTCCTGCTGGAGATTGCATTTCTACAATATCATCAGAATCAAAATCTTTTAAGTTTCTATACATAACCTTTTTATAACCTTGAGCTTTTAATTTTCTAATATCGTTTTTGTAATCAGTTTTTAATTTTTCTTTTTGTTCCGCTTCTCTTTTAATAGTGCTTTGTAGACCCCAATAAGGTAGGCCTAAGCTCCAACTAGTCCAGCCTAAAATTAAAGCAACTCGTTGCCATGTCCTAGTTTCCTCATCCATAGCCATCCTAACATTCATTGCTTTCCTTAATACCCTGTCTATTGGTATATTAGTAGCTGCTGAAATAAGTTGAGATATAGCTAAATAAGCTGGATTATCTAAACTCCAACCACGTCTTTTTATATCTTCCATATTCCATGAAAATGTTTTAGCCGTTGTTCTTAATTTACGTATTTTTGAATCTAAAACCGGGGATACATTAAATATTTCCCATACGGCTTCTTCATAATCTGGAGACTTTTTATCATGTTCCTCCATTACTTTTAGCAATACATTTTTGACCGTAGATATTGCAGCTCCACCAAATCCAAGCCCAAATAATAATGAGTCTAACATACCATTTGCAACATCAGCCAACTTCTTTTTTTCTTCTTCTTCCGTTTCATCATCAAATAGCAGTGCAAATAATGTTTGTTGTAGCGCATTAAATATTAAATTTTGTACTGTAGTATAATATATAATACTAGAAATATTACTAAGATCACTTTCTCTTTGTGTCATCCCAGGTTTCTTTCTTCTATTATATAAATCTCTAATAGATTTTTTAGTTTTCCTATTATATTGCATTGTAACATTTTGGAATGCTAATAGTACTCTACCAAATAAACTAGCTTGTTGTTGAGATATTTTACTAGGATTACTAGACTGTTGGGTTTCTTCTGCTATAGCATAGAAATCATCAAATGCTTTTGCTTCTGCTTCTGCTTGAGTATATTTTTTACCTGTTTCTGGATTTTGTCTTTTTAATAATGCATTTCTTCTATTTATATAAAAAGTGGCCCCACCAGTTGCAATTGCTAAACTATCCATTATTCTTGTTATAATAAAACCTTTATCAAGTAGATAGTTTATAGCACCTTTCATACCACCGTCTCTAGCAGCATTTGCTAATTCAGCTTCATTAACATTTATTTTTAATCCATCACGTCTATTAACTAAATAATCAGAATTAAGTAGTTTCATTACAGTTGGCCAATACTCTTTACTTGCAAAAGCTTTAGCGGCTGCATATATATTATTATCACCCCAATTTATAAAATTTACATTAGATAAAAGCTGAAGTAATCCAGATTTAACATTTACAAACATCACTGCTCCAACAGAACCATTTAGCCAATCCAGCATTTCATTTACTATCCTTGCTCCGCCTCCTTTATATACTGGTCTATTACTACCAGATTTCATTCTACGTAAACTATCTTTTAATGCCTCAACCCATTTCTTACCATACATTGCTTCGAGCTTAAACATATTCTTCTCTTGGAATATAATTTTAACATTCTCGTCAAACTCCGTCATAACTTTACGCCTAAAGTCTTTATCGATAGCGCCCATTATATCAGTATCAATTGTTCCCGCGGCCCAATTCTTAGTTGGTGCAGGATATTGGGCACCTTTGTTAATTAATATTACATTATCTGCAAATGCCATCAGCTCGGAATCATTTTCTACTGCTTTAACTAAAGCATTTTGATCACGTTTAGAAAGTCCAGGAATTTCCATACCTTGTTTATTCCATATATAGACTCTCATTGCTTGAGATTTAGTATATGGCCCAACCCCTATTTGATCCATTAAAGGATTTCCTTTTATACTTGATCGAAGTGATGGGAAAGCTTTTTTAAGCGCAGCAAAATCATTAGCTACAGCAACTTTAGCAGATAAAATTTGTTGTTCCGCTTTATTATAAGGGTCTATTAGATTATCTGTAATCCACTTAGCATGTCTATTTCCTTGTTTACCTCTACCCATTAGATCGTACATCAGACCCATAAAATCTTCTGCTGAAGGAGTAATAGTTAATTGCTTGCCCAGCCATTTAAAGAACCCTTTATCTTTTTTCTTTCCTTCTAATTGTGCTCTTGTTTTAGAATATTCTGCTTGAGCCTTCATGCCTTTAGATTCCTCTAACATTTCATTAAATTCTATATCAAGACTTGTTTCTTTATCAGCTATTGCTTGTTGTACTTTAGATTTAACATCTACTTGATCTAATATTTGTTTAACCGCATCTACATTCATTTTTGAATCATCTGCAAAATAGAAATCATTGTAACCCTCTTTAGTTTTTTGTAACACCCAATCAGCTTTTGCCTGTGGGCTCCCATCTTGTAATCCTGTTATATTTTTTAATGGTATATTTAAACCTATACCATCTAAGAATTTTTTTATAGCGGTCGCCGCACTTTGTGGTCTAGCTGTAAGAACATAAATATCACCACTACCGAATTTATCTTGTCTTCTTAAAGCAAGATCAGCAAGAGGTCCTTTCTTTGCTCCTTTAACTTTTTCAAATTCACTAAAATCAAATTTAGCCCCTTGTTCAGTCAATTGAGTCGCTTGTTCGGCGAATTCAATAGCAGACAAAGTTCCCTTATCCCCATTTGGTAAAGTATATTTTACTTTTTCTTTAGTATTAGCTAAAGTTTCATCCATATCAAATACGCTGATACCTTTTTTCTTCTTATTTACCTTCTGTGCATTTACTTGAGTATCTAAAGAATTTTCTAAAGTCTTTTTAACTTGGCCGCCTGTTCTAGGCACTCTACATGGCGAACTACATCTACGTTCTAATAAAGGGTGTACTATTTTTTGAAGTTTTAAAAGCTGTATATCTATTTTTTCAGCAGCTTTTAATTCTGCTTTAAAATCTTTAATTACTTTAGCTCTATTTTCACCTGATAATATCCTTATAATTGCTTTATTTTGTGCTGCTATAACATCCGGGTACCATCTTAAATCACCCTTAACTTCAATTCCAAAAATTTCAGTAATTAGTTTATTATCAAAAGTTGATTTATAAAAGTTAGGATTTGCATTTGAAACTGCGGGTCTTATCCAAGAAAGAATACCAGGATATTTTTTAACTAAATAATCTAAATCACCTCTTAATAATGCTGGTAATACATCAGTATAATATACTTCCGGCATAGTCTCTTTATAGTTTTCATTAACTAAATCATCATCAAATTTTAAAAAAGCACCTTGCATATAACTTGCTTTTGCTATAGGTCTTAGGGCTTCTACAGCATCTGGTCCTTCCATCATAGCTTTACTTAATGGTCTTTGTTGTGCCATGTTTGGTTTAGTATGTTCTGCTACTATAGGATCAATAAGATTAACTTTTCCGTTTTCTGATGCAGGATAGAAACCAAAAACAGCAGAAAGTCTAAATATACCCATCGGAGCATCTGTTGAATCTGCAATAATTTCCCCAAAAACCCATGCATCATTAGGATTATCTTGTATAAATTCAGACATATCTTTATATAAATCTATTAAATCATCTATACCTTGAATTTGCCTGTCTTTAAAAGCTTTTGTATTTATATCATCAAGAGAACTTTCAATTATTTTTTTACTGGCCTTAGTAACATAAGCTTTTTTAAAGAATGAAATAATTTGTTTTACGCCTTCTTTTGTTTTAGCTATAGCTTTATCAAACACTCCTGCGGTTTGGAAAAAGGATCTATCAATCCCATAACTCGAAGTATCTCTTATAGCTTTTCTCCATTGAGGATTTTTTTCTAAAAATTTATTTACAACACGATCTCTTGCTTGTTCAAATGTTTCATTATTTCTTTCATTAGCTATTGCTTCTTTAGCCTCTTTAATTGTTTTTTCAGGATTTGATTCAATCCAAGTTTTAGCCTCTGCAGTTGTAATGTCTTCAGCCGTAAAATTTCCAGGGACTTTTGAATCTAAATCTCTAACTGACCAATCATTAGCTACTTCTACATCTCTGAAACCGCTCTTCTCTGTTTTATCTTTATATTGTTTAAATTTAGTTAAACGTCTACCTTCTTTTTGAATTTTAACATTTCCTAATTCTGAACCAGTTATAGTTTTAACTGTTTCTTTGGTTGATTTTATAATTAAGTTTAATTCATTTTTCTTTTCTTTTGCTTTAGCTTCTTTAGCTGCTTTTTCTTTTGCTTTAGTTTCTGCAATTTTATCTGTATCTATATTTCCAAACTTATCTCTAGGTGCAATTTTTCTAAACTCTCTTGCTTTAGCTTCTTTTTGCTTTTTCTGAAGATCTCTTTTAACATCTTCAAAATCTTTTTGCATTCTAGTTTCATCATTAGCTCTTATTTGACCGTCCCAATCAATTCCTCTTTCAATTTGTCGTTTTTTAAATGTTTCCCATTTAGTATTAGGTTTAATTGTTTCAACAGTGCCTGCTCCAAACTGAGTATTTATATTATCTTTAGATTTTTGTAAGTTTTCTGCCCATGTTCTTTCTGCAAAACTTTTATATATATCTTTTTTAGGTTTAACTTCCTTAATTTCTTTTAATTGTTTTTTACGCTTTTCATTTCTTTTTACCGCTTTTCTATCTACCGGACCTATAGGATCTGGCGAGCCTGAAGCTGCGGCTTTCGATTCAACTTTATCAAATGAAGCATCTTCTAAATTTCTTCTATCTAATTTGTTATCAATAGCATCCATAAATTCCTGAGCATTCATAGGATGATTTTGTTCTTTAAGCATAGATGTTAATTTCTCCATAAAACCACCTTTCGTATCATCTGCCTTTAATTCTTGTAAAGATTCTATAGTAATATCTTTAGCAATTAATCGAAATAAAGATTTAGCTCTTGCTCTATAAGTATCAGTTTTCCCATTTAAAAAATAATTTTTTAATGTTTTTACTCCAGGAATAGTAATTTTAAAAACTTGTTTATTATAAATACCTTTTTTACCTGTTTTAGGGCTTATACTTGTAGTAGGTACTTTGCCTGTTTCTTTAATACCAAATAAAGTATTTTTACCTACTTTAAATCTATTCTTCATATCATGAACTGATATGTTTTTTACAAATCCACTATCAAATAATTTATTAATAAAATTACTATAAATTTTCGATGTTAACCATCTAAAAGGCATTCCTAAAGATTTTTTAATATCTGCCCATGTACTTTTTTCAACTTCAGTCTCTAATGCTTTTACTATTTCATTAACTGATTTACCTTTATTTACTAAATTAGATATAGTACTTCTAGTATCCTCTTTTATTTGATTTATCGCGTCAGGAGAAACATATTCTTGTATTATGGGATTATTACTAACAGTTATTTTTTCCCTTTGCTTAGGCCCAACTTCCTTTTCTTGTGATGACTCTTCTACAACATTTTCAATTTCTTTTTTGACATTTGGATCATCAATTCTTAAATCTGTTCCTTGTCCAATTGCTGCTTCACTATAAATCGTTGGCCTTTTCATCATTAAAGACTTAGTAGAATAAGTACTCCATGTTGCCCCCTCGCCTTCTTTATAATTTTTTATAACTGGGGCTAGCGCAGATCTTACCGCGTCCCATACTGCTTTGGCTTGTATAGATCCAGCTTCTGGATCAAACCCTACAGCTTTCATATATAAAGCTTTATTAGAATTTATTAAAGTATTAATAGCCGCATTTTTAGCACTTGGTGAAGCATTAGGGTCATTTATTGTTTTTAATAAAAGCTCATTAGTTCCGCCCTCATCTGCAATTGCCGCTTCATCTAATATAGCTGCTTCGTCTATTTCAACCAAATCCAAATCCGCAGTTTCAGGTGTTGATTTAGCATTTTGAGCTTCTATTTGTTTTTCTCTTTTAATAGCCTCAAAACTTCTTCTTATTAAAGTAGGATTAGCCTCGACACCCATCCCAAAATCAGCTTCTAAATCTAAATCTAAATCTCCTATTTGTTGTTGAAAATCTTCCCATTTAGTATCTTCAGTAATTATACTAAGATCTTTTAATCCTATATCTTGTAATATTTTCTCGCCAGTATTAGCTAATTGTATTACCTCTAAATTATTAGCTTGATTTAATAAATCTAATTCACTAGCATTCCAAAACCCAGGTTCACCACCAGGGATAAAATAATTTCCTGGCTTTAAAGATTTAGGTTTAATATCCTGTATAGTTGGGCCTTTCTTAACTGGGGTTAATCCATCATCTTGAATACCAGGGTCTCTAGCAAGAGCAGGAGCGGCCCCAGCACTTCCCCCATCATCACCCCCGTCATCGTCTCTATAATATTTTTGAAGGAATGCAGCGTCTTCTCTAGAAAGACCTTTATCAATAAAAGGCAATATACTTTGGGCAATAGTATCATCTACCCTCTCCTGCATCATCATTTTTATTTTTTCGTCAATTTCAGCCTTTAGCATGATTTCGTTAACACTTAGTTCTTTATTATCAGTTCTTTTAATAATATTTTCTAATTTTTCTTGTGCTACCAGTAATCTAATTAATTCTGCTTTGTTTGCTCCTTTAATTTCTGACGGTATTTTAAGAGCTGCTTTTCTTATAGCTGAAATTTCTTTTATTTGAGTAGTTTTATCCTTTTTTAATAAAGATTTATCCTTTTTTATTTTATCAATGATTTGTTTAAAATAGTTATCATTAACTTGAAACGCACTAGACTCAGGATGCATGTCTAGATTAATAGCGCGATTCATAGCTTGAGTAGCATAGCTGTCAGGACTAGTTTGTGCTGCGGATGTAGCTGACATAGAAATTGCACTTCCAGCACCAAATAATTCACCCATTTGATAACCCATATCATAATTAGTCATCAGTTCATCAAAATCAATATTTTTTCTAAACGGACTGTCTATTTGCTCTCCCGGTACTTTAACAAAATTTCCACCTACTTGTTCTAAGTAGTTTTGGAAAAGTTCCTCTAACCCTTCTTTATAAGGGTTTACTCCAGCGGATGCTACTTTTGGAGCCACTCCTGCTACCCATTTAAGAAAAGTATTTTTCATCATACTTTGAACTGTTGAATTACCTAACATTCCCTCAGCTAATTCTTTACCTGCTTTACCTAAAAGATAATCACTAGCAAATGAAATACCAGCAACACCAGCGGCTGGTAAAATTGCAGCTAATTGATCACCATATCTATCATCTTTTAAAGCTTCTAAGTATTCCATAGCAGTATATCCACCCTCACCATACTCTTTATCCATTTGTTTTTGTACTCCTTCCATATATAAAGAACCATATGTCTGGGCTCCTTCTATTAAACCACCAGCTGCTGCAAATGCATTACCTACAGCAAACATTGCAGTTGCTGTACCTTTACTAATAAATCCTTCAGGAAAAAGAGTAGCTATAGTACCTATACTATAAGCGGTAGTTGAAATAGCCTGTGGAAGGAAATTTTGAAATTGTTCAACCGCCTGTGCTACCCTACCTAATAATCCATCAATAGTTAAATGGTCAAGAGGGTTTTCGCCTCCCGGAACAATAGACGTTAAAGCATCAAATAAATTAAACTTAGAAACCTCTCCAGTTAATGGATCTACAAGATCTAATTCACGAAACTTTTGTTTTCTTTTTAAAGCATCAATATATTCATTAACATCTTCTTCAAGGTCTTCAGTAGTATTTCCTAATCTTAATTTCTTTCTTTCATAATAATCCCCAATATTATCATCTTTACCCCATTTTAATCTATCAAAAGATTCAGGTTTAAAAATCCAAGAGCCAAATCTGTCATCAAACCTATTTTTTAATTTGTCCCAATCATAATTTTTATTAGTATTATCAATAACCCCATCATCTAAAGCTTGCTCAATAGCATCTAGAGATTCTCCAATACTCATATTATTATTAAGTATACCAAGTTCAAAAGCTTTATCTAATTCATCAACAATTTCATTTCTTGATTCATATTCTTCTTTTTGAGCAGCAATTTCAATACTATTAACTAACTCAGTTAATCCAGCCCCTAGTTCAGTTTCCCCAGTTTCAGGATTAGTTTCCCGTATATGTTTCCAAACCATTTCTTTTACCCGCGCATACCCTTTATTAACTATAGCCTTCAAGCTCCTATCCCCTTCATTCCATGGCTTGCTTAATTCATCAACCCACTTTAAATCAGGATTTTTAATCCTAGCATAATCAAAAGCAAGTTTTTCATAATATTTATTACCTGTTACTCCATATTCTTTAAATATTTGCGTAGCTTCTTGGTCTTCAGTTAATCTTTTAGTATATTCATCATTATACCATTTTTCAAATTCTTGTTGAACAAATTCAATTTGATGTTGTTGAGGGTTGTTGGGGTCTATATATTTAGCACCTAATTCCTTCATCTTTTCTAAAGCTGTTTGCTCTAGTTCATTTCCAACCCTAGTGCTTATTGCATTAAATCTAGGATCATTTAAAGTGGCTTGGCTAACAGTTTTTTGATATGCTTCTTGCAAGCTTTGATCAGAATCCCCAATATCTTCTAAGTTAGGTGCAAATCTTTCTACATAAGCTAAAGCATTAGGGTCGGCTTCTGTTGCCATATTTAGTTCTTCAGCAGTAACTTCATTTCTTGTAGCTGGATTATTATATTTTTCTAATATAGCTTCTCTTTGTGCTATAATATCTCTGCTTGAATCTAATTCTAAAAAATCCCTTTCATCTAAATTATTAATTCCATCAGATAATTTTTTAATTAATTTTAATCTTGATTCATTTCCCCCATTCCATAATCTATCATATTCTTCTTGACTCATACCTGTTAATTCTCTTGCTCGATGGAAATTTAAACGATCAACAGCGTCCATAGTATTATTGAGCGCGTCCATATCTACTATATTAAATAAATCCATATCTTTATCATGAGCTTCAAGCCCTTCTACATCTTCAAGAAAAACCCTCAAATCATCTGATAACTTAGATTTTTCATTTAGTAATTCTGTTAAAATATCACTCTCCTTAACCTGTAATGTACTTGGCACATTTGCTTGTAATTCTTTCTTTAAACGATTGTATTCATCAACATCAACCTCACCTTTGTGAAACCCTTCTTGAATTGTTGGAGGATTATTTCTTAATTTATTTATTTGATCTTGATAAGATATAAGTTTTTGATCAAAAGTAATCGCATCTTGTCTATTTTTTTCATTATCTAACTGGCGTTGTAATTCCTCTCCTTCTTGTATATTTCTTTTATTTAAAAAATCCTGATAATTAGTCATACTTGGCATATCATCAACATTAACTTCTTCTTCCTCTTCTACTCCAAATAATCCTTTATTCCATGCATTAAAATCTTCTCCATCACTCAACATACCTCTTTGAGATAAATAAGAATGAGTTCTCATTTTTAATTCAGGCTGGTTATTTATTCCTTGTAACCAGTCTTCATAGCTTTCATCTTTACCTAACATGCCTTGATCCTTCAAATACATCCATGTTCTTTTAGATAATTCTGCATTACCTATAAAACTTTTTTCTCTATCTATTATTTCTCCTTTAGAATTAATATTAGGACTTCCTGGGTTATCAGCATTTTTATAATTTGATAACCAATTAGCAGCATAAGACGCTAAATCAACAAAATCTTCACCTCCACTTTTTTCCCATAAAGCTTTAACTTTTGCTCTCCATTCCTGGGGAATTTGTGCCAAAGGATCTTGACCTTGTATTACTGTTTCCGGCATATTATTTATTTAAAATTTAACCATCTGAGGATATAGCAGTTAGAGACCCATCTCCACTTTGTTTAATACCCGCAGCAGTATCTGGACAAGCAACTGAATTTCCATTGCCATCTGTACAGTTATTAGTTGCACTTGGTACTATATCTGGATTCATAACTTCTTGATCCACAAATGGTTTTAAAGTATTGTTATAATAATATTTTTCATAAGCAGCATAAAAATGCTTTTTAAAATCATCACTTATATTATTACCATCATATACTAAACCTCCTGGAGCTCCTGGCGTTGCGAGTTTATAACTTATAACACCATCCTGTAGTTTATCTAAAAACTCCTGTGGCATATCTTTAGTATATTCTGTTCCTGCAAAATTATTATTCCAAAAAGCAATTGCATCTTTTGGGTTTGCTGGATTCATCATTGCATCAGCTTCTGCTTTAGCAGCGGGTTTGTATGTTGCATTTAATTTGTCTTTATCCCAGCCTATAATATTATATTCATAGTCACGATAGTATGTTTTACCATCCGTGCCTGTATAGGCTACTTTTTTAGTTCTTCGTGTATCCTCTCCAACTAAAGGGTTTCCGTTTATATCAGTTGCTTGAAAATCTTTATTTAATGATACACCTTGTACAGGGGTTCCATTCTCATTAAACATATCTTTAGGATTTAAACCAGGAGGTCCTTTAAATAACCCACTTCCTTGGTTTATTCTGTTAGATTGCTCCCAATATCCAGGAGAATCTGAAACTAAATCTAAATCACCATCTGTTAATCTTTTTAAATCCGCTGAATTCATTGTATAAGACCCACCTTCAAATTCCTCGCCAGTGAATGTCCATGTAACATTACCCGTATATTCACCTTTTGCATCATCATAATCCGCTACAGCATCTATTGTATAATCTCCATACCCTGTAGTCTTTGCCATTATTTTACTTATAGTATCTAAAGTATTATACATTGGATCATTCTTGTCAATATTAGGATTGCTAAGAAGATTATCAACTTGTTCTTGCCATAAGGCACCTTGTTCAATTAATTGATCAGGTAATTCTAATAATCTAGCTTTGTTAAGAGTTGCTTTAGAACAATTAGGATCATCCTCTCCGCAATCTCCTTCCTTTATCATTGCACCATACTCACCAAATTTTAAATTCAAACCATCTAAAGTTTTTTCAAATATTGGATCATCAGCAGTAGCTTTTTGTTGCAATGGAGTCCAAGTATTATTATCAGTTTGTATTTGTTGTTTTTCCGCCTTATCTCTCTTTTCTTTTTGTTCAGCTACTTCAACTTTAGCATCTGCTACACTTTTAGCAGCGCCAGCAATGCTCTTAAATACATCTTTGTAGTTTTCAGCTTGCGAAATTACTTTATATTGTGGACTTTTATATGACATTTTTATTTATTTTAATTTGGAGTTTTTCCAAAAAACGTTTTACCTTCTTTGATATTTGCAGCCCCAACTGTTCCCATAACATTAGCAACGCCGCTTAGTGTACCTGTTAAAGCAGCTGTGGCATCTGCATTATGTTGAGCCATAGCAGCTTGAGCACCATCTAATTGCGCGGCAACTCTATCCATTTTAGCTGTTTCTCTATCTTCTGTTGCATTCCACATCCACTCTTTCCCTTGAGCTTCTTTATCTTGAACTCTTTCTGCTTGGGCTAGAGCCACACCTTGAATTCTTTTCTTTTCAGCTATCATTGCATTTTGTAAAGTTTGTTCTCCTTGTGCTCTTAATTTTTCGTTTTCGGCTTCTTGCATTTCAATACTAGCAGATACTTCTTTTTTACTTTTTAATGCCGCTTGCGCTAAAGCAGTTGCACCACCAGCTCCAGCACCTGTAGCCATAAGAGTATCTAAAGTATTAGCTAAAGCAATATCAGCTTCTTCAATTTGCATTTCCGCTGCTCTAGTAGCAACACTTAAATTAGCATAGGGATTAGACATTTCTGAAGATAAGTCTTGAACTACACCAGTTAGATTAGTTATACCTTCATAAGGATTTATAACAGCCTGCCTATTAGCTTCTAATGAATCTAATTGCGCTTGGAGTCTTTTCCTCCTTTTAGCCTCTTTTTTCGCGGCTTTTTTGGATGACGCCATACCAGCTATACCACTGACTACCGTCAAACCTGTTGCTACCCATGCCATAATTTTATTGTTTTAATTGTTGTATATTTTTTTGTGTTATAAATTTATCAAATTCTTCATAATTTATAGCTATATTTTCTTCTTCTAATTTTTCTAAGTCTTTTTTATTATCTGGATTTAAATGAACTGTTGTCCATATTAATTCTGTTTTAGCAAAAACTGCTCTTTTTACTCCTGCTGGTGATATAAAAGAACAAGGACCAATCATTTTTTTAACACCATCATATTCTGTTACTACCCATGCTTCTCCCTTTAATAAGAACGCTGGATGCTCATGTTTATGTATTTTACCTATAACTAATGTTCCCTCTGGAACTGTTACCTCTCTTACATACATTCCATCTGAAAATAAATGTTTCAAAGGACAATCAGCTGGCTCTATTTTATGCTCTTCATCTAAACTATTAATTCTATTTTCAAGCTCAATTACTTGAGATCTAAATTCAGGATTAGATAAGCTTAGATTTTTCTTTAAATCTAGTTCATTCATTTAATTTAATTTATACAAATGTACTACTTACTGCAAATAATTCTTTTAATCCATTAGGATCTGTAGTAGTATCTGTTTTCATTGTTACTGTAGCATAATATGCTTTTATACCTGTCATTGAATTACCAAATATAACTTCACCCGCAATTGGGGTTTGTGTATTATTAGGTATAACTGCCATATACTTATTTTGTTTTCTATCAAACCCTGCTCTATATTGAACATTATTTTCTACATAAGCACCTTCATCATAACTATAGATTTTAGAATACTCATCTGTGCCAGCCCCTTGCACAATTGTATCTACGTGTGTAATCCAGTTACCACCGCTAGCATCAAAACCTGTTTCATCTGATAGTAAAGCTGTAACTTCCCAACCATTAGTACCTTCGTAATTTATAGTTTGGAATGTCTTTATTTGATTAGGTGATGGATTAAATACAAATTGAATAGATGATTGATGGGTTCCTCCATAAAAACTATTTCTAGTTTGATTACTATAGTGTTTATATACTCTAGAATTATCGCTATCGTCTTTAGTTGTATAAAAATATCCTTGAGAACTAAACATGTCTTCTGGTTTATAACTATAAAAACTAGTCCACCCTTTAGACATTTCGTCAAAACTTAATGTATAATATGTACCATCATTAGTTATTTCTGTATACCTGGCATCTGGTTGTATAGATAAAACATAGTTTTGATTATAAACATCATATGCTCCTAAAATAGCTCCTGTGCTAGTAACTGCAGAAAGCTTATCTCTAAAGAAATCTATCATAAATGCATTAGATATTTCTTGTATTTGGTTACCAGCTAATTTTAATACTGCATTTCTATTTTTATCTACAAAATATTTTGTATAACCATATACTGCAAATGATTCTGGATTAGTTCCTATTCCCCAATTTCCTCCAATTGGAGTTATTTGACCAATTACTAAATTTGATGAGGTAGTCATTGGCTGACCTTCAGCTGAATATATTGCGTCCTTATCTATTAAAGCTATATTAACTTTTCTCTCCTGGAATATAGTTAAATTAGTATCTTCAGCATAAAGTTTTTGTATACTCCCACCAATAGGATCTACACTTCTAGTAATTTCATCACCAACACTAAATTGATTTGTTTGGTTTATACCAGTTCGAGAATTATATATTCCAGAATATATTAAAGAATTACCTCTTCTTTGGGATTCATCATTTTCTTCTACTAAATAAGCTTTAACTCCATAATCAGTACTAGTATTATTATAACCACCTCTTATTCTTGATTCTTCTATATACCAATCTTTATCAGCATCCGCTGTTTGTGGCGCATTCCAAGTAGCAGTTAAAGCGCCTCCACTTGTCTCAGGAACATCAGCTAATCTCTTCATGTAGTATGAGTTAAAATAAGAAACTTCTAATGTTAAAGCCATATTATTACTATTACTTGTTTTTATTAATTATTACAATGGTCCTAATGTACATTGGTTAGTATATGTTGCGTCTCCAAATCTTATCTCTAATGCAGTATTATTGCCTGGGCACCCTTCCCCGCTTACATTAGTGGTAAACACTCTATATTCTCCTGCTACATTAAAATTCTTAACTATAAAACCGGGGACATTGTTAGATGCAGATATAGTAAGATTATTTATTACTGTGTCTGTAGTGTCTACTGCTTGAGTCCAAGAGGAATTAGCATCTGCCCTATATTGTATACTCACATTGCATGTTACACTCCCTGTTGCGTCTGTTGTTAAATAAGGTTTAATATACATTACACCCTGTGTTAAAGCCCCTGTAGTTGAACCTGTTGCTGCATTAGCCCGTACATTATAAAATTGTATAGCATTTCCAGGATAATATACACCACCTATAGTTCCATAAGTGCCTGTGCTTGTTGTGGCATTGCTAGCGCCAAAAAATGCTTCAAAACTTTGAGCACACACAGCAACATCAGTATCTAATTTACCATAACATATTGCCTGTGGAACATGTTGGGTACCGACTGTAAATGTTATGGAACAATCTGGGGATTCATCTAAGCCATCGCCATCTACATCTCTTAACCTAGGTTTTATAGTATAAGTACTTTGATCTACTAAAGTCCCACTATTAGCTGTTAAAACTCCTTCAGAACTCATTGTAAATCCATTTAATATAGAAGTTGCATTACTAGGATCTAAATCGAATACTAATCCTAATGTTTTATTTGTTGCGCTATTACTTCCGTTAGTTCCATTTGTGCCAGTGAACGTTTTAATAATTGTGCTTGCTATAGTTATATCAGTTGGATCATCACAGTCAGTCATAGCTGGGGCAACATTAGTTAATGTAGCTGTATAGGTAGTGTAGTTTGTATAAGTATCATCTGTCCCTGGATTAGTTGGGGTATAAACAGTTTCAAAAGTTATATTATATATATCATTAGATGGGTTATCTGCAGAAGAAGCTGTATAAGTAAACCAAGTTGATGCCGCGCTTTTTAATTGATATTCTGCACCCGAATCATGTACAAATTGAAATAAATTACTAACATCTGTTGTTTGATTTACGTCATTAGCTCTATAAGCGCTTAATATTCTAGGAGCAACCGCTGATCCAGTTGCATCTCTAAATAAGCTATTATTAGTTATATCATTTCCATCACCTGTTTTGAAAACAATATTAGTGCCTATTTGTCCAGCAGCTGCTAAAGATTCTGCAAAATTAGCTGAGCTATTATTTAAACTTGTAATTCCTTCGTACTGAGAATTTATTAGGCTATTTAATGTATTTATTTTTCCTTGCAAAGATGTTTCATAAAACAACTCTAATCTACTAAAAATTGGCTTCGTTTCTGCAACACTTAAACATGGCTGCGCTGATTTTATATTTGTAGTTGCGCTGCCCGCCGCCCTTGTATTGCATATCGCTCCAATTGCCCCTGGCACAGTTGGCATAACTAAAGCTAAACCCCCTGTATCACTATTAGCTACTGTATCAATTTTAATTGCAAAAGGATCTAAATCAGAATTATAAAATGGTTGTGTTATAGGACTAGTCCCCCATGGTATTGACCCTATGGCTATAGGTTTTATAGTGCCCGCTGGGTCTTCAATAGTTCCAACTTGACCATAAGGCCCCTCTGGGGCATTTGATACAAAAGGAATTCCTGTTAATTCCATATCTCTAACTGTAGCAATACTCATTACTTTTTGAGAAAGTGAGCCAGGATAGTATTGTTTATTCCAAGGAGAATTTTCCTGGGGTATCCCGTAAGGTCTATTGCTAGATTTATTATTAATATCAGGATTGTTTACTCTTAAATAAAGTCTTTCACTGCTTGTATATTCTTTATCTGTAGGACCAACTTCAGATAAATTCCTAGGCACTTTATTAATATTATCACTTAATAAAATTGAATAAGCAATTTGGTTCCTATCTTTATTTTCTGTAACAGGTAAACCATTAACCCACCCTGGTAAATATACATTATAATATTCTTGTTCTTGTTGTTTTACAACTACTTTATAAGAATACCATCCTAAAGGGTTTGTGGTAGCATTCCATATCCCTGGTTCTCCCTGTGAAGTACCGGTTCCAATAGCTGTATTAAACTGTACATTTAAAGCATCCCCCACCCAATCTATAATAGGATTATTATCTTGATAAGAATAGGTATTGTATTGAGAAAATACCGTAGAACCTTGCTGTCCTGCTACATCGTCATATGCAGATAATATTACATCCGACTGTCTGCCATATCTATCTGCTAATATAATACCAACTTGATAAGTTCTGCTTTGTTTTAATGTTTGATAAGGGGATTGTGCAACATTATTATAATACGGTTTTTTTGTAGCAATTTCTGCACTAAAATTTAAAGGAGCTGGGCTTGTGTGTTTATCAACATAATTTCCATACACCACCCTATTACCTATTATTTCTTGTGATAATGCTTTAACAGGTACTTTATCATACACCCTTACTGTTTGGTTAGAGGGTAAAGTTTTATAAGGTTTACTAGAGTTGTAATCATAACTATAATAATATACATTAGTATCTGTTCCATGGAGTCCATCATAAAATTCCATAAAAGGTAAAGTACCAGTAGGGAAATTTATTAAATCGATAGTGTCTAACACCTTGACTGCATTAGCATCAGATTCTTTATATAAAATATCTAAATCTGTTATTAAAAGATTAGTCATATTAAGTGCTGCAGTGTTTTCTGGCATTGGAATCTTTAAAATAATATTTTGAATATTATTTTCAAACCATGCAACAATAGTAGATTTATATGCATTATCCATATCTATAGCTTCGGGAAATTTACCACCGCCAAATTCACTATATTGTTTAGGAATAAAAACTGGTTGAGTAAATGGAGCCATTAAAGAATATTCATTATCTTCAAATTTAAACCTATAGCTAAATCTTATAAATTTATCTTCTAAAAATATAGGATCACCTTTCCAAGAAGAATCATAATCTGGATTAGCACCAACTGTTACGGTGTCGCTAGCAGAAAAACCATGCGCAGCTGAAGTTGTTATAGTCCACATTACTCCACCACTATTATAATTTGCAGCAGCTGCAATTACTGTTAAATTATCTGCTATAGTCTTATTAGGCCCAGTTATAAAATCTCCTAATTTTGGTAACATATCTGAGTATTTTGCGGTTGTATTACCATCATACTCTATTTCTGTTGAAGGATATAATATTGTAAAAGTGGTAGAGGCTACGGTAACAGTTGCCCCACTATATCCATTAGACATTGTTATTTTTGTTTTCTGTGTCGCGGTTGGTCTTTCAAATATTACTTTTCTTCCATCGTCTACAGTTATTGCTTTAGACAAAACTAAATCATTACTATCTATTTTTATTACATACACATAACTACTCCATTCAGGCTCAGTGGTGATATTAGCATCATAAGGGGTTATAAGATCTCCAATTTTTACATCAGTAGCATCATCTACTGTTATATCAGCAGAATTATTAACAGCTCCATCAAATCTTGTAAGAACTCTATCTATTAAATAAATAGGCTCGCATGGAGCATATTTAGCTACAGATATTTGATCTTCAGTGGTGTAGTGTGTGGGAACTCCAACATTAGTTGGATTAGCTAGGGTAATGTTAATTTTTCTAGGTTGATTATTATTATCAGTCCAAAACAATAAATTTTCAACTAAATTAACCCCAGTTATAGGGAAAGATTGATTAAAATTTAAAAAGCCGCCTGTAGCTAAAACTTTTTTAGTATATGGGGCAAATAAATCTAATTCATATATATAATTTTCACCAGTAGTACTTCTATCTCCATTAACATTATTATAATCAGTCGCAAAAAGATAAACTTTATTAGTTGTTTCGTTAACATAATGTCCAATTACAACTTCATTATTAGTTCCTAATAAGCTTATAGAAGTATTACCTAATAAATTTTCAAATTCCCCTACGGTTGAACCTTCTGATCTACTAATCATTAAATTAATAGCTTCTCGATATTCGCCTGCCTGCAAAATACGAGAGTCACTATCTTGATTCATTCTCCCCTTGAGAAAATTATTCTTTATTTCTGGCATACTTTAGTGTTTTATCCATTTAGATTTATTACGCATAACTTGCACAATTTCATCTAGTTTGATATTAGATAATCTTATTTTTGCATTTCTTAATGCAGCATATCTTTGTCTTTTATATTGTGGCGCTATTTGAACCGTATCTCTTCTAGTAGACATTATACTATATAATAAATGTTGATACATGGCTTCTTCAGCCATTTTCGGTACTTTTGTATCTTCATCATAAGCTAATCCATCAGAAACATATTCAAGTATTATTAATTTTCCTGATAAATCACTAGAGAAATTAAATGTCCCTCTTTTTTCGTCTATATTAAACCAACCATTCATCTGCATATTAACTGGATCGCCACCA
>Ga0080013_1002716_pt1 | contig 20142 bp, 15 predicted proteins | sample ETNvirenome_6_85_FD_69236 | JGI IMG/M metagenome (GOLD analysis project Ga0080013, IMG submission 69236) | Marine viral communities from the Pacific Ocean - ETNP_6_85 (SPADES assembly) (version 2) | ecosystem: Environmental > Aquatic > Marine > Oceanic | place: Pacific Ocean | collected 2013-06-19 | reverse complement strand
GTAGTATTCACCACCCATCAAATCACGTACTTCACGTGCGTGTTCGATTCCGGCAGTACGCCAATCAACACCAACTTGAACTTCTAACTCATCACTAACTACATAGTTAAGTTTAGAAATCAAACCATAAGTATCTTGACGATTAATACTATTACGTAGAATACCAACTGATTGACCTGGTGCTCTTACAAGAGTTGATTTATCTACATAAACTGTATCATCATCACCTGAGTTATATGCTATAAGTGTATTCCAATCACGAGTCCACGGCGATGAACCGTAATAGAATTTATAGTCATCATCACCCAAATTACCATCAGCATCCATTGTAGGTATTTTACCATAAGTACCAGTACCACCACCTGAACCACCAGACCAATACAACACCGAACTTACTCGTGTTTTATCGTCAATAGTCCAAAAATGGTTAAAGTTAACCAATGGTTTATGAAAGAAGTTTTCACGCTCATTTAAGAAGTTAGGATTAAACCTATCTACTGTACGAGCTCCATACATATACCAATATTGTTGACCTTTATAATCTGAACTAATAGGTGACCAGTTTTGATTGAAAAGTCTACCAGCATCATCACCACTTTCATTGGTGAATTTTGCTACATACTCATCCCAATCACTTGTACCATCATCATCAGAATCAGCTGCAGAAAGAGCATCGTAATCAGCTACTTCCTTAGCAAACTCTTGATCATAAGCCATTACATTCTGTTTGTAAAGGTTTTGACCATGACGTTGTGGGGCACCGATTGCATACAACTCAAAACGATGTTTATCGTTCATTTGATAAGAACTACCAAAGTAGTAAGCCCAAGCATCTGTCCAAAGTTTGTCAATGAGACCATCACCAGTTTTACGAACTATCGTACCACTAAGTGCTAGTTTATCACCAATTAAACCTGAATTGTAGTTGATAGTAGATTTAATAAATCCACCTGCACCAACTTCTTGTTTATACTTACCACCCTTTTCTTGAGCTGCTGGATCTGTAATAATGTTTATAGTTCCACCAATGGAAGGGGTAGCAAGATTAACTGCTGATAATCCACGTTGCATCTGGATAGAATGTGCAGCATCTGCTACACCATCCCAGTTAGACCAATAGACCCAACCATTTTCCATATCATTCTGTGGAACACCGTTAATCATTACTGCTACATTCCTTTGATTGAAACCTCGTACATTAATACGAGCATCACCCGCACCACCACCTTGTTGTGTCGCATAGACACTTGGTGTGGTGTTTAAAGCCATAGGAATGTCTTGACTACCAAGACGAACTTCCATATCAGCTTTACTTACTGTAGTATACGCAACAGGTGTTTTTTCACCAGCGCGGGAAGCCAAGACTTCCAAAGCAGACAACGTAATTGCATCAACTTCAAGTACGAAATTTACACTCACATTGTCCTCACCCACCTCAACCTGTTGAGTTGAAGATGAGTACCCAATAACAGAAGCTGTAAGTTCATAGTCACCTGGACTTAGGTCAATATGATATGTACCCATATCATCTGTTGCTGCACCTAAATCAGTACCTACTACAACTACATTTGCTCCCGCTAAAGGTTTATCATCCACACTGGTAACAGTACCCACTACTGATTGTCCCCAAAGAACAATTGGAGCAAAGAATATTACCAATGAAGAGATTAGATTCCGTTTATTCATAAACGTTCTCCTCGTTTTGTTTTGTTAAGACGCATTTTTCTACAGGTGCGTCAACTGCCTGTCCGCTGTTTTTTTCATATGTGAAATCTTTTATCATGCTTCTGGTATATCACAAACATCATTATTACAAAACTTATCTACTTCAGCTTGTTCACCTTCAACTCCTACAAAACTTAAATAACCAAGTTTCTCAGCCTCAAAATGATATGTTTTTTCATCTATTGCTTCATAGGGCATCTGTTTATAAGCTCCACCATTTTTTCTTGGTAATAATGATATACCTTTTAATCTATATTGAAAATAATTTAAAACGTGTGGTAGTTCAGTTGACTCAGTATCAGGATCAAACGTAGCGGTGCAACTAACTTGGTTGTCTGCCCAATGTCGTTGTAAGAACGCGGCTAAACTGAATTGTTCCCAAATCGAAAGTTCAGCCGCTGTTCTTATACCCTCTCCTACATCAACCGGCACTTCTACAACCATTGTTGAATCTTCTGAACCAAATGCTGGTTCTATTGTATAACCTGCTTTTTTCAATGGTTCTAGTAATTCTGAATGTTTTGATAACCTCATTCGTCTTATATAAAATCTTGACTCTGGATAATGCATACCTGGAGTAGCTCCAACTAATAAAGATACAGTTCCACTTGGTTTTACTGATGTGGTTTTAATTGATTTTGGAACAGCAAACCAATCAGAATACATATTATCCCACTCTTGAATAATTTTATAACCTTTTTCTAACCACTTTCTTAATTCTTCCATTCCGTGTTTTGTAATAAACTGTGCAATACCACTAATAGAACATCCTATTCTACGATTTCTCAACATCACACGATTAGTTTCAGGCCAGTGAGTTTTTCCAAGTGTTACTGTTTTAGCATACAAATAGGCATATTTTAATGTTCTTTTATAGTCCTCTATTGACTCATGATTATTTGGAAAAGTTTCAACAAGACAACATAACTCATATGATTCTAATGTTTGTTCTAAACATGGATTTCCACCTGCCGCTCTATGGTCTTTATTATCTTTACCATTTTTAAGTCTACTATAACCTCTCATATTTTCTAACCAAGCAAAACCAGGTTCTCCGTTACCATTTATCCTTTTACATACCTCACTATAATCCATACCGAGTTCAGCAAAAATACTATTATTACTCGTCCATCCATATTGTTCTCTATGTGGATTTACTTCATAATTTTTAAGGTCTAAATACTCATCGTCCTGTGGATCACCAAATACAATTTCTGCTGTTCGTCTTACATTACCGGCAACAACACACTTACCAATCAAATTCATTATATCTACTATAGTAGTTACTGATATCGGTTCACCTGAATTATCATCTAATATTTTACGAATTTCTTCATGTACTTCCTTCAATGGTTCATGTCCACTAGATACACCACCAAAACCTTTTATTGGTTCTCCTGCTGGTCTAATTTGATTATAATCAAACTCGATATGTGGAAGTCCATGAAAATATGCTTCCAACAGTAATCGTAATGATTCAACCCAACCTTCACGAGTATCTGGTATCATATAAATTTCTTCATTTCTATCACGATTAATACCTTTTACTATAATTTCACCAGCACCTTTTACATCAAAACCAACTCCTACACCTAACATACTTGCATCCATTAAGAAACAGAATGGTTTTGAATAATCATCCTTTATAGTACCAGTAGAAACAAAAGCACAGTTATTTAGGGCGGCGTATAAACCTTTTTCTTCGGTAATAGGAGTTCCCATTGCCCAAAGTCCCCGGCCGGGTGGCAAGAACTTCATATTGAAGATACGCTCATACATCTCTTGTGCCGACCTTTGAGCTTGCCACGGATTCCACCCTAATTGATGTGAATCAATCCAATTCTTTTGCATAGAGTACGTTCCCTCTACAACCCGTTGAATGGTTTCCCACCATCTTTCATTTTTGCCATTTTTTTTAATACGAGAATAGGTTCTCATATAAACTAATTCACCAAGACCATTAAAACCAAATGGGGGCTTCTTTCTTTTGTACTTAGTTATAAAATTTTCTGATAAAACAAATTTCTCCATCTATAATTCCTCTTATAATCTTTTGTCCGTAACACTAATAAATATAATATATATTCAATCTAAATAGTATTTTATTCAAATCCATCAACTTTTTTTTCCATATCTTTATATTTGTTAGCTAATTCTTTTCTCAAAAACTCTTGACTGTTATCCATCTTACTTTGTGCCTCTCTTCCAAACTGACTACTACCTTCATGTATCTTAACTAACCCAATATTAGTATTTATAGTTGATGGATATGTAACTCCATCTATACCAAATCTATTTTTAATTACATGAAATCTACCTGTATTTGCTATTTTATCTTCTGCTTTTCTACTCATACTCATAACAAAATCTGCAGTCATCACTTTACTATAATCCTCAGCAACTTTATCAGCACCAATTACATCTTCTTCTAACGCTGAACGATTAGCCTGTGATGCTGTCCATATAGGTACTTCTAATTCTCCAGCAAGTCCTCTTAAATCTTCATAAATATTACCAATGGCATGTCGTTTCTCTTTAAAAAATCCTGTAGGCATTATAATATCTGCATAATCAACAATAACCACATCTACTTTAGTTCCACTTAACTCTATCTGTTTTAAATGTGCTCCTAATGTTTGAACTGATGCAGATTTCGTTGGAAAATATTTTATAAGTAATTTACCTTTAAGTGCTGATATCTTTTTTCTAACATCTTCTTTATAATATTTTATATTTGAAGTAGTAATCCCACTAAATATAGAATCGTACCTCAATCCAACATAATTCTGATTTAATTCTAATGTATAATGTATAACTGTTTTACCCTTTTTAACTACTTCAGCACCTAACGCTTGAAGTGTCCAAGACTTACCAATACCTGCTGGAGCAACAATAACTCCCAATTCACCATTACCTAAACCACCATCCATAATATCATTAATTATATTCCACGGAGTTTTAACTGTTATTCTAGAAGATTCTTCTAATCTCAAATCTAAAGATGGAACATAATCATGACCTAAATCTCTTTCACTACCTGCTTTCATTGCTTCATCTATAATAGATTTTATACCATCATAATTCTTATTTTCTAATAAATCTACAGATTCTAGAATCGCATTCTTCAATGTTTGATTCTTACAAAAATCTAATGTTTCAGATTGGACAAATTCTAAATCAGTAGCTTCTATGTTTTTCCAAACATCTCTTAATTTATCAACCACTCCTGATTTAAGAATTTCATTATCTATCTCATCTATTTTGTACTTTATAACTTCAAGTGTAGGTTGTTTTTTATATTCATAATAATAATCACGTATAGTTCTAACTAACCACTTATTAGAATCAGAATCAAACATCGATGGTTGTAATATATCACTAATCGTCTGTATAAATTTAATATCAACCATCAATGATGCAATAATCTTCGCCTGAAATGATGTTCCGAATTGTGTTAACGTTTCACTCATTTAATTTCTTTCTTAAAAACAAATATTGGTTCATATTTATAACCTGCACCCATAACACTTGATAATGTTAATTGTAATGTATCTTCTTGGATAAAACCCAATTCTTTTGAAATCTTTACTGTTTCTTCTTCGATGAATTTATACTTTGGTGTATTTGCTATATTGATTAACATATAACTATCTTTCTTCAATCCATAATAACAATTTTCTATTGTCTTTCTTAAAAAACCATTTACCCATTCATCTTTTGATGGAAATTTTATATAACTTTGTGTGGACTCATTCGAATATTTTTCCGTATCAAAATAAGGTGGAGAAGTAAAACATAAATCAAGAGATTCCTTTTCAGGAATAAAATCTTCACTTCCTTGTTTATATATATCCACCTTTTTGTTTAAATACGAAAAATCTTTTTTTATTGCCATCAATCCATCATAAGTTTTACTTGATGGTTCAGTTCCAATATAATGTTTTCTTGAACTTGACAAAAATCCAATCAATCTACCACCCCAACCAGCACTCATATCCCAAATCACATCACCACCAAATTTTTCATAAATAAGTTTGGCTGCCGTTGGTCTGAAATTACTTACAGCTTGAGTACCTGTATATATTTTAAGAGATTGTCTTAATCTGTTTTCACGAAATGTATTTTTAGTACCTTCATTCTCACCTTTATATGTAGTAGAACACCATCTCCAACATTTTTTAATAGTTGATTTAAACTTTTTATCATCATTAAATATTTCCATAGGTGATTGTTTATGTCCACCACATCGTATTTCCCAAAAATGTGGAAAATATGTCCAAGCCAATCGTAAACAATGCATCGTTTGAATTATTTCATTATTAATAAAAATAGTATCGACATCAAACTTTTTAAGTTTCCTCATATGAGAATATTTTTCATCTTCTCGTATAGTATAATGTGGAAATCCTTTTTGACGAAAATACTTAAATATTACTTCTATACCATCTTCAACATCAATATTATTAATATTATTAATAACTCTATGATATTCCAAGTCAAGTGAATCTATATCTAAAAATTTATTCAATACATTATAATTTACATTCATTAATTATGTGTCTTTTCTGCATAATGATTAAGTTGATTAAAATTATTGGCTAACCAACTTGTTACATTAGGAAGTGCAGTAAATAACTTATCTTCTAAAAACATTTTTTCAAACTGAAATTTTATCAATCTTTGAATTGGTTCATTTACTTTTGATATTATCTTTGTTTTCGTAGAACCAGAAATATCTACATCAGATAATTGCATTAATTTATAATTTAATTCTATCGTATCTTTTGATTCTGGTAACTTATCAATAACTTCATCCATATTAACTATACGATTTTCACTCAAAAATGGTAGTTTCTTTTGTATAGTTTTTAATCCTAATCCCTTTACACCAGGAATATTATCAGATTTATCACCATCTAATACTCTATACCAAATAAGATTGTGAGATGAAATACCATATTCATTTAATACAGCAGCTTCATCATACATTTTCTTTTTGGTGGGACTCCATACTTTAATTCTACTATTAGCTAACTGAAGGAAATCTTTATCAGTAGACATAATAGTAATTTTAGAATCAGTAAGAACTTGTCTACATAGATAACCAATAGTGTCATCAGCTTCAATGTTATCATACGATAAAACAGTTATAGGTAGTTGTTCTAAATATTCTACTACTCTCTGTAATTGCATAATCATATTATGCTTCTCATCTTCTTGAGACGCGAAATCATATGAACGATTTACTCTATATTTAGTTTTACGATTTTGTTTATATTCTGGATATATCTTGCGACGGCGACTAGACCCACCTTTACCATCAAATACTATGATGGTTCTAGTAGGTCTAATCATATTTATCGTGTAACCAATACTCCTTAGAAAACCAACTATTCCACCAACATGAACACCGTCATCATTGGTAGTTGGTATAACACTAAATACTCTGATAAAAGTATTTAAGCCATCTATTATAAGTACCTTATCATTAGGTTCACCACCGTCTAATGACCCACCTTTTTTCTTTATCTCCTCAAATATAGATAAATATTTCGCATTACTCACTTACTTCTTCTTCCACTACTACATCATCAATACCAAAATTCTTCTCATATTTAAGAATTACTTTCTCACAAATCATATTGTAACAATATTCCTTAAATTCTGTATCTTCAAGTTTTTCAGACCAATCTTTAGATTGAAATTTGATTTCATCATCTCCATATTTCAAGGTATACCAAGCTCCAGCTTGTTTTACAAGATTATGATCTTTCATAACGTGTAACCAACTTCCATCATCATCAATACCAGTTTCAAAATATAATTCAAAGTCAGCATGTCTCATTGGAGGACCAAGTCTATTCTTTATAACTTGAGCTCTCATCTTTATACCAATTGTATTCTTCTTAGTATCTTTAATTTGACCTATATTTTTTAGTCTAATACGAGTTGATGCATGAAATGGTAATGCTTTTCCACCACTTGTTGTCCACGGGTCTCCAAACATAACACCAAGTTTTTGTCGAAGTTGATTAGTAAATACAAGAGCAATTTTCTGTCTACCAATCATTTGAGTAATCTTTCTCATAGCTTTTGATATAATAATAGCCTTTGCCGTAGCCCAACCATCTTTATCAAAGTCAGCTTCTAACTCCACTTTAGTTGTTGCTGCTGCTAATGAATCTACAAGTATAGTTACTAATCTATCTTTATCTGATTCACGAACTTTAGCAACAATCTCTTCTATAGCTGAAAATATATCTTCGACAGTTTCTAAATGTAAATACAACATACTTTCTACATCTACACCAATTGCACCAAGAAACTCAGTACTAACAGACGTTTCAGTATCAATATAAACTGCTACTCCGCCTTTTTTCTGAGTTTCTGCAAGAATATGAGCACCAAGTAAAGATTTACCACTTGATTCTAATCCATTAAGTTCTGTAATTCTACCAACAGCAATACCACCATTAGGTTTATTTGATATAGCTAAATCCAACATAGTTGAACCTGTAGAAACAAAATCTTTAATATCAGTAGGTGTGGTATCAGAACCATCAAGGAAATATGCTACTTTCATATCCTTGAATTGTTTGTTTAAGGTGTCAGCTAAAACACCAGCCAATACATCTCTAGTTGACATATAAATCTCCTATAAATATGGGTGGCGCCAGATGTTTTTTAACAAGCAGTGGTATCTCGTACCCTAGCCACCCAATATTATTTTATTTAGTTATTAAATAAATCATCAAATGCATCTGAAGTTTTCTTAGAATCATATGTAGTAGCATCTGCTAAAACTTTTTTATCATCTTCTTTTTTTTCTTCAGTAGTTGAACCACCATTCAGATAATCATTAAGGGCTTGAGTTAAATCCTCATAAGATTGTTCCTGATATATCTCAGTAATATTCTTCTGATCTTCTGTTAATGTTTCAAGTAAAGATGCATCCTCTGTGATAGGAGTTTGATTTGGCTTTACTCTTATTGATGTTGAAGGAAAGGATTTACCTGTCTCTTCAGCGGTTTTGAATACTACAGCAACATCACGTCCACTAACTGCGTCTGTGATATCACCATAATCTGGATCAGCGATTATGGAAAGTAGTTCTTGATAAACTGTTTTTCCAAATCCCCAAAAACGTACGCCTTGAGTCTCTTCACCACGAACAACAACTGGAGCGAAAGTTCTCATTTTCGCTTCAACTTTTCTACCTAAACGATAGTCATCTTTTGAACCAGTTGACTTGAGTTTCTGTGCAAACTCTTCAATTGGATCTGGACGACCAAATGAAATTGGTGAAAGATAATTCTTACCACCTAAATCATAATGGAAATACAATTCGATGAAAGGATTATCCTTATTAAATTTATAAGGAACGATCCTAACTATCTGATTCCCCGGTTGGGGTTTCCAAAGATTTGAAGTTCTGTTATTTGCGGTTTGAAGTTGACTAAGACGATTTTTGATTGCGTTTAAATCCATTTTTATTCTCCATTATTTAATTAGTTAATTAGTATTTTTTAATCAAGTATAACCTTGATACAACAATAAGTATAATCAATTTCTTGAAAATACAATTTTATTTTTTATCTTTTTCCCACGTTTCTACATTTACGATTGTGTAAATTCTTGTCGGTATTTTATTAAGACCATCATCATTTGTAAGCAATAAACAATTCTTATAATTTTCCCATTCTATAGGAAATGTCTTATCTAACTTACCTTCGTTCAACTCACGAATTAAATCATTAAGTGCATTGATTGTATAAAGTGTATTAGTATTCTTTTTTCTATGAAGTGAAATTGTATCTGGAATACCTTGCATAAAATCTTCATCATACTCTACATTATATGTACATATTAATTGATGATAATCTTTTTCATTTTGAAATACATAAATCTTATCAAACACAATATCATTGCATTCGATAATAATATCTACTGTTTCGTAAAATTTATTTCTTTTGGTGAATGTACATAGTAATTGAGTTTTCATTATTTTTCCAACTTAGAAGTAGAAGAAAATTGTTTCCATTGTTCATACTCTTGTATATCTCTCTTCTTTTTCCATTCTTGCCAGTCTTTAGATTTTTTTCGTTTATTTGCATTTTTTATAAATTTCTTATCATTCTTTCCACCAGGTTCTATATTATTCTTATCCCACTCACTAAGGGATTTCTTTACAATTTTCTTTTTATTTTCCATCGATCCAGGTGCTTCTTTAGCTGCTTTTACTTTAGTTTTTATAGCCTTATCTCTTTTCAATTGACCTGTTCTGTGTTCCAAAATTTTATTTGCAAATTCTTCATCCGTTGCCGTTGTATCTGTTGCTAACCCCTCGTCTTTAATCATCTCAATAAATTGTTCTTTACTCTTTCCTCTACCACCACTCGCTCTATTATCTTTAAATGCCTTTAAAGAAGCCTCATAGTCCATACTTTTATCTTGTGAAACTTTTTTATTATCACCTACCGACAAACCATAAGTACTTGGATCACCTTCAACTGGTTTAACAGGATTAGATTTTCCCTCACCTCTAGCATATTCCAATGATTTGCCATTATGTACTACCTTTTGAGTTTCATATCTTGATAATTCATTATCAGGATTAGCTAAATTCCAACCATATATAAAACTATCCAATTGAGGCTTAGTCATTTTTTCAATTTGACCTATACTTACTCCTACTTCTCTTGGAGTATCACTTCCTTTTGATTTTTCAAATTTATTTTTCCAAAATGCTCTATCTTCAGCCTTTAACGCTTTATTAACTTTAGTACTTTCTTCGCCAGCAGCTATTTCAGCATCTGTTAAATGATGATCCTCTTCTAAATCAGCTCTAATATCTTCATCGGTTTTCTTACCTTTATACTGATTAAATCGTTCTTCCATAAACATCCAATTATCTGGTTCATCTTGTCCTTTATTTCCTAATGATACAATATGATCTAACTGACATTCACTAAATGGAACTACTTCACCAGTTATCGGACTTATACCACCAGTTTCTAAATATGCTCGTATAACATTTCTATATCGTTCAGCTCCTGCCTCTCCAGTAGTATAACTTGAACCTGGCCCACCTTTACCTCTAACTTTAGCCTTTATACCCGCTACAACTTCAGGATCATACTTATCAGATTTTTCACTACCTGCCTTTGAACTTGTTTCTAAATCTACAATAAATTTATCTATATCATCTTCAGTTATTTCACCATATTTTCTTTTTCGTTCTTCTTTTATTTTATCTATAGATTTTTTAGGTTCATTCTTTGGATCAGCCATAATCTTTTCAAGATATTTTCTATAAGACTGTACATCTTCACGAGACATATTATATCTACCAGCACCCCTTTCAATAGAACTTACTCTTAACATATTATCAAGTTGATTAGATATATATTCAGCTTTTAAAGCCTCTTTTTTCTTTGGATCTTTTTCTTTAGATATTTTATCTAAAACTTCTTTATTTTCTTTTTTATTTTGTTTAATATTCTGTTCACTCTCTTTAGAATCAGATTTAGTATCTTGTTTTACTTTTTCAATATCATCTTTAGATGCATCCTTCTTAACTAAATCTTGAGTATCTGAATTGTGAGTTTTTACAACATAAGTGTTTCCACTCTTTTTATTTTTTACAATATCATCCTCAGTAAGTTTTTGATTTATCTCATCTATAACTTCTTGAATCCAACCTTTTTTACGCAGTATTTCATTAAGATAATACAAATGTTTTTCATCTGTATAGTCAATAACACCTACTCGATATGACCATTCATCAGCTATTTTATTTAAATATGAAATCACTATTAATCTCCAAATACCTTATCGGTTACATATTCCGTAAACCAATTTTTTTCTTTACCAATTTTCATAACGGCATCAAACACATCTTGTTTGTTTTTCTTTGAGAACGATGCAACTTTATCTGAAATTTCCTTTAATGATTCTTCAGTAACCCATACTTCATTTGATATAACATAATCCCAAACCCTACTAGCCAATAAATCATTCTTTGCTTCAAATATCAAATCTCTCAACTTAATCACTAAATTTCTCCGTAATATCTTTCATTTCATGATAGTTCAAACCCTTAGTAACCTTTACAGGAAACTTCCCTTTTTGTTCAATGGTTTTTTTAACTTCATATAGAAAATCTAATCCATCTTCCATATTGAAGTCAAACAAAAAACTATCATAACTATACAGTATCAATTTACTCTTATAGTCTTTCATTTTAGGAATTAACTCACTCAATGTTTTCATATTATTTTCTGTTTCCATCAGCTGAATTGTATAATTAAACAATTTATTAGCACTCATTTCTATTAAGTTTTTCCTATATATCTTCTTATTATAAATATCTGAAACGATAAATTCTTTGGATTTATAATCGTCCCATACAGTATTAATATAAGTACTAACTTTATTAAAATATTCATTATTTTCCTTTATCTCATCTGGAATATAACCATATAAATATTTAAATGAAAGACTTTTTGCTTCTTGATAATCAACTCCATATAACTTAGCCATATGTTCATGTACTGAACCTTCTGGAAATTCATAACCAACCCTATCGGCAATCAATCGTAAATGATATCCATCAAAATCAAACTCAACCAACATACCATTTTCAAATCTACTGATGAATTGTTTACGACTACCATCTGATTTATTAAGGGCTGCAAAATTGATTCCACCAAATCTATTGGATGGTCTACCTGTACTTGTATATAGATTATACTCGCTATAAACCACATCATTTATAGTTTGTACTCCATTATGTTCAATATGAGTCAAATTATCCAACGCGTCATTATTATATGACACATTGACGTGTTGACCATATTTTTCAATTGTATCTTTAAGTATTACAGCTAACTCTCGACAATACTCTAAATGTTTCAATACAGGAATTATAGTATTAATGTTTTTCTTTTTATAATACATCATATTAAAAAAATGATGAGCATTTGTATCTATTTGTTCTATATTCAATGGTTCATTAATAGCCATATAATGTAGAAAATTTACATCTATCACATTATCTAATTTCATGAAATGATTTAATTTTTTTCTATCATATGTGTACTTTCTGAATTTTGACTTTAATACTGGTATATCTATATCCAAAGTTTCACTATGATTAAATGGTAAAATAAATTCTTTTCCACTCATTAACTGTATATACAATAAAGATACTTCTGTTTTGACTGGATGTTTATTATCGTCACAAAATATAGGAATTATTATACTATCTTCACTATTATAACTCTTAATAAAATCAACTAATTGTTCTTTATTTTCTACTATCACTTATAACCTTATCTATTGCACTAAAAACCATTGGTGGGTCTATTTCTTTCGAACATTCAAATTCTCTCTTAGTTCCTTGATAGTCTGGACATAAATTCCAATTACCTTTAAGATTTAATGATTCATCTCTATGCCAACAACTATTACATACTGTATCATTACGAACACGAATACATTTATGTTGAAATTCATACCAAGATGATGTAAAACCACTTATCATAATAGTTCTCTTACTTAATGCCCACGCCAACCAAGACAAACCACTACTCAACCCAATAAAAAACTCTGAATGCATTAATTCATTAATTCTTTCAACTAACGGTTTACCTTGACTTTTTATTACACCATTTGGAAGTTTATTTATATAACCATCTCTACTATTATCTTCTTCTAAATCAATATCTAAAACTTTATAACCTTTATGATTTAAATATTTTACTACATAATCCCAACCATTAGGATAATTCCAATACTTCAATTGTGGGCCACCTGTATGTATTCCTATACAAACATATTTTTCTTTCATTGGTCTACCATAATTTTTAAAAACTAAATTAGGTCTTTTTTCAATAAATGGTAATCCTAATATTTCTGCTGCTGATTGTTGTAATGGAATATACTGTCTACCATCCCAACCACTTCCTATCTTGTAACTAATTATTCCTTCTGCACTCATAGGTAATTTAAAACACAATTCACCATCACCAGCTGATTGTATATACTTATCTTCACTAAGAAATTCTATTTTAGAATAATTTGGTTTTAATAATGGTATTAATTCTTGATTAGGAAGAAATAATTTCACATTACATTTATTATCAACTCTAAATTGTTCTACATATGGAAACCAAGCCAAGGTATCTCCAAGAGCCTTAGATTGAAATATTATATGGACAGTTTTTCCTTGAATTGGATGAAATTTTTTCACCTAATTATAACCTTTATTTATTATAAATATTAAGGATTTTTCACTAATGACAATTTTTTTTGTAAATAATCTGGTGAGTTTTTTGATGGTCTCCATAATTGTAGTGGAAATAATAATTTACTAATTCCTGGAAAATCTCTATTTATACCATTCATAATCAACCGATTCTCTGTCATAACAACACTCTTAATACCAGATATCACCCATTCAAATTCTACATATCTATATAAATTACTTTTATTAGTATACGCATCTTTTGTTGTTTCAAATATAACTGCATAATAATCATTTGCTTTTTGTGCAAAATATCTTGTAATAGAACCTCTTAGGTAATCATTTTCAGTTGGTATTACTTGTATATTTTCTGGATAGTTTTCTCTTTGTGTAGGATTTAATTTAGAATAAATTTCAAACATAGTTTTTCCACCACCAACCTTTATAATCTTTCTAGAATTTCTACTATCTAAAAATCCAGTAAAATATACTTGTGTTTTATTTACCGTATAATAAACAGAATATATTGTATCTGGTTTAACAAAACTATTAGTGTCTGTATAGAAAAATTCTCTAAATCTAGTTATTAAACCTTCTTCTACTCGTTCTGAATTTCTTTTTATTCTTTGTATTTGTATTTTACTTAACATAATCTTTTAATCTGGTTTAATGAGTCCTACAGTCACCCCTTGGCGTTGGAAGAAATTCAGTTCTTTGAAAGTTTTACCTCCTAAATATGTAGGATTTTTCCAAGAGTCACCTGACCAATCATGTGGATTTTTTTCTTCTTTTCCACCGACCATGATAATCTTACCGTCCCTTTTGTCTTTTGCGTTTTGTTTTACCGCTTCATTTGCTGCCTTGGCTGCGGCCACTTCTTCTGCAAGTCTTTGGTTTTCTACTTCTTTATCCAATCCTTTCTTTAACGCACTTAATGACTCCATCGCTGCTTTCATATCATCATCACCTACTTTTTTCACTGCTTTTTCAAATGTTGTTCTCATTTTTCCTGTTATTGTTGTTGTCCATCCACTGCCATCAACTGTATGATTAACATCAAATGCTTGAAAAAGTGTTTCTTCTTGATATCGTTCAGGTAAATAAGATGAATGAAAAGAATTACCTGGTATTATTCCACCAATACCATCTATAGCTAACTCAAGGTCTAATGGTATCAATAACGGTTTTTTACTATCAATATTCACTTCCCCTGTTCCAGTTATTAAAGCACGTATAGTATCTATAAATTGTTGTTTCATTTTACCAGTATTGTGATATTTAGAATGATATATATTAGCAATCTTTTGACTTTTATCATCTCCTACGTCCATAATTGAATTCCAATACTTTGGATCTTGAATTATCTGTTCTGGTAACGGAAATGGAAGAGTTTTCTTTTCTCCTTCTTTTTCTCCTTCTATTGTAAGTTCAACATCCGATGACAAATCAGTTTTACCATGAACATCCAATTGTTTCCGAATCCTTTCAATTTTTTCTTCATATTTATTTCTCAATGTTGTTTTGGAATTTACTTTTAACCACTCTTTAATATTATCATCACCACCTTCTCTAGAAAGTGGTTCAGTTCCAATTGCACCTACTTTTTCATACCCAGTCTGTTTTAAAGCGATATCTATATTCTTCGTATTTACATTTGGATTTTTACTATGATACTCACTAAACATCTTAGCTAAAGCAGTACCTTCTTTAGAATCTATTTCTGGTGGTATAGTACCCATAGTTTTAAGTTCATCAAAACCAGCACCATACATTATTGATAAAGCCATTGCATTAGGAATTTTAGATGTTATATTTTGACTTTTTACCATACTTCTATGATCCCATACAGGAAAGAAAAAAACACCATTATTTAATAAAGTACCTTGTGTATATTTAGATTTAGCTCCTGGATCCATCACTATAGGATCATTAATTTTAAGTTTCTGTTGTAAATCAATTGCAATTATTTGATCATCTACTATTTTAGACCTATTTGTTTCTACTTCATCCTGTGAAATTCTAAAATCCCACATATTAATATCACTATTTAACATAGAAAGTAAATTCTCTAATGCTTCTTTTACATTAACACTTTCTAGTGTAAATTTACCTTCATCATCAACACCAAACGCTTCTTTTATTAATTTAGTATTAATTAACATATTTCTTAAATAACCTTGATATCCTGGTTTACTAACTGTTCTACTTTCAGTTTTAGTTCCAGCTATTCCCAAACCACTCTCAAGACCCATAGCATCAACAGTCCCAGAGCCTTCTAATCCCTTTTCAAGTTTCGATAATTCTGAATGTACATTTCTAATTTCTGAAACAACTGATGTAGATGTACTATCAGTTGAAAATGGTTCAAAATATGGATCTAATACATTTTTTAATGCAAATATTAACGCAGGATCTCCCTTAGCACTTGGTGGGGGAGCAAGTTCCTCTTTCTCAAGATCCTCAACATGGAGCTCATCTGGATCTGGCGTACGGGTCCTTTTTGAACTTATCTCTCCTGGAGAGACCAACGTCTTTTTTTGACCACTAGGATTAAATGGAAAAAGTTGTCCAGGTAAAATAAATTTATTTATATCAACAGTTTGTAAATCTTTATGATTCATTATTCTAACACTTTCATAACCACCACCTGTGTTTTCTACTGATCTAAATTTAGTAACAAATGGGTCACTAGCAGCAGGTGCAACTAACGATAAAAATTTAGATAAAATATTATCCTCAAACCAGCCCCATTGTACCCAAGCGTTATTAACTCTTCCTTCCTCAGTACTAAGATGTACAAGATATGCGCCTTTTTTACCATAAAAATGACCTGAATCTGTTATTGCAAAATTATCCATACTTGCAAATGGTTTATGAAAATACCTATCTTTTGTATCTGTATTTTTAGCCATCTCCCAAATTGGATTCCAAGGCCATCTCAAATACGTATCAATATAAGCAATAAAACTTTTTAAAGTACCACCAGTATCAAAATCAATTAATTTTTGTGGATTTTTCGACTTTATTGCTTTTTTAATATCTGAAATAATTTTATCTGGATCTTCTGATTTACTAATATTATAAGTTGTGCTTTCAGTTATAACATCTGTAGATTGTTGATTACTGTTTAAAATACTTGCACCAACACTTGTAATCTTTGTTTGACAATCAAAACCACCATCAGCACGAGTAGTATATTCAAAGTTTTTAATCATACCAATCATAAAATCAAAATCACCTTTATTTGCGTCTACAATTTCTGAATAACTTTGGTATGCACTTCTTTTTTTTATTCCCATACCTCTACTCTTATCATATAATGTAGGTAAATTTTGTAAACTAAATTCATCATACACCCAAGCCCATTCTAATAAAACATCTACCCCAGGCGACAAAAAATGTGGTGATAATCTTGTTATGTCATCAAAACTCCAACAAGTCCAAGAAATTGTAGCTTCTCTAAATGCTCTTATTCCACCTCTAAAACTTATATCTGCAGATTTTAAACCAGGCATTGGTCTTTTGAATTTATTTAATTGAGTCAGCCGTTCGTGCCCCATTCTATCCAGTTTTGTTCGAGGACCATAAATATCTTCATAACCAGCTGCCATATTAAAATCACCAGTTAATTCTCCTCCAACTAAAATAACTGGATTTCCTAATCCAGAAGTCATTCTTAAAAAAGTACTTCTTGTTGCTAATTTATCATGAGTAAGTACTCCTGGGCTAGTAACAGTATTATTAATTGCCATCTGTTCTCTACCCAAAACAGACATTTTTTCAAATAACCTTTTTTGTATATTTTCTGAAATTGGTGTTAAATTAATCATAACTTAACCGCGTTCATTTATCTTTTGAAAATTCTCCAATATACCTGTTATATCAGCTGGTATTCTTATAATTTCTCCTGATAATAATGCAGTTCTTCCTTTTAGGTCATTAGCCCTTGATATAACCCACCACAATGATGCATCTTTATAAGCTTTAAATGCTAAATTATCAAGTCTATCACCAGTCTTTGCATAGATAAATGTATCACCATCATTTAAAAATATAGGCGGATAATAAGTTGTGGAATATACTCTCATTCCTGACTTATCTATTTTAATTGGAGTTTTAGCGTATCTTTTCATATATTAGTAGAGACCTGTGCTCCGTTGCCAGTTGTTAATATTTGTAGTCCCGTAATTAAGAATACTCGTTGGATTAGAGCTCGCTTCAGCTTGCCATCCACTCAACGATCCCGGCCCAACATTCTTTTTAGTATTCGTAAGAGCACGTCCTGGATCATTTAAAGCTTGTCGATTTGGATCATCAAAACCACCACTACCAAATTTAGGTATTACACCAAGTGCAAATCCTCGATATGCTGTATTAGCTAAATCTACAACTTCATTACCACCTAACAAACCAAAGGCATCACCTGCCAAAGCGGCTGCCTGACCCAGAATATTAGCTTGTTCACCTCTATAAAACGTTTCTTTTACATTGTCTAAATCAAAATGTTTTTGAATAGTAGCTGGTAATCTATGTCCAATATAAACAAATGTACAACTTACTTGTACATATTTAGGAAGTTTTGCTACATCAGTTTCCCAAGTTCCATTATCTTGAACAGTATACGTTAAAGCTGATATGAAACCTGGTGCTTCATAATACATATCTCCAATTGTTAATCTTGAAAAAGGAGAAATCATACCTAAACCACCACCAGTTGCATTCGTCCATGAAGGATATGTTAATCCTGCTAAATAATTTAATTTTTTCCATAAACTAGCTAATTCTCTAACAGATTTAGGATAAACATCAAATGTAAATTGAATTTCTCTATTAGTTCCTTGATAAACATAAACTTTATCTGGTCTACCTATATATCTTTCTTCTGCATACTCTGGAGTAAATGTATCTGTTATACCACTTAATATTGCTCTAAAAACTATATGAGCTTCATTAATAGCATCATAAAATTTAAACGGTATAAAATCCAAAGCTTCTACAGGCTGTTCATCGCCATCCTGAGTATACTTATCTGTACCATATGGTATTAAATTAACTTTATCAACACCAACTCCAGATAAATCAATATTTAATTTATTGGCTGTGAGTTTTGATATAGATTGACCTAATTTCTCCTGAACAATTCCTGCAAGTGCACCAAAAGCATTATATTTTTTCTCTAATTCTTTAGCTTGTTTTACTACACCTTGTCCTGCATTATAAGCACCTATTAATTGTGAAACAGGAAATTTTCCTGATACACCTTTCATAAACTTCTTGGTTGCTGCCCTTTTTAGAAACGTTTTTGCACTACTTACAAGCTTTCCTTTCGCAAATTCTGTTCCAAAATCTACTAAATCAGCTTGAACTTCGGTCCAAATTTCCCCCGCCTCTTCTGCAATATATTCTCCTATTCCTGTTAAAACGTTTTGCCCAGCATCTATTATTTGTTGTTGAAAATCCAATTCATGTAAACTTATATTTGGTATACCTAATGTACCAGGTATACTGTAAATGTGAAGTGGATTATATTCACCAGGTTTTAATAAAGCTGTAGCAGTTGATGTAAAATCGGCAAATGACTGTATGGTAGACAAATCACCAGTAATTCCATATCTAGTAGTAGTAACCTTTTCCCATTCTTCATTTGGTTGAATTTTAATTAAAAATTGCTGTCTTTGTTTAAATAAATTTTCTTGAGTTATTGTAAATCGTGATACTATTGGATTTGCATGTAAACTAAGTCTTTTAACATCTGCAAAATATCTATCTATAAAAACAAGTGGATCTCTACCTAAAACAGCACCACCGATTTGTTCTATTGCATCTAAACCAAGATTTATCAATGTTCCTAAACCACTTGGTTTAGAATATCTATCTATGCCCCACTTATTACCAATTTCTCTCACTATATATGGTTGTTCAAAACCTAAAGTTTGATTTACTCGATCATTTCTAATACCTAATATACCTGTATCATTGTTAAGTTGGTCGTAATAAGTACTTAATCCCAAACCTGGTCTTGTAAACCCAGCATTATCTATTCCAAGTTTATCTGTAGTATGTTTAAAATATATTCTAGATTGTTCTGTTGTTGTTGGTCTAACAGTAGGATATCTATTAGTATCTTCAAATTCAGGAATATAAGAAAACCCCATTCTATTTGGAGTGGA
>Ga0080013_1002714_pt1 | contig 20148 bp, 27 predicted proteins | sample ETNvirenome_6_85_FD_69236 | JGI IMG/M metagenome (GOLD analysis project Ga0080013, IMG submission 69236) | Marine viral communities from the Pacific Ocean - ETNP_6_85 (SPADES assembly) (version 2) | ecosystem: Environmental > Aquatic > Marine > Oceanic | place: Pacific Ocean | collected 2013-06-19 | reverse complement strand
AAATTAAAAATATTAGAAGATAAGATATTAGGTTATTCTGTAAGTTTAGTGATGCAGTGGTATAATGTTGACGATGATAAAAAGGAAAATTTAGAAAAAACTATATTAAAAAATTATGGAAAAAGTAAAAATAATGCTTGACATATATAGCATTTTATGTGTATATTTGGGTATGGTTTGATAGACATATTGACTAATTGAAATAAGCTTCCCTCCCGTAATAGCGGGGTGTAAGGGAACGGTTAATCACCGACACGGTTGTAAAGAGCGAGTGTGAACGATATATCCCATCGGAGAAATATATCCGGCACACTCGTTAAACTATTTACACAATATTTCAATTAATCAATAACAGTAACAAAGGAGACAATATGTCTAAATTAAAACCAGTTAATCCCATCTTAGTTCGTAGATTACGGAGGTTATCAGATAGAGAACTTACAGTAATGATGTACGAAAATGGTAAAGGTAAGAAAAGGTCACATAAGAACCCACACTTACGAGCAATGGCAATACAGAAGGTGGGAATATGAAGGGAAAATATATTATACAGACTACCATTTATAATAGTGGTCAGTTAATAGAATCAACAGCTGTTAGTTATCCAATTAAATTTGAAAACAAACATAAGTTGGTTGAAGTTATACATCGTATGATTAAAGGTAAGAAGGGGGAATAAACATTACAAGGGGAAGATTAATTTCTTCCCCTTTTTTTGTGCTTTGTTAAAAAAACCGAAAATAATTTAAAAAAGTGCTTGACTTATATAGGTTTTTGTTAGTATATTCACATATGGAAAAAAGGGAAAAAACGATGACTTGTCAAAAATGTAAAAAAATTAAGGCAGTTATCAAGTATCATAATGGTAATTATTGTACTTGGTATTGTGCAAAAAAATGAAAGTTTGGACTAAAGAAGAAATTAAAGGTTTGATAGAAAGTCGTGATGACGCTGTCATTCGTGGTATGAAACGAATTTATGACTTACAAACCGAAAGTGAAAAGGCTTTTGGTGATACTCATGTTCATAATGGGGTTGGTTTTAGTGGCGTAGACGGTGAAATAATGAGTTCTTTTGTGGAGTTTTATAATAAAGCTAATTTTCTTTCATATAAACAAATGAAAATTGCTCGTAAGAAAATGCTGAAATATGCTGGTCAGTTAACTAAGATATCTAATAAAGAATTATAAAATGAATACTTCATTGAAGACATGGGTTCAGTTGAAAGCACAAAAACCATACTATAAGAAACCAAAAACTGACTCTAAGTTAATTAAAGAAAATACTGAAAAGTATAGTAAACAAATTAAACAATTAAACCATATAATAAATGATGATGATTACTATACCAATGATGGGTATCTTGATTTTATAAAAAATATGTATGACGCTCTAGTATCTGGAAGAAAAATTTCAGTAAAGATGGAATCAGCAATTCAAGGTATTATCAGTAAATATGCTAAATGGTTTTTACAAAAAAATAATCCTAAGTATCAAGAACAGAGAAAAATATTTGTAGATGAGTCTATGAAAAAAATTAAACTTATTAAGGATACATTATTTGATGCTAAGTATTCTACTGAGTATGAATCGGGTGCTGAATATTTCTTGAATAGTGTAGGAGAACAGGTTAAGAAAAAAGGTGAACTTACCTTAAAACAAAAAGAATCATTAAATAAAATGTATAATAGATTTAAAAAAAGAGTTGAAAAAAATACTAAAAAAAGTAAAAAAAAGACTTGACTTATATAGTATTTTATTCGTATATTTAGGTGTTAAAAAAAGGAAATAAATAATGAACTTAAATGAATGTATAATAGACGAGTTCCCATCACCAGAATATGATAGGGATTTTATAAATGAGTTGGTTAATAATTACTCAGGTGATATCAATCCTAATGGTGATTTTCTGGATAATATAGACTTATGGGATTACATATGGGAATGTTTAGAAGCAATAGAACATCCAAGTACAATCCCTGTCTCAGGGATTCCCGTAGATGTTAATGAAAGGGCAGAGAAGGATGAAAAATATAAAGTAGTGTTAGCACCATCCTTTCCTGAGGAGTACCGCTCAGTATTTGAAGATATACTGGAAGAATGGGAAAAAGAAGATAAAAAAAGTGAAAATAATGCTTGACTTATATAGGTTTTTATGTGTATATTAAGGTATGGAAAAAAGGGAAAAAATAATGAAAACAATGAAATTTAGAACTTTAGAAAATCCAACGGAAACTGTCACCGTCAATGGTGTGGAGATAGTTCCAGACGAGGTAATCGAAGTTACATTACCTAAAAATGCTAACAAAGTTATGGTTGGTGGAAACTGGCCTACTGAAGAACCAACCGAGGAAGATTGGTTACTTGGTAAACTTAATGTTGGGGAACCTGAATACTTGGGGGGTAAATAGATAATGTCTAATTTAAACGAAACAATTTTTGGAAAAACTTATATGATTGCTGTAGACAGACCCAATAGTAGAGTTGAAAATATTACTCTTGGTGACTTGATGGATGAATTGGATTTAATACCAGATGGTGCTGTACCGTCAACGTTATCTGTTGTTTGGCACGAAAAAGATAATGATGCTTATATCATAGAAATTTATGACTATGATTCTGGTGAAGTTTATTGGGAAGAACCATCTGATGAGATGTGGACAGAAAATGATGATGTTCTTACAAACTCACTATTAATGTGGGGTGGATTGGAAAATACTGTTGAGGAGGTATATTAATGAGTTTTTATTTTAATCCAAAAACAGATTATGAAAGTCGTCTTGATAATCTTCTTGATGGAATCAATGATGATTATAGGAATTGGACTTCAAGTTGGGATGATCCTACAAATTCGAGGGATAAGTTTAAGAATGGTTTATCAGTAAAATCTGGTAGAAAATTTGATAAGATAATCAAAGAAAATTCGGTATGGGGATTTGTCGCTAAAACAGATGGAATACATAAGGGAATTCCTTATAAAAAAGGTGATGTATTTAAAGCTGCTAGTTGGAGAGCTCCAGCAAAACATGTTAGAGGTTCTATCTATGATACTAATACCAATTGGTATCAATGGACAGGTCCAAATTATTTAATATAAAGGAGAGTTAAAATGACTTTAAAAGAAATATTAGTTGAATTAGAAATAATAGAAGGTACATTAGATGATGCTTTCTATTCTTTACCAGAATATAACGCTAATGAAGATAGTAGGTCTTATGTGGATAGTGCTAGAAATGAATTATACGGTTTGAAAGATAATCTTGAAAAAGCTATTTTAGATGGCGCTGATTTAACAGTAAGTTATGAAGTAAAAAATTAAACATTTGGGTTGACTAGGATATTAAGTTATCACTGCTTGTCTTAACGACATCTGGAATCAACCCATAGTTTTTTGACAATTTGGAAATAGGAAGCACGAAGACTTGCTATCTTCGTGTGGGATTGACAGAATAAACCTTTTTCTGGAGAAGGGGGTTATTGTTGAGTAAGTTCGTTTATGGTGAACTCCCTAAGGGCAGAACCCGGCTCGAATGTGGGCGATAGGAATCAAGACATTGTGAACTGAAAGATGTGTCATGAAACAGAAAACGACTACTTTTCTGGCTCATTGTAAGAGAGTGGTAGAAATACTGAGGTTCTTACTTTATTACCTAATAATCCGTGAGTGATGGATAAGGTGTGCTAACAGAAGTTGTGTTCACTTCAACGTAGTTAACCACTATAAGAAGTAACCAATCATAACCGATTGGGTTAGTAGCATGAGTATTCAAAATCATTCAAGACCGATGACACTTGTGGTATGTCAGTATCACATCCCACCTAAATTCCAAATACTTAAATAGTGGCTCCAATTCTTAGTCCTCACATATTAACGACTTAAAGATAAGGGGTCACTATTTATTAATAATAACGAAAGGGAACATAATCATGATAAATGATAATAATAAGTTACATTTTTTATTAGGTATTTTAGTGACTTCTTTATCTATAGTTTTATATAAAGAAATTATTTATAAACCACCTGTACTTAAAACCAAAACAGAGACAATAGTCAGGATGGTCGATGAGCCTTTTATAAGAGGTAACTTTGAAATAGAAGCATCAGAAATTAAATCTACTTTAAATGAATCTAAACTCAAACATCTACTTATATATGTAAATGCTTTATGTGATGAGTATGGTGTAGATTATGAAATGGTTAAAGCTGTTATTCAAACTGAATCAAGTTGGAATCACAAAGCAGTATCAAAAAGTGGAGCTATTGGTTTAATGCAAGTGTTACCTGAAACTGCTATAACAGAATTCAATACACCCAAAGATGATTTATTTGATCCGTATGTGAATGTTACGGTTGGTATTAAATATTTATCTAAATTGAATAATCATTTTGATAATTTAGATGCTTTGCTAACTGCATATAGTCACGGTCCAACTGTCACAAAAAAGTATAGTGAAAAATATATAAGGTCTAACTTCTATGTTAAACGAGTATACAACAATATGTAAAAAATGAATATAGGTATTATTGCAGGACATTTAGCTTTTGGGCTAATAGCTTTTTCTTTCTTAGTAAAGGATATATTATGGTTACGAACTGTTTCTATTATAGCAAGTTTGTTTAGTGTTTTTTACAACTACTTTATTCCTATAGAACCAATGTGGATTGCTATTGGGTGGAACTTTGTATTTGTTACAGTTAATCTATATCATATAGCGGTTATCATTTATGAAAAACGACCAGTTCATATGAGTCCTAAACATAAGGAGTTATATGAAACTATGTTTAAAAATATGACACCTGTAGAATTTTTAAAAATTACAAAGATTGCAGATTGGATACATTTTAAATCCGGTGAAGTTATTACTCAACAAGGTCGTCCAGTTCCAGATTTAAATTTAATCTATAATGGAACTGTTGATGTTGCTGTAGATAAAGAAAAAGTAGCAGAATTAAAGGACGGGCAATTTGTCGGTGAGATGTCATTCCTTACAGAGAAACCGGCGACTGCAACTTGTGTTGTAAAACATGATTCGGAAATATTGGTGTGGAAACAAGAACAATTTAAAGAGTTATTAAAAAGAAACCCATCGTTATATTTTACAATTCAATCCTTATTAAGTGCTCAAGTATCGAGCAATTTGGTTAGTAGTAGTAAAAAATAGCTTGACAATTAGAAATTTTATTCGTATATTACATTGGATATTCAAATAGGTTATCGTTCTATAAAAGAATTGAATCTCAATTTAGAGGTTCTAATGGGGGCATAGTTCTTTCTTCCTTTCTTCTGTGTCCCCAACAATTAATTAATAAACAATAAGAGGTTACTAATGAAAAAGAAAATAGACTTATCACAGTTTATGTTAACTGATGATGATAAAAAACAAATGAAATCTATCGATAAAAAAACAATGAAAGATGATCCTAATTATCCAAAAAATAAACGAGTCAATCTTGAGTATTATGCCGAAGAAGACCTTGATGATATCGGAGTAGATGATTATTCTGATTGTGATGGCAGAGAAGAAGTAGAAACTCTTAGTGATGCTGGGATGGATATATATCAATAATGAATAAGTTTGAGCACATTGGTAAGAAAGTAATTGATTGGTGTGTAAATGAATTCGGATTAAGTAAATATCATGAACATGACCCGTGGTTGGATTTTGAAAATGATGATTTAAAAATGATGGGTGAATATAATATTGATGAGAATACAATAACAATATATGTCAATGAAATAAAAAATATTGATGATTTAATTGAAACAATTATCCATGAATATGTTCATTATTTACAAAGACCATCTTGGTATACTAGATATATTAATATGGGATATGAAGATGAAAATAATCCATATGAAATGATAGCAGAAACAATTGCTATTAATAATTGGAAACAATGTAAGAAAGAGGCGTTAAATGAAACAGTTAATTAAAGATGTATTAGATGATATGTCTACGGGACAAATAACTTTATCTTCTAATAGTGCACGTGAACTTATTGCTACTACGGTAGCTGCGACTTTAAAGTCCAATGGTACATATCTTAAAGATAGTGAAGTGGATAAACAAATAGCACGTGAACGAGAAAAATGGGTATGTTCTATTTGTGGTGAAAATACTTTTGATGTAGATTATGATTACATTGGTTCAGATACTAATCATTTGGGTTGTGAATTGAAAGTGGAGATGGGAAGTGAAGCAGATGCGGCAGATTATTATACAGGACCAGATGGTCATTATGAAAGATATGGTGATATACCTCATTCATTAACTGATGATGAAGAAGTATATCATATAATTAAACATTTAGGATATGATACTAAAGATAAAAAACAAACTATAGTTGGTAAAATTTCCAAATCACAATTAAATAGTTTATACCCCTGGCACGAAGAAGAACAATAATAATTAAACATAACAATAATTGATTTTTTTTAACGAAGAAACTACTTATGAATATATGGCAATTACAGAAAATGAGATCGTTAATACAATCACTATCATCTTAGATAGATTAGACAGTCTTGAAAATGAAACTAAAAGAAATAAAGAGTTTATGTCTGTTCTTAGGGACAGATTATTAGAATTAAATGAATGTGTAAATGATATATTAGATATTATTTCAGATGATGATGAAAAATTACTTGCTAATAAAATGAAACAATATTCAAAAATGAAAGCTTTATTTTTAAAAGAATTAGATACACAAATTTTTGAATTTGACGATAATGAAATTCATCAATTAATGAATGAAATTATTGGAGAATCTTAATGGAAGATGATATATTAATATTTTTAGAAGAAATAAAAGATTTATTAATACAAGCAGAAGACGAAAAAGATTTTGAATATGTCTTAAATGTAATTGAAATAGTTCTAGATAAGATAGAAGAAATAGAAAAAGCTTATTAATTGTTACACTTAATAATAACCATTTTACTTGGAGTTATTGCATTATCATTTGGTGTAATGACTTTTTATGCATTAAAACGAATTACTATATATGAAAACATAATACTAAATATAAATAATACTATTGAAACTATAAACCGTCAACTTAAATTGATAGATGATAAGGGACACTTTGAAGCCGATGATGAAGTTGGTTTTTTCTTTGATGAATTAAAACAACTTGGTAATCAATTGGAAGAGTTATTTGAAACAGAAGAGGTTGACAATGAAACGCAAGAGAAAAAAGAAAAGTAAAATATATTTTGGTACTCCAGTACATGATGCCATTGTAGAATATAATCGTTCAGACGATATTCAATTTAGACATAAAATTTATACAGAAGAGATACATCCTGCTTTTATGAAATTAGCAGAGAATATAATTAATACATATAAGTTTTCATATTTTGATTATGGGTTTATAGATTTACAACACGAAGTAGTATCTAATTTAGTAATGAATATGCATAAGTTTGATGAAACCAAAGGTAGTAAAGCATTTAGTTATTTTTCTGTAGTTGCTAAAAATTATTTAATTCTTAATAATAATGCTAATTACAAAAAATTAAAAACTCACGATGATATAAATTCTTTGTATGATAAAGGAAAGACTGATGATGTAATAGAATATTCTGTGACAAATGATATATTTAATAAGACTTTAGAATATTTTGACAAGAAATTAGAATTTTTATTTCCAAAAGAAAATGATAGAAAAATTGCTGAATCAATATTGTATTTATGTAAGAATAGAGATTCTATTGATAACTTTAATAAAAAAGCAATTTATATTATGATACGTGAAATGACTGATGTTAAAACATCTAAAATAACTCAAGTATCTAATGTATTTCGTAAAATATATCCCAAGATTCATGAAGAAGTATTATCGCGTGGCCACCTTAATAACTTAAACGAAACAGGTTCTATATAACTTTCCACACATTCTATATTTATTATTAGAATGTTATGGAAAAAGATTTTAACATATTCGGTGATAAAAAATTCTCGGATTTATCTCAAGAGATATACGAGAATTCTAAATTAAAAAAGACTCAGATTGATCTTTTAATCCAAGAGGTACATGGTTACATTCAGGGAATAGAAGATATCGCTATTGTAGGTCCAGTTCTAAAAGAACTATTTGATGTTGCAGTAAAGAATGATGATAATCTTTTAAAATTAGCAACTGTTATTCAGCGTATAATGAATAAACAATTTGATTTAACTGAAGATACATCATTATTATCTGATGATGAAAAACAAGAACTGATGGATTCTTTAGAAGAAGCAGCAGCTTCACTTCAAGATAAATCGGATGGAATGCAAATGGATAAGATTAGAAAAAGGATAGAGAGTTAATGTCGAATAAATATAGACATCCAATATCATCTGTTATAAATAGATTTGGTCAAACAGTAGATTCAACTATTAATCCTGATTTTGAATTTAAGCTGGGTCACGTAGAAAGAGTTTTTTCATCAGCTGTTGATGTTTCAAATTATATTGGTAATTTAGATTTAAAACCGCCAGATTCAAGTCAATTAATTTTACTTTCTCCTACACGTGGTTTGTTACCATCTATAAAAAAATCAATATTAGCTCAGCCATTGTTGAGAGGAATAAATGATTCTATAACAAGAGGTGATGCTGTAATTTATACAAATATTGAAGGTAAGATTTTTTACTTGGGCCCAATAAATGTATCTAATAATCCCAATTATACTCCAGATCATACCTTTAGAAAAGCAATAAAGGCGAGTGATGACTCTCGTGGTTATGGTAAATTATTTCCAAAAAAGATTGTATCTAAATTAGAAAAATATCAATCACCATTGGATTTTCCACAGGAAGGTCTTCCTGGCGTAGAAAGATCAGTAGATAGAAATTCAGAACCCGACCTTGTATCAAAATTTACTGATTTAGTATTAGAAGGTAGACATTCAAATTCCATACGAATAGGATCTAAAGGGATTTATCCATTGATAACCATATCAAATAATAGAAATGGATTTGTTGAAAACAGAAATGATGGGTCTAACATATCTATGTTTTCTGATGGTTCTATTAAAGAACATTTCCCTACTGGACCATTTGAAAACTCTGAAGATTATTTATTATCATCTGATAGTAAAATTATAAATGAGATGGAAAGTGAAACTGGTTATAAAGGATTCAAAATAGGATATGGTAATGATAATATAGATAAGGAAAATGAATTTGATTATAATTATGGTTTATCAACTGTACCTGAAATTAAAAAAGATCAAATGATAATTTTTTCTGATAAGATAACCTTTGATGCAAAAGAAAATGATATAACCGTTTCAGCATTTCGTAACATAAACTTTGGTGCTGGAAAAAACTTTACATTAACAAATAAAGGATTCACAGTATTAGAGTCAAAGAATATTTATATAGGTAAGAGTGCTAAACAACGGACTCAACCTATGGTATTAGGTGATAAATTAGGAGAATTTTTAGCAGTAATTACAAGTATTTTACAAGATGCACATGCTCTTGTTCAAGGTGTACCAATACCACTGGTGGATGCTAAGGGTATATCATTGACTACAAGGATAAATGAAGTAATGAAAGAATTAAGCAATGAATATAAACCACAATATGATACAGAAAAAGGTGTACCATTATCTGATAGATCAATTGGTGGTCCAAGATTTTATAGTCGTCATCATTTTATAGAACCAAATCCAGGTGAACCTGGGGGTCGGCTAAAAGCAAAACAACAGGGGTAAAATAATGAAGTTATCAGCATTTAAAAAGTTAATTAGAGAAGTAGTAAGAGAAGAGTTAGATTATAGTTTTTCTCGACTTCGTAAAGAGTTAAATGAAATAGTAGTTAAGAGTAATTCTAGTAATATGAATAAAGCTAGTACACATACGAGACAAGATAGAAGTCTTAAAAACGTGATAAAAAAACCTGTCAGTTCCGATACTAACGTTACCAGTGTTACACAAAAAGTTTCCGTACCTAAAACACACAATAAAATGCTACATGAGTTACTTAAAGAAACTGCACAATCTGATGATTGGAAATCTGTTGATGGTAAAGGTGAAGCTGAAGTTCAATCCGTGCAAGATAATACAGAACAATTACCAGAACATTTGGCAAATGCATTTACGAAAAATTATTCTGAAGTAATGAAAAAAGTAGACGAAAAGGCGAAGTTTAAAAATGGGGCTTAAATCGGATTTATATGATGTCTTAGTTGAAAACTTAGGTGAAGAGTATGTAAACAATTCATCGGAAGGTCAAAAGAAAGTTGATAAGCTTGCTAGTGGTTTAGCTAAAGCGATTACAGAATATATGAAAAGACAAGATTGGGTGATTGTGGAAATGAATGCACCAGTGATGACCGGTGCTGGTCCAGGTATGGCGAGTTTAAGTAGAACAGGAAAGGGTATGACGGGAATGCCGTTAGAGCCAATAAATACATATACAACTAAAGTTAAAGTAGGTTCAATTCATGCATCCGAGACAACTGATTTTCCGGCTGGAATATAATAGGTAAGAGATGCCAATACTAGATAGAAGAACAAATCAATTTGTTGAAGATAAAGACACTAGAGTAAGTGTTGGGATTGATTTTCCATTTGGTCGTGTACCAGATGGTGATGGATATTTTAAAACAAGTAAGACTACTGTTGATGCAATTAAAAATAATATAAAGCTTTTATTAAAGACTGAAAGAAGTGAAAGATTGTTTCAACCATTTCTGGGGATGAATTTAAAACGATTTGTATTTGAACAAATTACAGAAGATGTTAGGATTCAAATTGAAAATGATATTGTGGATACATTTGAAACTTGGCTTCCATTTGTTGAGTTGAGAGATATAGAAATAAGTTCTGATTCAATCACAGAAGATAGGAATAAAATTAACATTAACATAGTATTTAATATTAAGAAAGCACCTAATTCTTTAGAAACAGTTGGGGTTGTGTTGGAGTAAAAAAATGCCATATTCAGAAAAACAAAAATATAAACCATCGAATATCAACTACACAAGTAAAGATTTTTCTACGATTAAGTCAGACTTGATTGAATATACTAAGGCTTATTTTCCAGATACTTATAAAGATTTTAATGAAACATCTCCTGGTATGATGTTGATTGAATTGGCAAGTTATGTTGGTGATGTTTTGTCTTATTATATAGATTACAATTATAAAGAAAATGTTTTAGCTACTGCTACAGAGAAGAGAAATGTTAGACGGCTTGCAGAGTTTATGGGATATAAAACCACACCATCAACTCCATCTTTAGTTAAATTGAAGGTCACTACTAATATTAATGCTGATAGTAATTATGAGCCAGATTATGGTAGTTTACCTATTAATTTACAATCACCAATTGATGTTGGATTACAAGTTAAATCAAATGTTAATACTGAATTAATATTTGAGACGTTGGGTGAGGTGGATTTTACAATTTCCGGCTCACCGGATGTACCTGCAGTTGGCGCACCGACTTCTTTTAATGCAAATGGCGAAGCTATTGGTTATACTTTAACGAGATATGTCCAAGCAGTTTCCGGTGAAACAAAAACAAAATCTTTTACTATATCAAGTCCAACGAAATTTTTAGAATTGGACTTGGGTGTAACCAATGTGGTTGAAATATTAAATGTAAAAGATAGTTCAGATAACAAATGGTATGAAGTAGATTATTTGACACAGGATAGAATACTTAAAGAAACTCATTATTCAAATGATGGAAGAGGCCGTGCTGATAATCAAGATCCAGTAGGCGGTCTTTCTGCTTCTATTGATATACCATATACTATAGAGTATATTAAAACTAATAAGAAATTTGTTAAGAAAGTCGATCCGGATACTAATAATACAAAGTTACAATTTGGAAATGGTTTGTATAGATTAAATATATCAGGTTCTTCTGGTGCTAGTATTTTTTCTATGGTCGAACAACAAGGTATAAATTTATCTGGTGTACCGAGTTCAGTAATAAATGCTAGTATTAATAATTTAACTACAAACAATTCATTAAATTTAGGAGAGACTCCTGCAAACACTATAATGACTGTGACTTATAGAGTTGGTGGTGGACCAAATGCTAATGCACAAGCTGGCGAAATAACGGATGTGCAGAATGCACCTGCGGGTGTGACTATAACTGTAACTAATCCAGAACCAGCAAGTGGTGGAACTGATGGGCAAACTGTTGATGAGATTAGGGAAAATGCAAAAACACATTTTGCTTCTCAATTAAGATGTGTTACTCGTGAAGATTATCAAGCAAGAATTCTTAATTTACCAGCTAAGTTTGGTAATATTGCCAAGTGTTATGTTCATAGATTGAATGATATAAGTGGGTTAAAAATATACACTTTATCTTATAATCAAAATAGACAATTAGTACAAACTCCTTTGTTAATATTGAATAATTTAAGATATTATTTAGAACAATTTAGAATGATAAATGATGCTTTGGATTTTGGATTTGAATTGAATGATATTACATTTTCTGGTTATCATATAAATTTTGGAGTTAATTTTGAAGTTAATTATGATAGACGATTTAATTCGGCAGATGTTAAATTGGAAACTATTGATGTGATAAAAGATTTTTTTAAAGTTGGAAAGATGCAATTTAAACAGGCAATTAATTTAAGTGATTTAAGATATAATATTTTAAGTCTTGATGGAATCATTGGAATTAAAACATTAAAATTATTTCAAAATTCTTCTGGGATATTAGATTATCCATCCGGTGGTACTGTTAGAACTTTATCTTATTATCAAGGAGATGGAACGCTTGTTTCAAACGGAGAATCAGGATATGGTTTTGCTTATGAGATGGGTAATGCAACCGTAGATGATGTAGTTAGACCATCAGCAACACCTGCTGTATTTGAACTTAGAAATCCAGATAAGGATATTTACGGGAGGGTAATCTAATGCATAGATTTTTCTTCGCAACCAAAGATGCTTTTATCAGTAGTGGTTCAAATCAAATTACTGGTGAAGATTGGTTAGATAAGAATACTGGACAGGATGAAGTACTTGAGTTAAAGAAAGTATTTTGGAATAGAGATTTTCATTATCCAACTCGTTTATTGATTAAATTTGATGCTGACGAAATAGAAAATTTTATAAGTTCATCTAATGTATACACTAAAGACCCATCTTATAAAACCAATTTAAGACTTTGGGAAACTAAAGGAACAAGTGGATTAAGTGAAACTTATAAAATTGCCGCTTATCCAGTTAGTGAGTCGTGGGATGAGGGTGTTGGTAAAGAGTCGGATAATCCAAAAACTACAGACGGGGTTAGTTGGAAAAATAGACAATATCCAGCAGGTGGTGCCGAAGTGGCGTGGGCAACTGTTGGTGGAAGTTATATAGCATCGGATGAAGTAACACAATCTTTTTCAGCCGAATCGCCAGATATTAATATGGATATAACTTCTATTGCAAAGAAATGGTTTGGTGGTACAAATAATAATTATGGATTACTATTAAGATTATCTGGTAGTAGAGAGACATCAACTGGTAGTTTCGAAGATTTAAAATTCTTTTCAAGACAAACCAATACAATATATTCACCAAAAATTGAATTAAAATGGGACGACCATCTACCAGCAACAGGTTCAAATACAGGTAGTTTAACTGCATTAGATTTATCTGGTACGGTAGAGAATTATGTTTATCCAATACATTTCAGAGAAGCGTATAAAGAAACGGAACAAGTTAAATTTAGATTTGGGGCTAGAAAAAGATATATCAATAAGAGTTTTACAACATCAGTACAGACTGTAAGTGGAAGTTATTTTGCAGAAGGTTCTGCATCTTATTCAATTATTGATATGGCAACTAATGAATCAGTTGTTCCGTTTAGTGCTTATACTTCTATGAGTTGTGATTCTACATCTCCGTACTTTGTACAAGATTTAAATGGTTTTGAACCAAATCGTGCTTATAAAATATTAATACAAGTAAATCACAATGATGATCAAAGGATAATATACGACGACGATTTTGAATTTATATTGAGGGTATAATTATGCCATATCATGATAAAGGTAGCAAAACCAAAGGTGATAAGGATACTGATGCTAATGCTCAATTTGGTTCTACACCACCATTATTTACTGAAGAAGGACATCAACAGGAACAACCATTAAATCCAATAGTACAAGTTAATTTGAATGCTTTACCTGGAGAAATGATGTTTCAAATCACAGGTAAAGAATATGTAGGTAAATTTCATATTCATCAAGATGGAACTATTATGGCCGGTTCAGGTGATTTGGGGGAGGATCATGAAATAGTACCGGAAAAAGTAATTGTTCGACAACTACCTGAAATCCTAAAAGAAGACGATATGACAGTTGATTATTATGGATTGGGTGAAGGATTAGCAGAATTTCCAGCACTTACAACTGCTCCGTCAAATGAGTTTGCGGAATTTATAGTTACAAAACCATATACTTGGTTAGTTGAAAGAGTTCCAAATATAACTAATTTTTTGACTGTTTTTTCTAATTTAATAAATAACTATAATGGAGCTATAGGTGGTGGATATCTTCGGAGAGTGGTCCAATCGGGTGATGCTCTTCAATTTCAAAATGCTGATATTGATTTTTGGTTTCCAACAGCAGATAAATTATTTGGTGCAGTTAATTTTATTAATCAGGGTCATCTCGTAGAGTTTTATCAACCAGAATTACAAGAAATACAACAAGATAAATTTTTATATAGTTGGAATTTAGTACCTAAAACAAGTGAGATTCCAAATGTAAAATTACAAATAATTAGTAGATTGGTGGGTAGTATAGAAAATATATTATCCCAGTTTGATATTACAAATGCAAAAATAGCAACAAATTTAAATCAAGTTGCTATAGATAGTAGATGGGAAGGGTTTGAATCAAATAAGTTTGTGAATATAGATATATTGAAACCACCGGTATTTTGGAGATTATTAAAATATTTACATAGTGAAGGAGAACCATTCAAACTTAATGGTCCAAGTGCTTTGATATTTTTGACTTGGGTTGCACCAAGAGTTTCGTATTCACCTTATATGCAACAACTATACGATGTACTTTTGAATGCAAGTGAAATGAATTATGAAACCATTTCTTTTATTGAACCTTATTTAAATGAATTGAATTTACCAACAGGTGATTTACCTCCAGTTAATTTACCATTAAATGTGAGTTTGTCATAATGGCTTTTTATCGTACACATAATAGCGAAACTCATGTTTCTGAATCAATTTTTGATGTTAATTTAGAAATTCAAAATGATGGTTATCCAACTCCTATTAATTTTGCTAGTTCTATTGACCCAAGTGATTACGATAATTTTAATATTACAATTGACCAACTTGAAGGTGAAATTAATGTTCCATATCAATATGTTGACCAGAATGTTAATAATGTAGTGACAAGAAAAATAATTGTTCCTGATAGTATATTGGGTGGGTTTGGTCAATGGAGGATCAATTATACTTACATTCAGTATCCGGATCAACAATGGGTCACTGGAACTGCATATCAAGGAACTTTTATTGCTGGAAGTATTGATACGGAAAGAATAACTGTTCCAAAAATAGTATATGACCCAGATGTATCAGTAGGTGTTACCACTTTTACTTTTGATAAAAATACAATCAGAGAGGCATTTGCCGATAGAATATATCAATCATTTTTCTCATCGTCAGCTGAAATACCAAGTGATTTTGGAGACTTAAAATCTTTACAAACAACCATTAGAGATGGGTTTATAACTACTGGTAGAAGTGAAGATGAAAAGTTGGTATTTTATAAGAAGGATAGAAACACACCTGAGAATATAAAAGATTTTAATGAAGGTACTTTAAGTTTAATTATAACTGATATAAGTAGTAGTTTATCATTTGGAGGAGCAGGGGCTGGGCCACAAGATATTGATCATCTTTTAGATGACGAGTTAACGATAGTTGGACCGACTATTGGTGATAGGACTGCATCAGACGAGACAAATGATAATAATGATCCTTTATATTATTATGAATCAACAACATATGAGTTGCGATATAAAAATGATAATATGAAAATACCTTTTGCATCATATAATACATTTTATGTAGATAGTGGTGCTACCGATGCTTTATATGAACCTAAACCCGATGTTGAATGGACGAATGTTTTTAATTTATCTCAACTAACAACTCCAAATCTTTCTGGAAAAAGAGTTAAGCCAGAGAAAGCAAGAGAAGTATTGGATACGAGTATATTTGAATTGTTACCAAATCAAAGAACTCGTCAAGATGATATAAATGAATTTTTTAGTGATTTTAATGATTTGATAGGTGGAGCTCCTGTATTTGATGACGTTGATTTTGATGGGGTTGGTGAAAAACTTATTACAGATGTTTCAAGGATAAGCACCGCACCAAATGATCCATCTGCGTATATAACAAGAACTGATGAAGATGCTACTCAAAGTTCACAGAATCAAGATAAAACTCTTGAGTCAATGAGAAATAGATTGAATCAATATCTCGGTGATGTTGATAATGTTGTTACTGAAATTCAAGATGAAAGACCTGAGTATGAAAATAAATCAGAAGGATTCTTAAAAATAAGAAAACCAAATCAAGCAATTATCATTCGTGATATGAGTGGTGGAGAGTTGGAATTTCAAAAAAGTGATTCATTTCTTACTGATGGATTTACAATAACTCAATGGGTTAGATTTGTAGGAAAGACCGGTGGGGGAACTTTATTTAGTTTTGGAAATCCATATAAAGGAGAAGATGCACCTACATTTGATAGATATGGATTTAGGTTAGAAACTTTTACAGAACAAAATGATAATGATGATTATGAAAGATTTGTTAGGCTGGTTGTTTGGGATCATATAAATAATAAATTATATGATAGTCACTTTGGAATTCAAGATCAATCAAGAGTGAATACTCATTTCAGTTTGCCGTATCCAAAATATCCACATTTCAAATATAATTATTTGCAAATACCAACTGATGATTTAAGTGAATGGTATTTTATCTGTGCAACTTATGATCCATCAATTAATGAAGGGGATTCAATTACGGATTCAAGTTATGCTAATATGTTAACCAACAGAGATTTTTGGTTGAATCATTTGGATGTTGCACCATCACCACCTACAGGTGATGCAATTTACACTGCACCAGTAAGTTTCTTTCAAGTAACATTTACATCTACTATTACAGTACCTCATTGGCAAGACATATCAATGTCTCAGGGAATAGCGAGACAGCGGTATATCGGCCGCGCAATAAAAATTACATATGGTGGTACTAATTATATAGCTGGTATATCATCTATTAATCGAATTCAAAATCAAAATCAAAGTCAATGGTTGATAAGGTTATCTTCGACGCCAGGTTCTACTGATTTTGCTGATATATTTAATCCAACTATACCTGATAATAGTGATATTACATTTCAAATAGGAGATGATGAAGGTACACCATTTTTTGTTTCGAATAGTGGACTGGGTGCAAAATGTAAAGTGGAAGCAATAAGTCGTAGTGAATTATTAAGAGCTCGTGGATATAAAGTTGATAAGTTTGATATTCCATTAGAACAGGGGTAGAAAAATGGGTGAAGTTGCCATAACAATAAACCCAGTTGGTGGTGGAGAAGTGGGAGGTGGGGGGAATATAACTCCTACTTTTGGAGTAGATCTTGTTAATCTTACAGCAACGCCAGCATCTGGTTATGTATTTACTCATTGGTCCGATTTAGTTTGGCAACCCACAGGAGCGTTATCACCACAGCCGCTTATGTTATTTCAGGGAGATGATAATAATCCCGAAATTCAGTTTGCTTATCCATATATGGGTTCGCCATTTGATTCTGATCCTGGTTTAAATATTACTGCTCATTTTTCTTCAACAGCAGTAGATCCACATGATGTTGAAGTGGTGTTATCTTCAGTACCTTCTACAATTGATGTTACACTTACCGGTGGGGGTACTTTTGTGACGGGTGATACAATAACTATTTATGCTTCAACTGATGTTCAGAATTATACTTTTTCTCATTGGGATGGTCAGTTTTGGCAAAATAATCAAGAATTATTTGGTGATAATACTTTACCTAGTCAGACGTTTACTATACCAGAAGATTATGTCGGCAGCATACTTAGAATGAGGGCTAATTACGAACCAGCAACCGGGGATGATGACGGCGCGGGGGAGAATGAATTTCAATTTACCGTTGGGGAATTAGACATTGCTAATATACCAAGCGGTACTACTGCGGAACAACTTGCCATAATAGAAGAAAGATTTGGTGGACTTGTTTATGGGCAAAATAATATTGATTTTGAGTTTGGCCAATCACTTCCTTATGTGCATAATGAACCAGTTAATTTAAGTGTTGAGTTAAATGAAGGATATCAATTTGTAGAATGGTACGGTGGAGATTCTTATATTATTGAACAGAACACTGGTTTTGATGGTACATCCAATCCTATAACTTTTAATATGTTAGATGTTGATACATCCTTTGATTTAAGAGTTAATGCGGGTGGTCCATTTTATTTAACTACTAATTACACCATAATTGATTCTGATACTGGTGAAACTCCAAGTGATAATAATAGTGTAATTGGGGGATCAAGTGATCCACTCCCAACGGGAATTACTGATGTTGAGGCAATTGTTTCTTACGGTTATGAGTTTGTAGAATGGGCGGGAGACGTGGAGTTTATCGTAGAAGGTTCAGTTGATGTACCTGAAATAAAAGTTAATCTGTTAACAAATATTAATTTAGAGGCAGTACTTCAACAAACATTAGCATTAGAAGCTTTTGTTTATAATCAATCTGTTGGACCTTATACAGATAATTATGCTAGTTCCGCTCCGTTGCGACTAGTATTTGAACCAAAACAAGGTAGAGATTTAACAGTATTGAATCCAGATAGTCCAGCTTCCAATGGTTCATCGGCTATTTTTGAAGAACGAGATGGTCGTTTTCCACTTGGGACTTATACATTAAATAATAGAGATTTTTGGGAAAATATAACATTTGATAGAACAACACAAGATTCACAAATAAACCCAAAGAATTTTGATGGGGAAGTTAGAACTGCATTTGGTAGGCTGATGGATACACCAGATGGACCTACTGTTTCAACGAAAGCTGACAATTATTTTTCAGTTGAAACATTACCGTATGTTAGAAATTTAACTACTCGTGAAGTAGTTCCAGTAAATGAATATTATGATAAAAAACTTGAAAGTGATAAGTACGAGTCGGCGACGGAAGGTAAAGTAAAATTGAAATTTGGATTGAGGTCGTCTGGAAGAACAAGTGAAGGTAATATAAATTTATTTGGTAATAGATGGGAAAATAATGAAGTATTAAAACAATTTGCATTATATTGGCCTGATGAGCCAGGTAGTGGATTGTATTTAACAAGTTTGGATTGGGGTGATGGTAGTGAAAAAGAATTCATGTCAGAACCAAAGTTAGTGGAAGAGTTATCACTATTTGAACACGTATATGAAAAACCAGGTTTCTATACTATAAGTGGTGTAATATTTGTTTGGGATAATAAAAATAAATATGTATCATGGTGGGAAAAATTTGAATCAAATTTATTGTTAAATCCATCAAATAATTATGAAAATGGAATGTATAGTTTTAATAATTTTGCTATGATAGGCGGAATATCTGAAAACTCTTCTTTTGGAAAGACACTTTATAATTTGGCTGGGTATGATCCAATTAATAAAGAACCAAGAGAATCATCGGTTATTGATGATTTTAATGAAATTGATAAGATACATTTATTAGATACATTAAGTAAGTTTGATTCACAAAACATGTTAGATGATTATAGGGATATGATAAATGCATATTCTGGCTCAATTGTTGATGAGAATAATGATATAATACACAATGGGTTTATAGACAAAAGATTTTTTGATTCATTTAAAAATACATCGTTAGTTGATATAGATATGGCGTCAACAAAAATGTATAAGGGTGTTAGATCGATGGAGAAACATTTAGGATTTAAAAATGATGATAGTGATAATCCAGGAAATAATTTTTATTGGAAAAATATAGTACCAAAAGATAATACTTTTCAAGATTTGGTTGGTATTTCAGTTAGAGATAATCCTGATCCTACGAAAGGTTCTAAAGTACCGAGAACTCCATA
>Ga0080013_1002713_pt1 | contig 20153 bp, 25 predicted proteins | sample ETNvirenome_6_85_FD_69236 | JGI IMG/M metagenome (GOLD analysis project Ga0080013, IMG submission 69236) | Marine viral communities from the Pacific Ocean - ETNP_6_85 (SPADES assembly) (version 2) | ecosystem: Environmental > Aquatic > Marine > Oceanic | place: Pacific Ocean | collected 2013-06-19 | reverse complement strand
AGCCATCGCACCAGATACAAATAATCTTACTGGTTGTGTTGCATTTCCAAATACTACTGTATTTGCTTCATTCGCAACGCTTCCAGAGCCAATTGCGATAGTGTTTGCTGCTGATGCTGTAGCAAATTGGCCGATTGCAATTGAATCTGCGCCACTTGCTTTAACGTTTTGCCCAACTGCTACGGCATTTGCCGCACTTGCGATTGATGTGTCGCCAATAATAATTGAATAATTAACTGAGGCGTTGTTGTTATAACCGACGACTGTTGTATAGTTTGCAGTTGAAGTATTGGTTGGGCCAAGAACAATTGATTGTTGCCCTGTGGTTGTTGATCCCGCGCCAATTGCTACACTGCCAGTTGCACTTGGAGCTGCGGCTTGTCCAATTGCAATAGTGTCGGCTGCTGAAGGTGCTGCTGATTGTCCGATTGCGATTGCATTTGCCGCGCTAGCATTTGAACCAGAACCAATGGCAACTGCATTTGCTCCACCAACAGCTGCACGAGAACCAATAACCGTTGTATGATTATGTGTAACATTTGTGATTGTGTCGCCAAGAACAACTGAATATGCGCCAGCTGTCGTTGCTCCGCTGCCAATAGCGATAGCTCCTGCTGCCGATGATGTGGCGGCATTTCCAAGAGCTGTAGCTCCTGCGGCTGTTGCTTGTGTGCTTGTACCAACTGCTATTGCGTTTGCTGCTGATCCTGTTGCGCTGGTTCCGACTGCGACTGCGCTAGTTGCTGATGCAGACGCCAATGTTCCAAGTGCCATAGCATTTGCAGCTATCGCATTACTTCCGCTACCAATGGCTGATGCACCAGCAGCAATAGCTTGAGGTGATCCTGGTCCGATTGCTTGTGAGCCTTGTCCCAAAACAGTTCCACCAAAACTAATGTTTAATGAACCAATTGCGACTGCGCCGTTATTGTCGCCAATTTGGATTGAGTCGGCAGCGGACCCTCGTGGATTAATGCCGTTGTTAGTTATTAACGAACCAGAAACATCCAATGTTCCTGAAACTTGGTGTGTCCAATTTCCGGTCCCCGCGCCAAGTCTTGTACTTCCTGAAACAGTTAATGATCCAGAAGGACATGCGGACAATGACATCCTCTCATTTCCAATATGATCTTGCCATGTGTAAGAAGTAGGTCCGCCACTAAACGTCCAGTAATCCGCAAGACCATGACTTCCGGTATAGGCAAAGTTGATAGATGCCCCATGACTGAGAGCAATATCGCTCTTCGAACAGTCCACCCCAGTAGCGTTCCAAGACGCTCCACCTGTATCTGACCATTGAAATGTATCCGCACTTGAGCCAAGAGTGCCTGTAGCATCGATCTCTACTTTATAATTTGAACCAGTACAAGAAGAACCTGTGTAGTTTCCGCTAGCAGTAAGCTGAAGGTCCCCGGAACCAACAAAAGTAACAAGATCATTTTGCGGGATGCGATATTTCATTAAGAAGTTCCCTGCGCGAACGTCGGTATCCATTGTTACGTCTTCTTGAAATCGAGAACTTCCCGAAACATCAAATCTATAAGATGCGGTGGCGGGATACGGCATATTAATTCCTACTTTATCCTGTGATTGATCTGATGTATTGCTATAAATGGTGATAGGATAATATATGTTTGTAACCCTACGGGTTATATAGAACGGATGGTTATCCTGCGTCCCGTGCGAGTAGAACGATGTCCGATTATTTGGATTTTCATCCGGTAATCCATGGTTCAGTATGAAGTACGGTCGGCGCGCCGTGCCATTTGAGCACAGATACAAATAAGAGTGCCCTGAAGCATGTTGAAAGTTAAGATATTGTTCGGAATTAATCTTTCCAGTCGTCTCAAGCGAAGTCAAGATCGGGTTTAGGCCGGTTTGGGCTGTATAAGAAGCAATTAAATTGTCTGCGCCTCCATAAAAAGAGCTGGCTGAAATGTTTGAGGATGCGGAAACAGCTCCTGTAACAGTTAATGTTGAACCATCAAAAGTAAGGTTTGATTCTACAGTTGCTTCATCTGCATCTTTATATGTTGCTACGCCATTTGCAGTAGAGCCATCCCAAGAGATGCCACCGCCGCCGCCGCTACCAGTGCTAACGGCAGAACCATTAAGGATTAAGCTACCAGTAATGCTTACGCTACCAGTAAATTCGTGGACATCCGTTTGATTAGAACCTATATCAGTAGATCCCGGAAGAACATTTGGTGAAGGTATCCATTTAGCCATTAGTTGCTATCCTTAATCCGTTAAACCAGAACCAGTTAAAGTAAACATTTCATTGGACGAAATACCAGTCAATTCAGCAACCACTACATAACCGGATGTGTTGCTTGTAGTATTTGAAATATAAATTTCTTTACATTTTACTCCAAACGCGACTGCATCACGAGTTGAAGTAAGTGGATAAAAGTGATTTCCACCAACAACATTTCCAGAGCCAGTTGAATTAAAACTCACCCTTAATGGTGCATCATTGGTTGGATCAAACATCATCACTAATACAGATTTTGCCACAGTTGGAAATTCAATTTTATGTTCTGCACTACCGGGAAGACCTTCTGCACCTGATCCTGTTATCCAAGGAACTCCGGAAACTTGATACGAACCAACTGATCCGAGTCCTGCATTGTATTTAAACGCCATAATATAATCCTCTCAACATAAATAGTTATTTAATCTCTTCTTTCTTTTGCTTCTTTTGATTTTTGTTTTTCGATTTCAGCAAGACGACGGAAATGTTTTTCTCTTTTGATTTCTGATGGCTTTTTATAATATTCTCTTTCTCGATATTCATCTATAATTTTTTCTTTTTTAGATTTTCGAATAAATCTTTTAATAAGGTTTTCTGAAGATTCATTTTTTCGTATTTTAACTTGCATAATATTTTCTTTATTTTATTTGATTCCAAGCGCCACCGGCTATTTTCATAATACCCCTAATATCAACACCTGGATCGTTTGGATCCATATCTCTTAATGCTCCATGTTGAGATTTACCGCTTGACTGACGCATTGGAGTTGTTCCCTCAAAAATTCCTTTTAGTCCAGTTGAATTTTGAAGATTTTTTTTGGTTTCTTGCAAAGATTTACGAGCTTCCAAAACCGCCTCACTTGGTTGATTTGATTTAATAACCTTTTTTTCCACAATTGGTTGTCTTGTGGTTCCTTGAAGACCCTGCATAACTTCCGAAATAATACCCGAAAGAGTGCCATCTTCAAAGATAACCTCTTTAATACACTCTTTAATAAGAGGTTTTAAAACTTGTTTTAATTCGTTTCTTTTCATCCATCGTTCCTAAGTTTTTTTTCATTTTCTAATTCTTTGAATTCATTAATTTTTTTGAAAAGATAATCTTTCCCTTTTGTCTTTAATACAGCATCATCTAAAGAATCAATTTCAGTTTCAAGTTGTTCAATTTCGTCTTCAACATTCCGATTACCCCATTTTAATAATCGTTTGGCTGCTTCATCTGCCGCAAATTGGGCATCCAAGATAGCAAGTTCTTCTGCCTCAATTTCAGCGATTAAATTTTGTAATCGTTTTATACACTTTTCAGCCATTATTTTTCACCAATAATATCTTTTAATTCGTTTTTTTTCATTTGTTTTTCTTAACCGTAATTACTCTTCCTTTTCGGTAGAATAAAAAACGCCCACTTGAACGTTTATTAGATTCACGCACATCCTTTGGTGACGGCGCACGATAATTAATTTCTCCTGCTGCGGCTGGTTCAGGCGTAGTTGCAAACCCATCAGGTGATCCAGCATCTGCCGGTTGAGGCATCTTAATACGTGGAAACTCTCCAGGCCCAGGAATCTTACTTAAGTTATTCGCAAAATGAGTTGCAGCTGCTTCAGGTGTTGGCTCCTTAATTAATCCCGCAGCAGCTAATTTTTTAGGTGTGGATTCTGCCATATTTTTAAGGGCTTCACTTTTAATTTGATCGGCATCCATCTCATAAACATTTATTCCTTTAAAATCTTTAGTTGGCGACGATCCAAACAAAGCAAAGTTCATATAATGAAGTAAAGCTAAAGCGGATTTTTCATCTGTTAAACCTGGAGCAACTATATTGGCGACATCAACTACAGCTCGTGGATTTGTTGTTATAAATTGACTCCATCTGTGATGACCATCAAGAACGTGATTCCCAAAAACTAAAATGGGAAATTTTCCGCTTCCGGAAGCTAATTTTCCGCCTTCAATAGCTCTATCTAGATTACCCCATTTATCGCCAGCTTGATCATTAAGGCTTTGACCAGTTCCAATTTGGCTTTGAGTTGGCATAAGTTGTGCAGCCATTCTTGTTTCAGGTTTGATTGCAACAACCTCATCTGCTGATCCTTTCTTATCAGTTCCTCCAGCCCGCAATATCGCCTTTAGTTTGGGATCCGCAAGCAATTGAGGAACTTTCTTAAGCACTTCATCTGGTCCTGCATTTATATTAATTAAACCGCCAGATTCTTCTTGTGGAGGTGCTTCTTCTGAAGATGCATCTTGTTCAGAAAATCTTCTAAAATTTTCGTGCAATCTTTGAGCTTTATCATTTGATGACCATTTTGACATTACTTTTTTCGCCTTTTGCGAGGTTTTCGTTGTATTGATTCTTCCCAGGAATGACGACCAGAGCTTCCACGATTTGTACGAGTGCTTCTTTCATACGCCGATTCACCAGGTTGGCGACGGTAATCTCGGTGATCTGCGGAAGATCTGCCGCCGCCAGCACCGCCACCATCGCCTAGGATGCGCTTTCGAATTTTGGTGCAGTCAACACCAGCTTCATAACACTCTTGATGTGATGGTTCTCGACCACGTTGGCCCTCAAGGTGCCCCAGAGCAAATGACGTTTGCAGATCTTTCCACTTGTTCGTGCCGTACTTTCCTGCACCATCAAGATCTTTATCTGTTATATCAAACTTCAGATCTTGCGACCAGCTCTGAGCACGGGAAAGCTCAGGCTCGGGTTCTGGCTCGGGTTCTGGCTCAGGTTCTGGCTCGGGCTCAACTTTCTTTTTATCATCACCGCCAAACGGCCACCAACCTTCACCAAGATTGTCTAGTTCCTCTTTAATAATTTGTTGCAATTTACTTTTTGTAAGTTTCATGATTTGTCTCCAATAATATCGTTTAATAAGCGGTTTATGCGGTCTGCTTTTGTCCAAATTTGTTTGTTTTTAGATTCATTCATCATCATATAAGCACCTTGAGTTGATGGTTCGGATACAATGTCAAAACAAATAAGTTGAAAGTCATCTTCCACAAGTGTTTGGCCTTTTGATTCCGTAACCGATCCTAAACCACGAGAAGAAATACCTAACATTACTCCATCATTGATGAGCGATTCCAAGATTTTTCCTGCTGGTGTTGAAAGAACCTTGATTTTCCCCATTAAATCTTTCCCTTCCCACCATAAGGATTTAACCATATGAGAAGCGTTTTTAAGATTAACAACAGAATCTTCGGGGTGGTCAAGTTCCCCACATGCACGGTTTTCTTTTACAATTTTCAAGTAATTTTTGACTTCTCTTTGCAAAACAGGAGCCGGATAAACGCGACCGTTACCATTTTGTTCGTCACATCGCTGCATTACACCTGAAAGAAAAGTCGCACCATTTTTCACTTCAATCTTTTCAGATTCACTTAAAAGATCTTGACAGACGCCACCGGCACATAATTCATAATATTCTCTTAAAAGATATTTTTTGCTCATTTCTTTTTGCCCTCATCAACCCACTTAATTCCACCCGATTTTATACCCGGTGGCGGAGCACTTACTCGTTTTGGCATCACGCCTAACTCAGTTTCTGTAGATCTTGGTCTTTCGGATTTTCCGCTCATTACACAACGAGAAACTACATCCAAAGCATTAGAAATTTCTTCTTGCGTACAATCTCCGTTATCTTCAAAAAGTCCTGGGAGGGCATCTCTTGTTTCCCCGCCAGTTAACATTTTATCTAACATTTTCCAAACCTGAGAAACTTTATCATGTAGTTCTTCTAATTCCTCAGATGGATCTTCCCCTTCTGGTAATTCTCCCAAATATTCTTCAAACTTTTCACGAACTTTCCCCAATAAGATATAAGCTAAATGAAAAATTCTACTTTCATCGTCCTCTTTATCGCTTGAAATTTCTAGGATTCTCTTAATTTCTTCTTTTATAATTTTTTTAATATAATTTTTTTTAACTATCATAGCTTATCCTCATTAAATATGCGGGCGCAACCCGCACGGGTCTGCAACCTGATTTACATCGTCTAACTGGCTGTAGTCTAAACCGCTTCAACATTATCCATCACCTCGACTTATTAAATTTATTCCTTTATCATCAAAAACCATATTCAACACATACGACGTTCCAGAACTAATACAAGCCATAACAAATGCAGTAGCTATAGAATATTCAAATGTAAATAGTTCTGTATATGGGTTAATCGCCCACAAAAATAGGCCAACCCACCAACCAATACACATAGAACAATTAAAGAAGTGATACGACGGTCGAATCTTATCGAAGATTCTTCCATAGACTATAATTTGTGTAAGTCCATAAGCAGCAAGCACAAATAGCAATAGATTCATTAATAATATCCATAACCACTTAAATAACGTCGGATTCGATATGGAGTGATTGAACCTTTTTTGGGTTCTTGAGGTACTTCACCGAGCCTGGTTGAGTCTTCAGGAGTTGGATCAATTAAATAATCATCAAACTCGTTTTCAATAAACTCTTGGGCCTCTAATGCAGGAGAATTTTTATCAATAAATTGTTTCGTTGAATACAAAATAACTTGAGCAGAATCAACACCCTCTTGAATTGCATCAGGATAAACCCCTTCAAGACTTCCAAAAACATGTCCTGATTGAACTGTTTCTGGAAGTATAATTCCTTCGTTTGTAAGAAATTTAAAATAAGAACTTTGATAAGAATAGACTTCATCACTCAATTCATTTTTTGGGAAAACAGTTATCTTTTTTTGTGCCGGATCAAGAATAATATCCATATGCATATGATCTAAAATCATAATTTTTCCATCCAAAGTCTTTCGAACTTCTAAAGATATTATTGCATCAGGTGTTGGCTTGGTTGCAGCAGCTGCATCTTCGGCAGAGATATCAGGATCTATTTTAATTTTAATTGGCATTAAGATTAATCTCCCTTACCAATTCTTGTATTTTTATTACTTCTTCGGCCATTTCTTTATCTGGACGTTTTACCTTATAAGATTCTAAAATGTGTAATATCTTTTTAACCTTATCAATCATCTCTGAGTCGTTTTTAAACTCTTCTTTTAAAAAAGATTTTTGCAATTCTTTTTTAAGTCTCCCGATCTCTTCATTTAAATAAGTTTTAAATTCGATGCCGTTATTGTCAAAAGAGGTAATGAACTTATTCAAAAGAATCTTTTGTTCTTCTAAGAGTTTGTTGCCATATTCTTCATTAAATTTCTTTGCAAATGATTTATATACAAGATTATCAATTGGAACCATTCTTTCTTCAAGTTTTTGGTCTGTCATTTTATAGGTGAGTTCATTTTCTAATAAAATTTTAGATTTAATGGGAAGATTGTTATTAAAAATTTGTGATATGGAAGCTAAATTTTTATAATTGGGTACAAAACTAGAAAATGCATCCTTTGATAAAAATTTACGAATTTTAGCTGCAACTTTATTTTGTTCAGATAACAACATTTTTTTATCAATTTCTCTATGACGAATTTTTACTTCATTAATAATTTTCTCAGCAGTTAAAATATTAACATTGTTTGTATGAGTAATGGCACGATATAATTTTAGTTCCCGATACATCATAGAATTTCTGGGAAAAGACTCTTTAATAAGATTTGTTATCTTATTCTTTAAATTATCGTTTTTGGCTAAAACAGCGCGTGTTAACTCATGAATCAGAATTTCATATAAAAATGCGCTATTTCTTTTTTTATTGTGTCTAAACTTTACCATTTTTACCACTCTTTTTTCCCTTTTTTTCAAGATTTTCAATTATTTGTTGAATTTCAACATCATTTTTTAAAATTTTCAAATCCTCTTTAATGTTCTCGTCATTATAATTAGTTTCAATATTCTCATAAATTCCTTTTGCTAGCTGTTGCAAACCATCTGCGTAACCTTTATGAGTATTTCTTACAGTATTCTTTCCGACTTCTTCTGCATATTTGCTTTTATAACTGCGATTTCTCGCGCCCATATCTCTTTTGTCGGATTTAACAGGTACATATTTTTTTCCTTTTGCTCTTGGGTTTTCACCTGGATTTTTCCACTGTAAATCATTTCGTTTACCAGGAGCTGCGAGAAGTGTTTCATCAGGAGCCTCTTCAGCAGGTGGTTCCTCACCCATGGCCGCGCCCATTTCGTCGCCCATTTCTCCACCCATTTCGCCGCCCATTTCACCACCCATTTCACCACCCATTTCTCCGCCAGCTCCTTCAGGAACAGCCGCTTGCTCAAGTGCTGCATCAAGTTTTTTGTCATAAAACATTTCTCGTTGATTGCGCATGATTTCTTCATCTGATAGATCGAGTAAATTTTTTGCAACCCATCGACGACTAAAATAACCTTCGGTGGCTCCACCAGCGATTTCAAATTTAGTTCGCCAATGTTCAAGTTCTTGAAGTTCAGCAATTTTTGATGGACTATTAAGATGTAATTTAAATGAAATAAGATCTTTGCCCTTATAACCTAAAGTATACAAATGAATCACCGCCATTTTTTCTAATTCTGAAACAATACTTCTTTGTAACCTTATGATGGTCCGAGAAAAGCGAATATCTTTTTGGGCAAGAGTGGTTTTATCTTCACCGTCACCTTCTTGTGTCAAATAGGATGCGGGAATTTTAAGAGCTGAAAACAATTTATCTCTAAGATATTTTACATCATCAACATCTCCAGTATAAGTACCTCCTGGTAAAGATTCAACTCTTGTATTAGAGGTTCCACCACGCACAGGAATGAAATAATCTTCATCAATACTCATTGGGTTATAACGTAAATCGATTCGACCAGTTGTTTCATCAATAACCTGATTTCTTTTCATCTGAGTTACGATGCGTTGCATGTGAGATTCAACTTCTTTTTCTTGAATTCCTCCCACATCAATATAGAAAATTCTTCTTTCGGGTGATCTAACTACGCGATAGGCCATCATCGCATCTTCCAAAAGGGAAAGCTGACGCCAAATACGGCGAGAAGCTTCAAGGATAGAAGTGCCATAGGGAGCATATTTATCATTTCCCAAAATTCTAAAATGTGCCACTTGCCAATTTTCAAAGGTTAAGCCGCCACTATTCCATTGGAACTGGACATAATTTGGATTTGTTTTATCCTCTCCTTCTAATCGTTCAATTTCTGTCTGAGGAAGCCCGACGACCGACTTAATGCCAATTGATTCATCAAGATCCAAATAAAGAAAATAGTCTCCGTATTTGCACATTGAACGACACCAGCCATAGATATTAAATTCAATGTTTAAAATACTATAAAATAAATTTTTTAAAAGTTCTTTAATTTCTTCATTTGGACAGTTGATGGTAAGAAGCGGTTGAATAGGGGAAGAAACTGTCATCTCATCGGCGTAAATATCCATAGAAGATGCAATTTCTGGCATATATTCCATTTGATCAAAGTCAACATATCTTTCTGCCCGAGCAGCATTTGAAGTAGAGTTCGCATAAATATTGTCAAATGGGTTATAAGAAGTCTTTTTAAAAGTTAAGCCTGCGGCAGATTGAAATTTGTATTTATCTAACTGCCACCGCTTTAACTGTCGAGGATTTTGTTTTTGATATTTGGTAATCGGACCTGATAGTAATCGTGTCAATGCTTTGAATAAAACAGAATCAGGGTTCCTTGGGTTTTTTATGTTTTTGTTGTCAGTGTTGTTTGGGTATGCCATTTATTTTTATCCTTTTAAAATCCAGCCAAATTCTTCGTACATTTTTTTAGCTGCACTTATTTTATCAAAAGATTCAGCTTTTTTGTAGCCTTGCATACCAGGAATTGTAGTATTAAATTTAGTATTTGAAATAATCATTGAATTTAAAAAAGCCCTTTTATATTGTAAATCTCTTGTATTTTCTTCTAATACTGTATCTCTCACCCAACATGCTATCGATAAAGACATTACCAAATCATCATTATAGCCCCGTTGCGCCTCTGGTCGGCCATTCCTCCAAACAAAAGTTTTTAACTCCTGATAAGAACGAGCAGAATTAATAGTAATTAGTTCATTTCGTATGAACTCTTCCAGTTTAGCAACAATTAAAGGTCTTGTTTTTTGAGAGGTTGTAAAGCCCGCTATTGTATTAGACATATTTTCAGCCTGATATTGTTCAACATATTCATGAGTGCCCTTAGAAGAATAATAAAGATTGGGATATTCGGCATCAATAAGCTTTTCTAATACTGAAAATCCAATGTTATTATTTTCTACCACTAACATCGCATCTCCATATTCTTTTCCAGCATCAAACAATATACGCGAGAATAAATCTGTTGTTGGCTTGCCGCGATATTCTGCGACTTGTTCCATTGTTTTTGTATCAAAAATATGAAAAACTGAGTAATCATTTCCATCTCCACGAGAAACATCGCTTACAAGCAGATATTTATTTTCTGGATTGTATTCTTTCCAAATCCAAAAATTTCTATCAAAACCAGTTTGATGTTTTGGCTCGACACATATTTGAGATAACTTATTTAAATTATCTGGATGAATCACTGTTTCACCTGAAGCATTAAAATTACATTCATACTCTTGAGCAACACGACGGCGCGAAAGATTTCTTGTGGTTTCTTCAAACCATTTTTGATCTCTTTCTGGATGAAGTGTCCAATGAAGTATTGTGGGATGAAAATCATTTTCACCAGATTGAGAGGCAATATAAGTTTTATGAAACCAATTTCCTACTCCATTAGGAGATGAAAGTGCGATACAGCGTCCGCCAGCTGCCATTGTAGGTTGAAGTGCTGTCCACAATTCATCAAAGCCATCAATGTGTGCTGCTTCATCAATAACCAATAATGATAACGCTTCAGAACGACCAGCATCTGCGGAGGTTGAGGAAGCTTTAATTTCAGAACCATTATTTAAAACAAACGAAGAACGATTGTCAATAGCAATTTGCGCAATTTGATCAAACCACGGAGGCAATAACTTAATCATTGCTTTAACTTTTTTAACTAAATTGGCTGCTGTACTAAATTTGGTTGCTATAACAAGAATATTTTTATCGCGATGGAATAACATCATCCACGAAACATATGCAGCAGTAATGGTTGAAATTCCCATCTGTCGCGATTTTAAAATAACGTTATTTCTATAATCATTAAATTTGTGAAGAAGTTCTTGTTGGAAGTCCCAAGTTTTAAAAGGAATTTGGCCACGTTGAGGGTGAGCAATCTTACAATAATTGTCTATAAAATAGACAGGATCTTTGCCACATTTAACAATTTCGCGTACAAGATCTTTTTTTGATAAATATTGAGACATACATATTAAATAGTATGCAAGAAACTCTTTATTCTTGATCTGATGGTTCGTCTAATGGTTTGTCTGATGGTTTATCAGCAGCGGGAGTAGGAGTCGTAGATTCTTCATCAGACCATACCGCTTTTCTTCTGTCGGTTGGCGCTTCGGCACCGCTTCTTATTTCTCCAGCCAATCTTTTTAGTGAATCTGAAGCTTCTTCAATACTCTTAAGCGCGGTGTTCCAAGCTTCTCCAATATCCTTTAAATCAGGAGGCAATCGAACCACATCAGATCCCATAGGCATGAACAGTCCTTCGATGTCATCAATGAATTCCCACCGTGCATCTTCCAAACGTTCTGATAAGGACAATAAAGCGGAAGCTGCTTTGCCTCTTTTATAGCCAAAGCCAGATAAAAAGTTACCAGCACCCCTAGCATAACCTTTTAATGTACTCCATAGACCTTCATCCAGATCCTCAAGTTCTTCCATTATTAATTTTTCAAGGTCAGCTTTATTAATTTTCATGTGCGAGGCTCCTCATCTCGTTTACCTTTTACATTTGAAGGCTTTTGGGTTTTAGGAAATTTATCCTTTCCCAAGCCAAGCCAATTTTTAAAAGCACTATCCAGCCTTTCTTCAACTGTTGTTCCCATTTCTGGCTCATCAGGAATTCCACCAATCTTAAATTTTTGATGGGCTTGAACCCATGAACGAATATGGCTTAAGCTTTGCACCAAAACATTGGGTTCTTTGTCTTCTTTGGACAATGTGAGAGAATTACCAGTAATTTTTTTATATTCCTTTTTCAAATATGAAACAATATCTTTAAGACGACTTTCAATCTCTCCTTCAAAGTCTCCTTTATAAACATCCTTAAGCAAAATTTCACCTTGATATTTGATGGTTAATATGTTCCCGCCAATAGACACCTTAAATCCGTCAATAACTCGCATATCGAGAACGGGATCTCCTTCTTCTCTTTTGAGGCCAATTTTAAGGGGCTCGCCCTTGTCATCGAGTGCGCCATCATAAGCGTTGGCCGCAGCTTGTGAAATTCCATTTACAATGTCTATAATGTTATTTTTTTCTGCCATTTGATTTCACTACTTTAATTTTTTTATTTTCTTTTAAAAGTTTTTGTGCCTTTTTGATTGTCCTTCGATGGGCTTCTTGTTGTGTTACTGGTTGGTTTGACGCCGAACCGCCTGTCTGAACTCCACCGGCTGCTTGTTGTTGAAGACGAGCTTCGCGCTCTTCCGGACTTTCGCCACCTGCTGGTGTACCGTCTGGTGAAGGGGTTGGTGTACCGTCTGGCTGATTGGTCGGGGTCGTTTCACGTCGCTGCACGTTTGATTGTTCGTCTTCCCCACCACCAAGACGATCTGCGGCTTGCTCTGGAGTTTCATCTGCCGAAACCTCAACAGGAGTTCTCTCAACCGCTTTTGCTGCATCTTTCAAACCTTTAACCTGTAAATCGATTCCTTCGACTGCTTTCACCCAAGGTTGGAATGATGCAGCAAACGCCTTGAACTTATCGCCGCCGTCTTCGATATCTTGCTTGATGTCAACAAACCCTTGTTGATGACTTTGCGCCAATTGAGTGAGCTTGTGGGCAAGATTTCCCTTAAATGCTTCCCATTCTTTCACGTCCGCTGTTCGCTTTCGACCGGCTCGCCATGCGCTGAAGCGAGATCCGATTCCTTCGGAAACTCCATCTGTTTCTTCCTCAGAAAGACTTTCTATTTCTTCCGAAATTAAATCTTGAAGCATTTTTTTTGTGACTTTTTTATCCATTCTTTTATCTTCCTTCCACGTATTGAACGTAACATTTAAAACAACACTTAAACTTTGCCATATATAAATCATCTCTCATATTGAAAGAATAAACTTTACATCGTGGACAAGTGCGCTTAGATTCTTTTCTAAATAGTTTCTTAGGCATTAAAACGCCATCAACTTCTATTTTCTCTTTTTGGCGCTCGGACTTAGCAATCTTCTTAATTTGTTGAAGATATTCTTTTTCTTTTTCATCGTTCCAAGTGGATTTGGGGTTTTGTATTGTTTCATCCCCATATTTTTCTTGAATTGCTTTTTCAACTTTAATGAGATGTTCTGGATCTTTCATTTCGCAATCTCAACTGCTGCAAAAAATATGGCTATTGATGTGGCAGCTCCAACTGTAAAGCCAATTGCCATCCAAAATGTATTATCTGACCCTTTCGCTAAACTTCTAAGAGCTTCTATTTCTTCTTGTTGAGCAGTAATAATTAACCTATTTTTTTTCTTCTCAATTTCTAACGCTGAACTTAATAAATCCGTTTCTCGTTTGCACTCCGCATTAAGTAAATCTTTTTCATATTTTGATTTTAATAAACAATCTTTTTCAGCCATCTCTCTTTCTGCTAAAATTTTGGCGGTGGCCACAGGATCAAAAAGAGTTCCATCAAATGGAGCAATCACCCCTTTTTTTAAAAAGGTGAACTTGCCACTTGTGCTTGTTGTCGTTTGTGCAAATCCAGTCGCAGAAACAAATATTAAACTAGTCAGTATTATTATTATTTTCTGTAGGAACATATTTCAAACCAAATGACTTAGAAAGTCGTGAAGATATTTCTTCTGGGTTATTATAGTATTTTTTAACAATATTTTTAATTTCTTTTTTCTTGTGGTCTTCTAAGGCTTTATTTTCTTCTCTATAAACTTTTTCCACACGAGCCACAACTTCGTCATATTCTTTCTCAATTTGAGCCTTTTTTTGAGCCTTCTCATTTTCGGCATCATTGATAGCCTTGAGTTGTTTTAGGTGAGAATCTTTGGCTATTTTTATGATTTCTGATGCTCTACGGCTTTGTGACCTAAGAACGATGGCCACGACCACAAGCACCGGCACATACCAATATGATTTAATAAATGCCCATATTTTTTTTAATGTTAACACTTTGTTATTTGAGATGTTTTATTAATCCTGGGAGAGTGTTTAAATGTTGTTGTAGCCTATCTGAACTGCCAGCTAATTTTTTATCTGTGGCTTGTGCAAGTACCCCATCCAGTGCTGCGCCCAAGTCGTCATATGTATCAAGATTTAGGTTTTTGATTTTTTTCTTTACTTCTTCATCATCGTCATCATCTTCTTCATCATCTCCCGTGATCATATCGAGTGCTTCTTCTCCAGCTTTTTTTCCAACCGCGCCCAGCGCGCCTTTTGCCATAGCACTCAAAGCAGCGCCAGCAAGTGAACCAAAGACTTCTTCAATTGCGATAGATGTTTCTTGTCGAATGACTTCTCTTAACTTAGTCTCAATAATTTTTATTGTAATATCTTTGGCCACTCTTGCACCCTCTCCTTTTCGACCTCGATTTTTTGCAAGCGGTTCACATTCCACTTCATCTTTTTCAATTCCATTGACATGATGTAATTCTTCTCCTGAAGGGCATTCGCCGTTTTCTTTATCATGTTTGCGTTTATCCCGTTTGCGTTTGTTGCGCTCATCTTGTTCGTTCGATCCCGGAGGATTATATTCTTTAGAATAATCGCGTGGAGTATTGGAATCTTTATTCCACTGCTTTTCTTGCAATGATTCTTTAATTAAAACCTGCAAATCTTGAATAGCGAACTTCATTCATGCTGTTCCTTCTGCTGGTTGTTGAAGGGTTTGTGCAGAGCGTTCAAGATTTTGGCGAGCAGCAGTTTTTTGCTGTGCTTTTTTGGCTATGGCTTTAAGCTTGGTAAGTTTGCCACCCTTAACCGGCGCAGCAGCTTTTGTTGAGGCTACCTTTTGAAGTGATTGTAAAACCTCTTTGGATTTTGGATTCGCTAAAGCTTTGTTGGTAAAATCTTTGACTGCTGCTAACATAGGTTCGACGAATTTACCAACTTTGGGATTATTTGCAAGACCTTTTATCCCTTTAGTAATTTTCGGCATATGTTTGTTTATTAATTTTGCAACCCAAACACCAGCTTTACCTCCGCCGCCTTTACCCAAAAGCATTGAAAGTTTACCACCTTTACCCACAATATCACCCACTACTGGAATCATAGCAATTACTGATAACGCTGCCATAAGAAATTCACCTCTAGCTGCATACAAAGCTGCATTAGCTAAATCTGCTGCCTCACCAACACCAGGAAATAAACCCCCAATATCTAAAGCAAAATGACCAACATCAACTAAACCAAATTCAAGAAGCAATTCATCTTTTTCCATATCTTCGTGAAGAATATTAATTCTTTTCTTTTCTTCATCCAAAATTATGGACATACGCTCACGTTGGAATTCTTCTTGAATAATTTGCCTAAGTTGTGAATTTGTTAATTTCATTTTCCGGTTTTTCCTCCGGGTCTTGCCCGCTCGACTTCTTTCTTTCGTTTTTCGCCCCAATCTAAAGTTGCGCCACCTTCTTTACGTGAATCCGTACAAATTTTGGCCGCAGCGTCTTCGACATCATCACCAGGATGAGGCTTATATTTATGTTTTTTAAAACTTTTTTTCACACTTGCGATACAATCATGAAATACATCGTCCGCAGTCCCAGGCATTTGCGAGGGATTAAAGTGTTTGGGAGTATCTACTTTATACTCTTGAAGCTCTGATTCAAGTTCTTCTTGAATAATTTGCCGCAATTTTGAAATAGAAAGTTTCATGTATCAACCTGGTCCGTGTGGATTTTTTCCTTTTTTTCGTCGAGATCATCTTCTTTTAATTTCTTGTCTTTTGAAACTGCCTTTTCAAGCTCAGTGCGATCATCTTCATCAGCCGCTGGCATTCTACGCGCATATTGCGATTTTTCTTTTTTAGAACTGAATACTGGTGCTCCATATTCTTTAACAACTTTCTCAAGTTCTTCTCGAATAATTTGTTGAATTGTTGATTTTGTGAGTTTCATTGTGTTCCCCCATGTTTCCATCGCGTTGCGATGTCAGCAATTCCTTCTATTCCTATATAGCCGAGAGATATGGCAGTCCATTGATCGCCAGTTAAATGATTTAAATATAGAAAAACGGTGGCAAGCGCGAAAACTGTAAATTTCCGCGATACCACCTTAGCTAAAGTTTTATCAATTATTGCTTTCAATCGCGTCCCCTAAAGAGACTCAAAAGCACCACAAGCGAAAGCAAGCCAACAAAGCCGCTTGAACCAATGGAGTTGATAAGAGCAACGACGTTGCCGACGACGCCCATTCCAAAAATGCCTGCTCCATAAATTACTTCAACGAGAATTCCTAAAGCGAGCAAATTCATGACCAAAGTGGTAAGACCACCTATACCATCATTAATTTTTGCTAAAATATCATTCATAACTACACACCTCCCGTGCAGTTATAAATAGTCAGTCACGCAACAACATTCGCATATCCGTCTTTCTTTTCGATGATGATGATGGAATCTGCCGAATCTTTAAGACTGTCAAGATGCGAAATAAGAATAACAGTTTTAAATACAGAGGCCGTAATATCTAAAATTCTTACAAAACCTTCCATGCGTTCTTCGTCTAAGGCTGTGCCTGGTTCATCAAGAACAAATATCTGAGATTTGGGTAATGAAGAAATATTTGTAAAAGCTAAACGTATTGCCATCGCAGCAACTGTTTTTTCTGCTCCGCTTGCCATCTCTAATGGGCTTGCATCACGATCAGGTTGTTGTAAATAAATATCAAGCCTGTTATCATCTGTTTCAAAATAGACTTGAAAATCAACGATATTGGCAAGAATCTTAGAAATCTCACTATTGATTGTTGGCAAGCTTCTTTTGATAATATCGTAAGCAATTCCATTTGGGTGCATACATTTTTCAAATAAATCATATGCTTCATAATCGTTTCGATGTTCCTTAAGATTTGTTTGTTTTTCTTCTAAATTTTCAATTCGCTGTTCAAGATAACCATGAGATTTATAAAGTTCTAATAAAATATTTTCACAATCTTCAAGCTCAAAATTATAGTTTGTTAATTGAGATTGGATATTATTTTTATCTTTAATAATTCCCTCTAAATCTTCAATGACCTCTTTATTTTCTTCATAAAGTTTTTCTTTTCTTTGCAAGTTCTTAAGCTCATGCTGGAAGACCAACTTTTTAGATTTATAATTTTCAACCAACAACTCATCAGAAGGAATCTTATTTTCCAATTCTTTTTTTAATTTTAAAAGATGATTAAACTTTTCTAACTCTGTTTCCACAGTTTTGGGATCTAGGTTTGAAATTTTATCCTTTAATAATCCTAAAGTTTTATTATTGTTTTCACCTGATTCTTGAAATAATGGGATCGCCTTCTTTGCTTCATAAGCATGACAAATAAATTTACAATGAGAAAATTCAGGCCCACATGGAACCACATCCAAGAGTTTCGCCTGTGATTCTTTTCGCTGTAATTCTAAATTATCATATTTAATTTCTTCTAATAAACTTTCCAATTCTTTTTCAGTATCGGCAATTTGAGTTTTCTTTTGATCTAAAGAATCCGCATCAAAAGTCTTAAGAAATTCATCTGCTTTTTCGATTTTGTTTTTGTTTATCTGATTTTCGCTTTTTTTATTTTTAATTTCTTCTTGATAATTTTGAATACTATTTTGTTTGGCATCAATTTGATTTCGTATTTCTACTATATTAATAATTTCTGTGGGTGCAGCTTTTATTTTATCTTCTAATTCTTTAATTTTTTTATTAGCAATATGAATATCACCTTTTAAACACTCGCATTTATTTTTTCTCTTAAGAGTTGTCATTTCATTTGAAAACATTTCTTCTTTACATTTTTTTAACTCGGAATCATAATCAATGTTTTCCAAAAGTTTAATCTGCGCTTTTAACTCTGCTGCATCATCTTTGGCATTTTTAAATTTCTTATCAAAAAGTTCTAGATCAAGAAACTTTGCAAGGATTTCTTTTCGTTTCGTTGAGCCCTCATTAATAAATGCCAAAGATCCAAGCTGAGAAGACATAGAGGTCAAAAGAAAATCATCAATTGTTCCAAAATACTTAACAATATTTCTATCAGTGTCTGCTCTTGTTAATCCATTAAGCGATGTAGTTTTTTCACTTACAAGATCAAAGCAATCAAAGTCAACAGTTGTTTTGGCTTCAACGGTTTCATTACCTTTTAATTTTTTTAACCATTTTTCCATTCGCCTTTCTATTGTATAAACTTTGGTGCCGCGTTTGATCTTAACACGACCCCAACCCTCGGTCTTGTCGTTGTTGATTATATTGAGATTCTTGCGAGAATTCTTTGAAATTGAGTTATAAATTGTATATAAAAGTGAGTCAACGATACTTGACTTGCCAGAAAAGTTCTTTCCAAAAATACCCGTAATTCCAGTGAAATTCGTGAAGTTAATGCGATTGCCTTTGCCATAGTTAAATAAATTATTCCATTCGAGTTCAAGAATTTCAAAATCTATGTTGCGATATATCTCATCGTTTTCCTCAACAATTTGTTTATATTTTTTGTTGAGTTCCATAATCCGCTTTTCTAAATCTTTATTAACATTATAATCTTCCAGATACTCACGAATTAATTTTTCTTGGACTGCAATATCTCTTAAGTTTTCTTTTTTAAATCCATCTTCGAGTTCTACGTTATTTACAAAAGTGGCTTTATTGATTACAGAAACAGATTCTGGTTTAAATTTCTTTTTTGCGACATCAACAGCTTTCTTGAGAGCTATTACAGACAAGCTATTTTCAACTATCAAACGAACACGAGCGCCTTGCGGGATTTCAATTGTAGGAATTTTCCCATCAGCTGTTAACGGAACTGAAACAAACGGTTTGGGGTTTGTATACAAAATCGGCTTACAAGTAAAGTTTTCTTTATCTTTAATATCCCAAAGCAAAAAACCCTTACAAGTCGATTCCCCAAAATTTTGTTGAATAGTCGATCCTGCATATCGGATGCGTCCGTTTTTGTCAAGTATCTGATTTTCTAAATGTATATCGCCAAGCATAGCAAAATCAAATTTATCAAAAATGTCTATTTCATTTTCGCCATATTCCATCTTCCAACCGATATCAGTTACACAACCAGTAACAGAGCCATGATAGAGGGCAATATTTATTTTATTCTTATCTGTTGGATCTGCCCAATTATCTTCGTCAAAGACACTCAATACATTGAGAGCAAATTTATCATTAAGATTAACCTCTCCCGACTTTTTTAATAAATTAAGATTTGGGTGATTGAGTGCATTAACGATTGGTGATAAAGAATCTTGCCTGTTTGGATTTCTTAAGTTGCCATCGTGATTTCCTAATATAATATATGTCGGTGCTATGTTAGCTAAACTCTTAAAAAAGTCTGAACACATTTGAACAAACTCAGGAGATATTTGAGTTTTTGTATGGCATATATCCCCACAATGAATAATATAATCTACTTGTTCTTGTTTAAGAGTTTCATAAATTTTATTAAAAACTGTACGGTATTCGGTATGATACTTAAGGTTACGGATGTGGGTATCCGCAATATGAGCAAATTTCATCTATTGTATATTATATCACATTGACCGGATAAGTCAAGGGAAAATTAGTCTAATTTTCCGTAATCGCCGCGAGACATCGCTTGTCCAAATGCTATTTCGCGCTCTCGTTTTGCTTCAGGGTCTTCTGGTTCGGGCTCACGTTTGGGTTTTGCAGCCTCTTTCTCCCAGTGCCGCTTCATCGAATCCTCTTTT
>Ga0080013_1002710_pt1 | contig 20162 bp, 28 predicted proteins | sample ETNvirenome_6_85_FD_69236 | JGI IMG/M metagenome (GOLD analysis project Ga0080013, IMG submission 69236) | Marine viral communities from the Pacific Ocean - ETNP_6_85 (SPADES assembly) (version 2) | ecosystem: Environmental > Aquatic > Marine > Oceanic | place: Pacific Ocean | collected 2013-06-19 | reverse complement strand
GGCGGGGATGACAGGGGCGAGAAGGTTCAGTCGGCTCTCGGTGATGCGATCAAGTCAGCCAGGGTCGCCAGCAGTGGCCTCGTTCAGGGGTTCAGGGATGCGACTCAGGTGGCTGTGATGGATGCCTTCACCCTGCTGGACCAGTGGGGTCGCAAGGATGGGCTGATTACGGCAGGCCAGGCTCGCCGTGCAGCGACCGCAGTCAATGATGAGACTTCCTACCCTGGCAGGAACCTGGCAGCCGTCATCAGCGGTGTCACCCTCGCAGCCCAGGACGAGAGTGACATGGACCAGCAGCGAGCGATGGAGCGATTCGCTGCTCGCCTGATGGAGAAGGGACTCCGTAAGGGGTCAGCCTCTGGGGAGATCGTCCTCGCTGAGGCGTAGCTACCAGTCGCCTGTCGGCCCCCTTGTGGGGTCGGCAGAGCGGGGTCCACCCCGAGGCCATGTGCCTCGGCTGGAGCGAAGGAACAAACACGAAGGAGAACAGACAATGGACGAGAAGAAGAAGAAGCCCTTTGATTTCCCCCAGTACAACAGGCTCTCGGGCAGGGGTACGATGACGAAGGTCCCCTGCCTTGAGGAGTGGATGGCTGAGATTGAGGCTGATGAGCCTGACCAGGTGGAACTGGCAGAGGCCCGCCATGTCCTCGACCATGACCCTGACTGGAGTATTGACAAGGAAACCCCTGACCCCACGGACCTCCAGTGAGGCGGGGGTACTGCCAGCGATGGGGGTGCATCCTGCCAGTCGGGGAGGGGTCCGAGTTCGGGCCTGGTCCCGTCTGCATGGTGTGCAAGCAGGGGCTGAGGGCTAGCTCAGTCCCACCAGACATAGTACGAGAGAGAGCTCTCAGCGCTCTCAGAGCGACTGAGGAGGTCCTCGACTCGTACTGCCATGACCACAACAGCACGACACCGACAGACCCGTCGACAGTGCTTCCAGAGGTCCGACAGGCGATTGCCCTGATTGAGGCCACAGATGAAGGTGAGGCTGAGTGATGCGCCCAGTGACTCAATCGATGATGTCGACCATGATGCGGTGCGAGGAGAAGGCTCGGCTGCGATACCTGGAGGAACTTGTCTCGCCCGACCCTCCCCCGCCCTGGCTGTCCGTGGGCTCTGCTGTCCACAAGGGCTTCGAGGTGGGCTCTGCTGATGCAGCGGAGGAGATGCTCAGGAAGGACCGAGGGCCTGCCTGGACTGAGGCCGAGGGGGCAGCCCTTGAGCTTGACTGCGCCAAGGTCCGAGCGATGGTCAGTGGAGGGCTCAAGCTCTGGGACCACTGGCCGAGCCTGGCCGAGGTTCAGTTCCGCATCCCGTTCACGAACCCGGCGACAGGCAGAGCCAGCACCAAGCACACCCTCGAAGGGGTGTTCGATGGGGGGTTCCCTGGAGGACCTCCTCGCCTGCTCGAAATCAAGACCACCAGCCGACTCGACTCCTCGTACCTGGAGAGACTCGACCTCGACTGGCAGGTGTCTGCCTACCTGGCAGTCGCTTCGGTGATGTACCAGGCGAGGGTCCGTGAGATGGTTTACCGGGTCATCCGTAAGCCCTCCATCAAGCAGCGCAAGACCGAGACGCTGGAGGAGTATACAGAGCGGGTCGCTTCGGACTATGAGGACAGGCCTGAGTTCTATTTCGAGGAGGTCCTCATCACCCGCACAGACCAGCAGATCGAACGCTGGTGGTACGAGGCGTGGGAGATGCACGAGCGAATCTTGAGAATCGAGAACGGTGGCATGACTGTTCGCAACTCCGGGCACTGCCTGGACTTCGGACGATGCACCTATTTCGACCTATGTCGTGGGGTCGTTGGTCCCTCGGCTTTCCGTGTCAAAGAGGCACACCCTGAACTGAGAAGGAGAACAGACAAATGAGCAATTCGATACTACCCAAGGCAGTCCCGCGAGGGCCGAAGGGGCTGAGGTACACTTCAGCCGTCCTGTTCGGTCGGCATGGGGCTGGCAAGTCCTACCTGATGACAACGATGCGAACGGATGGTAGCGAGTGCCTGTCCATTGACCTCGAAGGGGGTACCCGCATGATGGTGGCGACCTCTGTGGAGCCGAAGACCTGGGGAGAACTCAACGGAGTCCTCACCGAGCTTGAGACTGAGAACCACTCGTTCAACATCGTCAGCATTGACACAGCCGACAGGGCGTGGGCGATGCTGGAGGAGTTCGTTTGCTCTGAGCTAGGGGTCACCACTATCGGAGACGCAGCCCACGGCAAGGGGTGGGCTCTTGCGAAGGCTCACTGGTCCCGGTTCGTCTACAGGGTCATCAACCTGACAGCAGCAGACGGACGCAAGATTCTGCCGTTCTTCCTGTGTCACGAGAAGCTGGTCCCGATGACTGAGCGGCGAGGTGGCACGGCCCTGGAGACTGGTCGCAGCCTGGTCACTGTCAGCCTGCCGAACACTGCGAAGCTCATCCTGCTCAGTGCAGTCGACTTCGTCCTCCACCTGTACCTCGACGAGAACACAGGCAGCAGGATGCTGAGGACCCAGGCTGTCGACACCCCAGCCTTTCGCATTGAGTCGAAGGGCAGGGGCATGCCAGCAGTGTACGACGACGAGGGTGAGGAGGTGCGCCCAGCGATGCACCTGCCGCCAGAGATTCCGGCAACTTTCCAGGCACTTCGCCTGGCTTTCCACAAGGCGTTCAACCACGAAGGAGAACAGAACAATGCCTGACGACAACGCATGGGCTGTGTGGGACTCCCCCGCAGCAGCCGTCGACAAGACAGAGAAGAAGGAGTCAACCCGCTCGGACCCGAAGGTGCCTGACGGCACATACCGCTGCCGCATCGTCGGCTGGAGGTTCTTCGTGTCTGGTCCTGACAGTAAGACCCCCGGCACGGTGTTTATGGTCTGGGAGTTCGCGATCATGGGCGGCATGTATGACGGTCGCAACCTGGTCAAGATGTCCTGCCCCCTCGGCAGGCCTCACGACAGCGAGGACTGGAAGGCGGCACAGGCCAAGTGGTCCCGCACTGACCTCTACCGAATTCTCGGCAGGGTGCCAGCCATCAACGAACTGCTCGACCCTGAGACACAGCAGACAGGCCCGGTGGTGATGGACATCGTCGGGGCTGTGGCTGAGGTCGAACTCCACTGGAAGGATGGGAACAACGGACAGCGATATGCGAACTGTCGTATCAACGACCTCGTTCGCAGCCCTGAGAAGTCACAGGAGGAGCTCCCTGAGGTCCCAGAGCTTCCACCCTTGCCATCTGAGCCCAGTCGTGGAGCGGCGACACCAGACCCTGAGGCTGACCTGCTCGACGAGATACCTTTCTAGCGGGTACAACGATATCGGGTAGGGGTCCTTCGCCGGACCGTGCAGCAGTTCCCTGCCCGTCTGTTCCGCTGCTGCCGTGGTCCTAGTCAGTGCCAGGCGAATGCCCTCCCCACGATACGGGGGGGGCAGGCACACCCATCACCCACAAGGAGAGAAGGATGAACCCCCGAAGCCTGGACCCCATGAAGCGAATCGACCACACCATCCTATGCACGAGCCTCAGCGAGATGCTCAGAGAGGCCCCTCGCATCGGGTACTGCTTGAGGTGTCACACCCCAGTTGACCCGAACTGCGATGACTGGGCCACATTCGCACAGGCTGGTGAAAAGCTCAGCCATGAATACCTCGTCGGCGGAATACTGTGTGCAGCCTGTGTCGGTGCCTGGGGGGTGTGGCTTCTGGAGGCTGCCCCCTGCTCCTGTCCCGGCCACACGAAAGGCGAGGGTTGAGCAGTGCGAGCAGATGAGGCGATGCGGTGATCCGGGTACTTCTGTCAGGCGGCATGGACTCCGCTATCTGTCTTGCGTGGGCGACTCGCCAGCGGCTGCGAGTCGGTCGTAGATATGACTCTGACCTGGACATCGTTGACGCTGTTGGATTTCACTACGGTCAGCGCCATGCAGTGCAGGAGCTTGAGGCCGCGAGAAAGATCGCCAGCACTTGCCGGGTGAGGTTTCGGGTTCAGGCCTTGGACATTGATGGGGCATCTTCACTCACCGGAGAGGGTGAGCTCAACGGCTCCTCTGTGGTGGTTCCCGGCCGCAACTTCAAGATGCTTCAAGCGGCGGCGCTGATGCAGCCGTTCCCAGATGCACTAGTGATCGGTGCATGCGCTGACGACGCTGAAGTGTTCGAGGACTGCCGCCGCCCAACACTGGACCGAATACAGCAACAGATTCGGGTTCCTGTCTGGTCGCCACTGGTCGATCTCTGCAAGCGAGACGCGGTGGCACTTGGGAAGCGTCACCACGCAACCAACCTGATTGTCATGTCGTGGAGTTGTTACGCTGGCGGCACAGCACCTTGCGGCGAGTGCGATGCCTGCCTTGCCAGGGAACGCGGGCTGTCGTGATGCGAGCATACGCCAGCAGAACAGGGACACGCACAACTCTCGCAGCCATGCGCGAGGCAGGTTGGCGGGTGCTTGTGGTTGCGGGTGCTGTGCTGCGCTCTGAGGGGTTCCCCTATGCTCTGGATAACGGCGCGTGGAGTTGTTACCAGCGGGGCGAGCCGTTCGATGTGGGAGCCTTCGAGACTGCGCTGCACAAGATGGGACGAGGGGCCGACTGGATTACCCTGCCTGACATTGTGGCGGGCGGGTTGCCGTCCCTTCGGTTCTCGCTGTCTTGGCTTGACAGGGTGTCCGACTATGCCCCGCCACTGCTCGCGGTACAGGACGGAATAACACCCGCCGACGTTCGACACCTGATCGGGCCTGAGGTCGGGATCTTCCTGGGTGGAACAACAGACTGGAAGCTGCAAACAATGCGGGCGTGGGGCCAGCTCGCGCAGGAGCAGGGCGCGTACTTCCACGTCGCGAGGGTCAACAGTGTGAAGCGGATCAACCTCTGCATGGATGCGGGAGCGCACAGCTTCGACGGCACCAGCGTGACACGGTTTGGCAAGACACTGAGGCGGCTCGACCTTGGCAGGCGGCAGGGTCACTTTGCTAGTGCGTGGCTGGGGGAGTAGCGTACAGCATGACACTCTGGAACGATGACGGCATTGACGAGGGCTTCGCTACACTGCGGCTCGCAGTGATGACCTCAATCGGACAGCAGCGAGAGAAGGATGGGCTGTGCCTTGAGTGCGGCAGCGATGACCATGAGGGCTGCCTCCTTGCGGAGGGTCCTCTCATCACTGCTCAAGAGTTCCTTGACCATGCCGCCTACCTCATCGCAGCCACCCTGGAGGTTCGGAGGCCTAGCCCTCCAGGCGTTTGATTCGCCGCTCCAGGTTCCGCCGCATGTGAGACGACATGGACGGCCCGAGCTTAGCAAGCCGCTCCTTGAGGCGGGCGAGACGCTTGACCTTGCGGTTATTCGAGCCCTCGATAGCTCGGTAGATGCCGACTGCTGCCGCTGCCACGAAGAACAGGACGATCCCGTCTAACGCCTCCAGCAAGGGGTCGTTCAGCTTGACAGCCCGGTCGAGTCGGTGAGCTAACTCTCCAGCCCACGCGAGGTCCTGCTCGACCTGGCTTTCGTTGCCGACCTCGTCATTGAGGTCGCCGATGACATCCACCAGGAGCGACAGGACAGGTCCAGAGTGTCGCTCTATCGCTTCCGCAGCCTTCCGCTTGTGGTCCAGTCTCCTGCTCCTGGTCGAGCGAGCAGCGGGCCGCACAGCGGCTGTGACCTTCTTCGCTCTGGGCTTGCGCTTCTTAGCTGGCTTCGCAACCTTCGGGGCTGCTGGCTTACGAGGCACTGTCGCCCCCCTTCTGTGAGTCCTGCCAGGCCTGCCCGAGGATATATGCAACGAGGACTGCGGCGGCAGCCTCCAGCCCACTCTCGGGCGGCACTTCCCCGTTGAGGACTGGGAGGGCCACACCCATCAGGGCACCAAGGCAGGCGAGCCAGAACTTCCGGCTGCGTAGTCTGTCGGGGATGGTCATCGATTCACTCCTTCGGGGCTGGTGGCAGGTTGTCGAACCTGCCGCTGTCATCATCACCAGCACTATCGTCGTCGTCGGGGGCAGCAGTCAAGGACTCCTCGGCTGGTGGGTCTGCTGCTCGATGCCTCGCAAGGCCTGCCATGCAGGCAAGGAGGAGAAGGATCGCTCCGATGGTCATGGTCTGGTTCGCTCTAGTCGTCATAGCTCCACTCGTCCAAGAGGGTGTATGTGAAAGAGTCCCATCCTCGTTCGCTTCGCTGCCGCTTGCAGAGTCGTATGAAGGTGTCGAAGTCTGCTGGGTCAGCGAATACCTGACAGCCTGCTGAGAACCTGTCCACACGAACCAACCCCCTGCCTCGTCTGGTAGTCGCACGGTGGCAGTTGATGCCGAAGTTTCCGACCTCGATGTTGTCTGCTCGATAGTCCACCTTCGCGTCGAGGTTGTCGTCACGGTGAACTGCGATATCATTACAGCCACGCTGTACGAGTGCGAGGTACTTCCCACGATGCAGCCCGAGCCTCCAGACCCCACGATACTGCCTGTCGGCAACGACCGCAGCGCAACCGAGCTTGTTCATCGGGTGGTTCAGCCAGTAGGTTCCTGGGTCCGTGGTGATTGACCACCACCTGTCGACCCACTGCGCCCGCTCCTTGTAGATACAGTGGAGGACATCATCGAACCTGTTGGCTGCCCCCTTCCAGGTCCTGATGCCGACGATGTTGAGGTTCCAGTCACCTGACTCGAACACCACCCCCCCGATGTGCTTCACTCTGTCGAGGACGGGGTGGGTCACCTGACGCGCTCTCCGAGTCTGTCGACGCTCGACGCTAGCTTCTCGAGCGTCGCGACGAGACTGCGCGGCGTGTAGCAGAGCGGCAATCCGTCGGGGTCGGTGCGCGACAGTATCGCCGACATCTGCAACGTCGCCGCGGACATGTCGTCGAGCTTGGTGTCGATGCTCTTGAGCTTGCCGAGAGCTTCGTCGCAGTCGCCGTCGTCGTCTCCCCTGCTCGCAGCTTCGCGAGCCTTGAGGAACGAGAACACCTCTCGAATGATTAGCACCGCAGCAACGATGCCGATGCCTGCGTCTCCGAGCGCTTCAAGTCCCATGGTCAATGCTCCTCGCCTTCCGCGCCTGCCAGGTCTCGCGCTGCGTCAGGCAGCGAGCGAAGCGCCAGCGACAGGAAGCGGTCGGACCTCCATGTTACCTGCTCGACCACGAACAGGTACTCCGAGAACTCCAGCTCGCTGTCAGTCAGGAGCAATACATCGCCTGGCTCGAGGTGACCAGCGACTTCCGCGTCGACTGTATACGAAACGAGAACAGCTTGGAGCGCATGCTTGCGACTGCGCCATGACAGAATCGCCGCCGCTGTCGCATCGTCCCAGACGACATCGGATGTCAGCTCGAGGGGCACGGTCAATGGCAGATTGTTCGCGTCCCTGTATCGCGTTCGCGAGGTGTGGCAGTAGAGATTCGATCCTGCTCTGCCAGCAGCCAGCTCGGCGGGGTCTGCTGATAGCGTCTTCGTTGACCAATACATGCCGTCCTTGATGTCATTCTGGTAGTCGATGCTGATGTGGTTCGCGACATCGTCTCGACTCGAGAAGGACGCGCGCCCCTCTCTGAACGCTGTCGGCGCAACCATCGCAGACGAGCGGGACGGATACTCGTGGTACCTCGGTTCGGTTGTCGCGGTGATGGAAGCGACTGCGTCGTGGGAGGTAGTGTCGAAGGGCCAGACAACCGGATGCCAGCCGCCGTCGGTGCCGACCGAGATTCTCCACGAGACAGGCAGAATCGTGGACAGATGGTCTTCGACCCACGACCACGGAGAGAATCGCTTGTCAGGAGAACAACAGATGGCGACGTCGATGCGGTACTGGTTGAGCCTGGGGATGGCTGCGGCGAGCCTGCCGCGGTCGATTCTCTGCGACGACGAGCGCAGCATATAGCGCAGCACGTCTCCCGCGCCAGTCATCGCCGAGCCGTCGGGGTGCATCAGCCCGCCGCCGTCGTCGTGAAACTTGCAGAAGAACGTGTCGTCGACTTCGGGATGGTTACTCGTGCCCGAGCCGATCGTGTTGTTCGTCATCTCTGCGAGCGCAACGGCATGTCCGTTCGCGTCGACCGTGTTCGTCACAGCGCACCGCTCCCGCAAGCCAGTCTCGTCGCAAGCAATCCAGACGTGGGTCGCCTCGATGTGGTGACCCGCGATGAGTAGCGAGTGGCTACCGGCGTCGTGATACGAAACCATTTGGACTTGATACGAGAACCCATGCGGCGTGTCGGCGGTGCTCGTGTCGTACTGATACCCCGGTTGCCCGAAGACCCATGGATACCGCTCGCCGCGACTCTTCTCGACACTGTTGGGCCAGGTGGTCTCGGTGATTCTGGCAGGCTGCGGAGGGAACAAGCCGACATCGTCTGCGAAGACCTCCTCGAGCGAGAATGTCAACGACTCCTCGATGCCTCCGAACTCGCCGTTCCGAACGACGCCATCGAGGAACAGGACAGCCGTCTCCGAGTTGCGCTCGTATAGCCAGAGCTTCCCCCGGGCTGCCGCGAAGTCATAGCCCCGACTGAACTCCTCCGCGACTTTGACAAGCACCGAAGCGTGGAGAGTTATCTCGACAGTGCGCTCCGAGGGAGTCGCGCCGAACGGGTCGATGCCATCCTCGAATTGCTCGCTGAACTCGAGCCCGCCGACATACTCGAACGCCTCGCCAGCAATCGTCGCGGTTAGCGGGACGCGAGCGAAGCGGAGCGTCTGGTCTTTGACGACGAAGTCGAACAGCCACTCGAGGTCGCCGCCTATCAGTTCGGAGGGAAGGAAGGGCAAGTCACACTTCCTCAGTGATGGTGATGGTGTTCAGTCGCTGAACCTCATCGACTCCCTCGTTGCCTTGCACAACTTCGTATTGATGCGCGCCGTCGATGCGACCGTATAGGAACAGCTTGTCGTCGGCGAACTGCACGACCTCCATCGACGAGCCGCTCTGAACTGGCAGGCGAGGCATGAAGACGATGGGCTGAGTGCTGCCGTATGTCTGCCTGACGATGCCTTCCATCAGCGAAACGGTGTCATGCTTCGACGCGACAGGCAGTCCCGACGCAGTCAGCGAGACATAGTCTGGATTGTTCGCGGTGCCTGCGAGCGTCTCGCTGTCGTCTGATAGCCCGCCCTGGGTGCGCGTTGCGTCGATGGCAGTCTCCGACCATGCGAGCTGGACAGCGCGTCGAACGGGGCCGAGATTGTGCGGTCGTCTCGAGCCGTCGGGTCGACTGATGTCTTGCACGTTCGGCATCGTCTGCCACGACAGACCTCGGTCGAATTGATGACCGAAGACAGCGACCTCGCCGATGATGACAGAGCCGATCTGGAAGTATCCGTCCGCGTTCGCTTGCGCGGGGATGCGAAGACGCAAGACAGGCTCGGCAATGGTGACGGCAGGATTGAAGTTGTACACGACCGCTCCCATGTTGCGCCGCCAGACAGCAGCGCTGCCAGCAGCGCTCGAGATGGGGTCGCCCGCTGACAACTCCGAAGTCTCGTACATGACACGAGCGCTCCGAGTCGGCAGAGTACCCGAGCCATCCGAGTACCAGCTTCCCTCGGTGTTGCCGCGGATGTGCTTGTAGCGCGCGAGCGCAGAGCCCGACCCCATGTCGAGCGTCGCGCCCACCAGCTCGTTGCGGTGCAGCCACTTTGGAGCAGTCGCAGCGCTCGACGGGTTCGGCCTGATGATGGACCCGTTGCGTGTGTATGTCAGTGGGTCGAGGTCGATGGATGCGTCCAGCTCTGCGAGTGTATGCCAGGCTCCCGAGTAATACCGTTCGAGGAACGCCGACTTGAAGTTGCAGTTGAGCAAGACGACGCCGAAGGCGAAGTTGCCGAAGTCGAGCGACCACGCGGCGTGCTTGTCTTCGAGCCTCCACACGATTGTCTGTTCGGTCAGCGAGCCGCCTGGCGTCTCTTCTCTCGACCGCCACGGAACGCGCGGGCTCGCGTTGCTGGTCGTGTCGATATTCTCAATGCCGAAGTCATAGCGTGGCTCGATTGTCCACTTGTCTCCTTCTTTGCCTGGCCCATCGCCAGCAGAGATTCGGACGCCGTCGATGAGTAGTGCGGGAACCGTCGGCCATTCTCTCGAGTTCAGCGCGGAGACCCTGACTTGTGGGTCGGTGGTCGTCCCGCCGATCCAGGTCGCGACGTACTCGAGCCCCTGACGCGGAGCGAACTCTCGCCCAGCGACGCTGCTGCCGACGAAGCTCCACCGGCTAACTGCCGCGCCTGTGTTGACGTGTCCCCAGTCGAGTCGAGAGCGCTGCGTCAGCGACCCGCCACCACCACCCGTCTGGTCGATAATGCCATCGGTTGCGACCGCTGGAGTTAGCGCTCGGCGTTGCGTACCTAGCCCGCCAGCGGTGTCGTGCTCTTCGTGGTCCCTGCCGTAAAACAGCGCGACTTCTCCAGTCGCGACATTGCCGCCAGCGAGCGCGATATATATCCACGTCGGATCGGTCATGTCGAAGTCGACATCGACGACCGTGCTGCCGTCGTCTTCGTCGAGCAGTCGGAACCCGGTCGTGTTGATGCAGAGCTTCACCGCATGGTTGAAGGATGCGTTGACGGTGCCAGGCGTCGTCTCGCAGTCGGTCACCCGAAGAATCAGGCCGCACTCCGTTGTCGTCCTCGAGCCGCCCGAGACGCACTGAACCCGGACGGCAACGGTGTTGACTCGCTCGTCGCCGTAGCCCGCAGCCTCTGCGATATTGTAGGACACCGTCCCGGTTGCCGACGTCAACGTCAACTCGCCGACGTTAACAGTCAGCGCAGACGACGACGACCCAGAGGTCAGCTCGGCCCATCCCGAATCGTCTGGCAGTACGACTGGCAGGTAGCACCGACCCTTCAGCGCGGAGCTGGTCGTATCCGACTCGGGCGACCACCCGATGTATCTGGTCGGATTGAAGACGTCGGTGCCGTGCGTAGCGCAGACCGTCTGCCGCGCATGCCCGCCGAGATATAGGACGCTGATGCGCTCCTCGTCTGCGAAGCCATGCGTCTCTGCGCCCTCCCCATCCTCGCCCGAGTAATAGGTGTCGTAATCGAAGAATGACAGCACGACAGCACGACCGCCGACAGAGTTCGCGGCGTACTTCATCGCGTGAACCTTGTCCATATAGATACAGCCCTGCGTGGCGTATGTCAGCCAGGAGTGACCGCTGTCTTCGGAGCGGAAGATTGCAGTCATGGTGGTGTGCGAGTAGCCCTGCCCGCCGAAGTTCGCCAGCAGGTAGCAGGTGCGGTCCTCGTCTCGCCATGTCCAGATACACGCCTCCTCCTGAATGACGAGGTCGGTCGATGTTGCGACGTTGGCGACGTACTCGCCGAGCTGGCTATAGATAGGCTGCGCCGGGTCGACTGGCCCGCACCGATACTTCGCCTTACCTGCTGCGAGCCCGCTGCCTCGGTCTGCGTAGCCGACGAGGAAGATGCCGTTGTCGAGCCCCTCGACTGTTGGCGAATACCCCTGCTGACCGCCCGTACCATAGCCACCTGTCGACGCGCTGAACTCCGTCCCCACCTGGTCGAAGGTACAGCCGAGGTCGTAGCTTATCCACTGCTCCATTCTCGGCTCTGCGGCCCCCACCTGACTGCTCGTCAGCATCAGCACGACGCCCGCAGAATACGAGACAGCCATCCCGCTGATGGGTTGCGCGCTGTCGTTCAAGACGCTGTTGGCATAGTTCGTCCACGTCGCTCCGCTATCGTCGCTCGATGTCGCGTTGACTTGGTTCGCGTTGGCGTCGACCCAGAACATGACGACGCGCCCGCTCGGCAAGGCGACGAGAGAGACCGGACGGTCGTCTGCGTTCGCTCCGTCGAGACTTGTCCACGTTGACTCCCAGACCCCTGTACTCGGGTCGTATCTGACGACGACGAGAGTGCCGTCTCCCGACGCCAAGCTCTTCTCGTAGTACGCACCGAGCAGGTCGCCGTAGTGGAGGCGAATTAAATCGGGGCGGGTGTACATGTCTTCGACGTTCAGGTCGAGTGGGTTCGGGAAGCGTCGCTCGCCGTCCCACCCGGTGATGACTTGGTAGCCGTCGTGACCGTACGGGAGCGACCTCTCGTATCCCTCTGGCCCGAACGTGTCCTCGCTTGCGTCGTCGGGCCAGACGAACCCGCCATCAGACGGGAGCGGGTGACCCGCCGTGCGCGTCTCGACTGTGTAAGACGTGCCTGCCGTCTGCGTCTCGCTCGCCTTGAGGATTAGACTTGAGCGCTGCTGCGGCTCTGGCACGCCCGCCTTGACTCCCTGCTGAGTAAAGCTCGAGCCGTACGGCGCGGCGACCCTCGCTCCCTGGATCGCGCTGTGCTGGATGCGTGGGTCTTGCAAGACGATGCCTTGCAGCTTCCCGTCCTTGCCGACTGGCGGTGTCTTATTCGCTCCCATTATCTATGCCTTCCCGCTTCTCGCATCATGCCTGCCGACTCGTGGTCGTACACTACCAAAGGCGCGAGACAGTCGCGACGAGCTGATTCGGAGAGTGTCGTGCATGATTGCCTCCGTTGTTCGCGGGCCGACTCTGATGATGTTCACGGTGCCACCACCCGCGCCTGCGCCTGCGTTCAGAGCGTCGACTCCTCGCTCGCCTCCTGCGGCTGCTACTCCCTGCGGCGAGAGCATAGCCTCGCCCTGCCTGGCCCGCACGAAGACCTCGTCGGACGCCATCGACTGCCCCGACAGGCCCGCAGGTATCATGCCGCCCGAGTGTAGCTGCGGCGGCTGCTCGGCTGCGATTGCTGCGATTGACGCAGCGCCAGCGATGCCAGCGGCAGCGGCAGCGACAATGCCCGCGGGGAACGGGACCGTTGTCAATCCGTTGATGACGGCCAATGCCGTCGAGATTATGGCAGACGTGAGCGAGACTGCCTTATTAGCTCGCCAGGCGTCGAGCGCCGCCTCCTTCTCTGCCGCTGACTGCTCCTCGAGGACAGCCTTCTCGCGCTCGAGCTGCTCTCTCGCTGAGTCGGTCAAGTCGCCCATCAGCGCTTCGTCGATATCTGCGATTCTGTCCGACGTCTCTGCGAACGCCACAGCCTTCTCGTCATATACCACCTTGGCCATCGCGCCGATGGCGTCGAAGACCTCTCGGTGCATGCTCATGATTTGAGCATTGACGACGGCAAGGTCTCCCATGTCCTTGTCCCATGTCTCTCGCATGAACTCGCCCTGGGTCTGCGAGTTCGCCATACGCTCTGCATGTAGCTCGGCGTCCATCTGCTTCTGTAGCTCGACCGCCTCCTCTGCGTTCCGCACACCCTCGAAGCGCATATCCCTCTCGGCGTTCGCCATCTCGACCATGAGGTCTGCGCGCTTCTGAGCATATTCCTGCTCCACCCCTTCGATGCGCTTCATCGCCGCCTCTGCAAGCTCCGCCTTCTTCGCTGCGGAAACCCCAGTGGCGGCGATTGCATCTCCTGCCGTCTCCTGAATTGTCTCGAGCAGACGCGCTTCCTCTGCGTCGAGCTTCTCGATGTCTTCGAGCCTGTCGATGGTCGCTTGCTCGTTCGCCTTCGACCACGTCTCGACTTGCGTCGTCGCTGCCGCCATGTTCGCCTTGGCTGCTGCTGCGTATGCCTTGCTCCGCGCCGCTCTCTTCTTCTCGTCCTCTGCTGTTTTCTTGCGAGCGTCTGCGAGCTTCTTCTCCTTCTCTGCCAGGTCTCTTGATGCGTCCTGCGCCTTCAGTCGAGCATCAGACAGCCTCGCCTCTTCCATCTCGAGCAGCTTCGTCCAGGTTCGCAACTCCTTGGCGGCTCCGATTCGTCCGCCATGGCGCAGCTTCCCATCCTCATAAATCTGATTACTGGAGCTGTTCAGCTCCCGCTCGATTTGGGCGACATCCTCCAGAGTCTTCGTATGGTCGCGCCAAGGAGTTGCCTTGATTAGATCGTTCAAAAACTTCTGCTTCTCTCGAGCTTCGGCGACCACTCCGGATAGCTCGGCGATCTTCCCCTTGTATTTTTCAAGGTCTGCGGAGGAGTCGCTCTGCGCCGCTGCCGCCTCCGATGTCTCTTTCTTGAACCGCTCGACCTCGTCGGTCAGTCCGATGAACTTCTCGGCCACAAAGGCAACGGCCTTGGCTGTCGCCTCCAGTACGCCCGTCTCCGAGAGGACTTGGAACATCTCGCCGAGCTTGGTCACTATGACAGTCACTACAGGAACCAGAGGCTCGAGCGCGCCGTCCTTGAGTCTCGTCCACTGTCGCGTTGCGATGGTCACCGCATCGGTCAGGAACTCGCTCTCCTTCGCTGTCTCGTTGCTGATGATGCCAGCAGCCTTGACCATCTCCGAAGACTTGCGAATCGCGGCACCGCCCTCGTCGAAGGCTGCGAGCATGTCGACCGCGCCTCGACCGAGCAGCGCTTGCGCCGCTTGCGCTCGCTTGCTCTGGCTGGTCATGGCGACCATGCCGTCTGCGATGAGTGCGATCTTCTCGTCGAGCGGGACTGCCTCGAGCTGCTCGAACGTCAAGCCCAAGTCGTCGAGCGCGTCGACTTGCATCTTCGTGCCTTTTGCAGCCATGCCGAGATTGACGCTGAGCTTCTGGATTGCGTTCGCTGTCGTCTCTGCTGCGACGCCGCCAAGCTCGAGCGCTCCTTGCATGACTTGCAAGTCCTCTGCCGACGTGCCGATTGCGCGAGCCTTCTTGGCAATTACGTCGGCTCTAGCTGCGAAGTCGATAGTCGCCTGCGATGCTTTGACGAGCGCAACGCCGAGCGCTGCTGACGCGGCGACCATCGCCATGAGAGCGGGGTGCGCCTTGACGAACTGCTTCCCCATCGCGAGCGCACCGCCCGCGCCCTTCTTGTTAAACGTATCGTCGAACGAGCCGCCGAGCTTGTCGCTGTCTTGCTGTACTTGGTCGAGGCTGCCTTGGAGCTGGCTGGTATCTCCGACGAACTCGAACCGAATCTTGCGTGCCATGCTCGCTCCTTACTGCTGCAACCAGAAGTCCAGCGTCTTCTCGCTTGCGCCGCCCTGCTTCCACGCAGAACGAAGGCCCGCGCCTTGCTTGTCCTTGCTCGGTGCCGGGTGCGACATCAGCCAGACATGGGCCATGTCTCCTGCTGTCGCTGGCGTCCCGGTCATCATGCGAAGGTCGGACGGCTTCAGCGCAGACGCTCGCCCGCTCCCCTTGCGGTGGTCTGTCGCTCGAAGGATCTGCCAGTACGCTCGAAGTTCGAGACGTGTCTCCTCGTCGAACTGGAGCAGCGCGTGCGGCTCCCCGAACAGCGAGACTCCTAGGTCGAGGTCAAGGAAGTCTCCGAACCCGTCCGGGGTACAGTAAAATCCACGCGCTCCTGCACCTCCTTGGCAGGCGACGGGAACGCAATCATCAACTTGGTCACCATCTCGTTGCCGAGCACTGTCACCTGGTCTTGGGAGTAGCCCGCTTCGTACAGCTCGCCCATGACCTCAGCACCGAACTCCATCAGACCGTCGACGCCGCGCTCGAAGTCTCGACGCTTCGTCTCCATCTCCAGTTCGCGATGTCGCCAACAGATGCCAATGGCTGCGCCGACTGACTCTTCGACAAGTTCGGCTTGGACGTCTTCGATGTTGCCGACGGCGTCTCGATTGATGTTCCACAAGCCCGACTGGATGAGTGGCTTCAAGAGTCGAGCAGCGATAGACGGTCGCGGGACGCGGTAGTCGTGGTCGCCGTGACCTGGCACGAACGCAACGAAGTAGGCGGGCGAGCTATCAGGAATCGTCCGAGGATGCTGGAGTCGACGCACCGTTCCCGCCCTTCTTCTTCGTCGCCTTGGCGACTTCTTGACTTAGCTCCGCCTGTAGCTTCGCCTGATCGTCGGACCGTCGTCGCCTTGCGTCTGATACGGCCGCCTGTAACTTCTCCACCTTGGAGGGCATCAGAGAATCACCGAAGGCTCTGAGGCCCAGGAGGTGCCGTTGATGGTGACCGTGTTCGGGTCGCCTTCGGCGATGGCGCAATTGACAGTGCAGTACGGCAGGACGAGCTTATGAACGTCGGCCGCGTTGCCCTGGTTCGTGACCACCCACCGGAGGTCAATGGTGAACACCTCGGCGTCGTCGGAAGCGATTGAGGTCGACCGGGTGCTGACCCAGTTGGAGCCTGCATAACCCTCGTTATTGATGATGTCCACCAGCGCTGGCGCTGCGGCGTCCGTCAGATCCCGGAAGTACGCCGAGAAGGAGAAGGTGATTGGCTGGTCGTCGCCGTACCGAATACTCGGGGGGTTGCGAATCTTGCCCCTGTCGAGGTAGTGCGAGATCGTCGCCTGCGGAATGGTCAAGCTCAGGTCGCCAGCCTCGAAGCTGACGGAGTAGGAGTCAGCCCCGGAGTTGACGACTGCGGAGGCACTGAACGAGCCGCCGCCTGCCGTGCACTGGGAGCCAAGCGTCAACTCGCCGTCCAGCTTAGTGTGGATGATTGTGGATTCGGTCATGTCCTTAGTCTCCTATCGGGTCATCCCCGTCGTCGTCGTTGTTGTCTTCCACTCTCGCGGGACGCAATTGACGAGAGTGTAAACGTCTCGCGGAGTGCAGTAAAGAGTTCGCCGCCTGGCAGCTCAGACACGCCCGCCAGACGCATCGCCGCAGTCGTCGCAGCAGCGGAGACAGAGTCGCCGAGAAGGGAGCTATCGACATCGCCTTCGACGATGCGACGCATGCGCCCCTCCTTCTGCTGCCAGCCCCGCTCGGCTTCTGTCTGAATCATCTCCGCAGAGATGCCGAGGTCGTCGCCGCCATGCTTCGTTCCCTTCGGATGGACCCACGACGCGTACTCGACTGGATTCTCGATGATGAGGTTCAAGCCGTCGACGTAGACACGCCATGCCCGAAGCGACCTGCCAGTGTCGACGGGCCAGCTCGTGAAGATTGTTTCCTCGACTGCGTCAGCGATGCCTTCGATTATCTCCTCGAGTTCGCCGAGAGCGCTGTCAGAGAGTGCGTCAGCAGAGACACCGAGTCGGCGCTCTCCGTCGATGCTGAGATTGACGAACGTCATGCCAGCGACCCGTTCAGGTGGTCTTCGATGACTGTCGCCATCTCGTCTGCTGCTCTCGCCCAGTCCTTTTCGAGGAACCTCGTCACCACCTTGAGTCCTTCGCCGGGGTCCTCGTCGACCTTGTGCGCGTGGATGGCATACGGGACGCGACTCTCGACCGTTGCGTTCGTGCCCTTGAACTTCCAATTCCAGCCCGCGACGAAGCGCCCGCTCTTGACTGGCAAGTCGCCTTCGGTGTTCGCTGCTTCGATGACTCTGCCGGTCTTCCGGTCTCGGATCGCTGGCTCGACTCGCCGCAGGCTGACGACGTCGCCGAAGTCTGACTTGCGGAACTCCATGTCGAAGCGACCCTCGCTCTCGGCGAGAGTCCTCAGCAAGTCTCGACGGAGCTTCGGCGTGAACTCCACCGACTTCATAACGTCGGCGAGGTCGAGAGCAACTGCTTGGAAGGTGTCGCCCATGTCAGCCCGCCAGGTCGAACAAGGAGAAGGCCTTGATGGTGATGTCCCAGATGAGCCACTCTCGCGATGGGCTCAGCCGCTCGACGTCGTTCCATGACGTGACTTCGAGGCTCGCCCGCGCTGCGTTCGTCGAGTTGCGAACAGCTCGCTCGAGCGCGTCGAGGTTGTCGAGCGCTGCGTCTCGAGTTGTCTCTCTGTCTTTGGGATTGATGCGGTGAGCGTATCGAACGACGAGCGAGTACCGACGACCGACGACTGTCCCTGTCCTTGCTCGATGTCCAGCGTCAGCGCTCGAGATAGAGGCGATCGACCAATACAAGTGCGCTCTGCCTTGCGGCCCCGACTCGACGTCAATCCATGCGGACTCGGCAACGCCAGAAGCAGCCCCGAGAAGCGTCGACATATTCGCTCGGACTTGCGAGCGGTTCAGCGCCCCCACTGCCATCGTGCGCTCCTGCCTGGGCCGCCGAGGTAGACTGCTGTCGGGCCAGCCACGCCCTGCTCATCGCTTGCGACGACTCCGTCTTCGTCCATGTCATAGGTCAGCGACAACCGCGCCCACTCTTGCTCGTATCGTTCGAGACTCTGCTCTGCCATCTCTGACCATCTGCCGTCGCCCACCGAACTGGCTGCGTCAAGGAACAGCAGACCGACCGCGAGCTGCCTGTGAACATCGAACAAGGCGAAGTCGGAAAGGACGAGATAGGGTCGACGACCAGCAGCTAACAGCCTGCGCTGAATCATGTCCCACGCTTCGTCGATGAAGTTCGCGAGCGTCTGTCCCGAAGCGAGCAGCGACGACGCGTCCTGATGGATTGCGCTGATGTCTGCGGGAGTCACGACAGGATGAAGCTCGCGGCGCACGAGAGCAGCAGAGCGCTGGAAGGTGTGGACACTGCCCGCCAGAGTCAGCGACCAGACAATGAGCCAATTGTCCTCGAGCGACATCGTCGTCGGTAGCGTCAGCGCTGCGACGCTGTAGGTCGCGATGTCTGCCGTGATGGTGACAGACTGCCCGTCGACGAGCTTCGTGCCGTCGCCCTTGAATACATCGACAGTGCCGCTCGACGGAGCCGTCAACGTCGAGCCGCTATAGACCGGGCACTCGAGCAGGTTGACCCTGCCTCGAACGATGAAGTCGGGAAGTCCGTGTCGGTGCGCGTACTGCGTCTCCTGCGGCATCAGAGAATCTCCACAGTATTAAACCAGCCGCCCTCGGCCATGTCTGCCGGGGTGTACAGCGCGGCACGCTCGATGTCTGTCAGCAACATGGATAAGTCAATCTCGCAACCGTGGGACCACGACCAGACGTTGCTTGGGACTGGCACGGCTCCGCGCCCGTCGATGTGACTGATAGCCTCCACGATGCGGTCTGTCGCTGTCGCTGGTCGTGGGTAGCCCGTCGCTGCCGATAGCTCAGCCTCACGCGCCCTGGCTGCCCCCGCTGTCTCTAACACTAACCAGCGCATCAGCCCGACATCCTGATGCTGTATCGGTCTGCCAGATAGTCTTCTGTTATGCCGATGTCTTGAGCGTTGAGCGCCCCATCGAAGATCAACATCTCAGACACCGCGCCGTCCCAGAACGTCGTGTGGTAAGTGCCGCGACCCACCGCAAGGGTGGTCACATATGCATTCAGATCGCCACCAGAAACAACAGGCCCAGCCTCGCCGTTGATCCTGGTCACCAGATCGCCGTCGCTCACCGCAACCCAAACAAGATCTGCGCCCTCGTCGCCCGCTGAGTCGGCGGGCGCGATGGCAGGCGCCGGGGCTCCGCTCGGATAAAACCCAGACGTAGGACCCTGGCCGCTGCCGCCCACAACAAGACTAAGGTATGAACCGCCGTTCGATGGAGCGCCCATCACAGCGCGACCATGGGCTGTGCCCCAGATTGCCCCGTAAGTTGCGCCCCAGGTCCAGCCGCGACAGACTACGATAATCGTCCACTCAGCCACGTCGCTAAGCATGCTGTAGAGGTTCGATCCCTCAAGCACGTCATCCGATCCATCAAAGGTTAACTCCGGACGCTTGCCGAGACCCCGCTCGGATAGCGCTGGCTGCTCTGATGCTGTCGCCTGCGAGAAGTCCCGCCCGCGCCCGCTCATGTCGCGCCACCTGGAGACCGTCGATCCGTTGCTCTCTACGCCAGCGTCAGCTCGGCACCAGACAAGGAGTTCGGTGCTCAGATGTCTCGGGTCGAAGCCTTGCGCCGGATGCTCTGTCTGCACCTGCGATCGTGGGACCGGCTGCTCCTGCTTCGGATGCTTGCGGAAAACCGCGCCCATGGCTACCTGCCGTCGTCGATGTACAGCGTGACCACCATGTCGGTGTCCGCTTGAGATGCGGGGGTGATGGTTACGTGCGGCTGAGCAAAGAACGGAATGGGACTGGCGAGGAGGTCGCTGAGCGTCTCCGCATCAGACGAGAACGAGAAGTCGGCAGAGTACAATTCTTCTCCACCACCAGCGACCGTGAGGGTGCTGCTCTTGTAGACCTTGATCGTCACCGCATCGCCAGTGTCGCCGTCGTTGTCAGAGATGGTGGCTCGGACCCCGAGGAGCCTTCCCACCGCGACCCCTGCCCCGCCATCTTCGGTGACTGCCTGGGCGGTGCTCTCGCTGACTGCCTGGTTCGCGAACGTCAAAGCGTCCACGTTGAATAGACCCATGGTCGCCCCTTCGCCCTAAGAGATGGATAGGGTGCCGATA
>Ga0080013_1002709_pt1 | contig 20177 bp, 27 predicted proteins | sample ETNvirenome_6_85_FD_69236 | JGI IMG/M metagenome (GOLD analysis project Ga0080013, IMG submission 69236) | Marine viral communities from the Pacific Ocean - ETNP_6_85 (SPADES assembly) (version 2) | ecosystem: Environmental > Aquatic > Marine > Oceanic | place: Pacific Ocean | collected 2013-06-19 | reverse complement strand
AAAAAATTCAGGGTGCAGCATCAGATCTAACAATTAGCACTAACAATGCTGGTATAGCTCTGGTATATTACGATTCAACAAATGGGTGGAGGTTGAAATATAACGACTAATGGCTAACTTACAAGATATAGTAAACAGAAGTGAAGTAGGTGCAATTAAGCCTTGGGGTAAATCAACAGCTCCAGCAGGTTATGTATTGTGTGATGGTGCGGCAATTTCAAGAACAGATTATGCCGATTTATTTGCTGTAATTTCTACAACTTATGGGGTTGGTAATGGTTCTACCACTTTTAATGTTCCTAATCTTGCAGGTAAAATGCCTCAAGGTTATGATGGTAATACTTATAATATGGCAGGAACAGGTGGTGCTAATACTGTCACTGTTTCTGTAACTAACAACCAAGCTGCGACAAATACTAATAACCAATCAGTTACAGTAACAGGATCTATTTCTAATACTACTTTAACAACAGCTCAGTTAGCTTCTCACGATCATAAAATGCGTTGCTGGAAATATCCTGCTCCGTACACGGATCAAAACCAGTATTGTAGATTTTGTGTTCAAAATGGAAACTCACATAGTATTAATGGTATAAAAAATATTGAACCAGACAATGGTTATGGATGTATAACATCAAGTGGATCCGGTACTGGTCACAATCATTCACACACGTTATCTGGAACATTAACAGGTAGTGTTACAACAAGTTTAACTGGAGCTGTAACGGCATCAGGCACAAATACATTTTCACCATATGTGGTGGTAAACTATATTATAAAGCATTAGGAGAAAAAATGGCAACACATGTAACAGTAATCTCTGACGAAAGCATCATAGCTGATTATGATAAAAAAATTGATTGGGTCCACAAAGGAACAAATTTTCCTGCTTTACCTAATACAGTTCATGCTGTTATTTGGAATGATTTAGTGGGTCAAAATGAAGTGCAGTTTAAAGATGTTTCTACTGGTAATATGACTGGTAATACAAATCTTAATTCTACAAGTGATACTATACATGGTTCAGTCACCGTGCAAAATCTTTTAGATTATTGTGACACAAGAATTTCTCAAATTAACCAAGCTCATGATGATTTTATAACAGCCATTCAAGCTGCAAAAACATCATTTGTAAATGATGGAAATAATGAAAATGATTTTAAGGAAACAACTTCTGGAATTTCATCTTACTGGGATTTTTCAAAAACTTGGATAAACTACGATCCTAATCACTCATAAAAATTACCTCTTATTTGTAGGACTCTTCTTTTTTTAGGTCCTGTAACACAATTAACTTTGTGGTGAATTCCATTTTTAATAATTAAAAGAGAGTTGGGTTTTGGTAATGAAGCAAGAGGTAATCCTCTTCCTGTATCTATTAAAGTTTCTCCTCCCCAATTACCATCCCATTCATCATGTATATAAAAAGAATAATTTAAAGTATAATCACCATCATTGTGCCAATTAATACCTGAGTATTTTTTATATTCATAATAACAAATATGAATATAAGAATTTTTTTGATATGGAATAAAAGGACATTTGGTAAAAGTATTTAAAAAATCTTTAAATATTGAATAATCTGTTTTAATTTTATCTTTTTTAATTTCAGCAAATATTTTAGATTGTTTTACTTCTGTTACAGTTAAATTTTTATCTTGATCTTTAAATAAATTATCATCCCACTTGTCAAAAGAACTTTCTTCCGTAACAAAATTAAAATTAGAAATTTTTGTAAATAAATCAACAGGTAAAAAATTATCAATGATTAAAGCACAATCATCAATGTTAGCTGAAATATGCATTTATCTGTATGATTTTTTTTGCCAAAAATTTTTTTTATATCTGTCTAGCCATTCACTGTTTAAAAGATTTATAGTTTTTAAATGTAATTTTTCTAAATAAAATCCAGCCCACATTTTCCATGACTCTCTTTTAAAAGGAATAACTTGTATCATAGGTTCTCCCTTTTTAATTAAAAACTGTTTGTCTCTTTTACGTAATATAAATGGAAAATTTATTTCATTTACGTATGTGTCGGTATCAACACACCCAGGTATAATTTCAAATCTAAGTTCTAATCTATTCATGGGTTGTAAAAATAAACAACTGTAGCCTGGTGGTGTTTTTATTAACCATTTATTCATAAACTTACCGGCAGCTACGCCTGTTGTATTATGCCATTCTTTTGGTAATTGAACATTATGATGCATTCCTGTGTCTGATTGTTGTTTGTTAGCAGGAGTAATACTAAAATCATCTTCCGTGGGGTCTATAACATAATCTTGATCAAAAGGAATAATGTATCCCATTGTTAAAGAATCTAAAAAAGGAATACAAGTTTTAACAGTTGCTGTGTGAAGATTATCTTCAACAAATCTTCCTAATTTTTTATACTCTGGTGGTATAAATCTTGACGCTGGTTTTGGATGAGGCCAAATATCTTTCATGTTTTCATCCGTCGCACAAAAAGTTATTTTTTTATTAAACATTTTTTATTTTATTACCTTTAAATGATATTGGGTTTCAATTATTATGTTGTTATATTTTTCAATATAATCCTCAATGTCTTTTTCATTAATTTTTTTATTAATCAAAAGTTCATAATATTTTTTTTCTAATTTAACATTTGTATAAATAATTTTAAAGTTAATATTATGAATATTAGCTAATTGAGAATTTGGAAGACCTATATTTTTCCAATGGTTATTTAGTTCTTTATCGTAAAGTTGTAAACCCTCTGTGGTTATTGGTCTAACATGTGTAGGATCTGCTAAAAAATGATTATGTCTTGGATGGGGAACCCTAATATCAACAATTGCTTCATTAGAACAAATTCTATAAATTTCTTTAATAATATTATTAAATGTTTCTGGGTGTTGTCCTAGATGCTCTAAGACATGATAAAGCTTAATTTCGTTTACTTCATTATCCTTTATTGGATATGGAAAAATTTCTAAGTCGTGTAAAATATCAGGTTTAAAAATTTTATATTTATCTAAATTTATAAATCCATCATATTTTTTATTTCCCGCTCCTAAATTAATTTTCATTTTTTTCTATAAAATTAAATGACATGGATCTTCTAATTTCCCCTTTTACTTTTGTTTTAAATGGCATCACACAATGTTGATGTCTTGCTTCAAAAATATAAAAATCTCCTACTTTAGGTTCCATCCAAACGGTTCCTACACCATCTGAAGAAATAAAACCTATAAAACCATCTTTAAATTTATGAGGGTCTTTTGCATCATTTATAAATTCAGGAACTTTTAAAAATAAAACTGTCGACCATCCAGTTAAATCGTGATGTGTGTGAGGAGGATTATACTCTCCTTCTTTCATATCATTAATCCAACAACTTAAAATTTCTAAAGGTTTTCTTTCCAAACACAATCCTACTTTTTCTAATGTATCATAATAATCACTCATGCAGTCTACAATATTTTTAGATATTTTTGTTTGACCAAGTAAATGAGTAAATTCTTTTTCTGAATTTAATCGACCAGCTAATCTAGGACCAAAAGAATTTAATTTTTCTTTTTCTTCTTCATATCGAAGATTAATATCTTCAATAGCTTCTAATGGCATTTCATACTTTTTTACCATTCTTCCAAACATTGTTGTTTGTGCTTTCATTGTTTTATATACCAATCATCTTGTTTTGATTTTTCTGTAGATTTTCTTTTATAGCCATTTTTTACTAAAAGTTCATATATTTTTTCACGATTAGGTGTGTGATTATGTTCACAAGTAATAATATTAAACTTATACTTAGTAAAATTAAAGGCTTTTAAAATTTCATATTCACTACCCTCCGTATCGATAGATAAATAATCTATTGTACTTGGTGCATTATATTTTTTTAACAAATCACCTAAAGACAAAGTGATTACCTTATATCTTTTACCCTCTTCTTTTTTTAATCCCTTTCTAATTTCTGCATGTTGATCAGAATCTATATATTTATCTATTGTTGAATAATCACCTATTTCGTTAAACATTAAAGTGTCACCTGTTTTTTTCCAAATGTAATCTGTTTCAATAAAATTTTTTCTGTTTGCTTTTAACATTGGTTGCCATATTTTTGCAGGATCTGCTAATATTCCTTTCCAATTGTATTCTTTTTCCAATAAAAAGGTATTGGAATGATGCACTCCATCATTTGCACCGACATCTACAAAAAACCCATTAGGTTTAAAATTTAATTGTGTTAAAACAAACCATTCTTGATCATTTGAAGATAATGAAAAATTTTTCATTTTCCCACCACATATTGAAATGTTGCAACCATTCTAAGTTCTGCACATATTCTTGATGGATCTCTTGCAAGGTGGAGAATAGAGCCGTCAAATAAAATAGCTCTACCAGGTCTGGGTAAAATAGAGGTAATTGATTCTGTTTCTGGATAGTAAAACACTGTTTCTCCTCCAAAACTTACATCCCATTCTTTGTTAAGATAGAACATTAAAGTAAATACTTCGTTAAAACCATTTGATGTATAATCACGATGTAGTTCATGAATTGTACCATGAGTATATCCACTTGCGTACGCTTTCTTTAATGTAAGATATTTTTTTAAATTATTGTCTTCAATAATTTTATCAGCTTGTTCAAATAAAATTTTATCTATTTTATTTTTTTTATTTAAAATGTAATTAAACTTTCTGTCCTTGTTTATGTTTGATCCAGCTCCTAAAAAACGCCAAGGTTTAAAATCTCTAAACTCTCCGTAAAGCTTATCTTTGTTATTATCATCAAATATATTATCAATAACTTGAAAAAGAGGAGAATTATCTAACTCGTTTGCTACAAGAATATCTGTAATGTCATGATTATTTTCATTCATTAAAACATCTCGTGGTGTATTATTAAAATGATAAACTATAGCTTCAGCTTTTTCCCCAATTAAATTTTTAATTTGTTCTCTTTCAATTTTGAAATCAACACTAAATATATCATTTCCATAAATGCTATGCATAAGACCAGCATAACAAACATCATCAGAACAGTCTCCTTTTCTTAAAAAATTGTATACGTTTATGCAATGATCCATAAAAGTTTTACCACTATGAGGTATGCTTTGTGCTCCTATAGAAATAAGAAAATTAACACACTTGTGATATTTCATTCTTTTGCGTAAAAGTTACCTGATATTGACACTCTTTCAATATCAGTGTTATTTTGAGTAGTATAATGAAAAACTTCACTAGGAAAAACTAATAACATTTTTTCTTTAGGTGTAATTGTTTTTTCAATTATTTTACCATTCCAAAATAAAACAAATTTTAAACTACCTTGTTTCTCTATAAATTTAGGGTAATAAACAAAAGAACACAAAGCGCCATAATGATTATGAAAATTTGTTTGTGCCCTAGATGGTGTTTTATGAATCCATATATCCTGAAGTTTTAATTCTATATTTATTATTTTTTCTACTTTTGAATGTATTATTGTTTTAAGTTCTTTTAACATAGGAGTATCAGGATATTTAAAATCTTCAAAAAAAGTATTATCATTATCGTCATTTTTTCTAATATGACTTTTATTCACCTCTTTCATTAAAGCATTGGAATTTAGATCTATATAATCTTCAAATACCTGAACAATTGCTAGAACATGAGTTTGTATATTCATTCTTTTTTCTGCCCCTTTCATAACATGAATTGTGTGTCAAGAAAACAATTATAAAAAGATTGCTTGATATATTCTGCGCACATGTTTAAATTAGATCTCACCCAAAAATTGTAAATCAGGAGAAATTATGGAAAATCAAGAAGTATTAAAGGCTATAGCTACCCTTGCTGATAAGGTGAGTCGCTACCACGAACGTTTATTAGTAGTAGAAAGAGAAAAGGAAAAATTAGAGAAAGTATTATCTGAACATTTAAAAGGGTGTGGTTGTCATAATACTTCTGATGAACAGGTTATGTTGAATGGTAATTCTTCGGAAATGGAATGTGAAGCTTGTAGTGCTTAGGTAAAAAAATTACCTATAGAATATCTAAAAGAACCATTTCCAGCCCATTGTAAAGGAGCATGAAAAACATCAGATGAAAAAAATATTGCTCTATTTTGCACAAAACCTACGTGCATGCTTAATTGAGTATCTCTGTAAAAACCTGTGCCGTTATTAACGGACTCTTCTCCGTACATATAAATTAAACATTGATGTGTACAGCCACTTTGCCAATCTGTATGAGGGCGAGGTTTGTCAGCTGCTCCCACCATTGTATATGTAGTTTCTAAAAAATCTGATATTTCAAAGTTAAAATTTTCTTTTATAAGATCTTTTATTTTATTTTGAACAGGAGCGTTGTAAGGAACATTAAAACTATGCCAATAACAACCCTCTAATTGTTTTCTTTTTTCTTCTCTTGGTGGTGCATATTCTAATGAAATCATTTCTTGTACTAATTTCTGATAAAAATCAGCAGGAAAAAAATTATCTTTTACAAAAACTTTTGACATTATAAATCCATTTTTATTTCAATATTAGGTATTGGTTTATAACATGGGTCTGCTGTGTCAACACTACTTGCATGAATATCTTTCCATCCTAAACCTATTATGCCTAAAGTATGAAAAAAATTATGTGCAGTCATCCAAGGGCCATTAATATCATTACCAAAAGGACCTGCTGAATGATGTGGAAATAAAAAATGTTTGTATTTTTCTGATACAGTTGCACCATCAACTAACTTAAAAGCATTATATCTTCCATGAATTATTAATGAAGAAAAAACTTCTACGTTATTTGATTCTGCTGAAATATAAGGAGGAACAATATTGTTTATTAATAATCTTTTTAAAATCTCATGATCATAACGTTCAACATCAATTTTTATATAAAAAGGATAACCATAAGTTTCAATAATTTCTAAAACATCCTTTGATGGTAAATAGATTTTTTTAAAGTTATCTATAAGTGGTCTATAAAACTCATCAAAATAATTGTTTTTATCTGTAGAGGTAATCTCTTCGTCATTTAAAAAAGGTTTAGGATATTGATTCCAAACAGACTTTTCTTTTGAAATATAAAAAGGAACTTTGCTAGTTTTATTGTCTGTAATGACAACACAATTTTCAACAATTAATTTACCCTTTTTAATTTCTTCTTTAAATTTTTGTTTTATTGAATTACAAAGATCAGGGTCTGCTTCAACAGCAACAATTAAATCTGATCTAGATAAATAATAAGGAATATCATCCCCATTATTTGCACCAATATCGTATATAATTTTTTTATTCTTCAGGTGTTTCGCCCAACATATCCGCTAAAGAAGGAGCAAATACTTTTACATCTCGTCTAATATGATCTTCCTTAGTTTCTGTATTAGGATTATCAATATCATTTTTTACTTCTTCTTCAGAAGAATATTCATGACCTGTCAATGTATTAGTTATTACTGTCTCTGATCCACATTTTATATGTGGAATTTTTTTCCCATTCTCAAGAGTAATAGTTCCTATTTGTTCTGCTTCTTCTACAATTTTAGGCATTCATTCTCCTTTTTAATTCTAAATTAAAACTTAATATAATTCTCTCTTCATTGGAATTATTTTCTTCTACTTCATGATTTAACCATGAAGGGAAAAAAAGTAAATCATTTTGTTTAGGGGACCATGAAACACGGCTACTTGTATGTATACTTTCATCACTCTTTTTTGGGGGTGATAATATCTCAGATTGAGGTCTAGGATCATGAAAAACAAGAGGACCACTCTGAGGAGGTACTTGTAAATAAAAGACGCCTGAGAGGTAATTATAAGGGTGATTATGAAGACGATTACTGCTTCCTGGACCATTGACCACGGCCCACATTCCTGTCATCGATGGAATCATATAATCTTCAACTGATAAATGATTAATTGCTTCTTGCGACAAATTAACAATTTCTGATTTTAATGTACTAAATTTTTCATTTTCATGAAGATAATCATGACTATGCCATCCTCCTTTTGTGCTTTTTCCCTCAATAGTTTTAGGTTCTTTTTGTTGTAAAGATTTAATCTCTTTTACAAGATCTTCATACCCTGCCAAATTTATAGAAAAGACGGGGGTAATAAATAAAGAATGTAGATCGATTAGAGATCTCCTTTTGTAATTTCTAAAACAGATACTGTAACATGAACTTGATTAGCAGCATTTGCTTGTAGGTATAATATATCACTTTCTTCTAAAACTAAAGGTTGTTCTAGTAATTCTACTGTATTATTCGCTGTAACACTTTTTTGATTATAAAGAACAAAAGTAGAAGAAGCACTGGTATCTGTCCATTTTAAATCCACTAAAGTAGCATTTGCTGAATCACTAGCTACAACAATTGACTTAACAAGGGCAGTAGTGGGAAAAGTAGGGGGAGTACCTACTATACCTACAGAAGATGTAGGCACCGTATAAATAGCATTTAAATTGGTATTAACAACATCATACCCAGAGTTTACAAAATTATCAGCCAACGAACCAACTCCTTCCTGCAGACTCATCTTTTATATCTTGAGCATAAGAAGTATTTAAAGATAAAATTAATTGTTCTAATAATCTCATTATTTGATCGATCTGAGACGGTTGATATTCTGGTGTGGCGTTTGGTAATCGTGTAATTGTTATTTTAGCCATTATCTTCTTCCGTCTGGTCTAAGTTGTAATTTCATTGAACCTAGTCTCCAATTTGTTTCATCTACAACATCTGTTGCAAAATTTAATTTAACTGATCTTCCTCTTCCTCTTACATTAATTTTCTGAGTTGTGCTACTCACATTACCTGTAGTAGTCTGAGATGTAGTGGATTGAGGATAATCCTCCAAGGTCATAGTAACTGTTAATTCTTTAGATAAATTAGTAAAATCTGGGACAAATTTACTAACTGACATAAAGTTATCACCATCGGCAATCTCAATAGCTCCTGAAGTTAAAGAAGCTGAAATAGCTGTGCCGTCCGCTTTATTATTTCCTACTTCATGACTGTATACGTAGGAAGCTCCTGCGGTTACTCCAATTGGGGTATCAGATACTCCTGTGCTTGTTGTAGCATTTGCTGTTAAACTTGCATTGTATTCGGTAGCAATTGTATTTTCATATGTATAATTAGCAAGATAAGTGGTTCTACCTAAAGTAGTTGTATACCAAGTATTTTCTAAGTAATTATAAACCACTACTCTATCTATTTGAGTTGCACTTGAACTTGGGTAATACCACATAATTTCATTAAATTCAGGATTAACTCCGCATGCTATATCATTTTTATTAGTAAAACTTAAATCATCATAAACATAATCTTCTACAGAACATGGCATTTTTTTGACAACACCATCATACATATAAAAAGCATCATCGCCCATCCAGTAAGCTCTTCCATTTACATCAACAGCAGCGTGTTGTGCTATTAAACCACAATTAGCTCCTAGTTGTCTTTGACCAAAAGTATAAGGTGTACCAATAAATTGGACACCATGTAGAGAAGTATCGGTCCACACAAGTATTTGACCTGTTGATCTTACAGCTCCCACAATACGTGATCCGTCTGCAATTCTAAGTGAACCAGCTTCATTCTCCGCAGTAGGAGCAAACACTGTTAAACTTTCTCGATCAGCCCATCTAAAAAATAAATCATCTTGGAAAGCGTTATCTGTCACATCTGTTGTACAGGTTCCCCATAAAAATAAATGTCTAGTATCAGCAGAAACCAAATTAAAACGAGAAGCTACCGGTACTGTCGCACCGAGGCTCACGGCTCTTACAGCTAATCCCGAAGATGTATCCCATTTATAAGTTCCACCATCTAAAACAGTAGCTACTAAATCTTCACCAAAATTATCTAAAGACCAATTTCTTCCTTGAATAGTTACGCTAGAAGTAGCACGAGGTGTTCCCCATGTACTAAGCCCCCATGTAGCTACACCCCAACCATACCCGTATGTAGATGTAGTGGGTCCAACATTAATTTGATAATTTGCAGTAACCGAACCTCCCCCCGCAGCGGTTGATCCTGTAGCATTTGTTGGAAAAGTAATTGTGTAACTGTTGGCATCTATAACTGTTGTTATTTCAAATTCATTATTAAATTCTAAACCGTCTACTGTATTAGTAGCACTACCATTTGTAAAAGTAACAAAATCTCCTACAATAGCTCCGTGGGTTGCATCTGTTACCGTGACTCCGGCTCCACCACTGGTAGTTTCAAAAGGATTTGTTAAAGAAGCTGTTTCTCGTATAGGTGTGATATCATGTACAGAACCTTCCGAATAAACATATAGTTTTCTGTCTGTTCCTAAAGCTAAATACCGTGTACCATTAAGACTTATCCACGAATGTGTATCTCTTACTACCCCGATGATAGTTTCATTAGGATTAGGTAGATATTCCCATCCTTTCCATCTTTCTGGTTTACCGTAGTGAAATCGTACGAATTCTGAATCGGTGTATCGTCGATCATCTCCTGCCGCATAGGGGGAGTCTTGTTTATCTACACCAGGTTGAAATTTTAAATCAGTTAATTGCATGCGGACATATACTAAATTATTTATTAAAACTGTGCAATAATTGATATTCTTGGAGTAAGATTATCTGAAGCAAAGACCAAAGGAGAGTGCCATATACCTGATTTAAAGAAAACGGCTCTATTTCTATAAAATCCTACGTGTGTATTTAACTCAACACCATCTTTATTAGGCACATAAAATCCAGTTCCTTTGTTTATTTCAGGGGCCCCATCTACATATAAAATCATTTGATTTTCAATATCTTTATGCACATCAATGTGAGGATAAGCTTCTTTTTTAGGCGCTAATGTAAAATATAAAATACGAAAGTTTTTAACTTTAAGGTTTGTTTTCTCTCTTATGTTCGTTTTAATAGTTTCCATTAATTCTTTTTCATGTAAAATATTTTTTGAAAACCAAACGTGTTTATTGTTTTCATCTCCATAATATAAATCTTGACTACCCCATTCTATTTTTGATGCATATTTTAACGCACTTTGAAAAATGTCATGTGGTAAAAAATTATCTATGATGTGAATATTAAAACTTGTCATTTACTTTGCGGTAAAAATTGAGTTCCTACATTACCTCTAAAAACATATGTTCCGTGATGATTTAACCCACTAACAACATCAGCATACACACTTCCCCCTATTTTCTGCCACAGTCTACAAAATGCGTAATCTTCTGATAAGTATCTTTTAGTTTCAGGTTCAATCATAGTATCAAAAAATGCATAATTCCAATCAGATGTGTCATGATAACTGAATTGAGTATCGTGAGGTTGATTTAAATGTTGATCGGATTTAAACTTTAAATCAGGATAAGCTTTGGCCATCTTTTCAAATACTTGTCTTTTTATCAACATAAACCCTGTAGCACCGTCTATAGCTTCTATAAAACCTTTTTTAACTTCAATTCTTTCAGGATTTTTTACACTAAGATTATATTCCAACGAAGCTGCATGAAGTTCATCTAAATCAATATCAGGATTATCAATAACTCTTTTTTTTACTTTTCTCCAATCTATAGCTTTTCGTGGATATATTCCTGCTACTACTTCTTCATCTAAATCTAACATTCTAAAAACTGATTTTTCACTAAATCCAATATCAGCATCTATAAAAAGAAGGTGCGTGTAATTACCTGGATCATCCATAAATAATTGAACCAAAGTATTTCTTGCTCTTGTTATTAAAGACTCATTTCCAATAGTTCCAAATTGTAATTGTATATTTTGTTTAGGAGCTTCATTTACTAAACGTAAACAACTTTTAAAATAATCTGCTGTAATCATACCTCCATAACAAGGAGTGCCAATAAATATCTTACTCATTTTTAAATTTTTTCACCTCATTAACAATTAAACGTGGATCAATTTCCACACAGTAAGGGTATTCAGATGTTATATTTACATTAGTATCATATCCAAATCTTTTATAGGAAGTTGACCCCCACAATACCACTCCTTTTTTATTAAAAGATTGATTTGAAACCATGTGTTGTAACGCGCTATCAATACACACAAAAAAATCACAATACTTTGATAATATCATAAAATCTTCTCTTGTACTAAAAAGAAGATTGCCTGTTTCGTCATTAAATCTTGTTTCTCCTGTGTATTCCTGTTGCTCATTAGGATGACTAAAAATAATAAACATGTGTTGTGGAAAATTTTCTTTTAAAATATCTATTAATTTTTGTCCATATTTATAATTTCTACCATAATTAGAACTATCATAGCTACTATCACAAACCATACCCTGTCCTCCTGTAAATTGTAATAACACAAATTTATTCATAGCTTGTATATGTGGTAATAAAACTTTTTCTTTTTCTTTATTTATATCAAAGTTTGGTCTTAAATCTTTAATATTCACATCATATAAATCTGCCCACTTTTTTACAATGTTTGATTCTCCTTTTAACCAATCACTTTTGTAAGGGTCATGAAAAAAAAGATTGTTAAAATTAGAAAAATATTTGAAATATGTATCATAAAATATTTCGTTAATAGAAGATTTAGAATCAGCTACATGTGCACAATGAGAAAATAATTCTGGATAACCTGAATTTATAATTAGCTTTTGTTTGTACTTTTTCATTAAAGGTTCAAACAAAGCGGTAAATTGAAGATGTTTTCCCACACCTCCTGAAATATTATATAAATTAGGTTTCACTATAACTCACTGTTAAATATTCTATTTTCTTTATCCATCCTTTTGGTATGGCAATAGCGCCACCTCCTGTAATGTCATCTTTATCTTTACTGTAGGATCTCATAATTACAACTTTTTCATCATTGTTAACAACCATCCACCCTACTTCTTGGCAAATAGCTAAGTGAGCATTTAATACGTCTTTTATATCAAGCCAACCTGTTTCTGTATCGCGGGCATCGACCCACGTCACACGGACCATTGGAGTTTTATTAATATTCATCTCTTTCCTGTTTGTAATTTACTTTATAATTAACTGCCATTGTAACTCTTGTATTATTTGTATTATTTGGGCTAACGGAGTGTTTTACTGAACCATCAAAAAATATAACTGTTCCATCTTTTGCTTGTACTTCTTTTAAATTACTAAAATTACTAATTACATCTTGTTTTTTAATAAGAACTAAATTGTGGTTCGCATGAAAAAAAAATCTTGCATCAGTTTTTTCAACATCAACAAACAAAACAGCAGACAAATGAGAGCCATGACTGTGTGGATGTGAAAAATTATCTTTTCGATACCAATTAACCCAACAATTAGCAGGTTCTAATTCAGGTATATCATAACCTTCTTTAGCAACAAATTCTTCTATTGGTTTTGCTATCTCTTGACATAACAAATCTAAAGTTGGATACCTCATATGTGAATTCCAAGCTGTTCTTTTTGCCATAACATTACATCTTTCGTCAGGAGTTGTGTCTTGTCCATGAATATTTTTATTGTCTTCAACTAAAATAATTTGTTCAATTTGTTGTTTCCAAAAATTAAAATTTGGCAACTCAAAACTAAAAACTTCTGATTTAAATATGGAAAACCTATTAATATCTACCATTTAGTTATGCTCTTTATAAAAAATATTAAGTGTATATCTATTAGAGCTATCTCCAAAAGATTGTAGATCCGAATGCGATATTTTTAAACCATTAAAAAATAAAGCTCTGTTTTCTACAAAACCTATATGTGATGATAATTGATTATTATGCATAAAGCCTGTGCCATTATTAAGAAGAGGTTCACCTTTAACAAACAAAAGAAAATTCGCCACATTTCCTTTATCATCATCAGTGTGAAACAAAGGTTCTTTTTTATTTTCTCTTAAATGAGCACTCACGGATATTGGCTCAAGGTTTCTATGAGGAAAAAAATAATCTTTTATTAATTTTAACAAAGGATCATTATGAAAACTGTGAGGAAAAGTATGTCTATGACCATAAAGTTGACCTTCTGGGTTTTTTACTCCAGTATAATTTATTTTTTGAAATGTTTCTTGAAGAGATTCTAATGTTTCTTGTGTAAGAAAATTGTCTACATACATAACAAATTTTGTGTTTTTATTATGTTGCATTTAATTATTTCTTTTTATTATAAAATTCTTTTCGTTTTGCAGTTTCAGCGTTTCCTACTTGAGGGGCCTCTTCTCTTTTAATTAATTCTAAATTAAAAGAAACAGATCTACGCTCTTCATTTTGTGTTCTAAAAGGATAAACACCGTGTGCTAACCAATGAGGAAACAAAAATATATCACCAACCTTTGGTGACTCTTGATGTTTATGTCCACTAAAAGTAGCTGCTTGACCATTAAACCAACATATATCTCCTACTGTTGGGTAGTGATCTTCTCTTGCGTATTCTTCTGGTAAACTTGGAGGCACTCGTAGATAACACACACCAGATAATTGACCTTCGTGTATATGAAAAGGATTAAAGTCTCCAGCCCATTGGCTCACGGCCCACATAGATTGAATAACCATCTGACCAACAAACTCAGGACTAATAGTTTCATTTGCTGGTGGAATAGAAATATAACTCTTAACCATCTCTCCTATTAAATTTATCATAGGTTGAGCTTCAGAAGAACCAAGCCATGCAGGATCATAACGTGTTTCTTGTTTAACATTACCTGCTAGATGAGGTGCGTGATCAAATTCTTTTGAATATTTTTTATCATTCATCATTTCTGATGCTTTATCATCCATCAATTTAACTAACCTGTCAGGCATTTTTCCTCTAAGAATAGTAGGACCAAATGGTCTAATAGCTTCAAATTTTAATACTTCCTCTTTCTTCTTTGCCATAACTTCCTTTCTACTTGCAAATATGTATTGTCATATAGCAATAATTTGCCTATAAATATACAATTAAATAGGCTTATAATCAAGGCCAGCCTCCTTGCCCATTTTCAATAACATAAATTGCTAAGGAGATTATGCTTAAAGGATTAAAAGGAATACTAGAAAAAGGCTTACAAATAGCGGCTCCATTTATTGGTGCTTCGTTTGGCGGTCCATGGGGATCAGCAATTGGTACAGGAATAGCTTCATTATTAACAGGAAATAAACCTAAAGATGCTCTTATGGCAGCAGGCACTGGGTATCTTGGTGGTAAAATGGGTTTTTTTGGAGAACAAGGAAAGAATCCTTTAGCCAACTTATTTAAAAAACAATTTACCCCTTCACAAAGACAACCAGGATTATTTGAAAGTGCAAAAGATGTAATAACATCAGGAGGAGATAATAAAGGATCTAATATATTACAAAGTATTCTAAAAAGTTTTAAACCTACGACTAATAAAGCGGGAGAAGTAACAGGCCCAGGAATAGGAATGCAAGGTTTAGCAGCTTTAGGACCTGGAATTTTATCTTATATGGCGGCAAAACAAGATGCTGAAAAAGCATACGTACCTGATGCAAGTGAATATATGAGTGCAATAGATACAATGTATGGTGGTCAAACTGCAAGACCCCCTGAAGGACGTCGTATTGAAAATCTAAGTGTTCAAGTTAATCCAACAACAGGAGAAGCGGTATACGCTGCAGGCGGAGGTATAATGGATATTTCAGAAATGGAAGAAGTAAGATACCCTGTCGGGTTAGCGGGGGGAGGTTTTCCTCGTAAAACTGGATCTATAAATGGTCCAGGTACTAAAACAAGTGATTCTATCCCTGCAATGTTAAGTGATGGCGAGTTTGTACAAAAAACTGACGCTGTTAATGGTGCGGGAATCATGATGGGAGCTACAAATGCAGAAGAGGCAAGAAAAAAAGGAGCTGATTTTATGTATGCTTTACAAGATAAATTAGCTAACGTAGGAAAAAGAGTATAATGGCAACAAATCAAACGTCCACTCAAATTGCAAGAGAAGCACCTTTTTTAGAAGACTATAGAAGAAGACTTCTTGATACTCTTTACGGAGGAACAGAAGTTTATGAAGAAGGTGATACATTACCACCGGGGAAAAAAATAGGTGATAAAAAAGATCCAGGAATATTAGATACACCGCTTCAACAATTTCGAAGAGGAATAGCAAGTTTTGCTCCACAAGAAACAGCAGCATTTAATTTAGCTTCACAACAAATGGGTATAGACCCAACTACAGGACAACAAACAGGAGTTGCTGGTTATCAACCATATTTAGATACAGCTAAAACCGGATTAGGGGCGGCACAAGCAACTATGGGATTGGGTTTACCGTCTTTAGGGGCGGCACAACAAGCGTATGATCCTACAGTTGCTAACACCCAAGCTTTTATGAATCAATATCAATCAGATGTTACGCAAGAAGCGTTAAAACAAATGGATGCAGAAGCTCAAAAAGCACAGAATCAATTAGAAGCTCAAGCTCAACAAGTAGGAGCATTTGGTGGATCTAGGATGGGGGTTCAATCAGCAGAACTTTCTAAAAATCTACAAGACATTAAATCAAAAAGAATATTTGAAGATCTTTCTAAAAACTTTATGCAAGCTCAACAACAATCTATTGGAACAAGTGAAGCAAATCGTGCAAGACAATTAGAAGCAGCTCAAACTTATGGTTCTCTTGGACAAGGACTTGCTGGACAAGCACAAGCTATGGGCAACTTAGGAGCTCAACAAGCTCAATTAGGTGCACAAGGTGTTCAATCATTACTAGGTGTAGGACAAGTAGGAAGAACAAGAGATCAAGCAATGTATGATGAATTATTTAGATACGCAAGTGGTCAAGCTATGGAACCACGTCAACGAATTCAATTTGGTTCTGATATTTTAGCAGGCGTTCCTTCTGTACAACAAAGTATGTCGCAACAAGCTTTACCATACACTAATCCACTAGCGGCTGGTGTAGGAGCAGGTATTACAGGAGTTTCTGCTTTATCTAATTTTTATGGTCAATAATAATGGCTGAAAGTATTTTTAATAGACCCATGTTTCAAAACAGTGTAGGACCTGATTTTTCTGCGCCTATTATTCCTAAATGGGGAAATACGGAAGATCCTAATCCTTCAGCTGCGGTAGGGGGAAAAGAGGTACCTCGTATTGATTTTGGAGATGCAAAATATCAACAGCCTTTAGGTATGGATGAAATTTATGCAAAAGCTGCAGCCGAAATAGATCCCGCAAAAATTAGATCAATGTATACCGAATATGCAGGTGAGCCTAAATCATTTCAAGATTTTGCTGATATATATGAATCATCAGAAGAAGTAGAAATTGCACCAGAAGATAATATGAAATTTGAGAAAAATTTAGCTCTTGCTAGATTAGGATTAAATTTAATGAAACCTACAATGGGAGGTCAATTAACACCAGCTATTGCTCATGCAGGAGAAAACTTTCTTGCAGACCTAGCAGGAATTAATGAACAAAAAAGAAAACAAAAAGCAGCTCGACGAGAAGAAGAAAAAGAGGAGGAGAGAGCAAAAAGAGAATGGATTTTAGATGCATTAGATAATCAAAGAAACACTAGAGATGCAGAAGAATATAAATTATTTGAAAAAGCCTTAGGATTTAATATGGAAAATATTCAAAATACAAATGAATATCAAAGAGAGCTAGCAAAGAATTTTTACAGTTACCAATATGATAATGATCAACGAGCATTAGAAAATAATGCAAAACTTTTAATAGAAGGGTTTAATAAAAAACCTGTTGTGTTTGCTGTACCAGGCGGAAAGTCAGGTTCTCCTGAATACCGAACAGGATATGTTGATTATGATGCGGATGGAAGACCTATTAATATGTTACCCGTCGTCGAAAATGGGCAAATGACATATAAACCTGATTATGAATTAGGTAAACAAGCGGTAAAAGCAACATTCCAATTTAGTGACGCAGGAGTATTAGGTGATAACGTAAAAGACATATTAGCGACTGCTGATAAAGTTAATACAGCAGGAAACGCTTTACAATTTATTCAAGATATTAAATTAACCATGGCAAAAGGTGGCGCTAAAGTTGGTGCTCCAGGTTTAATTAAAGGATTTGCACAAGACGTTCGAGGAACAGCATTAGATATTGCTGACTGGTTAGCCCAAACAGGAGTTATTGATAGTGAAGCATATAATGCTGCAACCGCAAGATTAGAAAATAGTATTATGAATGATTTAGGTCAGTCTTATTATAATGATCCAGATACACAAGGAAGAACGGATTATGCTACAAATGATCCTGTTTACAATAAATACTTTAATTCAAATACTTTAATTAGAGAAGGGTATGATAAAGATATTGTACAAAATATTGTGCGTATTAACTCTATTTACTATGCACTAGCAAGAAAACGTAAACCAAGTGGTCGTTTAAATGTTCAAGATATTGAAGATGCAAAAAAATCTTTACAGTTATATGATTTTAATATTCCAATTTCTCGAGTTATAGCAAGTTTAGATATTGTTGAAGAAGAATTAGGAAGTATGTATCAAAATGAATTAGCAAAATTTAAATACTTAAACGGAGATGAAGCTTTATTAGGACAAAAACCTACATCATTTATGGATGTAGAAGTACAAAAAGACGTTGAAACTATTTCCCCGTACGGAGAGAAAGAAATTAATACAGGATTTAGTGAAACTATACCGGGGGGCGGATAATGGCTGAAAGAGATTTAGCACCACCAGGATACCGAAACGTACAATTAGAGCCAGCTCGAACAGGAGTAGGTAATCCCAATGATGCATCAACATGGATAAGTTTTAATGTTATGGAAGAAGCAACTTCAGGTTCGCCTGGAACAGCAGCTTCTAGAAATGTTCCGGCAATTATAGACAAGTATACAAAAGAAGGAGCATCTATATTTAATCCTAGAACTCCAACAGAAAAAGCAGCCGTAATTAATATTATAAATAAAGAGAGAGAAAAAAGAGAATTAAAACCTATTACAGAAGAACTCTTTGATTATAATAATGATAAATTTTTTCAAGGAATAGATGCACGCCTTGCAGTAATGAAAGAAGATAGACTTCGACAGGATCCTTACAAGGAATTAATGCAAGGGTGGAAAGAAAAATATCACGGTGCTAAAGGACAAGCAAAAGTAAGAGATGCTATTGAAGGTAGTGACAGCATGTTCGATATTTGGACAAACGGGCCAAAACAATATTTAAAAAACAAAGGCGTTGCTTTTGATTCAATGTTGAGAGACGCTATACCTGGAGACCAAAAAGATTTTGTTATGGCCGGGGATATGATTGGTGCTCTTGGCTCCTTAATTTTAACAAAAAAAGTACCAGGCGGATCTAAAATGCCGAAAAGTTTAGCACAAGAAGTAATGGGAGGAATGACAGGAGATGCTGTAAGAACAGTTGCGGGTGCAACAGCAGGTGCAGCAAGTGGATCTCTTATTTATGATTTAGTTAATGCAGGGATAAGAAGAACAAAAGGAATTGCAAACCCACAAGATGCTCCTACTCCAGCTTTAGCTGCTCTTACTGAAGGAAGAAATGCAATGATGTGGACAATGGGGGCCGCTGGTCTTGGACCATTAGCCGCGGCTACCCGACCAATATTAGGAAGATATTTATTTGGTTTAGAAGGACCAGCAAAACAAATGAGTGATATTGGAGAAATGTATGGAGCTCCTATAGGAATTAGTACGGCTGCACAAGCAAGCACACGAGGATTTGCACCAACAGTAGGAACAGCAAAAAAATATAAAAATACTTTAGGTAAAATTCCTTTCTTTGGTGGAGCAGGAATGACAGACAAATTAACCTTATCTTCTATTCAAATGAGTAAAGCAGCAAAAAGTACCATTAAAGGATACGGCGATGATATTCCAATGGATGAAATAGAAAAATTTTACAAAGATAGTTTTAAAGATTTTCCTAGTGCAGTAAGAAAAAAAATGAATAAAAGCGCTAAAGATGCGGGTTATAATGGATGGGTAGATATGATTGAAGCAGAAGCCCGTGTTAATGAATTAGCTCCTATAGAACATATGTCAGAAATAGGAGAATTTGCTTCTAAAAAAGCAATGGAACGATACCAACGTTTTTCTTTTATTAATAATATGTTGTATCAAGATTTTGAAAAAAAAGCAGGATCAATTTCTAAACCTTTTATTCCTACAAAAAATGCACGCATGGTTGGAGAAAATTTAAGAAACACAATTGAAGCAATGAGATTTAGATTACGATCAGGAGATCAGTTTGAACCAACATTAGGAGAAATTGATAAATTTATTGTTGATAAAATTTCTAATCTTCCTGATTATATTA
>Ga0080013_1002708_pt1 | contig 20190 bp, 22 predicted proteins | sample ETNvirenome_6_85_FD_69236 | JGI IMG/M metagenome (GOLD analysis project Ga0080013, IMG submission 69236) | Marine viral communities from the Pacific Ocean - ETNP_6_85 (SPADES assembly) (version 2) | ecosystem: Environmental > Aquatic > Marine > Oceanic | place: Pacific Ocean | collected 2013-06-19 | reverse complement strand
GGCGTCTCCGTCCGCCTTGTTGATTCTCAGCGCTTCGCCAGAAGAGCCGGTTATATGTAGAACGCCTGGTATGGTAACAATAGATGCGGCGCCTGCGCCGATAGTTACATCAATCTCGCCGTCTGCATTACCGTCTTGCAATTTCAAGCCGGTGGTAACTGTGCCGTCATGCTCAGCAACTTTAAACTCTAGTGTGCCGCCCTCTGCGCCTCCGGTCATATCAGAGACAGAGCCGACAACCGCAGCATATATATGAACATTGTCGCCATCGTCTTCGCTAACAAACGCTATGTTTCCAACGACATCGTTATCTGCCACACTGGTGCCGTTTTTGGTGAACTGTAGTGCAGGACCGTTGGCATCAGCATTTGTATTTTTAATCTCAACATTAGGCTTCTCAGAGGTTGCACTGGAAATAACCACAGATGGGCCATCAATCGTGACGGCTGTTGAGGCATTAATATCGACTGTTGGGGCTGTTATGTCAAGAGTCGTGCCGGCATTGACCTCAAGATGGCCATTTGCAGATGCGTAAATCTCTTCGCCGCCGCCAACATCGTGGAACTTCAACTTGGTTGTAAGCAGGAGCGCCAATTCATCTTCTGATGCATCATAAAACACACCTTCATCACCGGTAGCACTATAGATTCTTACATCAACACCAGTATCGTCAACACCAAAAGTGGCATTACCGTTAAACTGAGAAGTACCAACGATAGTTGTTGTAGAGGCCGTGCCACCGCCGATTGTAACATCAACTTCTCCATCCGTTGCGTGCTCGCCTTCTAAAATCAGGCCGGCCGCAAGAGCTGTATTGGTACCATCGCTTTCAGCAACATAAAATGTGAGCTTTCCAGCCTCGTCGGTGTTGTCGGCTTCTGAAACTTCTGCGACAATTTTTGCAAAAGTGGTTTGAGCTTGGGCAGCGTCATCGCCAACAAATTCAATAATACCAATATCGTCACCATCAGCGCCGGCAGCGCCCTTGTCTTTAACAAATCTAAGGCGCGCGCCATTAGCATCATTCGTAGTATTTTTGATAACAATAAGAGGGTCTGTCGAGTTGGCCGATGTAAATGTTGCTGTATCTAGTGTGACTGCCAAGTCTGTACCGTCATAAGTAAAGTTTGCTTCAGCAGCAAAAGTGTTGTCACTAGTTACCCAAGTTATAATTCCGTTATCTGTGTCGCCGGCGACCGATCTTGCAGATGCTGCTCCAGCAGCTTCCCAACCGGGTACCGCACCATCTAAAGTAAGCACATGATTATCGCTGCCGACTGCGATTCGAGTTAAAACCCCGCTGCCATTTCGATAATACATATCACCAGACGCATCCGATCCTTGCGTAATGCAGCCCGTAATGGTGACATCGCCACTAATCGTTGTTACAGAATCTGCACCGGCACCAATTGTAACATCAATTTCGCCATTGGCATTGCCGTCTTGCAATTTCAAGCCGGTAGTGACTGTACCATCATGCTCTGCAACTTTAAGTTCAAGGGTGCCTCCCTCGGCGCCGGCTGTCATATCCGAGATAGAGCCGACAACCGCAGCATACATATGGGCATTGTCGCCATCGTCTTCGCTAACAAATGCTATATTTCCGATAACATCGCTATCTGCTACGCTGCTGCCATCTTTGGTAAATTGTAGCGCGGGTCCGTTGGCGTCAGCATTTGTATTCTTAATCTCGACTAAAGGTTTTTCAGAAGTTGCGCTGGTAATGACCACAGAGGGCCCGTCAATTGTGACAGCCGTTGAGGCATTAATATCAACCGTAGGCGCTGTCATATCAAGAGTCGTGCCGGCATTGACCTCAAGGTGTCCATCGGAAGAAGCGAGAATGTTTTCGCCGCCTGCAGCATCGTGAAAAGAAAGTTTTGACGATGACGCAAGCACCAGCTCATCGCCTGACATGTCCCACTGTACATATTTTCCGGATGATTCTCCGAAGAATTTAAAATCAACGCCGTGATCGTCGGCGCCGCCAATTAGGGTACCTTCCGTATTTCCATCGGCATCCCACTGAACGCCGACATGTGCTGCAGCGCCGGCTGTATAAAGATAAGCATCAACACCACTACCAGCAGCGGTACCTACTTTGGTTTCTCCGGTCGCTGTCAATAGACCAGCAACAGTTGTTACCGAACTTGCACCATTTGCAATAGTTACATCAACTTCGTCTTCAACGTCACCATCACCAATAGTTAAACCAGCATTTAATTCTCCGTCGTGGGAGGCGACTGCGAGTTGCATTTTGCCCCCCTCTTGGCCATCGGTGTGCACAGCGACACGAGTTCTAATCCGGCCAAACAAAACTTGATCTTGGTTTGCATCGTCGCCATAGAATTGAATTATTCCCACATCATCATTGGCGGCGCCGGCAGCACCTTTATCTTTAACGAATCTTAAGCGAGCACAGCCAGTATCGTTAGTTGTGTTCTTGATAATGACCAATGGATCGGTTGCATTTGCCGAGGTGAACGTGGCAGTATCTGCAGTCATTGTAAAAGTAGTACCGGCCATCTTGAGGTCATCATCACCATCTTCATCATATTCAATTGACCAGTCTTTATCTGTGCCGAGATATATCTTTTTGTCGTCTGAGACGAGAAAGCCGCTGGTGCCGGTAACTTCAGAAAATGTTTGAGTTTCGGTCCAAGTGTTCGCGGAGGCCAAACCGCCTATCTGTGACTCAGTGTTGGCATTATCAACAAAATAAAGCTTGTCAGATTTAACATAAAGAAGGCCGCCCGGTTGGCCGGCGCCGGTGGCGCCAGGACTATCCGCAACCGTAAGAGTTGAAGACGTGTGTTGTCCAAAAAATATAGCACCGCTGATAAAAGCGCTTCCTGAGACTGTGAGTCCACCAGAACCAGTTACTTCACCAATAATAGCCATTTAAATTAATTCCTTTTTTACTCTTCTTCAACTTCTTCAAGAACAAACTTATAAAGTTTTCCTGTGTTGTTGTTTCTTATACCTAAATAGTCAGATTCCTCAACAATTGTCCAATCGCCGCGTTCGTTCTTTAAGTGAAGGTCTCCAGTATAAATGTTTTTCCAGCGCTTCGCAGCTGAGCCTAAATCATATGTAATATCTGTGGCGGGAAGAACATCGCCGGCAAACTCAGCACCATTTGATCCAGTAAGCTTGCCAGTAACTGTTGTAACATCACTAGCGGCGTCTCCAAGTGTAACGTTGGCATCAAAAGTGACAACTTGCTCAAAGGTAACAGCTGCACCAGCGAACCGAAGTTCATCGGTGCCATTTTCGTCATATTCAATTGAAGCATCACCACCAGTACCAAATTCTAATTTTACATCATCAGAGATTCTTAAAGAAGCGCCGGCATATAAAAGCGTATCTGTACCGTCTTCATCGTATTCAAATGTGGCATCACCAGCGGCAGTGCCAAATCTCAACAATGTATCATCAGCAATTAATATTCCATTTGATGCAGTAACGTCAGAGTTGAGGGTGACCCGGGTGCCATTAAAGTTCGAAACTCCATTATTATGGTGAACGTGATTAGTAACTTCCAGACCGTTAGATGCGGTAACTATCCCGACAGCAGTAAACGATCCAGCAAATTCAACTTCATCAGCAAACTTCGCACTACCAGTTACAACAATCCCGCCCGAGGCTGTCATTGGGGCGGCAAGAGTAATTGTATGATCGGCATCGCTTCCAAGTGTCACGTCGCCATACAAATAAGTTGGACCATCAACAGTAAGGCTACTTGAGCCCGTAACAGTTAAAGACCCAGTAACAAACATGGTCCCGCTAACTCTGGTTTCCATCTCACCACCTTCGGCGGGAGAACCTGAACCTGTGACGGTGAACCCAGTGCCGTCAGAACCAGTAATAGAAAGAGCGCCGGTAAGTTCGACAGGCGAACCTCCGAGGATGTAACCATCAACTTTGAGATTTCCTGCTACATGCAGTGTTTCATCAGGGCTGGTTGTGCCAATACCGACAAGGCCGACACTGGTAATTCGCATTTTTTCTGTTGGGGCACTATCATCGCCCGCAGTATAAAAGGACATGGCAGCAGCAGAATCCGCATCGCCTTGCTCTTCTCTAACAACCGCCACACTGCCGCCGTGATCCGAGCCGCCAGTTTCTCCAACGTAAAAAGTGATGGCAGGTCCGTGTCCAGCGGCCATGTCAACGCCTTCATCTTGCTGCTCCAGTCTCAGTAATTCCATGGGTGTGTGGTCTTGGTCGGCAGCCGCCTTGTATATGTGAAGTGGGCCGCCCGGGGTACTTGTTCCGAGGCCGACATTGCCGGCAACGTAGGCGCCATTGGAAGCAGTTAGTTTGCCCGTTACCGTCGCAACATCACCAGCAGCATCTCCAAGCGTAACATTACCATCCGTAGTAAAAGTGCCATTAATTTTTACACTACCGGTGAATTCGTGAATATCGTCGGCACTGTTGCCAAACTTTGAATCACCAGAGGCACTTAATGATGTGATGTTTTCAATCTGGTATGCTGTTGCATAAATTGTTCCCGTGACAGAGACATCTCCATTAACATGAAGCGTGGCGTTTGGAATCGTTGTTCCGTCCATATCCGGCCAATCGACTCCAATTGCAACTCTGTTTGAACCAGTATCATAAATAAAACCAGCTTGGCCATCGATGCCAGTGGAGGTTTTATATTGAACGGCTCCTTCGGGGCCGCCGGCGCCCGAGAGTACGTTTCCGCAATTTATGTAAGCCCATCCAAATTCTGCCATTTACCTGCTCCCACTAAAAAGTATCAAATAGTATTCACACCTAAATAACAGGTCACGTTGTTGCTGCCGGCCCAGGTGCTACATTGGACAGCAATTCTTTCGATCCCCTCAATCGGAACTATGGTATATGCATCAATATCGTTGGCCATTGTAATTTCAACCACAGCATTACTACCATCTGCAACATCTATAATCTGTATCAATCCCCACTGCTTGGCAAAGGCGTGATATCCCCAAATTCGAAACTTGCAAGTACCTGCATCATTATTCATAAATACGGCATGTAAAGTTTTTTGCAAGCCAACATTCTTAAAGCCGGCTGTTGCCCCCGAAGGTGCGCTGGTGGTTTCAGTAAAAGTATAGGCGACTGTTCCAGGCGATGCTGGCCCCGCAATATTTATAATGTGTCTTGTTCTTCCGCCACTTTGAATGCCGGGATAACCTTGAGGCATGTTTTTTCTCCTTAAATCTTATATAATTAGTTGTGAATTCGCTTATTACGCTCACGTCTTTTTTTTAATTTGATTTCTTCGCGTTCGCGGGCTCGACGTGCACGTTTGCTTTTCAACTTTCTTTTAACTGACGGTTTTTCATATCTTTGGCGATCGCGATACAACTCAATTATCTTTTCTTTTTTAACTTTTTTGATAAACCTTCTTATTAAACGATCTGATCGCTCTTTCGGCCTTGCTTTTACAATTACATTTCCTGTCTTTTTCATATTATTTACCCAATAGCGCTTTCCATTTTCCGCCACTTAAATTTACAATTCCATCAATAGGCACGCCGGAATCGCTTGGATCGACGTTTGCAAGAGGATTAGAACCGGCTGGCGATGGTGCACCTGGGGTTCCGCCGCCTCTTAGTGGTTGTGTATCTTCAAAAAGATTTACACCATTGTAGGAATCTTTACCAATCGCGTCTAGCAATTGTTTTCTAGATTCAGCCAATTGATTTCGATATCGTTGCTCGCCCTGCTGTTGGGTCTGCCCCCTTGATGGTTCAGGGGCTCGTTGCTCAACAATCGTATTTGTGCCAAGACCCTTAACAACCTCAGAAATGAGATTGGATAAAACGCCCTCCTCAAAGATTACTTCTTTAATGCATTCTTTTACTAAAGGCTTTAGAATTTGTTTTAATTCTGATTTTTTCATTTCTCAGCCTTTAATAAGTTCTTTCCAGCGATCGTATGTTTTTTCCTCTGCAACTTTCTGCTGTTTTCCGTAAGGTTTATTAACATCAACGTCTCCTTGGCTAAGGGCTTTAATAGTATTAGCTACAGCCGGTTTGCCTTTTGTTGCAAGCTTATCATCAATTACCGGCATATCCTTTCTTTCGGGTGCGCCGGGCATTACTGCTGCAGCACTTGCTCCGGGAACAGATGCAAGATTAGACATAAACATATCGGCCATGGCTGCAATTGCTGCCTCGCCTTGCTGGCCCGTTTTTTCCTGCATTACTTTAAGTGCCATGCCGGGCTCTTTAGTGCCGGCAACGCCTTTAAATTTCGGATGCCGATCCTGGGCCAGCGCTGTTAAGGTTTCAACCATTGCGCCGCGATCCTGAAACTGTTCGAATCCACCGGTGCCGGACTTTCCTTGGGCCACTCCTAGTAAACCTTTTGTAATGGTATTAAGAATCGCAACCAATTGTTTGCCGGGAAAATCAACTGCGAAGCCCATGATCGGTGCAGAGGGGTCAGCCATAGCCGTGGCGATCCAACGATGATGCCCATCCATTAAATAATTGTCACTTGATACAAATGCGCCTGTCTCGCCGCCGGGCCCACCAGAACCATACATCGTCCCGTTAAGCATCCCTAAAGCAAACCATGCAGCCTTTCCCAAATTCATACTGGTTTGAGATGGCTTTAACTCACTTGCAGCCCAAGATCCGTCTTGATCGACTGGAATTACATCGTCGTTCTTCCCTTTGTCCATCTCGTCGTCGCCCATCTGCACCAACGCTGAAGCTTTAGCAGCATCAACATCTCCTAAAGCGGTTGGAAATCGCGAGTCATCCACTCCTGCGGGATTGGCCTTTTCCTTTAATGCCTTGGAGGTCTCTTCTTTTAGCAGCTGCTTAAGCTGTAATTTTGTAATATTCATCAATTCATTCCTCTAAAATTGAATTTAAAGCACGATTAATTCGATCGGCTTTAGTAAAAACTCTGTTTTCTTTTGCTTCTTTGATCATAAAAGCATTTGGTGTTGAAGGTTCTGAAACAAAATCAAAACAGATTAATTGAAAATCATCTTCAACAATTGTTCTTCCTTGAGACTCGCTAACAGACCCCAAGCCTCGGGAAGAAATTCCTAATTTCACACCATCGTTTACAAGTTCTTGAAGGATTTTGCCTGACGGCGTGTTCAAGACCTGAACTTTTCCCATAACATTCGAACCATCCCACCAAACATCAGTTACCATGTGAGATGCATTCTTTAAATTAATAACCGAATCATCGGGATGATCTAACTCTCCAAGGGCTCTTCTCTCTTTTACGAGCTTTGTATAATTTTTCATTTCCCTCTCAAGAATCTTTTGAGGATAAATTCTACCATTGCCATTCTGTATGTCGGCTTCTTGCAGTTTTCCAGACAAAATCATGCCGCCGGCTGCCACATATCTTTTTTCCTCTTCAGTTAAAAGATCTTGACAGACGCCACCTTCGCATAATTCATAATATTCTCGTAAAAGTTTCTTTGACATTGTTTATCCCTTAATGCGGGCGCTACCCGCGCGAATTATGAGCCTTTACAGCAACGACGGACTGGCTGCAGGCGCCACTTATTTGTCCATAGGTTTCCCATTGTTTACTCCCATTTGAAATCCATTATCGCAAAACAAAATATTTAAGATATATGATGTTCCTGAAGATAGCCATCCGCAAATTAATAAATTTACAAGACTATATTCGAATGTAAATAGTTCTGTAAAGCCATTTATGCCCCACAAAAACACGCCAACCCAAAATCCCATGCACATAGGACAATGAAATAATAGTCCAAAGCTGTTCAGCCATTCTTTTGGTGGGCGGATCTTATTAAATATATCGCCATAAACAAGAATTTGAGTGAGGCCATACGCGGCTAAAACAAACCATAACAATTGCAATTTATCACCTATTAGCCTCTGGAATACATATAGTTCATACCATATGGGTCCCGCATGAATCCCGGCTTGATTGAACCCTTTTCTTCTTCATGGGGCACTTCCCCAAGTTCAGTAGTTTCGGACCGGTCGGGGTCTGCGATCCTATTCTTATCCAACTTGTCATATGCGTCGACGTATTCGAAGTATGGTCGCTCCTCGTTGATGAAACTAGAGACGTTAATTAGCGTAACTTTAATTCCATCCAATTCCTGACTCTCTTGCAGGGCGGCCTCCATTGAGCCGTAAATGTTGCCAGCCTGTACTGAATCGTATCTGATAATTCCCTTCTTTCTTAGGAAAGTAAACAATCTATTCTGGGCCCCATAAGCAACCTCGGACATAATATCTTTTGGAAATGTCAAGACTTTTCCTTCCTTTACTAAAAGAACAATATCGATATCCGCATGATCAAAGATCATAAGATCCCCACTTAAACTTTTTCTAGCGTCAAGTTCAAGTGTAATTGTTTGCTCTTGGCCGGTTTCCTTTTTTCCTATCCGAATGTTAACTGGCATTAGCTTTCGATTTCCTTTACAAGTTCTTGTATTTTTAGAACAGCCTCGATAAGAGGTTCATCAATCTCTTGATTTCTTAAATTATTTAATTTTTCGATGACTAACTTCGTATTTGTCATCATATGTTCGTCATTGCCAATCTCTGATGTGTGGATAGATTCTGTCAGCATGCCCTTAAGACGGCCAATTTCTTTTTCTAAAAACAATTTAAGTTGTACACTGTTGTCTGTAAAAGAAGAAATATAGTGGCTCAACAAGGCTTTCTGTTCTGCGATTAATTTATTGTCATATTGCTTGTTAAATCTTTCAACAAACGTTTTATAGACGAGGTTATCGATTGGCACCAAGCCATCTTCTTCTATTTTCACTTTAGCCAGCTTTTCAATCAACCCCCTTTCTAAAAGAATTCTATGCTTAATGGGAAGCTCATCATTAAAAATCTGCGAAATGGTCGCCAGATCCTTATAATTTGGAACAAAGTTCGCAAACACTTCTCTTGTCAATTCGCTATTAATTCTTTTTATTAATGCAGATTGTTCTTTAAAAATTCGATCATCATCTAACTTGCCGTTTGTCAACTTTGCCTCAATGATTAACCTCTCGCATTGGCGCTCTTCTAATTCGCCGCCCTCTAACAACTCGTTATACAAGTCCAATTGGCGTCTTAATTGCGTTCCAACTCTAAAGTGTTCTTTAATGATGCTTGATGTTAAAATTTTACCTTTTTCATCTTCTTGTAAAATACGCTTTGTTAATTCGACAATTAGTGCTTCATATAAAAATGCTGTGTTTCTTTTTTTGTTGTGTTTAGTTTTCATCACTACCTGACTCCAATACCTCTTTCGACTCTAGGTTGTGTATCAATGAACGAATATCATGATTAATTTCAAACAATCTATTCTCTTCGTCTTGATCATCTATAGAATAATTAGATTGTTTTGACTCAAACAGTCCTCTTTCAAGTCCATAGAAAGGATTTAAAAGGTTAGACCTAGTTGTATTAACCTCTGGGGTGCCCCCGGCGCTGCTTAAATAGTTTTGACGGCGACGGGCTTTAGATCTAATTACTGGCTTATAGCTGTGCCCCTTGGAGCCGGGCGTTGTGTGCGATCCATCAAAATGCTTAACCCGGGGAACATCACGGTTAGCTGGAGGCTCGGGCTCTGCCAAGAGCATGCCCTCTTCCTCGCCTCCGAGGGCTTCATCGCCTCCGAGTTCTTCATCGCCGCCTAGGCCCACTTCCTCTTCACCGCCTAAGCCTTCATCGCCGCCTAAGCCGAGTTCGTCTCCACCTAAGTCGCCACCCAACTCACCACCTTCGGGGGAGGCGGCTGCAGCTTCTGTAACTGCAGTTGCTGCAGCTTCAAGTGTTGCATCAAATTTCTTATCGTAAAACATTTCCCTTTGATTACGGAGGAACTCTTCTTCAGAGAGGCTAAACACATGCTCCGCAATCCAGCGTCGACTAAAGAATCCCTCTGTGGCGGCAGAAGCTGCATCAAACTTGGCGCGCCAATGTTCAAGCTCCTGTAGTTCGGCAATTTTCGATGGATTGCCAAGAGAGAGTTTAAAACTCAAAAGATCATCGCCACGAAACCCCAACGTATAAAGATGAATGATTCCAATTTTCTCTAACTCGGATAATGCAACTCGCTGCAATCTCTGAATTGTTCTGGAAAAGCGAATGTCTTTTTGGGCTAAAGTGGTTTTATCTTCCTCGGCTCCTTCGCCCATTGAGAGATAGGATTGAGGGATCTTGAGCGCTGCAAAGAGCTTGTTTCTTAAATATTGAACATCCTCAATGGCTGTAGTGTTTGAGCCGGCGCCCATGGTTTCGATCCTAGATGATTGACCCGCTCGGACAGGGACAAAATAATCTTCTTCGATACTCATTGGATTATATCGCAAGTCAACACGGCCAGTATCTGGATCTACTACTTGGTTGCGCTTCATCTGGGTTACAATTTTTTGCATATATTGTTCAACATCTTGAGGGGCAATTGCTCCAACATCAATGTAAAAAACTCTTCTTTCAGACGCTCGGACGATACGATAAGCCATCATTGCATCTTCCATCAGCATCAATTGTCTCCAAATTCGACGGGCCGGTTCCAAAACCGAAGTTCCATATGGAGCATATTTATCATTTCCTAGAACACGAAAGTGTGCAATCTGCCAATTTTCAAAGGTTAGGCCGGCTGTATTCCACTGATATTGGATATAGTTTGGATTTTCTTTATCCTCCCCTTCGAGTCTTTCCATCTCTTGTGGCGGAATCGGCAAAACCATCTGAATACCGTGAGACTCATCAATGTCTAGATACATTACAAAATCTCCATATTTACACATTGTCCTACACCATCCGAAAAGGTTGGCCTCAATGTTCAAAATGTTATGAAAAAGAGTTGTCAGAACGTGCTTTATCTCTTCATTGGGACACTTAATCCTTAATAAGGGCTGCAGCTCGGATGATGTCGTCATTTCATCGGCATAAATGTCTAAAGCTGACGCAATTTCTGGCGTATACTCCATTTCATCAAAATCGATATAGCGCTCGGACCTTCTCTGGTTCGCCAAACCATTGGCAGAAAGCTTGTCCATTGAGGAGTAAATACTTTTCTTAAACTGCTGACCGGAGGCACTTTTAAATTTACTAGAATATTTGTCTAAATGCTGCCTTCTAATTCGGCGGCCGGTCTGAGACCTATAATTTATAATTGGCCCTGAAAATAATCTCGTCAGCCTCTTAAATAAGGCTGAGTCAGGGTTTCTAGTATTTTTCTTATTTGGTGCCATCTTTTATCCTTTAATTAACCATAAAAATTCTTCATATTGCTTGTGAGCCTGATGGGCCTTTTTATCAATTGTAGAGCTGTTCTTAAAGTCCCTCATTCCTGGAATTGTCGTATTAAATGATTTGTTTGTATATACCATCGATCCTAAAAATGCTTTTTGATACTCTAGATCTCTCTGATTAACCTGCAAAGCAGTATCCCTAATCCAACACGCAATTGCTAAGGCCATGACTAAATCGTCATTATAGCTTCGCATCGCCTGGGCGCGCCCGTTGTACCAAATAAACGTTTTCAGCTCATTCGCTAAACGAGGGGAGTATATGGTAATTAGTTTATTTCTTATGAATTCTTCTAATTTTGCAATTACCAGTGGACGCGTCTTCAGCGAATTTGTAAATCCAGGTATCGCGCTGGATATGTATTCCGCCTGATGTTGGTCGATATACTCATGCGTTGATTTAATTGAGTGATAAATATTCGGATATTCCAATTCAATCAATTTTGTCAAAACCGTATGGCCAATACTATTATTTTCAACCACTAGCATACATCCGCCATATTCTCTACCAATCTGATCTAGTATGTTCGCGAACAAGTCGGGTGTAGGTTTTCCTTGATACTCTCCTATCACCTCCATCGTTTCGAGCTTTATAATATGGAAGACAGAAAAGTCTTTTCCATCGCCGCGAGCAACATCGGCAACCATTAAATAAGAGTTTTCTGGATTGTATTCTTCCCAGATCCAGAAGTTTCTATCAAAAGCCGTCTTGTGGCGCGGTTCACAATTATTGTCCAGAATCCTTTTTATATCATCTGGGTGGATTACTGTCTCTCCCGACGTATTGAAATTACACTCCAGCTCCTGGGCGATTTGGCGACGGGACATATTACGGGTTTCTTTTTCAAACCATTCCTGATTGCGATCAGGGTGCACATCCCACGGCAAACACGTTGGGTAAAAGTCGTTTGCGCTTTGTTCTGATTCGATGTACGTCTTATGAAACCAATTTCCAACGCCATTTGGAGTAGAAAGCGCAATACAGCGGCCGCCGGTTGAGAGCGTGGGATACAAACCGGTCCACAGCTCATCCAAGCCGTCGATGTGTGCAGCCTCGTCAAGAACCAAAAGCGACAAAGCCTCAGAACGACCAGCGTCTGATGATGTCGATGAAGCTTTAATTTGTGAACCATTTGTTAATTCAAAAGAAGTTCTATTATCAATTTCAATGCTTGAAATTACAAGCCAGTCTGGCAGGTTTTTCATTACATTTTTTACTTTCTTGACCAAGTTAGCAGCTGTTCCAAATTTAGTTGCCATGACAAGAATGTTTTTATCTTTATGAAACAACATCATCCAAACAATGTAGCCCGCAGTTATGGTAGATATGCCTAACTGACGGGCTTTTAATATGACATTAAAACGATAATCGTTAAAGTCTTTTAACAATTGCGTTTGGAAGTCGTATGTTTTAAAAGGGATGCTTCCATGCATCGGGTGAGAAATTCTTGCGTAGTTGTTAAGGAAGTAAACTGGATCTTTTCCGCAAGTAACAATTTCCTTTATTATCTGTTTTTTTGATAATTGGTATGACATGCCGCTTTATTTTTCATTTTTCTTGCGAGTGTCGTTCGAAGGACGCTTCCCTTTCCAGCCGCCTTGATCAATAAATTTTTTCCAGCCGGCCTCGACGCTATCTTCGCTTTCTCCCAGAATTGGATCGACATCACCTAAGCCACCAATCTTATACCAACGGTATGCCTGGACCCAAGTACGGGCGCGAGAAGTGCTTTGAACCATAACATGAACTTCGCTATCTGGGTCTTTCGTGAGACTCACAGACTCACCAGTTACCTTCTTGTATTCTTTCTGAAGAAACTTTTTGACGTTCTCGATCATGCCCTCTATATCAGATTCAAAACCATTTGAATGAACTTCTTTTAATTTAACATCTGATTGATAATGAATACACAGTTTGTCTGCTGAAAATTTTACGCTAAACCCATCAACAACACGGGAATCATTAATTGGGTTGCCTTCCTCTCTTTTTAGTCCAGCTGTTCTAGCTTCGCCATCGTGTGTGTAGCTATCTAGATGAGATCCGTCATATGCGTTGGCCGCTGCTTGGGAAAGTCCTCTGATAATTTCTAGTGTTGTTGGCATTATTTGTGTCCTCTCGTTTTCTTATATTTTTCATCTGGCCGCCAGCCGGATTTCCATCGTTCCTCTCGATCTTCAACATATTGCACATAACATTCATAACAACAATCAAATTTTATTAAATAAATATCGCTATTTTTATTAAGTGAATATTTGCTGCAAACCGGACAAGAGCGATTTGAATCTCTATTAAGTAGTTTTTTGGATATGAAAATGCCATCTACTTCTACCATTTCAGACATTTGCTCGGACTTGCGATGCTTTTCTGTAAATCTTTTCACTTGTTCAATATATTGCTTCTCTTTTTCCTCGTTCCAATTGCCTTTCGGATTCTGAATCGCTTCCTTACCATACTTCTTGGACATAGCCTTTTCAATAGCTGCAATTTTGTCCGGGTCTCTTTTCATTTAATTCACAGTTTCGCTGCTGGTGATAGCCTCAAAATTTATATATCGGTCAGTGTGTAACTTTTCTATGAAATCGGAATACGTTTCCGTTCCATCAAAAACAATTGTTGATACAATGCAGCCGCCAGTCGGCTTTCCAACACAGAAAGTAATAACAGGCTCATGACTGGCTTCTGTCCCCATAACCGAAACGAATCCCTCCATGTCTTCGGTTGAAGATCCAAAAGGAATTGTAAGCATCAGTCTAGCGCCTAGATCAGACTGTTCTTTAAAAAGGCTCTGGGGGGTTTTCTCACTAGCAGGGACGGCAAACGTCATAGCTTCTCCTATTTTGTTAATTCTGCTGTCGCATATACTATGCCAATAGATGTTGCAACGCCGGCGATAACGCCGCCGGCAAACATCCAAGCATTACGACGATTTGGGTGCTTTCCAATCAAATCTTGAAGACGAATAATTTCATCATCTTTAATTAAATTCATTGCGTCATATCTCTCTTGCAAGCCATCATATTTAATTTGAAATTTGTCCAATTCAAGCTGATGCTGTGCTGCCTGCAGGCTCAGCTGATAGCTTATTTCTAACTCACATTGTTCATCGGCGGCCTCTTTCTCAACAATTAACTCAGAAACAGCCTCATAATTAAAGAGCTTACCAGCAAACGGGGCGGGATCTCCTTCTTCAAGATCTGTAAACTGTGGGCTGGCCGACACCGACACCGGAAAACACAGTCCAAGAATAATCAGTATTTTTCTCATTAACACCTCAAGATAATTATATCATTTAATTCAATAAATTTTTAAGCTTTTTTCTTGGTTATTCACTCGCCGGCTTTTTTCTTCTTCCGGAGAAACTGTTGCAGTTTTTGCCGCATATTGCCCGTGTAGCGCTCATCGGCGGTGGCAACAGGGCGCGCCGGTTGTTCATCGGGTTCGGGCTTGGGCTCATCTATACGGCTTGGGCGAAGATGAGCGGGCATACGGGCAACCTTTTTTCCAGTGTCCGGGTCGCGGTCGATGAGGCTAGTTTTTTCGGGCTTCTTTTGGCGTTGCGCGCTGGCGCGCTTCTCTGCGTCCTGACGTTTCCGAACCTCGGCATCAGAGTGCATTTTCGCGAGGCCCATTTTCATAATCGTATCCTCGTTATCCTGTGCTTGTTGCTGTAAATCTTTCAGCTTGATGGCTCGGATCGAAGAAATCTGTGCGGATTTATCTAATTTCTTCTGGATATCTGCAAGCTTTTTCTCAATGTCTGTTCGCCACTGCTGCTGCTTTTGTCGCTTTTGCTCGGGGCCCTCCATGCCGGGCTCAGGAACATCAATTGAAGATGCTGCTTCTTCCAATACAAAACGACACTCTTCAAGAACTACTCGCCTCAATGTAGATTTTAAAATCTTCACCGCAAGAGCCTCACTCGCAATATGCTGGCGATACCAGTCTACTTGGCATTTCGCATGCTTCGCATGCGCAGCTACAATCAATCTGCTCAAGCTTTGAAATTCTATCTTGCATTACGTGGTGACTCCACATCGAAAGGCCCAAGGCCATAAACGACAAAAGTATCGCCAATGCATCCAAACGTAAAAGTCTTAATAATCTTTCTTTCATTCCTACTCTCCTATCCAGCGGTCAACAAGGCCGCTACAGCTTGGGCCAGAACGAGCGGATCTAACCCAGAGGCATCTGTAAGTGTTTCAATTTCACCTCTTACTTTTTCGGCGATGGCTTCGGCTGCAGCAGGTACATCAGCGATGGCGGCCAATACCTCCTCGCCTTCTTCAGCCTCATATAGTGATCCAAGTTCTTCCTTAATGATCTGTTTAAGTTGTGATTTTGTGATTTTCATAATAATAACGCTCCAATTGCTCCATATAGCATAATTCCAATAACACCAAGAGAAAATAGCATCGCACCAGCAAGCTTAAGCGCATCTGCCATCGTTAGGCCGCGGCGGTCTAGCCAACTTTGTAATTCTTTATACTTTTTCAAATCCAAATTCCTCTTGTATTAGTTGGTCGAAATCCTCCGGAGAAGACTCAAGAAGCTCTTTCAACCTCTTCTTCTCCTTAGTATTTAGTTTTCTTTTCTCTTTCAAGTAATCTTTTTCTATCTTTTCAATAGTGTTTTTATAATTTTCGTCTGCTTCTGCTCTGCGTTCTGCTTCTTTCTCATAACTTTCGTCCAAAGCGTCGAGCTGATTCTTATAGCTTTCTTGTGCGACTCTTAAAGACTCAATGACCATTTTCTTATCTCTTCTCAACAAAAGAACAACAGCCAAAGACAGTACAACAATGCTAGCAACTTTCCAATTCTTTTTTAACCAAAGCCAAAATTTTGACAACCACAGTTTTACAAGGGGCCACGTAATTGCCATTTTAATATGCTCCTTGAATATGTTCTAATGCCACCATGACCTCATCGACAAAATCTGGAATATCGTCATCTAGGGCGCCGGCTTCGATGACTGCCGCCTCAACGCTTCTTTCGGTTATCTCCTGACCAGAATTAATAAGGGCCTGGGCAATATCTTGGGGTGTGTCTCCTGCTGGGGTTTCCATATAATGTCCCATATAGCCCCCCTCTTGAAGAGCTGGCGTGGCAAATTGCGGATCGGTGCTATCACCTTGATATCTTCCGACAATCTCCATAATATTTCGCGCACAATCAGTCCTAATATATTCTTCTATTTCATCTAAAATTTGATTATATGGACTGGTGGCTTGGTTTCCCATGCCAGTCATTCTTGCGCCGGCGGCGGTGGCAATCTTTCTTAAGCCGGATGGATGAGGGTCAAGAATTGCGTTGGCAACAGCAGCAGAGCCTTTGTCGGTTCTAACTTCTTTTAACTCTTCCTTGATAACTTTTATAAGTTGGGATTTTGTAATTTTCACTGTGTGTCCTCTATTCTTGTAAACATTTATATGTCGCCCCTCTTTAATAGCAGCCTTTGATGGGCTAGCGGTGGGGGCTCTGGAAGGGCTCCATGCTCGGCCGACGACGAGATCCGGATCCTCGCCAGTTATGGCGGCGGCCAGATAGTCAAGACTAGCATCTATATCAAAAAGCTTATTTAATTTGGCGCTAATCTCTGCCATTACACGCGTCAGATTGTTGAAATCTTTACTTTCCAACTCTTCACTTATCAAAGAGGCTGAACGTTCTATTATAACTGATTTTGCTTCTTCTACAATAGTTCTTCTAAGTTGTGATTTTGTAATTCTCATTATTTTTCTCCAGAGTAAAATGGATGATCCGGATGGGGTCCACCAGTCGGGCTCGTCTTTATATCTGGAATATCATCGAGTGTGCGTTTCTTCGATGCGGGTGGCTCATATGCCTCGGGATAATCTAAGCACTTATTATACTCTGGGCTGTTTCTGCTAAAATGCATTGGAACTTTTTCGTCGCACATTGCCAAATCTTGATGGCGCGTGTCCCATTCATGAAGAACTTTTTTAAGCTCTTCTTTAATAATATTTCTAAGTTGTGTTTTTGTGATTTTCATCGATACTCCTTCCACCTTTCCAGGCCATCTTTGAGGGCCCTCACTACGGCTTCAAAATCGCTTTCATCATCCAACCACAGGCTTTTAGCAACTGCTTCGGCAAGAATGTTGCCGGGCTGACCTACTTCAAAAAGATCATCATAGCGGCCGCGGCTGGCGCCGTCCATTGGCGGCTCTTCATCCCATGGCGCATTCGGGTATTCTTCATCTTCCCATTTCCCCCATGGAGAATCATCTAATTCTTCTTTTATAATCTGTTTAAGTTGTGTTTTTGTAATTTTCATTTTAACCTCCGTGACGATATGCTTTCATCATATCAACAACTGATTGACCGCCGATATACACAATAGCAATTAAGCCCCATGTTTCGGAATCAAGGGTCGAATAAGTCATCAATCCGGTGGCTGTTAAGAACACCAATAATTTTCGTGATATCGCTCTTTGTAATATTCTATCTAATAAACTAGGCTGTTTGCTGCATTGAGCACATTTTTTTTCTAAGCAAGGCATGTTAATACTCCTTGCATATAAATAGTTTATTGATTCACAAAAGCATACCCATCTTTTTTCTCAATATCAATTGTCATATCAACAATATCTTTCAACGCATCCATATGAGAAATCAACAAAACAGTGTTAAAATACGACTTGATAATATCCAAAATACTAACAAATCCCTGTAAGTTTTCTGGATCTAAGGCAGTTCCAGGTTCATCGAGAATGAACACATCACCCTTTGGAAGGTTGGACACAGAAAGTAGCGCCAAACGAATAGCCATAGCTGCAATTGTCTTTTCTGCTCCGGAGCCCATTTCAAGCGGGCGGGCATCATGGTTTGGGTGCTTGATGAATATATTCAAGCGCTTTCCATCGTCGTCAAAGAACACTTCAAATTCAACGATATTTGCTAGAACTTTCGCGACCTCCTCGTTGATCACCGGAAGCTTTTTCTTGATGATGTCATAAGCAATCCCATTAGAGTGCATACAACGCATATAAAGATCGTAAGCTGAGTATTCTTCTCTCAGGTTGTTGAGTTCCTCCTTTTGTTCCATAAAATGCTCAAGCTTCTGCTCCAGAGATCCATTATCCTTATAAAGGTCCATAATCTTCTTTTCATGCTTTTTTGAATTCTTAGTGTGCAATTCAATGGCCTTAAGGATTATCTTGTGTCTTTTATTAAGCTCTTCAAGGTTCTCAATTGCTTCCTTGTTTTGCTCATACTCATCAATCTTAACTTGAAGCTTTTCAAGATCGTTCTTTGTTCGCTCAATAACAGATAAATTTCTTTCAATTTTCAAGTTTAAATCAGCAATGTTACTGGTAACTTCTGCTTTTTTCGACAGCAATTGTTGATGCTTGAGTAGGTGTTCATTGACTTTCTCTGGATTTAGATGAGTCAGGCTTTCATGAAAGATTGTCTTCTTTTCTTCATAATCCTCGATCTCGCCCTCATTCACTGGCAGCATCGCTGTCGCGACATGTGCATCCTTAATAAACTTACAAGAAGGAAAAGAGCTACCACAGGGGATGCCATCAAGGAGTCGACACTTTTTCTTGTTTCTGTTATATCCCTCTTGCTTTAAAATTAGATCATTTTCTAATTGAGATATACTTGCGATCAGATTATCGATCTTTTCCTTCTTCTCATTAACGCCATCGATATCAAAGACCTCAAGAAATTCAGAAATTTTCTGGTAGAGTGTCTCCTTATCTTTTCGATCGACTTTGTAATCACTATTTTGGGATGATAGAGAAATAATTTGATTCTTTTTCGATCGAACTTCGGCACGGACCTTTATAATGTCAACTATTTCGGCCGGGATCGACTCAATAGAGTCTCTAATTGCAGCACAATCTGAAACCAAAGACGAAATCTTGCTTTGCAACTCGTTGTAATTCTTTTTTTGTTCCGCCAGTGCCGCCTGATTATCGCTCAAAGCCGATTCTGCTTCCGCTATATACTCATCATATTCCTTGCCCTCTAGCCTCCGGAGGGCGCCCTTAAGATCCGTACTATCTTCCTTCGCCAGTTTAAACTTTTGATCAAAGATTTCAAGATCTAAGAACTTTGCAAGAATTTCCTTTCTCTTTGTTGAACCTTCTTTGACAAAAGATAGGGAATCAAGCTGCGAAGACATGGCTGTTAACAAGAAATCATCAAGTGTTCCAAAATTCTTACGGATATTTTTATCTGTATCGTTTCTTGTTAGGCCATTTTGACTAACATTCTGCTCCATCACCTTGTCGACACTATAAAATTCAAGATCAGTCTTCGCTTCAAGCGTTTCTTCGCCCTTAAGCCTCTTGATGTATTTTTCAGAAGACCTCTCTATAATATATGTCTTGGCACCAACTTCAATTTCAACTTTTCCGGTACCGGATTCATGATTTTGATTGATAACATTTAGATTTTTTCGCTCCTTTTTAGATGTTGAGTTAAACATTGTATAGAGGATAGCGTCAATAATACTACTTTTTCCAGAATAGTTCTTTCCGAAAATTCCAACAATTCCATTAAGTCTGGAGAAGTCAATTTTATTTCCCTCTCCGTAATTGAATAGATTATCCCATTCGAAGCTTTTTAGTTTCCAATTTATATTTCTTGATATCTCTTCATTTTCTTCGGCAATTTTGTTGTACTTCTCATTAAGGCGAATCACCCTCTCAAGCAATCCATCTTCAACTTCGTAATCTTTTAGATATTCTTCAATAAATTCCTGTTGTATAACAAGATCGCGGAGATCTTCCTGAAACAGGTTTACGGTTAATTCTTCAACGTTGCCTCTCTCGCCGGCGGCTCGATTCAGAAACGCAATACTTTCTGGCTTGAAACGATATTTTGCAGTGTTCACTGCTTTTTTCATAACATCTAGCGGTAGATTGTTGTTGCTAACAAGGCGTAGGCGTGCA